>Ga0307511_10004637_pt1 | contig 14035 bp, 8 predicted proteins | sample 13_EM_MG_FD_200266 | JGI IMG/M metagenome (GOLD analysis project Ga0307511, IMG submission 200266) | Populus trichocarpa ectomycorrhiza microbial communities from riparian zone in the Pacific Northwest, United States - 13_EM | ecosystem: Host-associated > Plants > Roots > Unclassified | place...
CAGGCCCAGCGTCTGGCTCTCCTGGATGAGCTTGAAGGCGAAGACGTCGTCGAGCGGCACCTGCCCGGGGTCGTCGAGGTCGATGCGGTTGCCGGTGGTGCGTTCGATCTCGGTGACGGCGTGGGCCTGTAGGGTCCACAACTTTATGCGCAATGTCGGCGCTACGCCTCGGTGTAAAAATGTCGCCCTCTATGATTGCTGTCACTGGGCTGAGGAACCACGCCCAAAGGCTGCGCAACATCGTCCGGCTCCCGGGCCATCATGACATCGCCGCGGCATGTCGGGCTCTCGGTATCCCCAGCAGCAGCATTCGCTACCAGCTTGTCCAGATCGAGAACGCCGCAGGTTTCGCTATCATCACGCCCACAAAGCCCCTCGATGCGACCCCAGACGGAGCAACGTTTATCGCTGAAGCAAAGCAGCTACTGGCCCTTCTCGACCAACGGGCCAATAGCAAACCAACCTGATCGGACACAGTCCGGTGATCCGGGTCCGTGGACGCTCCCGGCTGATCTACCGCCGCGCCGCAACGACGGCCGGCGCAACGGACGCAAGAGCTTCGCCTGGACCGACTGCCGCGACCTGCTCATCACCGCCCACTAGCAACTCGGCGGCCCGATCGTGCTCATCTGGGACAACTTGGACGTCCACCTCGCCGCCAGGATGTGGGAGTTCATCGCCGGACGGGACTGACTGACCGTCTAGCAGCTGCCGTCCTACCCACCGAACCTTCAACCCGGTCGAGGGCGTCTGGTCGCTGCTGCGGCGCGGATCGCTGTCCAACACCGCATTCACCACACCCGACCATCTCTCCCCGACCATCCGGCAGGGCCTCCGCACGATCCTGTACCGCAGCCACCTCATCGACGGATGCCTCGCAGGAACTGGGCTATCACTCACACCAACGACAACCCCAGTTCGAGAGCTCAGTAGGCGCCGCTCCGAGCCGATTAGGTAATGGTGCCGTAGTACCTGGTCGAGAGCATCTTCGCCCCGTGGCTCTTGTACTCGTTGGAGGCATCGGTCTCGGGCTTCTTACCGACCGAACAGATCACCACGTCGGGCGACGTAGCGTCGACGGCTCCCTCGTGGTAGCCGGACTCCTGACCATGGTGGAAGGCCGCGAGGATGTCGCACTTGATCGCATCGTCGCCGGGGTCATCCAGGATGGACACGCGGCAGATCCTCGTCCTGGCTGACCGCGCCCTCCAGGTGCCGACGCCACCGTCCGCACCCCCTACCACCACCACGAACTGCCCGAGCCCTACCAGCAGTACAACCGGGAACCACTCCCGACTCCGCGCCCCCAGGCGAACGCGCCTTCGCGCAGCTGAAAACCTGGCGCCTACTTCGCCGAACCCGATGCTCGACCAACCGCACCGTCGCCACTGTCCACACGCTCTTGATCCGCGGATACAGAGGATGAAAGAGGCTCAGCGCGATCACTACACCAACAACGAGGGACTTCGCCACGCCACCCCCTGACCATCTCATTTCACCTCCACAGCACAGGGTGAAAGAGGTTCACCGCCAGTCCGTTGACCATGAAAAATACAGAAGTCCGACGGTAATGCCGAGGGGAAACGTATGCCTATTTCTTCAGATTTAGAACTGCACGGACAAACTGCTTGGGTGTGCTCTGCCCGCTGAACAACTTCTGAACTTCGGCGAGAATCGGCGTCCCCAGCCCGAGGTCGAGCGCTTGATCCCAGGACTGCGTGAAGGTCGTTGCGTTCTGAACAAGATCATACTGGAATTTCGCGTACGCCGGGTCAGGAGATTTGGCCAACATTTTCTCAGCGTTGGTCGTGACTGGCACCTCACCTTTCTTTATCAGCCCCTCGACGTAGCTGTCGCTGTAGGTAGTCTTGAGGAACGCTGCGGCGGTTTTCTCCGGTGCACTCGTGGTCACGGAGATGTAATTGGTGGGGTTTCCGACGATATTGTTCGGGTCCCCCTTTCCACCCTCGACCGTGGGGAAGGGAACATAACCGAGATCGTTCTTGGTGAAGTCCGGATCCTGGCCCTGCTGGACAGCATATTCCCACGAACCCATGAGGACCATCGCCGCCTCACCCTTCGACAGCATGGTAGAGGTGCCGCCGGCGCCGTAATTGATTGAGCTGAAATTTTTTCCGAACGCTCCGCTGTCCACCAAGTCCCGAATCATCTGCGCAGCTTTGAGAACCGCGGGGTCGCTCCACAGCCACCACTGGCCGTCCTGGATATCTTGGAAAAACCAAGGCCTCGCTAGGCGTTCAACGAGGTACTCCACCCACATCAGCTCGGTCCACAAGGAGCTGGAATTACCCGCGAGTGCAATAGGCGTTACCCCCTTTCCCTTGAATACCTTCACCAAGTCCGTCAGATTAGCGTAAGTCTTCGGCGGCTCCACAGCCGCATCAGCGAAGACCTTCTTGTTATAGAAGAGAAAAACTGGCTGAGCGCCGCGGCAAGGCAGTCCAATAAGCTTGTTGCCGACCTTTCCAGCTTCGAGCGCAGAAGGCAGGAAGTAGATTTCCAAGAAATTATCAAGCCCTTCCAGCTTTCCAGCCTTATCGTAATAGGCAAGGTCACCGCCACCCCAACTGAAAAACAATCCCGGCATCTTGGAAGATCCCATGGTTCTCCGCAACTTTTCCTTGTACTTGCTTGCGGCGATCACAGACATCGATATCTTTCCATGGCCAGCAGAGTTGAACGCATCCACTGCCGCCTGTTGGACCGAGTTCGTAGGATCCTGTAGCGTCCAGAAATCCGTAGACCCAATTCCGTTAGACGCATCGCTGGCGAACGAACCGCAACCAGCCATGGAGAGGCCACCAGTCGCGGCAGCAGCGGCGGTGAGGAACCATCTTCGGGAGCCTCTGTTCATTGAACACCTTCCGATTCGGCAGCATCCCCGTAGGGACTCACTTCACCCGGCAGGCCCTTCAGGACCTGCCGGGTATTGCTGTGGGGTGGGGTGATGACTCGACTTGCCGGGGGATTCGCGAACCGCCCACGTCATCGCAGCCGAGGCCAAGCCAGCCAACTCCAGGCTAAACATCGATATTCAGCTGCGGCAACAGTCGTAGTGCGTCGATCGCGAAAGGTTTTCGCAATTTGACGATTTGTGGAATTTAGGCTGGAGATCTTTAACGGTGCGGGTTACGTCAGGTCGTGATGGTTGGTGTGGGCCTCACTGCGCCGGAGGGATGAGGCATCCCGATTGCGATGGTCTGACGGCCGAGGAGCGGGCTCGGCGTGAGCAAGTCCGGCTCGCGGCAGCTGACTTGATCGAAGCGGGGGCCAGTGATCGGGAGGTGGCCCGGCGGTTCAGGCTGACCCCAGATGTCGACGAACCGCTGACGCCGGGCCCTGGCGGCACACGCTGCAAGTTCCACGCTGGTCAACTGCGCGCTCTGGAAGCAGTGTTGGAAGCCGGCCCGGCCGCATGCGGTTGGAGCGACCAGTGCTGGACGCTGGCGAGGATCACCAAGACCGTGCGCCGCCGGTTCGGCGTCGACTACACCCCGGCCGGGCTCGATCTGCCGCTGCACCGCATCGGCTGGAGCGTACAGATCCCGACCGCAAAGCCACCGAGCGGGACGAGCCGAGGATCGCTGCCTGGAAGGACGAGCAGTGGCCCGTCATAAACAGAGGGCGGCGGACCTGGGCACCTGGGCTCTGCTTTGAGGACGAGGCAGGTCAGGGCCTGAGGCCACCGCAAGGCCGCACCTGAGGCCGCCGTGGCCACACGCTCGTCGTGAAGGTCACCGCGCAGGGCACCAAACGCGTCTCGATGGCCGCCCTGGTCTGCACCAGGGCCGGACACCGGCCACGGCGCATCTACCGCATCCACCTCGAACGCGGCCCCTTGAACACGGACGTCAGCCGCGCCATGCAGAACCTGATCGCCGCCCGGTTATGGCTGACCGTCTACCAGCTGCCGCCGTACGCACCCGAACTCAACCCCGTCGAGGGGGCGTGCTCGCACCGGAAGAACTCGCTGGCCAGCCATACCAACACAGTCTCGACCAGCTCCAGTATCGACCCGGTCTCGTCCAGGGCCTCATGGCCAAGACCGAGCTCGGCTTCCAACCGCCGCAACCTCAACCCTTGAAGATCTCCAGTTACTCGATACAGCCTCGGCGGGTGTGACACCCATGAGGTGGCACAAGGGAAGTTCGTCAGACGTTCCCGCGACGAACCGGATGGAGAATTCCTGGCCCCTCGGCTCGTCAGGTAGAGGCGGCGCGGCTGATCCGACACGGGGTGGGTGATGGCGGGCAGGTCGGGAGCATCCCAGAGCTTGCGCGCGGCCGGGTCGGCCCGGACGGTTTCGATCACGGCTCGCAGACGTTCGTCGGTGCGCCACCGTACGGCGTGCGCGCGCAGCTGGGCCGGCATGGGCATGGCCCACTCCTCTTCCCAATCAACGAGTTGTGTGCACGCCTCAAACCAGGTGAGAGCCCGTTCCATGACGTTGAAGCTGTACCGCATCCACGGGAAGTACTCCACGGTTTTGGCGTTGTAGGCGAGGACGTCCCAACGACTAGATCGCCCAGGTACGGCTCTCCTCGAAGAAGGCACGGAACGTGTCGGGGAGCAGCGGGCCAAGTTGACTTGACGGGGGCCGCAGCGGGGGGGAGCACGGCCGCGGGTGACGCGGCACGCGATCTTCCATTCCTCGTCACGCAGATCGAAGACCCACCGCGCAGCGTGAAGAAACGCGTCGCTGTAGATGCCGGGGCCCCCAGCCTCCAGACCGCCCTGCCAGTAGCGGCTGACGTCGGCTAGCCAGGCCACCTGGCCCCGACAGCCCGCCCCGCCGACCCGGCGGTCCTACTGCGGCGGGTGACGTGGCACCTGCTTCCGCTGCGCGGCCCGCCCTGCCGCCGCCTTCTCCGTCCGTGCACCGCTGACCAGCAGGAAAGCCCTCTCTCTCTGTCCGATCGCTTCCGCTTCACTGCCCATCCGGAGCACGGCTACGTCGCCGAAGGCGGCCCGCAGATTCCCTCCTACCTGGCCGACTGGTTCCTCACCCGCGAGCAGTTCGAGCGGCTCCCCGGCGCCTCGGGCCGGTACCTGCTCACCGAGCCAGAACGCGACGGACAGTGCCACACCCGCCAAGCCGTCCACGACCTACGCAGTCTCAGCTACGGCATCCCCCTTGAGCCCCTCTGCTCCGCCCCGCCCGCTCCGGGACCAGAGGATGTACGAACGGCGCAGCCGTCTCGCCCGGGCAGCCGCCCGCTCCTCACCCCGGAGCGGCCCGACTCCCGCCGCCTCTGCACCGTCTGTACGGCCGAACCCACCCGCGTACGCGCCCGCCGATCACCTGCCCGGCGTCGGGCGGTCACGGTGACACCCGACACCCAGCCGATCCGGATCCTGCGCGGAATGGCGGCGAGGTCGAAGTCACCGGCCCCGTCGACGCGTTCGCCGGCGAGGTCCTGCGCGGCGTCTGGATCCGGCTTCCCTTCGACCTCGGCCGCGGCGGTCAGCCCAGGAGCACCCTGACGGGCGTGGTCATGGTCCGGGTGCTGTCGACGATGCGCTCGTCTCCTCGCAGGGTCACCTGGACGGGGACGCCGCGGTCGCCCGCCGACCGGGCGACGGTGAGCGTGAGGTCACCGGGTTCGACGCGTCGGCGAAGGTCTCTCCCGGTGAAGGCGGCCATGTCCGTGTGGACCTCGAACTCGACGACACGGGTCTCACCGGCGGCGAGGTCGACGCGAGTAAAGGCGATGAGTTGGCGGACCGGGCGGGTGACCGAGGCGACCGGGTCGGTGAGGTAGAGCTGGGGGACGCAAGTGCCCGCGCGCTCACCGGTGTTGGAGACCCTGGCCCGCAACGTGATCGTGGCGTCGACGGACACCACGGCTTCGTCGACGGACGCGCTCTCGATCTCGAAGGTCGTGTACGACAGACCGTGCCCGAACGGGAACGCGGGTGTGGGGTCGATGTTGCTCACGCCGTCGCTCTTGAGGGCGAGCGGAGGCGCCAGGTAGGTGCCCGGCTGGCCGGCCTCGTCGCCCGGGATCTGGACCGGCAGGCGCCCGGAGGGGTTGAGCCGGCCCGAGAGGACACCGGCGATCGCCGCCGCCCCTTCCTCGCCGGGGAAGAACGCCTGGACGGTGGCGCCCGCCCGCCGGGCGTGCCGGCCGATGGCGTACGGACGGCCCGAGAGGACGACGAGGACGACCTGGTTCGCGGCGTCGAGGACGGCCTCCACCAGTTCGTCCTGGACTCCGGGGAGTGTCAGCACGCTGACGTCGCAGCCCTCGCCGGAGGAACCGTGTCCGAACAACCCGGAGCGGTCGCCGACGACGAGGACCGTCACGTCGGCCGCGGCGGCGGCAGCCACCGCGGCGGCTATGCCGCTGCGGTCGTCCCCGATGACCTGGCAACCGGTCTCGTGGCGGACCTCGGCGTCGGGGAACTCGCGCCGGAAGGCGTCGAGCACCGTGGACGCCTCGACGCCCAGGGGGGTGTCGGGGTAGTGGGGCAGTACGTGGTTGGGGAACGAGTAGCAGCCGAACAGGCACCGGACGTCGTCGGCCGCGGGACCGATGACGGCGACGGAGCGCGCGCCGGCGAGCGGCAGCAGGTCCGAGGAGTTGTCGAGCAGGACGACCGACTCCTCGGCCAACTCGCGGGCGATGGAGCGGTTCCGGGCCGAGTCGAAGTCCGCGGGAGCGGTGTACTGTCCGGGCTTCCAGTCGGGATCGAGCAGGCCGAGTTCGGCCTTCTGGGTCAGGACCCGCAGTACGGCGCGGTCGACGAGCTCCACCGACGTGCCGTCGTCCAGGAGTGGCCCCCCGTATGCGGTGGTGTGGGGCAGTTCGACGTCGATTCCGGCCCGGAGCGCGGCACGTGCCGCGCCCGGGATGTCGGCCGCCACGTGGTGCAGGGAGGCGAGGAACGCGATCGCCCAGTAGTCGGACACCACCGTGCCCTCGAAACCCCAGCTCTCGCGCAGCAGCCGGGTCAGGAGTTCCTCGCTGGCACCACAGGGCACGCCGTCTATGTCGTTGTAGGCGTTCATGACCGAGCCGACCCGGCCCTTGACCACGGCCTTCTCGAACGGCACGAGGATCAGGTCGGCGAGTTCGCGGGGACCGACGGCGGCGGGGGCGTGGTTGCGGGCGGCCCTCGACGCGGAGTAGCCGGCGAAGTGCTTGAGCGTGGCGACGACGCCGGCCGACTGCAGCCCCTGCACGTAGGACAGGCCAAGTTCGGACACGAGGTAGGGGTCCTCGCCAAGGGTCTCCTCGACCCGGCCCCAGCGGTAGTCGCGTACGACGTCCACGACGGGTGACAGTCCCTGGTGGATGCCGACGGCAGCCATGTCCGAGCCGATGGCCGCGGCCATACGGTGGACGAGGGCGGGGTTGAAGGTGGCCGCCCAGGCGAGCGGTGTGGGGTAGACCGTGGCCTGCCAGGCGGTGAACCCGGTGAGGCACTCCTCGTGGGCGATGGCCGGGACGCCGAAGCGGTTCGCCGCCGTCACCCGCTCCTGGAACTCCGCGAGGCGCTTGCGGCCCGCCTCGGGGTCGACCGGCGCCGTACCGAACACCCGGGTCAGATGCCCGAGACCGTCGACGATCGCTTCTTCGAAGCTCTCGGCGCCGCGGAAGGTGTCCTGCATCGGGGCCACGTCGCCGGACTCGTCGTGGCCGGGCCATGTGCTGCCGAGCTGTGCGACCTTCTCGGCCCTGGTCATGGTGTCGAGGAGGGCCCGCGCGCGAACGGACGCCGGCAGGGCGGGATCGTTCCACAGCCCGGTCGTCGGGCGCTCGTCGCTGATCGTCAAGGTCTCATCCGTTCTGTTGTGGGGGTGCGCGAGAGCGCGCGAGTGGTCCAGGAGGTCGAGGAGGCACCGCCGACCGTGACGGGAGTGGGCCCGGGCGCCGGTCCGGCGGTCATGGGGAGGCAGACACGCCGGACTGCGTCGCACGGGGGGAGTCGGCGCCTTTCGGCGTCCGGGCCCCGAACAGGGTGGCGTCCCGCTTCGGCGAATCCGGCGGGACTCGGCACCGTTACTTGCCGCCGGCTCCCATCAGACCCGCGACGAGGGCGCGGCGGGCGAAGAGGTAGACGACGAGGATGGGGACCGCGGACATCAGCACTGCGGCCAGCAGGGCCGGCACGTTCGACCCGTACTCGGAGACGAAGTTGTACAGGCCCAGTGTCACCACCTTGTTGTCGTTCGACTGGGTCATGATCAGCGGGAACAGGAAGCCGTTCCACGCCTGGAGGGCCGTGAAGACGCACGTGGTCGCGATGGCCGACTTCGACATCGGGACGACCAGCGTCAGCAGGGTCCGGGCCGGGCTCGCGCCGTCCAGGGCCATGGCCTCGTACAGCTCGTTGGAGATGTCCCGCATCCCGCCGCTGAGGACCAGCACGCTCACCGGCAGCGCGAACGCGGCGGTGGGCAGGATGATGCCCCACAGGGTGTCGTAGAAGCCGAGATTGTTGATGATCAGGAAGAGCGGGATGATCACCGCCTGCGAGGGGATCGCCAGGCCCAGCAGGAACAGGCGGAACACGCCCTTGGTCAGCCAGCCCCGGCCGCGCACCACGGCGTAGCTGATCGGGACCGCGAGCGCCAGCACGATGGCGACCGTGGCCACCGCGACGACGACGGTGTTCCAGATGTACTGCAGGAAGCCGCTGTCCAGGACCGTGCGGAAGTTGTCCAGGGTCACGGTGTCGGGGATCGAGACGGGGCCCTTGTCGGTGTACGTCGTCTGCGGCTGTACCGCCGTGTTCACCAGGGCGTACAGCGGGACGCCGATGATCAACAGCCAGACCAGGGTGGCAGCGCCGGCGAGGTAGTTCGGGCGCGTCCTCACAGCCCCTCCATCGTGCTCGTCATCTTGTCGTACCCACTGAGCTTCGTGAGGAGGACCGAGGCGGCGGTGGCGAGCAGCAGCAGGAAGCTGGCGATGGCGCTCGCATAGCCGTAGTCGTAGGTCCGGAAGGCCGTCTGGTACATGGAGAACGGCAGGATCGAGGTGTCCGTGCCTGGTCCGCCGTTGGTGAGCAGCAGGACGATGTCGAAGGCCGTGAGGCCGCCGACGACCATGAAGATGGTCGAAGTGATCATCGTGTTGCGCAGCTGCGGCAGGGTGATGTGGACGAACTGCCGGACCCGTCCCGCGCCGTCGATCGAGGCAGCCTGATAGAGCGTGTGCGGGATGGCCCGGGCGGCGCCCTGGTAGAGCAGGCTGTGGAAGGGGACGAACTGCCAGGTGGTCACGAGGACCAGGCAGGCGATCGCACCCTGCTGGGTACCCATCGGATCGGAACCGAAGAGCCATTCGAACTTCGATGGCAGACCGAAGTTCGGGTCCAGCAGCTGGCGCCACATGACGGCCGTTGCCGCTGTGGACAGCAGCAGCGGCAGGAAGAACAGCGCCGACAGGACCGCCCGGTTGCGCTGGGGACCGGCCGCCCAGACGCCCAGCAGGATGCTGACCGGCGCCTGCACCACGATGTTCCCGATCAGCAGGGCCCCTGTGACCACGGTGGACTGCCAGACCTGACTGTCGCCGAAGAACCGCGACCAGTTCTCCATGCCGGTGAACTGCGGTGGGTTCAGGCCGTCCCAGTGCGTGAAGGAGAGGTAGAGCACGCCCACCATCGGCGCGACGGCGAAGACGAGGAAGAACAGCAGCCCGGGAACCGCCCAGGCCACGCCGGGCCGCTCCAGGGTGGGCGGAGCGGCCCGGTCACGCACCCGCTGCTTGCGCATGGGCCGTGAAGTCGTTGCGGAGACCACGTGGACGCGCCTTCCTTACTTCTTGATCGCCAGAACCGCGCTGACGAACTGCTCCGGCGAACTCTGCCCGTTGAACAGCTTCTGGATCTCCGTCAGCAGCGGCGTGCCGAGGGTGAGGCCGAGCGCCTGGTCCCAGGACTGGGTGAAGGAGGGCGCCTTCTGCACCAGGTCGTACTGGAACTTGGCGTACGCCGGGTCAGCCGCCTTGGTGAGGTACTGCGCGGCGTTGGAGGTGACCGGCACCTCACCCTTCTCGACCAGCCCCTGCACGTAGCTGTCGCTGTAGGTGGTCTGCAGGAAGTCCGTCGCGGTCTGCTTGGCGGCGGAAGTGGTCACCGAAAGGTAGTTCGTGGGGTTTCCGACCACGTTGGCGGCATCGCCCTTGCCTCCCTCCACAGAGGGGAAGGCCACGTATCCCAGGCCGTTCTTCGCGAAGTCGGGGGCCTCGGCCAGCTGGGTCGCGTACTCCCACGAGCCCATCAGCACCATGGCCGCCTTGCCCTTGTTGAGCAGCGTGGAGGTGCCGCCGGCGCCGTAGTTGACCGATCCGAACTTCTTGCCGAACGCGCCGCTGTCCACCAGCTCCTTGATCATCTGCGCGGTCTTGAGGATGGCGGGGTCCTTCCACTGCGACCAGTCGCCGCCCTGGATCTTGTCGAACAGCTTCGGCCCCGCGAGGCGGTCGACGAGGTACTCGACCCACATCAGCTCGGTCCACGAGGAGCTGGCGTTGCCGGCGAGCGCGAAGGGCGTGATGCCCTTGCCCTTGAAGACCTTGACCAGGTTCTGCAGCTCGGCGTAGGTCGTCGGCGGCTGAACGCCGGCGTCGGCGAAGAGCTTCTTGTTGTAGAAGAGGAACACCGGCTGGGTGCCCCGGCAGGGGATGCCGACCAGCTTGCCGCCGACCTTGCCCGCGGCCAGGGCGGAGGGCAGGAAGTGCGACTCCAGGGCCGTGTCCAGCGTGACCAGCTTGCCGGCCGTGACGTAGTCGTTCAGGCTGCCGCCGCCCCAGCTGAAGAACACTCCGGGCATCTTGGCCGAGCCCATCGCGGTCCGCAGCTTGTCCTTGTACCCGTCGGTGGCGATCACGGTCATGCTGACCTTGCCCTTGCCGGCGGAGTTGAAGGTGTCCACCGCCGCCTTCTGGACGGAGTTGGTCGGGTCCTGCAGCGTCCAGAAGTCCACGTTGCCCGTGGGCGAGGACGTGGAGCTGCCGGACGAACCACAGCCGGCCACGGTGACGCTCAGCGTGGTCGCCGCCGTCGCGGTGAGGAACCATCTCCGGGACACACTGTTCATCGTTGAACACCTTTCGAGTCAGCAGGATCCCTTCGCGGGTGAACTGCACCCGGCAGGCCGTCCCGGGCCTGCCCGCACTGAGGGATCTGAGGCGATGGCCATGACCGTCAGGTGCTGTTGCGCAAGTGTTGCGGTTCCGTTGCTCCTGCGGTTGAGCTGGCGTCGGTCACGTTAAGCGGCGCAATTCGGCCGCGGCAATATCGGAGCGAAATCACTTCCGAAAGACTTTCGCAGTCCGAGGGCTTGCGGAACCGGCTCAGGTTCGTCCCTATTTCCCGGTTTCGGGCGGCGCCGTGGACGTGCGCACGACCAGTTCGGTCGCGAGTTCCCTGCGCGTCGTGGCGGGAGGCCGGCCGTCGGCGAGGTTCAGCAGGACACGCGTGGCCTCCTGACCCAGTTCCCTGAACGGCTGCCTCACCGCACTCAGCGGCGGCGATGCCATGCCGGCCACGAGGGTGTCGTCGAACGACATCACCGACAGCCCGCGCGGTACGGCGATGCCCAGTTGCCGGGCTGCCTCCAGGGCGCCGAGCGCCTGGACGTCACTCGCGGCGAAGAGAGCCGTCGGTCTCTCGCCCTGCTCCAGCACACTGCGGGCGGCGCGCAGTGCCTCGCCGTAGTCGAAGTCCGTCGAGCGCACGAGCGTGGCGTCGTAAGGGATCCCGGCCTCCGTCAGGGCGGCCCGGTAGCCGTGCAGGCGCGCGGACCCGGCCAGGGAGTGCGACCGGCCGGCCAGCATGCCGATGCGGCGGTGCCCGAGGTCGATCAGGTGCTGGACAGCGGTCGTCGCGCCGTGCCAGTTCGCCACCCCTACGCTGGGGATGTCCGCGGACGGCGCGTTCAGGGGATCGACGAGCACCACCGGAATCCGCTGCTCCAGGATCCGGCGCTCGTCCCGCTCGACGAGAGTGGAGATGACGATGACGACCCCGAGGGCGTCCAGCTTCTGAGACTCTTCCAACCACTGTGCGATCGAGCGCCGGCTCGTCGTGCCGACGGTCGTGTGGACACCGATCTCGGCCGCCGACTCCACGATGCCGCGGACCACTTCGAGGGTGTACGGTCCCGCCAGGTCCCGGAACACCGCGAGGATCTGTCGTGGCCGACGAGCTTCGGTCTCCCACGTACGGACAAACCCACGTTCGGCCAGCAGCGCCTCGATGCGGGCGCGTGTCGCCTGGGACACGTCGCGCCGCCTGTGGACGACCTTGGACACGGTCGCCGGCGAGACGCCGACCTCGTCGGCTATCGAGGCTAGAAGCCCGTACTGGGCGTTCCGGCGCGAACTGGTTGGGCCCGTCACAGCGGTGTGGACCTCCCCGACCCCGTCCATTGGCTTGATCTGATTGCGTGCTGAGCGAACGTACACGCCGGTTCGATCACGGCAGGCCGAGACAGGGCGCCGAAAGCCCTGTACACCTGCGGAAACGGGGAGGCTCAAGGGCTGCGAAAGTCTTTCGCGACCCGATCGGCCGCCTCTTGTAGGCTCCCCCGCAGCCTGTTCGAGCCGCTCAGGCACATTACTTCCGGGAGGCCGGGAATGCCGGTGCACAGCATCCACGACACACAACCCGCCGACCGCTGGGAGGACGCTTTCCTCTCCGGCAACGGCGAGTACGGAATCATGGTGTTCGGGCATCCCCACCGGGAGCGGATCGTTCACAACCACCACCGCTACGTGCTGCCCAACGAGTCCCTCGGGATGCGACCGCCGGCCGTCGCCGACCGTCTTGAACAGGTTCGCGACCTGGCCCTCGCCGGGGAACGGGAGCAGGCACAGCGCGAGTTCTCCGACGGCAGGGGGATGGCCTGGACACAGTCCTTCCATCCGGGACACATGCTTCATGTGGACACGACGGCCGGGGACGGCCCTGTCGAGCACTACCGCCGGGTCACCGACTTCGCCACCGGCGAAGTGAGGGTCACCTGGTCCGACGGGCAACAGGAGTGGGTACGGCGCGCGTTCGTGTCGCGCACCGACGCCGTCGCGGTCGTCGAGATCACCGGTCCGCGGCTCGACCTGGACCTACGGCTGTCCGGCGAGCTGGCCGGCCGCCCCGCCGAGGTCACCTTCACGACGTCCGCCGAGGTCACCGGGGACGGCGAGGCGTCACTCGCCGTCGTGGGCGAGTATCCGCCCGGTCCCGGCGCGGCGGGATTCACCGGCGTGACCCGGGCCGTCGTCACGGGCGGCCGGGTCGCGGCGGAAGGGGACACGGTCCGTGTCGAAGGAGCGACGCGCGTCGTTCTGCTGACCCGGATGGACCGGTCGGCGCCTCTCCCGCGCATCGACGTGCTCCGCGCGGCCCTGGCTGAACTACCCGCCGAATACGACGAGTTGCTCTCCCGGCACGCGCCCGTCCACGGCGAGCTCTACGGCCGCGCCGAACTCGACCTGGGCGTGCCGGACAGCGACCGCGGCCTCCCCGTGGGCGAGCTGATCGCCCTCGCCGACACCAAGGCGCTGGACGGCGCGCTGGTCGAGGCGCTGTTCCACTCCGGCCGCTACCTGCTGCTCAGCTCCAGCGGGGTACTGCCGCCCCGGCTGACCGGCCTGTGGCTCGGCGAATGGGGCGCCGCCTGGTCCGGCGACTACACCACCGATGCCAACATCAACCTCCAGATCGCCGGGGCGGTCCTCACCGGCATGCCCGAGCTCATCGCACCGTACGCCGCCCTGATCGAGGGTCAGATCGACGACTGGCGCACCAACGCCCGCACGATCTACGGCACCCGCGGGATCCTGGCCCCCAGCCGGACGGACGGCGAACACGGGCTGCTCTTCCACCTGGACGACGACTGGCCCTGGACCATGTGGCTGGCGGGCGCGGACTGGCTGCTGTTCCCGCTGTACGAGTACTGGCAGGCGACCGGCGACGACGACTTCCTCGCCCGTACCCTCGCCCCCTGGCTCGTCGAGGCCGCCGTCTTCTTCGAGGACTTCCTCACCCGCGAGGACGA
>Ga0307511_10004638_pt1 | contig 14035 bp, 10 predicted proteins | sample 13_EM_MG_FD_200266 | JGI IMG/M metagenome (GOLD analysis project Ga0307511, IMG submission 200266) | Populus trichocarpa ectomycorrhiza microbial communities from riparian zone in the Pacific Northwest, United States - 13_EM | ecosystem: Host-associated > Plants > Roots > Unclassified | place...
GCGGAGGGGTGATCGAATCAGAAAGCCATGCATGTATAAAATGTTTTTAACCACGTAGGAGTCTTAAAGACTAATCGATTTTGTTCATCATTCAAGTGGGCCGAGAGGCATCCACGAAAGCGAAACCGAAAGGTAGATTCTCACCTTTTTCCATGACGCCTCCAAGCCTTTGAGCCGGAGGATCGCGTCAACGCGTTTGATGCTGATACAATGTCGGGCGGACAAGGCGCGAACGTTGTTCACCTTGGGGTCGAAAATGAATTGGTCGAATATTTGCTGGCGTCGTGCATCAGAGAGGGGTGTGGGGGGCTTGAAGGAGGGGTTCAGTGGAAACGGCTGGCGACCAGCATTGGTCAACCGAGAGGGACGCGTATAACGGAGAACGGGGACGAACCACGGTGCCTCCTAGCCAGTTCCGACGATCCGCACGTTTGTACTGCCTGCCGATGGTTGCCAGCCACTGCTCGTAGGACGGGTCCTCCCGCACGTCCCGACTCTTGGTCTCGACTTCGGGTTGGGGTTCCGCATCCTCCTGAACAGCAGCCTTCCCGGTCGAGGAAAATTCAAGCTGTTTCCTTGCTACTGACGCGGAAACCCATCGCTGTGCAGAGCCGGGTTGACGGCGACGGACGATACGAGCGAGAGGAACCAGCATGTTCACAAAAAAAAGGGAGTGGTCAAGTCACGGGGGCTTTAGGGCAGTCACGATCGACTTGGAATCCGACAAAACACCCATCACCGCGACTTCCACTTCCACCGACCAGAGGGTAGCCCAGACCTGCCGCGTGGCTAAGAGTACAGCCCCTGCCGATTCTACAATGTACACCTGTCCACCCTGGGGCGCTGACAAATCAATTTGGCCAACGATTACACCTCCCGTCCGTCACACCGGTGCCCAGCATTTGGATCCAACACACGGAGGAAGCTACGACGATAATGGCATATGGTCTAGATACTAAAGGTACGGGTACACTCAAAGAAAATGTGATGAAAGTATTGAATTAATATTGAGATAGATATCCTGATTCAGCTCGCAGCATCTCTAAGGTCTTACTCGACACAGATGGTAGGGGACCAGGACCCAGAGGAAACGTTGACGAGCTCGGTGATCACCATGCGTTCGAAATCCATTCGCCCTTGCCCAAGGCGCCACCGTTGATCACATTGGTTGTTGAATGGGAATAACTACTCGACGTCAGCGGGTCTGTGTGAACGGGGGAGTTACCAACTTACGGCGCCGTTGGTCTCTAGATCCGTAATATGCCATCTAATGCGTTTAGAGACTTCCTGGGCCAGCTTGCTCTTGGTGATTGGTTCAGGCGGGACCCTGTAATTCTTGGTGGAGAGCTGTTCGCATGTTTATCAGCCGTGGGACGATCCCGTCTATTCCCAGACTCCACACACCTGCATTGACCTTGCTTTCGTCCCCGCACTGCCCTCCGCCCGTTGCTTCAATTCCCTCTCGACATCAGTGCTGGATTTGTACCCCGGAAACTGCAGAGGAGATGAGTAACTGTTGGCTCCCGTTGGCCACAAGAACCCACATGCATCCTAATTGTTATCCCGCGGCACTCTGCGCCGAATGGGAATTCGTCCCTATCTTTCATCTCCTTGAAATTTCCGCGAATTACGTCGGACAGTTTCACTCCGGGGTGGTTTGACGTCGTGTAAAAGTAGATGGTTGGTTTCGGTTCCCAGTCCTTCTGAGTGTTACCACATTTATACCCAATCTGGGGGACTACCACTCGCGAATCCTCCTGCAAGAGGTGTGGGGACGACTGTTCGCCCAGACCAGTGTCAATGTTACAGAGGGGTGGACCGAACACCACCATGACCGTGCCGTCGGGTCGCTGGGGATATATGAGGTAGGGGAGTCTGGAGTGTAAGGGGGTTACAACTCACGTTGGCGGCGAGCATATGTGGGATGGGGTGCGGAACAAGCCCGCAAGTGCGGGAGTAGAGTTTGTACTCTTGTACAGCGGGGTTGATACCATCAGGAAAGGGTCTCATGAGGTAGCCAGGGGCGGTGCTTTCTTCAATAGGTTGGGGCTAACGAATTAAATTGTTCGTAACGTCCCAAGGAGGTGAGGGGTCGACAACGTACAGAGCCCTGAGCGTTTGAGTATGGGTGCGAGCCTGGGGTTCGGATGCTGGGGTGAGATTCCGATGGCCAGTTCACAAAGGAGTCGGTATAGGAACCCATCTTCGTGGTCTACAGGGTCCGTTGATCTCGAGGGGTGTGCTTTTTATTGGAGCTCTTATATGGCCGTGCAGTACTTGTGGAAATATGTGTGTCGGGCGGGGTTCCGGGTCATTCGCGAGAGTGGAACGAAACCAAAAAATCTCCATAACTAATCATTTCTGAATACTGCCCCCAAAAGGGACGACCAGCACATTACGTTCAGGGTTCCATTTCCTGTGTAATCCCTCTGGTTTCTGTGAATGCGCAGCGAACAAGATGCACAATATGTGGAAACCCGGGAATCAGCTTTCCAAGCGGCAGCGGCAGCTGTTTTTCCTTTTCTTTTCGTCTGAGGTTGGATCTTCGGCTCACATTGATGGTCGGTTCTCCACCTCGAAGGATCAAATCCTAAAAGGCTTTGGAGCCAATCAAGAAACGTGGTGCGATAACATGCGGTCGCACAGTCCCACTTCTGAAGCGGCCATTGGGAGTCAACCGGCGCTTCCCATTGTTGGTTTTGTGGTACCTTCGACAGGCGGGTAGGGGTCTGGATACTTTGACAAACCCAACACCAGGCCAAAAAGCTGCATGGGGTTTCCCAAGTTTGAGGTGGCAAATTAATTGAGTCAGCGGCGCCTGACAGGTAACCCGGAGTTGGAAGGACGCAATGATTAGCCAGCTAGTATACAAACAATTACATGGCTTACGGCACGCCCAAGGCTGTTTGAGGACGAGAGAAGCTTTCCTCTTGTCCCTGACTGTGTACTCCAAATAGACATCAACGCCGGGCGTGCATACCCAAAACGCTCTAGCTGACACTATCGATAACGCGCCGCGTGTGTCACCTGGGATAAACGTATTGCCTAAAAAAGCTGGGGGACCGGTCAAGGCCGTGATTTGGATCGCTCACCGGTTCACCACGACCCGTCAGCATGACAAGGTTACCATGATCGAAAATGGGTACGCGTGACTTTTTGAAAGATTACTGTCACGGGGCGGGATACTCACGCGTCGGAGAGGCCTTGAATACACTGCGGGCTTTGGGTCAGTATCCGAAGGATAAAACAAGCGAAGAAACGTCAACAAGAGCCATGCGCTAGCCAACGAGAGCAACGCCCGCCTGTTTCATCACACAGATTTCAAGGTTCCTATTTAACCTTACCTCGAAAGGACCGATCCAAACTTGAGCACAAAACCACCATCTCTTGAACGGAAAGGTGTTTCATTGCCCGCGACGAGAAGCGTGAACATTGGTGTCCTAGAACATACATCAAGCCACGGGAAAGGGGCGCCTCAAAGCGAGGGGAGCGGCTGTCGGGAGAACGATTCGGCCTAGGGCGGGTACTGGGGCCTCCTGAAGCCGGGAAAGCATCGTCTGGGAAAGGGCTACCACGAACCTCCTTCGGGACTAGGCCCCGTCTATTTGGATCCTGGCACGTCCACTTGTGCCTGTGTAGGCGCTGGCGCTTTGATGTTTCCGAACACTGCATAGTGATCGCGGGGTACAAGAGATGGTTATTTGGATGGCCGCGGAAGGAGAGGGGCACTAAGGCGGGGCTGTGGCTGGGTACGGAAGAGGGTACCCTCGGTCAGAAACGTCCGAGAAAGTCAAGAACCGAGGGACGACATGTTTCCTCCAGTGACCTGGTTCCTGGTGCTCGTTACGAACAGTTAATCCCATTCATCCATTACAGAAGTCAACTGAGTATCCGGGTGAGGTAAGTTCCCCAAATCCAGCGGCGCAGCTCGAAAGTCCTTTGAATATGGTATGGTCGAGTTTTCGGTTTTCGTAAGGTGTGAATTGGAACGGTGAGGCGATGAGGTGGACACCTGCACCGGCGTCCGGTCAGCTGGTGCAACGTAATCTACGCGGCAGGTCTCTTGCCTGGGACAACGGTCCACCATAATCACGGGACCCGCGAGGTGGATTTGCGCACAAATTTCCCCGATGATGGCTGAACTGGGGGGTCACGGCGCTCGTTTCTGCGTATTCCAGAGTCTTGTCCATAGGCCCCTCGTGGTAGCGCAGTACGTGAGCGCCCCCCCGAAAATGGGTGTTCACATTTGAGGGGTGATGGTTCATATCCGTTCAATGAGCCTGGATCAACCCGACGTTACCGCTGTCAAAGCCTGACGTTCCGACCTGTGGTCTATACGAATATGGATCAGTCGCAATAGTAAGATGCAAAGGAAGTAAAAGAGGTTCCTCCAATACGGTAGCGTTGCTGGCGAGCGTTGAACGGGGTGGGGGTTTTCATTAGCGCCGGCCCGTGACAGCGTTGCCCGGCGCTTGCCGTGACTACCATCAGACAACAGGGAACCCTCCTCGTCGGCCGACTCTGAATCATTGGCGCCGCGGTTTCATGTCACCCGGTGGGACTATCTCGAATTGCCCCCAAATGGATGTTCTCGTTCGAGGGTATGCTCGATTGACCCCGCTCGCCCATCTTCATCTACCATCAACGTCTCCGGGGATATTCCAGCGCGTTCACGAGGTGTTGTTGAACGAAATCCTGCTTGATCCACACCTGCAAGCATACCCCCCTGCTCCCGAGTACCAACTCAAGTTCTGGAAATGGGCCCTACAGGAGCTCGAAGCCCTGATTGGCGACGAGGTGAGCGCTCACCACCTGTACGGAGTTGCGCTTCGTGACTGGGCTGTTGGCCAGGACACCGAAATAGACGCAAGGATATACGACCGTCTGGTGGAATTGGTCCAGTCTACCCCGAGTTCGCAATCTCTGACGGGGACTTCGTTGCCCCCATCATTGTCGTATTTTACCCACTACTTGGGATTGAGCTCAGGGGCCCCAAATGCAATCCGCCGTATAACATTGCTAGAATCCCGTACAACGATCGAACAGGGGACGACCGGCCTCAAGACCTGGCCAGCCGCACACGCCTTAGCTGAGTGGCTTGAAAAACACCCAGGTCGACTTCAGCCGTTCTGTTCCCCAATCAGCAATCTAACAATGCTGTATCACTTGATAGAACGCGTGGCGGGAAAACGAATCCTCGAGCTTGGATCGGGCGTTGGATATCTGGGTCTTGTCGCCGCAGCAATCCAGCTCGACAGTCCGGTTGAGGGGGATCCCGAACCCTCCGTGTGGTTGACGGATTTGAATAGCGTTGTGCTCTCCCGTTGCCAAGACAACCTTGATTTACCATGCAGTACGTTGCGAGGGTTTATTATGAACTTTAACGCGGTTACAGATTTGCAGACGCGTCATCCATGCACAAACACGTACACCTCAGGCAGCTGGATTGGCTCTCGGCAATGGACATGGATGGGATATCTTCCATACGTGAGCTGATTGCGGAAGCAGTTCCGGACGTCATATTAGGTGCAGACATTGTGGGATTTTCGTTTTGTTCCTATTTTCACGAATTGCGAATTGATCATCCAGAACCAGGTTTACGATCCGTCTGTCATTCCACCCCTCATTGCCACAATCCACTTGGTGATTTCAACGATGGGGTCGACGGGGCGGCCTCCTGTTTCCGCCGTGTTGGCTCTCACTGTGAGGAAACCCGAGACATTTCGTTGTTTTCTCGATGTTGCTGGTAAACACTTGTGCCTGCTCTCATCCGATACCCGCTTATACTGGTACAGAGAAAGTGTTCGTCGTCACCAGCCTCGGCGCTACAGTGACCGAGATAGAGCAAGGGCGAAGTGAACACTCCGTGCAGGATATTGTCCTAATACAATTGGACGTAAAGAATAAATAGTGTGCATGTGCATGGTGTGGCCATCCTTAGTACCTAACACTGAACCTCGGTTACTCCGCGGTTCCGTCAACCACTTCATTCCAAGCGTGGAGGCTAGACTTGTAGCTATAGACGATGACGGAAAAGATGCTCCACACAGGGAGGTGACCTTTGACTTCATGGACCTAACGCGATGAAGGTGTGGGCAGCTATTCGGGAGGTTCCTCTTCTGACGTTGACCCATAGGGGTACCTCAACAACGAGGCTGCAACCCGAGGAGCGGTCACTCCTGACAGGCGGTTGAAGACCAGAGATGTCGCGGCGCGGGATTCAAAAGGGCTCTTCTGCATTGTGGATAGGAAGAAGGAGTATAGTAAGTCCAAGGGGTTCCAAGGTAATCGACTCCGCCCTCACTTCTCACCCGGTGTATCTCAGCGACCCACTCAGGGTTCCGCCCGCCAAACCCGAAAAAGTTCTTGCACATCCAGAAGTCGCGGATCTCCCGCTCAGTATGTTCTCGCATGCCGGTCATTTATGGGGAAGCACGCCGATCACAACGTTCACCCAGGAGCGTATGTCCCATGCCCCTGCCCTCTCGAACTCTATTACCCGATCCCGAGAGGGTGGGAACAGAGCTATACGCATTTTGGGACGACTGGATCCAAAGCGGGGTACTATAAACATGGGAACTTTGTTGACGGCAAAGCTTTGGATCCGGGTAGCCCACATAACCCGGATTATTCAAAGGCCGTGGAAGCGATTGTCCTCATTTTGATGAAGCGCCATGTTCTGGCCAAACTCCAAGCTCTCGGCCCATTCGGATATTGAGTAATTGCCGACTCCCTGTGTTCAAGAGCTCTAAAATTCAGTGGGACCCGTAGTAGGAAGGGAACAAAAGCTGTGTCCACCCCATGCCATAATACCGGGGTGCCGAGCTCCAATAAGACCGAGAGATAAACAACGTATTGAGGCCCTGTTCTCTGAAAAACGGTCCATTGAAATGACAACCGCTGCAACTTGCAAGGACACCTGTGATAGCTCGCGATCGCATGGGGGTCCTTTTGGCTTGTGCAACGGTGGAGGGAAGCAGGGATCCCCGGGCCGGTGGCTCCCTCACACCTCAAGTAAGTAGTCGGACGCCAAACTTTGGCTTTATATATGGCGGTTCAGGGAGTCCTGATTATAGTAGTTTACCGGTCAATTCCATGGGCTCATTCAGGCTAGCACTGGACGGGGTGGAATTTGGAACGAAATTTCTAACCGCATATGTTTTGGTTTCAAGTAAGGACACGAAGTGAGCGTAGAAATCGTCGTCGCGTTGGTACCACTGTATGCGAGTACATTGGCAACGGCACAGAGGGGTGGGTTGGGATGATTGAAGTGGATCACTGGATGGGCGAGTGAACGAGAACTAGGGAAAAGTGACACGGAAGAAGGGCACGCGCAGTCAGTGTTAGCCCCTAGCAGGAGCCTATATCCAGTCACGATTCAGCTAGGTCGCAAACTGAGAGCAAACAGACGGAACATACCGTAAGGGACGCGTATGCAGAAGGCTTCCCCACGATGGTTGTAGGCTTTGGGGTTCTCCTTCCAGCCGTCAGGCATCCGCCACCGATACTGGGACCCATCCTCGGGGCAGACCAGAAAATATTTGACTTTAATTTTGACGTTGGAACCGTGGCCCGCGTTCTTGGAAAGCTCGCGCACGTGGGCCATGATTTTGTGGATGGAAGGGTAGCCCTTGGCTGATCCTCTGTGCTCCGAGGAGATCGTAATCTGGTAGACAGAGATTACAATGGGGAGCTGGTCGGAATCGATGGTGAAGGAGTCGAAGAGGGGGTGATTAGGTGTAGTTGGGACGTAGTACCTATTTCTGTCGAGCATCACATTAGTGAAATCATCATGGGCGAGGTCGACGTCGACCCGTGTGATTGTTGGCATGGGGGATGACGCTGTATCAGTGGTTGGCATGGGGGATGACGCTGTGTCAGGGGTTGGGGTTTGAGATGGGGGATCTTGGGTGGAAAAAATGGGAGCGCCCTTGCGACTGCGATTGGAAACCATGGGGGTGGGTCGTGGTATGGGTATTTTAGAGAGCACGCGATGGGCGATCGCCTCGAAGAACCATCCCGCCATGGTAGAGCTCTCCGGGGTCTTGTGGAGGAGTTCATATGACTCCCAAAGAAGTTTGGTCTCTTTCAACCGCATCGATTCCACTACCTTCTTCGCGATCAGAGGAGATTTGAAGTTGATTTCCCAAAGGTCGTCAGTGAGGAAGCTTGTGCTGGGGTAAACGACGACCACGCGGTTTGAGAATGCCTGGAGTTCGTAATCCTCGGTGAAAGCGTCGACGATGGCTTTTAGCTTGGCATAATCGAGCTTATTCACTTCACGGTCGTGTACTCTCTTCGTTTCTGGGAGATCGAAGACGCCACGGTACACGTCGCGGGGGATATAGCCGAACTCTTTGATCGCGTTGTGCACCAAGGTCTTGAGCACATCGTCCATGTCCGCCTCATGCGCCGAGGTCTTTTGCTGGCTTGTTTCGCCGTCCATTGTTTCGTCCTGGTCTGCGGCTGATGCACTGGTGTCGTCCATTTCGTGGTCGTCCTCGTGATCGTCCTCTTGCTCTTGCTCGTCCTCGTCCTCTTGCTCTTGCTCTTGCTCTTGCTCTTGCTCTTGCTCTTGCTCGTCCTCTTGCTCGTCCTCTTGCTCGTCCTCTTGCTCTTCCTCCTCGTCGTGCTCCCGCCCCCGGAGAACATCCAGCGCAGCGCTGATACGCTCCTTGGTGGTAAGGGGCGTTGAGAGGGACTGTTGCAGTTCACTTCGAAAATGTTCGTAACCGGGCACGAACTTTAAACTGCAAGGACAGAGGACAGTCAGCGACGAACCGCCACAGAACGACCGGCCCGGGTTGATGACAGAAAGGGAGAACAGGTCGTAGACATACCCTTGCACCAGGTCCTCCCTATTCCAAAGAGGCATCCCAATCAGAAAGCCCTGAAGCTGTTTAAGCCACGCCTTCCATCGAATGGGATTTGGAGAGGATGCCTGGACCGGCCAGATCATTGTTTCATCATTGACGGGCGCTCCCCGGTCCGTGAAGTCCACGTCGATCAACGTCCATATGGGATAATACCGCAACGTTTTGTGCGTCGGAATGTTCGCGATGCCGAATATTATGGGTCGAGAGAACACCTTGCCATTGTAGAAAAGATAGCTGTTCTCGCTGCCACACAGGATTGCGGGCTGATGAGCTGAAAGCAACCACGCGAGCAGAAACTTTAGGAAGGTGGTTTTTCCTTGACGAGGGGTGCGCCAGTGAGCTGCCACGTGGGGTGGGGATCTGGTCATATGGACGTACCGGTACCGGGCTGCCCAGTGAGCACCACTCCACGCCTCCGCCCATGGGTATCCTCCATGCGGAGAGCCAATATACGGTCGAACGTGTTGCCGAACGACCTGGTGACGAGAATCCCTCCCGACGTTCCCGAGAGACGAAAAGGTAGGAGAGGCTTGTTTTGTGAATTCACCCCGAGCGATAACTCGTAAGGGAACTTGTCGGAGAAGCGGGAACCGGCGGATTTATCGACCCAGTGGTTGTAAAAATCCTGGTATCCGCCACTCACTTCATCCCATCCCCGCTTATCCGGCCAGATCCAGTTGGTTTCTGGGTGATGATGATAAGATTAGTGCCGATGCGCGATAGGTGGACGCGGTGTGCTCGCCTGAGTCTTTACCCTGGTTTAGGAATTCCTCCATGGTGGGGGTTGTTGGTGAAGGCGAGTGGTTCAGTCCAGGGGTCTTCATGATCAGGGTGCGCACGGACCAGGAAGGATGACGCAATGATCCAGCCGCATCCCGGCATGACGTGGGGATTGGCAACGCCGCGCCAAATTATAGCCCCGATCGTTCGCGATTTTGGTCCTCTAGATTGCACCTCAGTTGGAAGTGTTTTCAGGTAATATAATTCACGGGTCGTGGTATGAACGTACTAGAAATAATCCGGCGAACGTGGGACCCGGATAAAATTCTCACTCCCCTTTCCCTCTCGGCGCTGGTGAGGAGGATCGCATCTTCGCCGCTCACTAAAAAATACGCCATTCGGGAGAATTGATGCCCATGGCTTTTTTGGGGGCGAAAGTTGTGTTGCGGGACCAGAGTTGGATGATTGCGCCGATGTGTTTTGAGCGCTCTCATTGGTTCAGACGCTAGTTACGTAATCTGGATCTGACTGCTCGCAACCTGGGCGGACAGGGGGATCGATAATACCTACCTCTCTATCGTCTCCCACCTTAAACCATACGCTCTGCTCGATACCTCTCAAGGCCCATCGCAGTACGGAACGTCAGAAGGCCCACGTTGCCGTGATTTCGTGCAAAATCGGGTGAGATGGCGTTGGAAGTCCTGGAAACCGACAACATCCATTCCGAGGCAAACCTTCTCGTGAACGGTACCCGTTCCGCTTGCGCGCAGATTCACCATCGCGATGGCTGTTGAAGCTCATGGCCAGGGTTTATTCTCCTGTGTTATTATCGATTCACTTTCGTTCCCTCGTTGTTCTTGTTGACCACTATTGATTGCCATTTATCTTATGTATTTTTATCAACGTAAATCCGATGGCTACACACTATAAGTGTCAATCCCTACATCCCGCGCACTCTGCGCACATCATTTGACATGTATAATTTATTATCGCCAGAACCGCTGGAAAGAGCTTTTTGGCGGGGACAAACAAACATAAACAATTACGATCACATTTGGCCGGGCTGCCCATCCCCACATGACGCACGACGCTGGAATGGTACGGCACGTGATCCGGTCACACCGCGACGTGATCCCGAGCCAGGTTATCACGTCGCGGTGTGACCGGATCACGTGCCGTACCATTCCAGCGTCGTGACGAAACGATGTAGCAGTGCTATCATCTTGTGTAGTCTGGATTGACCCCGGCCAACGCTGAAAGATCGGTACGTCTACGTGTCATGTCATCGCCTTCTCCACGGGATCACGACTCGCTCTTATGCAACAGGTAGTCCTGAATGCGATATTGGTCATACAACTCCTTCCATTCCTCAACCTCAGATCCCCCAGCATCGTGCAGGCACTCCACTCTGCTAAGATGTCTGCCCCTCCTGGCCCTCGACCTCGCGATCTCCGCGATTGCCTCGAATGCCGTCGTAGAGATGTTGGCAGTGGGATCCAACCTCAGGATTTCGAGGTTGGGGAAGCGATCTGGTTCCGAGGAAAGTGATAATAAAAGTGCCTCTTTGTAACCCTGTATGTTTCCGGCGATCTGAAGTACCCTAAAGGTGGGTGCTTTGTGGAGGAGCGATCGCCAAGGTTGTTGACCGAACCCAAAAGTGGGCGGAGTGGGACCTTGGAGGTAGAAGGAGTCGATCTCGACCTCCGTGGATGTTCGGATGGAGTCCCAAGCGGATGGGCTGGTGTTAATTTCTACCAATCCATCGCTGGAGTTGGCCTTCATCACAGAAGCGAGGGGGTCCAGATAGATCGAAGTTATTGCCCCGACGGAGGGCACGGAAGCCACTCTGAAGAATGTCGGGACATCAAACTGATTCAGTTTGAGCGTGGTGAGGTGACTGAGCACGACCGGATCCAGTGGAGTGTCTCGCTCGAGGTCCGGTATGAGTGTGAACCGTTGCAGGGAGATGTGCTCAAGCGTGGTATTCCTGGATAGGAATTCGTGAAGTCGCGAGGGTGTAACGTCTGCACTAAGCCCTTCCGAATATACAAGGTGAAAGGTTGTCAGATCTCGAACACCGTGGACCGGCCCTGTGAACGTATTCCTTAACGATAAGGATTGGACATTGCTGAGGGACTTTTCCACAAATGATTCTGGAAGGTGAATGGTACTGCCTCGCGTGATGGCTGAAATATTGACCCCAGAGTCCCACTCCAGCGATACAAGGCCAGCGGGGTGAAAATGTTTGAATATCTCTTCTGAGGCGATCTGTTCCAGCGGATCTGGCCATCGACTCTGGCGGCTGAGAAACTCGTGCTCGAATTTGAAGGAGAACCGTTGGACACGGTCAGAGTTCGCAGTCAAGAGTTCCACAGAGCGCGTCATCGTACTGATCGAATTCGTTAGTGAAAGGAAGAAGCAATAGAAAGGGATTGACCTTGAGTATGCCGGTAGACTAGTAAACGCCAAGAGTCCGCCCCGTATCTCAAGAATGATTTCCAGCGGAACGTCTTTACTTCGCTCAAGGCAAAGTGCGATGAACTCAGGCTGGGTGTGTTGCGAAACGTGTATCGTGGACCACAGAAGGGGGGTTGAGTTCACGTTAGAACGCCACTGGGCGCACACCTGGGCTAATCTCATGGCGTGGCGAGGGTAGACTTGTCCGTGGTCTTGATCCTGGGTGCAGATGAGGTCGAAGATATGACTGAGGGTCTCTGTTGGCAGCCGATTGATGGGCAGGAACTCGTTCCTCGACGAAAGGATTGCCCCCAAAGCTTGCTCAAGGAGATTCTGCAATTGTATGACCTGAAAAAAACCCGGTCAAAAACGGGATCACGGATCGCCGAGAATGCAACCATACGAACATCCTCAAGTGTTTGGAGGCCATCGGCTGGTTTACTGGAGAGAGTGTCAAAAGCATCCAATGAGGAGAGTCGGGACCCGTCTATCACCTTCTTTGTACAATAGATTCTCCACAGGAGAGAACGAGTTCTTTGGTACGGCTTGTCATGGTTGCCTCGGAACGTGTTCACCACGTTGGGTCCAAACGCGGGGTCGAAGTGAGGGTGGAACAGGTGACGCAATGCCGAACGTTCCCGCGCCGGAATTCGCACGGATTCAAACCCGTTCCGTTCTTTTGACGCTTACCCGCGGTCTATCGCCTGCCACCTCTTGCAGCAATGTAATCGCAATGAGATCGCGGCAACTGCTCAACGGTATCACCGACTTTCACGAGCTAGGTGGGAATAGGATGTGGCGGGGGATCTAGCTCGGCCGCCGCTGGCATTCCGTGACCCGGAGCGGGGCTTCTATTCATTCCGTCCTGACATTCATCGAGTCTGATCAACTCTCTTGCTTCTTTCCTTCCCTGTTCCCAGCTCACCCGTCACCGACCCTCACTCACCCCAAAATACGGTAAGCCAAGTCAACTACACCTGGTGTCTGGGACAACGACTTGCTCACTTCACGATACGAACAATCCATCCGTTGGCTATGCTACGCGAAGAGGGCAACCTTAATGCCCGGCGCAGCAATGGACGAAACTACTTGTGCTGACGATAGTCATTAGTCAAATGGGGATCTTTTCTCCGCCTGCTGTATTGTTTCGCGCCTCATGTCGTCTAGTGTGAATTGGGGTTATGGTCAGAATCTCGGGTCCAGTACTATTCTCGTCTCTCTCTATTCGACTCCGTGAACAGGGAGCCGCCATAAAAAACAGAACGGGTCTCCTCTCCCGCCGCCGCCGTCCACCCTAGCTCTACATACGCGTTCCAATGTCGACGAAGGCGCAAGAGGGTTCTTTCCCATCCAGGACACCATCCAAGGCGTCGTATGGCCGCAAGGAAACGTCCAGCCCCAACCCAGTTGACAGAACGACACCCCTCCTACCTATCGCCTGGGCCCCTTCTATCAAGTACCTCGTCCTCTTCCAAGTCGTTGCCCATGCCGGAATGGCTTCGTGGTGCGCTTCAGCATTCATCCCAGCGTTCCTCCAAATGTCTCGATTCTTTCATCACTCGATCGGCGACATGACCTACCTCGTCGGGGCTTACACGTTGATGATGGGTTTCGGCGTCTTGCTCTGGAATCCGCTCGCCGATCGCTTTGGACGAAGACCGGTTCTGCTGCTCTCGCTTTCCGAGTGCGTGATCGCGACTTGCGGCGTGGCCGTTTCCAAATCGTACGGAACCATCATGGTCGCTCGCATTTTCCAAGGCTTTGGCATTTGTGCCCCGTTGTCTCTCGGCGCGGCCTATATGAAGGAGATGTACCCACCCAAAAACCGTGGTACCGCGTTGGGAATTTGGACGCTGAGCATCACTTGCGGGCCATTTATTGCCCCCTTTGTTTGTGGGCAAGTCCTTTTCCGTTTTCGCATAACTGATGTTTGCTGACGAGATCGTGGCGTTTCAGATTCATTGCCCATCACTCCACTTGGA
>Ga0307511_10004639_pt1 | contig 14034 bp, 19 predicted proteins | sample 13_EM_MG_FD_200266 | JGI IMG/M metagenome (GOLD analysis project Ga0307511, IMG submission 200266) | Populus trichocarpa ectomycorrhiza microbial communities from riparian zone in the Pacific Northwest, United States - 13_EM | ecosystem: Host-associated > Plants > Roots > Unclassified | place...
CTTGCATTCCAAGCGACTCGGAATTTCCCTGATGCCGCCCGCCAGACCAGATTTGCGGCCGATATCGGCTCGTGACCTTACTATAGTGACCACAGAGACCACCCCAACCACCACGCACGTAAATATGCCCCCACTTTGGCCCTCGCAACTGCTTACATGGCCTCGTCCAGTTTATGCACAACCTGGCGCTATTACCAAGTCTGGAGTTCCCCGGCTGATTCGATCTTCACCTTTGCTCATCCACCGAATAGGTCCATCACGTGATTCTCGCTCTATAACTGCATATGTTGCGAATTAAAGTGCTAATATATATGTAACGCTTCGGACATCCGAATCACGTAGAAAAAGCAACTAGAGGTGCAGAACGCACGTCTAGGCCAACGAAATCGCATCAAACACGAAATTGGGCGACTAAATCCAAAGGTTAGGATATTTTCGTCCTTTGTATTCGTATTCTCTTACCAAGAACTGACTGCCAGAGGAACCAGAAATAACATAGATCCAGATAGTGTTGCTGCCGCTGACGAGAGTGCCAGAGGCTGGCAGGCGAACCGTTAATCAGCGGTCATGCAGGATCCTCAAAGATAAGTAAACTCACGGATATTGACAATGTATTCTTGGTTCTAGGTGACATTCATTGCGGTACTACTTGGTGTTGAGAACGCGTTACTCACGATACCACGCCAGGTGCCTCTAGTGACACCGCGGCTGTTAACCTTTGGAGGAGCGCCAGGTATTGGACCTTTCCAATTGTTCACCGTAACTTGTGGCCGCCCACCAGCAAATGCGGAAGTTGTAGCGATTTTGAGGGTTCGTGCGCCAATCTGGTCAAGTGACAGTTGGAAGTTTATCTGTACTGACCCGATATCCTCAAATATCGCCATGGGAAAGTTCCCGATGGGTTGACCGACAGTGTAGTTTACTTTCCAAGGCCGCATGCGCGAGTCGGAAGGGCTGAACGATTTGTAAGCTTAGAAAAACGGACAATTTTAACGAACTCACTGAACGGTCTCAATCAGGCTGAAGTCAGTACCCAGATTAGCGAAGGGTGTTCATCCAAATCAGACTTCACACTTACTCCGCGTTCATGAAGCCCGCAGGAGTACCATCAAAATCTCCGAGTTGCCAGATCACACTATCGTTCTAGAGAGCGCGGTCCAAATCAACATAATTATCGAGCGACCCCCACAACTTACCTTGTCATAGGTGTCCCAGATATCCGACGTAACGGTCGAACCTTGGTTTACGTTGACGTTCCATACGGTGCCGACGGAAAGCTCTCCCTTGTACACTGGTTCGTGTGGGTAAAGGGGATCGTCGCCTCGTTTTCGTTACAATACTCACATGTCTGGGTATAGGTACCGGGTTTCATTGGGGGTGAAGTGAAAGTCCCGTCGCTGTTGGCCCGGGTCCTGGAGAGGAAGAGGGTGAATTGGTCCCTGGTCAATATTACCGCTGAGTGGAGCGCACCAGTACTGGGCGTCGGAGTTACTCCAACCCACGACAACTTTGTCGCTATACGAAGACGGGACATTGCTCGCTTTTCCATTGACATGCCCACGCTGTGATTTGGGAACCCAACCGGTGATACCGAGCCCGTCCCAGAAGGCAGTATCTAGGGGAATAAGTGGTCCGTTAAAAGTAAGCGGTATCGGTGGCGAACGAATCCTAACCGAACGTGCTCGGAGTATCGCCAGTGGTGAACTTCAGGAGGAGAAAAGTGAGTGAGCGGTCCGGGACCGAGATAGAGCGCGGAGGGAGTTACCCAAAGAGCGTATGGACCATAGAAACCTTGGCGGAAAGCTAGAGAAACCCAGGGGGTGGTTTAACGTCCGAAATTCGTAGTGCACTGAAACCTTACGTTCTGTCTGGGCGTGAGCAGAGTTCATGCCTAACAGATTTGTCCAGAGTTAATGAAATCAAAACAGATATTTCGCACTCACAAAAATACAGCTCCTGTTGGGCGGCTTGGGAGGGTGAGGTACTATTATGGTTACGTGCAATTACCACTCACATCCTTGGTTGTCGTGGTCACTAGTAGTCCACGAACCTCAGTTACCGGGTGAAATTATAGGAGGAAAAAACTACCGGAAGAAAGGTCCACCAGAACTGGTTTCATAACCAGTGCCAGGGATAATTATCCACGCAGCTTTATGGGGAAAGAGTCGGCTGGTGCGATGTTCCACGGAAATGACAAAAACATACCAATACCCGATCCCCGCGCACCGTGTACTTGATCATCGATGAATTGTTTACTGGAATAGACTGAGGGGGGATGAGCACCAAAAATGCGGAGTGCTCAAACAAAGGCTAACATTTGCTGCGCGTCTGACCATTGACTAAAAACACATCGCTTCCTTCGATCGCAGATCCTCCTTCAATTTCTGAGGGGGTGGGACCGTTGGGGAGGGCCTGCTTGCTCAAGCGAGCTATGAAACGCAGCAACCCGATAGATGGCTCCTCTGTCGTGCTGTTGTACGATGAAAGTTGTGACGAGAGAGAAAGTGCACACATGGATTCACTTACAAGGTCGCCATGTGTACTGCGGGACTCCTGTACTGGGCCACGTACTGTCGGGTGTGATGAGCGACGGATAACACGCTCTGTCACCGCTCGGATACGTACGTGGTGAGCGAGCGTACCAGCAACACAACTGATCACTATGTAGTCACCAGTGCGTCTGTATGAGCAACTTGCGGAACCGAGACCTGAATTCTACAACAAACCGGATTCGATCAGACCTGACGACCTCACTCGAGCCGAACGCAACCTACGATATGACTTCCTTTGCCCGAACCCTGGGCCTCCACTCCGTTAAACTTGAGCGAGGTTATGTCACCATTTGACGAGTTGACTAATAGGGTGCTTCACAATTAGTACCTCGAGCCGGGGGTGTAGGAAGACAACACACACCCGTGAAAACGAGCCCACCAGCGGTATCGACCGTCATGTACTTTCCGGAGACAGTGATACCAAAAGCTGCGAAGGCAGGCGAGACCACGAGCGCAAGGGCAACGAGCACGGTACGTAGCAACATTTTGTCCGCGGAAAGAGCGTTGAACAAAATGGTCGTTCGTGAGTAGGGAAGTTAAGAGAGGCGGACCAAGGAAGTCACTACTTATTATACACCCCCACTACACATAGGAGGCCGGCGTATGAGCGAAGCTACGTCCGCCGCCGCGCGGAGCGGGCCACACACCCATTGGATAGGTCATGAATTTAGCCTGAAACGTAAATTAGCAGCTCCAGAAAGGTATAGGAAACGAATTGCGATGGATAAGAAAAGTCGGTCGCGCGCTATCCAATGAGGCCCGCCCAATAATCGCACAACTCGTTGCGCGTAGCGACCCCGGTGCCCGGTTTTCCGTATATGGTATTATGGAAACAAAGGTGACGTGGCGGGTAATGCAAAGCTGAAACCAAACTCCGCCTCCTGAGGACAACGTGGTTCACTGGTATCAATGAAATTGAGTGGTGAAGCGGTGTTGAAGGCGGGTAAAGTTGGGTGTCGAAGCGGGCGATTCAAACGCGACGCGGGACACGTACACCCACGTCCACGAGCAGGTCTTGCTTCCGGCATGGGAGCGCACACAGAGGACACAACAAGGTTCCGAGAAAGACCGAGTGCCCCCTCCCCCCCGACGCGCGAGAAAGGTTTGGCCTTGGTCCCTCCGTGCGTATGCTGCCGAGCTCGGTCCTGTGCCTGGTTGCGGAGGGTACGTGCTCCAACTGGCGGAAGGTGGAGAGCGCCTGGCAACACCATTGAACGGATCGTGACAGGCGACCTTGTACCGGAGAATGAACGGTTCTCCCCGGGGTAAAAGTAATCGAGCAGGCGCTGAGGGCTCCAGGGGAAGAATTGGAACCCGTCGCATTGGTTGACCGCATGAAGCCGCCGAATCGGGGTCATCACATTGATACTCCGAGTCACCTTCATAGCGTTGCCACCTGGATACTCGTTCCGCGATCCGAATAAAGAACGGTATATCATAGTACAACCTCGGGACAGTGGTATCGATCCGTATATATGGTCAAAAGCATGAAAGGGTTTCTAGGAGACTGGGAGAGCTACTTGGACGGCACAGGGGGCAGAGGTGGGATAGAGGGAACAGGGGGTATTCCACCGCCCTGACCGTCTTGACGTGGACGATTCAACCTTCTTTGCTCCTTAGCCTTCTCCCGTGCTTCCTGTTCAGCTTGGAGTTTGCTGAGGGTACGCAGTTGCTGAAGGATAAAGTCGGATGTCCCATTCCTGTCGGAATGGATTAGTTAAATGGAAGGAGTCTTGGCCCACAAGCCCAAGATACGCACCTCATCCGGAGAATCCTCAAGATAATTTCGCCGTTTGAATCCTCCTTGGTTGTCTGCTGTTTCTCCTTCTTCCTGTTTTTTATCGTACCGAGGTTCTTCGACTGGTAGACACTCTTTGCCCTCTTTTTGATGGTCGAGGTCGACCGCAGCATGTTCTGCATCAGTCGTACATATTCTTCCATCAGAGCATCTCTGTTTGCCGGGGCATTTTTGGTCAGCAAACTATCCAACGTCAAGGAGACCGGGGACGTACGTATGCCAATCATAGTACAGCCGGATGGAGACAGTGTCGCGATATTTCTGATTCTGTAGTGTCTCCAGAGGCACGGGACCTTCCCCACCTGCATACAGGTAATCCCTCAAAAACTAGGACGCAAGCGGGTCAGCAAACGAATGACCACAGTGGTAGTCAGGTACCTTCAGCCACTTGAATACAATATCCACCTCCTTGTCAGATAGAGGTTTCATGTCACTCGGATGCTCCGACAGCGGCGGGATCAACAAGCTCTCGATAGTCATCAGAATTTCCTTCCACACCTTGGACATCACTTGCTGTTTCGTCGTATCGGACAGGTACGTATTCAGCGTCTGCAGGTTGGCGTCGAAGTAGTCAAATAGCGGCACGATAGCTTGTTCGATCTCAACGTCGGTTAGCTCCTCAGGGCGTATTCTTGGCCTCTCAGAGGGCGGTGGTGGGACTTGCACTTCTGTCGAGGAGCCCCCGAGAGCGGATGTGTAGAATCCTCTCACTCCCCCCAAGACTCTGTTGTAGTCCAACGATCCCGTGTTTGCGGTGGGCTTGATTAAGGACCTGACCACGCTCCTGGAAAGTGACTGGGATATCATCGGTGACATCTGGTAAAGTGGTAAGTACTTCTACCACCGCTTGTGGCGACTGAACCCACCTTGTCAACGAAGATCTTGACCATCTCGCTCTCTGCCCTCTTAAGTGACCTGAAAGCCCGTCCGAAGTAGAAACCGATCTCATCCTTCTCGCCTTCCATGCTGACACGGAGTAGTATTCGGCCCTTGCTATCCAGATCCATCCAAAGATCGTGGGTCAGAAGGTCCCCAAATCTACGTGGGTCAAGACAGATGTAACTCCTTCCAATGATATCGTGTTTGCCGACCAGAGCACGGTCACGGACGCTAACCATCAGCCACAGTGGTTTTTCGACCGAAAGATCAAAGGTTTCGTCCCCTAGATGCGGTGTGAGAACCGTAGGGAGCGCTTGGGGAAAGTACATACATCTTGGGCCTAGCGTCTCGTAGATGGTTCGAGTCTTAGCCAGCCTATTCCCGGTCTCGTCGCTCAGCGTCACGAACGTATCTACCAACGCTGACGGGCTTGAATCCATTGGCACAAGATTCTCCGCGAAGCAGATCTTCACCGTAAAGAGGAACTTCTCGCTCTCCCTCTTATCTGGCACCGGTGGGGACTTGGACAAAACTTCCGCGATCTTATCGGCCCCCATCTGACTATACATATTATCCAGGAGACGCCGAGCGGCATCGGTATTGTTAAGCTTGACGCAAGTCTCAGGCAAGAAATTGAATGGTTCGACTTTCTTGTTCTCTTGCTGTGAAGCCAGCTGTTTGGCCTTCTCGATCCAGGCAGAGGATTTCTGAGGTTGGAGATAATCGGTCGGCCGGGGGAACATCTCGGCCATGAAGAGGTCCTCAATGCTCTTGCAGTAGATTTCAATAGCTTTGCTGATAGTCTGCGCGGGAGTGAGATTTCGCAACAGAAACTGATAAGAGCGGCAAACCTTGGACAAGCTCGTATAGAACCGGGCTGTCTGATACTCATCAGACCATTCGAGGTCCTGCAAGAAGTTGATCGGACTGCGCAATGAGTCGAACAGATCAACGATCGAAGAACTGTGACCTTCATCGCCCTCCGACTCGAACTGGTGTCGAAAGCGCGGATAAGTAAACGGTCAGGTACTCCCCTTGGAGGCTCACCTTATCTGCAGCGATGGCCTATCGTGAAGTTCAGCACCCAACGACAGGTCTGGGGGAGTTTCGAAAACTTACGGCTTGGACCCACTGAGTCGTCCTGTCATCTGTGTTGACCAGCCATTGTCTGACGTATGGTTCAAAGAACCCGCCAACGTCGAATTCTGCATCGCCACTGTTTGGGGAGAGTTAGAGTGACTCGATATGATGGGAGGGAAACGAACCCACTTTGTACAGAAAGCGTTGTACATGTCCATCATTACTTTCGTCCTCCTGTACAGCGAAAAGAGATCCTCAATTGGAACATCTGGTGTTGGTCCATTCATCGAATCCTGCCATAAACGTTTTGACGACGAGTCAAGTTCCATGAGGAATAATGGGACGACAACATCCACCACCAAGGCGACGATGTCAATCTTCCTACACTCTTCAACGTGAGTAACACAATCGCGAGGCCAGAGAAGCATGAGGATCACCCTAAGATAGGCTCTTTGAAGGCTTTGTCCAACGCCTTTGCCCACTTCTCGACCTCGTCCGTCATCAACAACAAAGGCAGAGCTCTGTTGACCCCCGGCCGACTCTCCAGCTCCTTGAACTTCTTGTGGTAGCCCGCGTCTGCGGAGATCTTGACCTGTTCCCTGACGTCTTCTATCCTGGCCTGTATATCCACCTCGAACCGCTGCAGAAGGTGGTGATCTTGGATGGACTCGAGTATCTGAAGGTGTGGCTTAACCTCGGACGCTTTGAGTTGAGGGATCGCCTCCATGGCGTGGTATATCGCGCCCAGGAAGACGGAGTATAAACTTCCAAACACATTCGCGAGGTAGTCGCTCTGGAGGGACAGGATGAGATAGGTTGAGAGTTTCGGTCAGACGAACCTACGTCTTGGATTGGCCATTTATCCAGATCTACCTCCTGTCGCACTTTCTTCACGTTGGCCAACGCTTCGGGTATACACTCAATCGGCACTTCGTTCCGTTCGTAGAATTGCCTAATCAACTCGAGGAAACACGATACCCGATACGGCTGGCCAATCCTCCACCTTAGCGCACACTCGTTGATGAGTTCGATGTGCGCTTGAGTGAGGATTCCCAACGAGACTTCGTCCTCGTCACCTACATTGGGTGAGAGCATAGCCTCGAGATCCGCGATAAGACACAGCTCGAGGAGTCGCTTATAGAACTTTTTAGGGTTCGGTGGGATGAAGGTGTAGTGGTGGCCGAGGGGCAGGTCTTCGTCGGCATCAAGGTCTTCTGCAACCCCTTCAAGATCTCCTGGAGAAAAGACGCTGAGACGTGAATTCTTGCTGCTCACTGAAGGGTTCCTACCACCAGGGTGGTACGTAGAATCCCTGTGGTTCCCAGAAACCGAATATACCGAGGTCGGTCGCGCATTGGAGGCTTGTTGAAGGGAACCAAGATCTCCTGGGGTTGACTTTGCTAGTTCGGGATTAAACTGCACCATAACGACCATGAGTTGGGACAGGTGGGAGGTTTCGAGGGTTCGCCAGTGTTGGAAAGCTGCTTCTGATTTGAAATCTTCCCGACGGCCAGGAAAGGGGGAGCCGGCGTTAAGGTTCTTGAGACACGTCTGACCACCCACCATGAGAACGGTTCACCAGGTGTTCATCCGAACGCACCTTCAAATCTGTTAACGCGGCCTGAAGGATTAACCATCTGTCAGTGCAATCCGCAGGCAAGATAAAAACTGTTCCACCTTCTCGGTGCAAAATTTACCCGTCTGATCTACCTCCCCTTGCATGGCGTGCTCGGGGATTTTGAAAAGCTTCGCCACGGTCAATACAAGAGGCATATTGGCAATACTCCCGCTTATCCTGTTCGGAGAAGCGAGCGAATCACGATCTCTGTTTGTTGAGCTCGAATCATACCCTGAGTCACTATATGATGTTCCGGACGGTTGCTGAGGTGCAAGTTTGGTTGTGTAGACGTCGAGCCGCTGTGTCAGCTCCGGGGAGACATGGCTCAATCCACGCAAACAATCACGAAGGAGCTTGACGAAGAGGGCGATGTGATTATTCAGTTCGCCCTTCCACTTGTCCCCCGCGAGGGATGGGTCTTTCTTGAGGACGTTGGTGGCGTTGGTGGCGAACATTAGGATGAGCTCTTCTATCTTGCGGTTCTCCTTCATCTGCCGGCGGAAGTTGTCATCTTTAACTTGCCCGTAGAACACGGCCATTGTTCGTCGAACGAGTTGGTCCGAGTAGCTGCATATATACGTCACATCAGTTCGCTGTCCGGCATGGTGAGCTGTGAGGGGTGACGCACGCAGGATCCTTCCCCATGGCGATGAGCTGAAGCTTGTATTCCAACACCTTGACAAGATCCTTTGGAAACTTCACACTTTTGGGACCCTCTCTCAGGTCCTTGAAGAGATCTCCGATCGAGTATATCGAGCTGGACAGGGACGAGATCTTGGGCTGTTCGCGTTCGCGTTCACGTTCACGGGTTTCGGCCTGGGAGTCATAACGAGCGGCGAGAGTTTTCGGTTGGATGAGATAGCCGAGGTATCTGTGGGGGACGGGAGCGGAAACGCAAGCGCAGTCGAAAGGAGAAAGCGTTTGGTGATATCAGCCCATTTCTTGGTTCGAAGCCGAGATCGTCAGGTGGACTCACGCTACCCGGAGCACATAGCTTGAATCGCAGGTTAAGCAGGCGTAGATGGGGAGGAGACGGCAAGACGCACTCAAACAGCTCGTCGTCTGAAACCCGATGTTTCGATATCCGTTTCTCGTGTGATTCGCCGTCATAGTAACTTGTCCTGGACATGGCTTGGGCGTGTAAAGTGCAAGTCGTTTCGTCGGGGCTCTGTCGCGATTCAGCGACGCATGTGCGGGGAGAACGACGAACGAGGTGGTGGGGAAGCGAAGAGGGCGACGATGGGACTATTGCCGTCTTAGAGTGATCAGGTCGCGTCCGGTGGCCCACAGCCCAACACAGATTATTATTTGACACATATATCGCTTCATTTCAATCTCATACATCGCAACAAATGGAATACGTGGAATGTACTGTAGATAGGAGGATGGAATTAGGATGAATGCAAAAGAACCTCGTCGTGAGCAGCCATAGAGCAAAGCGCCACTGGTGGCCATAATATACAACAATATCGCCATCAGGCTACATACCGTACAGCAATGTTAATCAAACGCCTCCTCGGCGCTGCGCCGGACAAGGCGTCGGACCTTCTTCTTGTATCCTACAGGCGGGTGGGATCAGCGCGAACGACAGGGTTGGGGTAGAACGGCTTTACACACCCTCTGGATTGTTCCGGACCTCGACAGCAGCATCAACGTTTGCGGGGCTGCCAGTATCGGGGCGATCAGAGGATAGGAGAGAGATGACGCTCAACAACTGAGTCAAATGTCAGCTCGGGGCGATGAACCATGAAACACCATGTCAACTTACAATAGACTCGATGGTGTGCACAGGCAACCACCTTTCCCCAGAATCCTCATATCCGTACTGATCGTCGCCTGGCGGGTGCTGGAAGAGAGCGTGAACAACAGGTTAAAATTGATCGAGCCGCAACCTACGAGGATCGAGATGCAGACCGAGCCATCTGGGTAAACTGTCGAAGAACGGTGTGTCAGACGAGGCACAAAATTGACGGTGGGAGTCTCGCAACTGTTCGGATGCCACATTGGGGTGATGAAGCGCATCTTCGGGGGGTTCAAAGGAAAGTCGTCAGGGAATGTCAACCTCGCCTTGAAGATTCCTCCTTCGCTATGATTACGAGGAAAGATCAGGTCTAATTAGACATTGGGGGCTCTGGAACACCCACTAAAGTGTGTCGGCTGGTCTGAAAATCCATTGGATCGTAAGACAATCATCGCCATGAGTAGCTATCGCAGGCAGCAGACGCACCCGATAATCATGACTTCCCACTCATATAGGTTATTATCATCAACTAGTCCTTTTATCACAGTATCCATCTGTTAATGGCATCCCCTCAAGATCGACCGGAGGGTGGTGAATGATCAGTACCTGCTGAGAACCCCTCGACGGGTCGCTTGGTGAGCTCTGTGAGCTGCCTGCGAAGTAGCAGGGTGTTGGATGGCTGCGGCGTAGATGGCTTGGACATTTGCTCGTGAGGGAAAGGGGGGAGCAGATGGTGGTTCGCGGTCAAGAGGAGGGATCGTGTTCGCGGAAATGAGACCGTTGCGCTTATATAACCACGTGACGCTGTCCCCTTTCAAGGATCTTTCGAATAGCCATTTCCCGCTTGGCTACCTCCAGCTATTCACTTCCACGGTCATGACGGCCACTACCGGTGACGGGGGCGAGGAGTGGATGGGGATGAATGACACCCGCTGGCGTGGGCTCGGGCTCACAGACCCAATCAAAAATATCGAGGTGAGAGGGTGCGATATACCCCCTTGTCATCAGCTTAACCCCAGCAGGATAAATGGTTGCTGTTGCCCGCCTTTCTCAAGGTGAAAGGGCTTGTGAAACAGCATATCGACTCTTTCAACTACTTCGTTGATGTCGATATCAGAAACATCCTCAAGGCCAATAACAAAGTTACCTCGGACGTCGACCCGCGTTTCTGGCTCAAATACACCGACATCAGCGTCGGCTTCCCTGATCGCACAGACCCAGATGCGGTTGACAAAAGTGTAACCCCCCATGAATGTCGTCTTCGGGACACGACGTATAGTGCACCGATTTACGTGACAATCCAGTACACCCGCGGCAAGAAGATCGTTAAACGACCAAATGTGTGCATCGGACGGTTGCCCATCATGCTGAGGAGTAGCAAATGTGTCCTTGCCGGGCGCTCGGAGGCAATGCTGGCCAGGATGACCGAGTGTCCGTTAGACCCTGGAGGTTATTTCATCGTCAAGGGTACAGAAAAGGTCATCCTCGTTCAGGAGCAGCTCAGCAAGAACCGAATAATCGTGGAGATAGACCCCGTTAAACAGATTGTGCAGGCTTCGTGTACTTCGTGCGTCTCGACTTCGAATAAATTTTCATTCCCTGAGGTTCCTCATCACGCGCATGTAGTTCGACTCATGGCGGTCTCAAATCCAAAACTTATGTCGTGACGAAGAAAGGCAAAATATACCTTCGTCACAATTCCATAGCAGAGGACGTTCCCATTGCTATTGCCCTGAAAGCTCTTGGTATCCAATCCGACAAGGAAATTCTCCTTCTAACCGCTGGCACCACCGAAGCCTACCGTTCTACATTCTCCCAATGTCTCGAGGAAGCTGCCAAACTCGGTATATTCACCCGTCATCAGGCTCTGGAGTTCATCGGCGCAAAGGTAAAGGTGAACCGCAAAGTCGTGGGCCCTCGGAGACCGGCATGGGAAGAGGCTCTGGAGGCTCTAGCAACCATCGTCCTCGCGCACGTTGCTATCAAGGGCATCGACTTACGCCCTAAGGCGATCTTTGTGGGGACGATGACCAGGAGGGTCCTGATGGCGATGAACGACGAGAAGATGATCGACGACCGTGATTACGTCGGTAACAAGCGCCTTGAGCTGTGCGTGCGGGAACTAGGGTCTACTCCGTGTACTAAACGTTTCCCTGTAGGGCAGGGCAATTGCTCGCGCTGCTCTTTGAAGACCTGTTCAAGACCTTCAACACGACACTAAAGTCCGGGATTGACAAGGTCCTGAAAAAACCCTCCCGCACGACCGAGTTCGACGCCTTCAACACCATGCAATTCACCGGAGATCTCATTACATCAGGCTTCGTGCGGGCCATCTCTACCGGAAACTGGTCCCTCAAGCGATTCAAAATGGACAGGGCCGGCGTGACCCATGTACTCTCCCGCCTTTCATTCATCTCCGCCCTCGGAATGATGACACGCATCAGCTCCCAATTCGAGAAGACAAGGAAGGTCAGTGGACCGCGTGCGTTGCAGCCGAGTCAATGGGGGATGTTGTGCCCGAGTGATACGCCGGAAGGAGAAGCCTGTGGTCTGGTTAAAAACCTGGCGTTGATGACCCACATCACGACAGATGTGGATGAAGAACCCATTATCAGGCTTGCGCATTTGTTGGGAGTTGAAGGTGAATGAGCTTGCGCTCCTCCGTACTTCTCTTACTGACTACCCGAGCGCCAGACATTTCGCTTGCAACGGGAACGGAGATCTATTCCCCTGGAACCTTCGTTGTTCATGTCAACGGCACCATCGTTGGCATAACTCGCTATGCGACTCGTTTCGTCTATAACTTTAGAAAGCTCCGGCGAGCAGGGAAGGTCAATGAATTCGTCGGGGTGTACATCAACCACCACCAGAAGACAATTCACGTTGCCAGCGATGGCGGGAGGATCTGCCGACCGATGATCATCGTTGAGAACGGTAAACCGAGGGTCAGAACAGAACACATCGAGGTGGAGACAAACTGTATCCCAATTTTTGGGCGATATCAGCTGAAATCTCAACCCGCAGATGCTGAAACGGGGCGAGGTGACCTTTGATTGGTTCCTGCACGAGGGCTTAGTGGAGTACCTCGACGTCAACGAGGAGAACGATTCCTACATTGCCCTCTACGAATCAACCATCGAGTCCACCACGACCCACCTCGAGATCGAGCCCTTCACCCTTCTTGGAGCGGTGGCGGGTCTGATTCCTTACCCACACCACAATCAGTCCCCCAGGAACACTTATCAATGCGCCATGGGTAAACAAGCTATCGGTGCAATCGCATACAACCAGTTGAACCGAATCGATACGCTCCTGTATTTGCTGGTATACCCGCAGCAACCGATGGTAAAAACCAGGACAATCGAACTCGTTGGGTACGACAAACTCCCAGCTGGCCAGAACGCCACCGTCGCAGTTATGAGTTATTCTGGTTACGACATTGAAGACGCGTTGATTTTGAATAGGGTGCGTAATCCTAATTATGCTACCCTCTCCCCACACCCACGTTGTGTAACGGCACAACGCTCCGAGATCTTACTTGACGATCTGTGCCGGGCTGACTCCTTGGACCGTTTAGTCCAGTTTGGATCGTGGGTACGGTAGATGCCAGGTGCTCAGGAAATACACAACGTTGATACGGAGATATCCAAACGGCACGTGCGTAATAGGTCCCTCTTTTTGCTTCCCCTTTGCACCGGTGCCTTGGGCCCGATTGATCTTTCCCAGCACCAGTGTCCTTTATCCAAAATCTTCTCCCGACTTCCATACTCGTCTCCCTTTCATCTTTACATTCTCCACGATCGTAATCGGGTGTGGAAGCCTAAAGTGGCCGGCGTTTCGTTCCCTCTTCGTTTCCGCTTTACGTTTTCTGTCATTTTATACACCCGGCCGCTCACAGACGTTGACATATCACCTCCGCATGCACAGATTCGATCGCCTTGCAGATGCCCCCGCGGAAAACGGACAGATTCACAAGAAGTACGATATCATCCAACCTGATGGCCTTGCGGGCGTGGGAGAACGGGTTGATCCTGGCGATGTGTACATCAACAAACAGATCCCTGCAAATGCCAACGACAACTCCTTTACAGGGCAAGCCTCTGGGGTGTCGTATAAAAATTCGCCAATGACGTACAAGTCGCCCATCCCAGGAAATGTCGACAAAGTCATGATAACGGACACAGATAACGACCAGACTTTAATCAAGGTGCTCATAAGGCAAACGCGACGTCCAGAGTTGGGAGATAAATTCTCCAGTAGGCATGGGCAGAAGGGCGTTTGTGGGTTGATTGTAAACCAGGAGGACATGCCCTTCAACGATCAAGGAATCTGTCCAGGTAAGTAACTACAATAGATTCCTTACACC
>Ga0307511_10004641_pt1 | contig 14033 bp, 12 predicted proteins | sample 13_EM_MG_FD_200266 | JGI IMG/M metagenome (GOLD analysis project Ga0307511, IMG submission 200266) | Populus trichocarpa ectomycorrhiza microbial communities from riparian zone in the Pacific Northwest, United States - 13_EM | ecosystem: Host-associated > Plants > Roots > Unclassified | place...
TATAATGGCTATGCGACTTTTCCTCTTGCGTGAAAGTCGAAATATGTGTTTAAATAGAGCTACTTATGGGTATAACAAGTGCGAGATATTACTTTCCCCACCCAGCCCTCCTTCATAAACCTTCTACAATACCCCCACGAACTCAAGACATATTGCAAATCGGATGACAGAACCAGCCATTGAGGAGCCTTGTTTACCTACTCATACATACAGGCATATCTGTATGGTTGGTTGCCCTTGCCTTGCGTACCAGGGTGCAAGACATCGGGGATTTTGAATTCGCTAGTGTGGATAATTCACGCATTGAACATCCTCCATCTGGAAACAAACCTGATCGATAAAATACATTTTGGTGTAACCATAGCCACAACAACCAGATATAACTTTCCATATATACTGTACATATGGTTTTTTGGGGGGGCATGAGTCATAATAGGAATGATATTCCGGTGTTCGCGTTTCATGTTTGAACATTGCAGAGATCTTGGACTCTCCTGACCCGGCATTAACTCACTCCATCCTACTGGCCCCCGGCTACCCCCGATACCCGGGTTCAGAAGAACTTGTACCCAAGCTAAGATCGATCGATCAAACATATTATAGCCCACACTTAGGCAAGCACCAAGCTCGGTATGATATATATCCTTGATCATCACACAACATTGAGTGTAACGCGGGGAATCAGTGGCAAATGCACTTCGTGGTGCCTGCGGTCAAAGAACTGATACATAGATACATGTACATGTACATACACATGCGTCGTCGACAGGCAGTCTACCGAAGCACATGGGGAAGTCCTAACCCCTAAGTCGATGTCGTACCTACTCTATATTTGCGACCATCTAAATCAAAAAAGATTGACATTTCAATTATCAGTAATCTTTCCTATTTGAGTTCTGCCAACCGGGCACGTGTTTTCCCAACACTAACGGAGGAGTTAGTCTGGTTCGGAGGAGTGTAAAGATAGAAACCCGCGTATCGGAAACTCCACTTCCTTGACAGGCAAATTGACAGGCAAAAGGAAAGAAGAAAAAAACCAAACCAGCCATGGGCATTCCTCCGGCAAAAGATATTGGTCTGTGCCCATGATGATTGTCCTCAATAGTCTACTCTTTTCTTCAGCCCATGCCCTTGTTGATACGGTAGTTCGAACTTAGGGGCAACATCACACACACCCATAGAAAAAAAACAAAAACGCAAGTCTTCCGGTACCCAATACAAATTGTTACAATTTCCCTCAATCGATGGCCCCACTACCGGTAACCCCGCTGTACCCAAGAAGGTAGTACTGGGTGTCACTATAATAGCACACCGTACCATTCATTTGATTTCAGCGAACCTAATTCCATCAGGATAGCCTGCATAAAAAATAACACAACCTGCATGAAGAGCAGTTCTTGTCTTGAACTTTCCGACCGACCATACGTAACATTTCCCCAACAGACCAACAATTTTTCCCGCCTGTAGCGCTTGTATGCTGAAATCAATCACACTAAGGCCTTCCCAAAGTAAGTATGAGGGAAAAATAGAAAAGGAAACGTAAACAAGCAAATAATAACGAAGGATTAAAAGTGATGGGAGATAAAGGAGATGGAGTAGAGAAGAACCCAATTACCCGCAAAGTAACATAGCACATCAAACATGATAGGAGTGAAGAGTGGAACAGCGCGTAAATCAAAGAACATGAGACATTGCGCGAACATGATGGTGAAGATTGATAGTTCATTCAAATTCCGCCCCTAATAAATCGTCCAATTCATCCAATTCTATGCTCTCCGGACTCTGCAGATCCCCCACCCATGACCTAAATTGTGTGGCATCAACGTGCGTAACAGTAGCATCTTGCGACGCAGTGTGTTCTTCACTTTGGCCTGCGCCATCCACAGCAGCGCTGCCGCTACCAGCCGTCTGCTCGTTCTCTTTCTTTATTCTAGGGTGGTGATAATCACTCTGGATACCTGCATCAAGGGCACTGCTATCGGCCACAGGGGCCTCTGCATATCCTAACAGTGCAGCAGCATCCTCGCTTTCCATTCCCTCTTCATGCTTTTCTTTGCCCTTTTCTTCTGCTTGCTCTCTGGCTCTTTTCTGCCGTCTTTGTTCCTCGTACTCTCTCGAAACGGATCTCTGTTTCAATTGAATTGCAGATTGTGTGAACTCTTGTTCATCGCCTTCCATTGGAGTATGAGACAATGTGCCTTTTCGCCCAATAGGAGTCACAGTTTTATCGCGAGGAAATATAGAGCTGTTATGATAGACAGAATCAATTGGGGATGGTGGGCCGTTGTCATCGTCAAACTCCGGCGACGAAAGGTCCACTTCCGGGCTGGGAGACAACTGAACTCTTCTGCGCATCTCCTCATCATCAGACACAGGCGATATGACGCTACGCCTCAGCGGTGTCACAAAGCACTCCTCGTCTGGAATCGGCTGCGAAGGATATGTAGTCAAATAAAAATATATTTTCCTTGGATGAGTGGTGATGAGTTCTTTTGCCACAAGACATCGGTTTGGCAGAGTGAAGCCCCGCCTCAGATATGCGTTCAACCGCGATGATATTATTGCATGCGGATTCGCAGAACTGGGAGTCTCTTGTCAGTAATAGTTTCCCAAAATCGTAGAAAAGGGCAAACTCACTTTTCTACTATATTCAAGGTCGGTGCCAATATCGCTGCTAATTCCTTCACAGTATGGGGCCTATTGCCTGACTTTTCCAGCACATCTACTACTCCAGACACAATCTCATCATTAATTCCTTCATGATTTATGCCACCTTCAGGAGGGGGAGATGGAGGTGGTGTTGCAGTCCCTATTGCGACCGAATGTGTCCTCTTGAATTTCTTGTGCGGAGGCTGTTCGCTCGCTGTAGATGTAGCCCTCTCTCGGTTTCGCGACCCATTTGGGAGTTGTATTCCAAGCGATGGCAGCGATAGTGATTTCCGGCGGGTATTGTATGGCATTGGAGCGTTGATTGTGGTGAATTCAGTTAAAATTGTACCCAGTACTTTGTTGTGGTGGGCTGGATCACTGCCCTGTATTTTGGGCGGGCAACGAAAAAAGAATTATCGGAGAAGGTAGGTAGTGTAGCAACGAAAAAAATAAAAAAGTTTTATCGGATAAAGTTGGGTGGTGAGACAGGCGGAACGCACAGGAGCGGGTAAGCGTCGTAATGCCAACAGTCCGATTCAGTAGACCCCAAGCAACCAACGAAAGTTAAAAAAGTGGGGGATAAATGTAGAGGAAATTTAGAATAGCAAAAGTGATGTTTTCCTGTAAATTTGTTCACGAATTCATGCGTCGTTTGGTAGTGGTGAAAGTGAAGGGGGGGAAGTAGTGATTGATGCGCGGATTGTCGACCGACCTGCTTACTCCGCAAGCTACCGGAAAGATAGTGCAAACGAATGACGGCAAATGAAATCCGCGATGCTAGAGAGCGGACTTAGCGGGGCAAGGAGTCATTTTGGATATGCCTCTTCTGGTCGCACGGTTGCCACCTGAAAAGTGTTAGCCCCTTGAATCGTGCGACTCACTAGATATGTTCCAGCTTGTCACATTCCTGACGTCGTAAGTGCATGCGCCTAGCAAACGACTGGAATATCCTAATTCATCCTATTGTGGAATAACTGGGCTTTGTTGTTATCACAATTGTCATCAACTGTCCTAATCCGTTGCTAAGCTAATTTATTAGACTTGACCACCTGGCCCTGGGCATAAAATTAAAGGTTAACATATGGCATGTTAAACCATGTGACCCACTCCCGAATGCGGCGGGTATTTGTGACTAGATAACACTGTGAAATGGGAATATCAGCGAATGTATACTCAGTAGCCTCGCAAGCCATGGCCACCTGTCAACATGAGAAGTAGGCGCACGAACCTTTTACTCCGACCGCTCCTGTTGCCTTGGTGTAGCCTCAATCCAATATGTAGTTCCGAAGTGATACCTGGATATCTTTTCCACGATAAGCCCACTCTCCTTCAAGATCCCTTCAATATCTCGGTTCCACCTATAGTAATGTTAGAGAGCTTTATTAAATCGTGATCAGTGATGCTACCCACCAACATCCCCATGTCTCAGCATGTTTAGGGGCTCCGTAGTCCAAGATTTTGTTCAACCAATCGTAGTGCGACCGGCCATGCTCAAGCAGGATTATCCTCCCACCATCCTTCTTGCAGAGTGACTCAAGATTGTGTAATAGTTGAACTGGTGAGTGGTGGGAGCAAAGACCCATAGTCTGGACCACCCTGTCATATCCCTGACCTGCAGGCGACGGTATAGGGGTCTCTACATCTTGAAGGACGAATCTCACATGTTTGTAGTGGGGATATCGTTCTAAGTTAATAAGCTTCAGCGCCCAAAGCAGTACTTATGCGAATGCCGAACCTTTGAAATTCTTCCGTGCCTGGTCGAGCATACTTGGGCTCGAGTCAACCAAAGTGATACTACCACAGTGGTTTACAGGGTAGTATTTAATGTTCCTCCCGGTTCCAGCTGAGGCTTCCAGGACATGTCCCTATATATAACATGAGCCTCAACAGTTCCCTAAAACAGTATGCAAGGATGGTTCTGGAGGTCACGTGCTTACCTCGAGCTTGCGTGCGAGTAATCTTCTGAGCAAGGGCATGCCCATCCAGAATTCACTCCATTTGATATTAGAGTCATAGTCTTTCGCTATGCGGTCGTAGACATGAGACACATTGCTTTGTGACTCAACCTTTGAGACTTGAGCTGAAGGCTCGGGTATATTTTTCCAGGAAACGTAGAGCCATGATCCGTAGGCAGAGATTGCGAAAACTGCAAGCCCAGTTAGAACGAACGGAGCCTTTGACCTAGCTTTGGGTTTGATATCTGCAGTAGGTGGTATAGGTGCGGCAATGGGTGGTCTATAGGGGGATTAGCAAGAGCGGGCGCTGGAACTCGAGAAAAAGGGAATCGGACGTTGAAAATGGGGTATCTCAAATACAGCAGCCGGGACTGTAAGGTGGGCTATACGGGTGGGGATTACTAGAGTGTTGATTAATTGTGAAGCCTTACCTCTTCAATCGGGTACTGGCCGAGGGGGGAAATCCCTTGGACCGTGGTTGTTGTGGAGTGGTGGGAGTTTTGTTGCTCATGGTGAATGTTGCAGGTTAACGTTGTTGCTTTGAAGAATAGGTCAAATGTGGAGGGAGTCACATGGTCACCACACTGTACCACGCTTCGCGAGGAGGGAATGTTAAGTCAACACCATGAAAGAATGTGAACATCTAGAATTACACCTAAATATTTATTAAAACTACCTAGTATTAGGAGAGAGGAGCTGAGGCCTTGTAGTACTAAGGTCAATTCACATCTGTGGTTCATACATTTGAGTTATACTTTCTTGGTGACAGCTGTGAAACTGGTACAACGTTTGTATGGAGGACAGTACAGTGGTGGGGAGTACGTCCTGTACTGTCCTCTACTCTCCCTCATTAAGTTGTAAGATGCAAGATCAACGCCAGAAAACCAAGTAGACAATTCCTTCTGTCCGTACCATCGCGCGCCATAGACATTCCCCTGCCGTACTTGCATCCAGAGCTCCTACTGCTCAACATACTCAAATTTTTGCCGGCACATTGGACACAACCCCCTCGAACTTTCAGTGTTTATCCAGTCGAGAAGACAATGCTATAAACTCAAAGCCAAAAAAGAAAACAGGGTAAATATTAGCTAGCGCCCAAACTTAGTCCAACATTGACCTCTCAAATACTTGCCATATGGAACGAATGTCCACACTTCCCGACCACTACATGAGTAAATTTCCAGATCAGTAAAAATGCACCAAGTAGCTCAAAGGGGCAGGGATATATTAGAATACACACATAGAGAACAGTCATCCCCAGGGAATCGACAATTCGGACAAGTGCCATCGAACTGAACACGACAGATACCGCAAACCTCGTCCTCGGGGACATCCCACTTCCACGACGCAACGGCGATCCAGGACTTGATTTTGACTTTCATGGCTGGTGGGGAGTTTGATGGATGTCGCGCGTGCTACGAATCGGCTGGTTAGGGCTGTTCGTTCTCCAGTGTTAAAGTGCCGTGACTAGCGGTTGTCAAGTTACCAGTACGGCTAGCAAGTGTGCATGGATAAGCATAAACTGAACACTTAGTAAATACAGGGTAATCTTATACGAAATTGTTCACTCCAACTCAATAGCACCATCATGATTGTAATGTTGCTTCTTAGAAAGTGGTATTGGGCTCTATATACAACTACGAGCAGTGCCCTCTATACCTTTGCCGGTCACCTTTAGGGTATCTCTAGTGTCAGCTCTGGCTTGGGCTGCTGCTATTAGTGGTGGTGACGATATACATCAACAAAAAATCTGCACTCGTAAATCTTCTCGTAATTCCCCAACCACCCTTGCATCATATGTTTCCTACTATGTCGGGACGCATCTTGATCTTGCGGATATTTAACTGACGCAGATTCTAAATGTACGTAGGCTTTCCGACATAGATCTCCTGATATAAGCTTCCGGCGTCCTACACCTTCAAACAGGGCACCGGAGATATCTACCAGGTTCTATTCTCATTGGGCTGGTCATACCAATTAGCAATACTCTGTGTATGAAGTAGTGGTTTTCGCGGGCAGAGCTCATGGCTCTTCCTGGGCTCAGCGGATGAGGAACTGATTCCGCCGGCATAACTAACGAGTTTACCTAGGCACCAGGTGCACCTAGCGGGTGGGGCAATTTAATCCACTAAGCTCTTTTAGCCATTTTACTTAACACATATGCTCCCATATAGCAGTGGCAAAAACATTGACCCCGAGCCAAGCGTATGCGTTTCGCTGAAGGAATCCAGAAACAATATGCAGATGGTATCAGTATATATTGCAGAATGTTTCTGGTAGTTATGTATACGATGTGATCTTGTACCCAATGGCTCCAATTGAGTCATTAATTTTAGTATCAAAATCGCTGACGGCTGGATCACTAGGGCACAAAACAATAAGCCATGACCAGTACCATTACCAAAGTAAAAAAAAAAGCCCCCCCTACAATAGAATTGTGCTAACTCATACACCGACGGCATGTATATTCTGGATGGACACTAGTTACCATTCTGAAATGGACTATTCATTCCTTCAGTTCCCGTACAGTCGGTCTATTTAGAAAGTATATTGATCTATCCTTTCGCAATTGAACTCCTCAAGTTTGCAGTCCAGCAAGCAGATGATCAACTAGTGTTTACCACCCACCCCTCTAAGAGAGCCTTTGTTAAATTGATAGAAGTTATCTGGAATTAGGAATGATCGAACAACATGAGAGGAGGTTTCATAATGGGGAAAGCATGCAGTATATCATATGAGAACTCAAGGGACATTTAAAACCTGAGAAGTGCTATATATATATATGGGACAACCTCATATACTCATACCTTAAACCATCATAGCTTCGACCCACCAATCATACCGAAGTTCAAACTTCTATTGTCTGATCGCTGATTTACGTTGGATACATTAAGCTGACTCAGGGTAAGCAACCAGCTTATTTGTAAAACTAAGGTACAGGGAGCCAGCCAGTGTGCAACAGATTACCTAACTTGGAGAACCTTGGAGGCAGCAGTCGTATAAAAGTTGTTTTTTAATGTTTATAGTCTACCTAGATATTACATTGGATTCCATATAGCATAAAGTTACCGCGGTTGGTAATTCACATCCTTTCTATTATTAGCTATCGTACTGGGACTTTTGGTGACTCGGATAGAAGTAATGAATGATGAAGCTGGCTCATGTGAATAACAGTGACTGCGGAGAAGATGCTAATCCAATACCCTACTTTGTTGTTTGATATACCAAAACGCTTGCCCATTATTATCATGCTCCTTGTGATAGCTTAACCTTCAACTACCCCCTGTGAACATACCTCCCACCCTGGGCTGCTTTACCTTTCTTGCCAGTATAAAGACCACTTAGGCACTGCCTTCCAACAAAAAACAAACAAACAGTGTCCTCGTTTACGTCCATGCATATACTAGCCTAAGCTAGTACCGCTTTATTGTGCCGTCAGAGGGTTTTTGTATAGACGGGGATCATTGAGTGAGCACATACTGTTGCTCACGTGATACAGTCCTCAAGTAGGTTATTATTCGTATTGTGCTAACTAGACTAATTCATATTCAGCGTTATTGTTTTAGATTATTCTTACGAGTGCGGTAGTTCATACTTATAATGTGAGTGACTTGGTAGGCATAGGAAATACTCTCGCTGGTTGCCAAAAGTGGCAGGCCGTGAATGGAAGGATATTGACAAAAGATGGCGGAAATGGCACATGGTGACAAACGGTGACAAACGGTTTTAGAGATCCGTTCTACTGGTTGAACACAAGCATCTTTTAATACTCACTATACTGATCTTAGTAGCCTCGTATTCTTACAGTAGGTCTTTTTAGCTCCGTACAAAACTTGTCGCACCATGCGACTAAGAAGCAAGGAGTTCAGGGTAATTGTTTAGTATCTAATGGATATATCCTCATATCCACCAACGTGAAATTGTAATTGTAGAAGCTATTAGAATGGAGTAATAGCAGATGGAACCAGGGATAGCGTAGGGGTCTCTATATTTTATACCCTGTCGGGTCTATGTCTTGATAATCATTAGGATATTTGGGCTAAGTTACTCATGATCATTTCTCATGAAGTATGTAGTATAAAGAAGCATGGTGGGAGTGAAAATGTCGTGGCAGCTGCGGCATGGTCGTGGGAAAATTTTGAGATTGTTTGTATACTGATTTATTCTGTATTCTCGTTCCTAGTTCATTCCATTGAGTTCATGACCATTCATTTGAATTCATAATTAGTCTATATATTCATTATCATTCCACACTGTTCCATTTCAGTGTTCCTCCACCTCGATCTCACAGTTACCCCCATCTCACTATTACCTCAACCCACTATTCCTTCCACCTCGCAATTACCTCTACCTCACCATTACCTCCATTTCACCATTACTCCACTTCAAGTTATCTTTTTAAAGAATCTCCGATGGCTAATATGTTTTCACGGTATGCTCTATGCCTCGTTGGAACTCAATACTAACTGACACAACAGCAGCCTCAGTTTATTGGGGAAGGGGGTCGGATTTAGAAAGGGATTTACACTACTGGCATTAGGCCTCAATAGAACATCGATATCAGTATCATCCGCATATGTCCACCGGAATATGAAGGTTAGGCCTTTTGCTCTACCAGCTGCTACGCACCAAGTCCCCTCCCGCCTGTCCATGAGCTACAGCCCGAAGCTCGGCTACATGCAGGAAATCAAGCCTGCATTTAAAGATGTGGCCTCGGCTGAGCTACCAGGAACCTTCCCTGACAAATTCGTAAAAACGCTGGAGGAAGCAGATTTGATAGTGTCTGTCAGCGGTAGGGAGGCCCTGAGGGAAATACTATGGGGTATTCCCCCAATGCCACTAACTCTCACTACCCAAGGGCTGGTACTGGAGCGTCTTCGCCGAGTTAATAGGGGACTTCCAACCAACACAGAGAAAAAAGACGCCCAGAACGGGGAAGAGGAAATCCGTCATACTGCAAACAATTTTTTTCTGCAGCTCCTGGAAACAAAATCATTTGAGTATGCCATTGGGGTGGCTATCAAACAGTCTCCGGGGCTGCTAGGAGGAAGCTATCTCTATCAAATAATCATTGAGCTAGTGAGAGCAGGTTTACTATTAAACACATCCACCAGATCACACATTCAGCATGAGCCAGTTGGGAGTGGCCCGCTCAGCTCGAGGGAGATTGAGAACGCCCAGTTTGGGGCCAATGGTGAACGAGGACAGGTCTCCCTTAACACGGGAATCATCACTCATATCATTGAGCACCCATTCGGGCAGTTCTCCCCCTTTTTGACAAGCCTCTTGCAACATAACGACGCTGCCACCCTTGAGGGAAACATTTACGAGTATATGTGGTCGAGAAAAACAATACGTTCGGGGCGGACTCCAGCCTTGGCCCGCACAACTCTTCTTGAGAAAGGCGTTGAAGTGATCTCGGCATCAGATATGAATATGAAGGGAGTGGCAGATAAATGCCACGAGTTGCTCGCAAAGAAGGCTGGGAGGATGAAGCTCTTTAGCCCCAAAGGGGAGGAAGGTGTATACTCTATCAGTTAATTTCCTCATGCTCGAGCATAGCTAATGGTATTTAGTATGGGGCAAATTACGTGAAATGAACCTTGATCTCTATTTCACTGTCCAAGCACATCTGCACGGACGTAGCTTCGTCACGAGCGACAAAAAATTTGTGGAGGAGTGGAGGGGGGTTTTCAAGGGCCATGGTATTCATGCTTACGCGCTGGATCAAAAGAAAATCTTTCGTGGGATGCGTCGTGGTGTTTGACTCTGCTGGAGATTTGGGGTATAAAATTACCACAACTGCATCCTAAGATTAGAAGTAACAATAGCACCGCTTTATATGTCGCTGTTTTGAGCGGGTAAATGTATTTGTTGCTGTGGTGCTCAAACAACACGGGCTTATTGTATATTCTAGCTATTCTAAGAGAAGCTACAACCTCTAGTACATGGTGTAAACTAATTAGAGAGCATACCTCCCTTCTGCTAAACCAACCAGGCTATACAAAGACCACATCATGATTTTAGCTGGGCCTGGTATCATTTTTTGACGGGCTTGTGCTTGGAGATGACTTTGTAGCGCTTTAGAGAAGTGAGATAGTCTATCAACACGCTGAAGCGAGAATAAAGTGCATCGACCACCATAAATGCATATATAGTGCATAAAATCCCTACACAACCACTGCATTCAGGCAGTTGCGCGATACTGGCGTGGGAAATTGTATGAATCTAATCCCGTTGACAGAATATGATTTTATGGCGATGATATCATGGACACGCTCGCTTGATTCTATACTACCTAGCTGAAATACCCTCTTCCAGATTCAGGGTAATGAATACTAGTTCAGGGTAGCCGCAAAGCTCAATTACATTTCCCCACTGTAGAACCGTTTGAGCAGCGAGGATCTGGGATTTTCATATCCCCGATCTTTATTGTCGTACACAGCACACCTAAAGGTGTCATGGTTGGGGTGGTTTCATAATCCACCCCCCTCATCACCTTCTACCTCCGGATCTTTTCACCTCATGTCTGTGTTGAAAGTCTCATATTTTAGACTGTACTCTACATGACTTTGTAATATTCCAGTGTTGGTGCAACTTTGATGTGTCTTCCGGCTGTTTATTAATACCTTAACGACATGAGAATTTTACCACTGTGGCCATCATTCATGAGTTTCCTCCTCGATCCACCCCATGCAGCTAAGACCATCCGCTATGTTCTCAGACTGAGGCCCGGAAGTAGTGGCTGCCATCCGGGGTGCTGTCTGAGGCTTCTACCGTGCCTACCGAGCCAGCTAGCCGCCTTGTATGGAATCGATAACTTCACAATGTGGGAGTAGTAGGTTAGATACTAATTTCGCTAGAAGTTTGTTTGTTTGGGGGGGGTTCGCGGTGATGATAGCTGAGGGAGGTCTGGAATTATCTAGCGAGGTAGTATTTATACAAAGTAGACATAGCTACCCCTCTTGTTCTTGCCTGAAGCTGCAATTGCATCACGGTATTTAAAGCAAGTACTTTATTCTCGTGCCTAAGCTAATCTATTTTTTTGGTGGAAGTATTTGCAATGCTTTGCAACAGATTTTATGTCACTTTGCAAGAATCCAGAGGATAATGGGGAAAAATGAAGGTTCACTTACTACTTAATTATCTCATATGTATGGAAATAATCTCGTTTAGCCTGTTGGGACATTGTTGTCAAATACAAAAGTGTGGTCTAGGTTAATTTAACTAGTTATTCTTCCCCTTAGTATGAGGCCACCCTGCCAGACCTATGTCTTGATAATTTTGGGGATATTTGGGTAGTTATATTAGGTACCTATTTCATTGCATTGGTTTTTGCCGAGGACTCACTTATGTAAGTATGGCCCCCTTCCATATCAAGTAGTAACGTACCTAGTCTGATTCAAATTATACTTCTATTCTATTGAATTCTATAGTTGAATTCATTTTATTCCACTGTTTGGTACCTCGATTATCTCCACCCCACGATTACCTCTCTACCACTATTTCCTCCACCTTGCCATTACCCCGCACCTCACTATTACTCAACTTCAGGATATATTTTATTCTCCGAAGGTCGATATGTATTCACGGTATGCCTTATGAGCCTCATTGGAGTGCAATGCTAACTGGCACAACAGCAGCCTCAGCTTGGGAAAAGGGATCGGATTTAGAAAGGGATTTACACCACTGGCATTAGCCCACAACAAAACATTAGCGTCTACACACTGGAGTATAAAGGTTAGGCCTTTTGCTATATCGGCTATTATGCACCAAATCCCCTCTGAACTGCCCATGGCTTGCAGCCCAAAGCTCGGCCACAATCAGGAGGTCAATCAGGAAGTCAAGCCTGCATTTAGAAGTATGACCTCGGTTGAGCTACTAGGAACTTTCCCTGACAAATTCATACAAATGCTGGAGGAAGCAGACTTGATATTGTCTGTCAATGGCAGGGAGATCCTGAAGGATATACTACGGGAGATTCCCCCAATGCCCCTAACTCTCACTGCCCAAAGGCTGGTACTGAAGCGTCTAGAGGAGCTTCCAACAAACGCGCCGAATGAGGACGAAGAAGAGCAATATCGGGAAATACGCGATACTGCACACGACCTCTTTCTACCGCTTATGGAAGCAAAATCATTTGAGTATGCCGTTGAGGTGGCCATTAAACAGTCTCCAAAGCTTAGGAATAGCGATCTGAAACACATAATCATTGAGTTAGTGAGAGCAGGTTTACTATTAAACTCATCCGTCAAATCATACATCGAGGATAAGCCAATGGTAACTGAGAGTGGCCCGTTTTCTTTTTGCAGCTCGGAGGGGATTGAGAGCGCCCAATTTGGAGCCAATGGTGAACGAGGGCAGATCTCCCTTAATACGGGAATCATCACTTGTATCATTGAGCACCCATCGGAGCAATTCTCCCCTTTTTTGAGAAACCTCTTGCAACATAATGACGTTGCCACCTTTGAGGGAAACATATACGAGTATGTGCGGTCAAGAAGAACAATACTCTTGGGTCGGGCCCCAGGTGCCAACCAGACTACAGCCCTGGCCCTGGCCCGCGGGGCACTTCTCGAGAAAGGTGTTAGAGTGATCCCGGCGTCAGAAATGATCATGAAGGAAGCGACAAATCAATGCCATAAGCTGCTCAAAGAGAAGGCCTGGGAGGTAGGGCTTTTTCGCTCGGGAAGGAATGTGCCATGGAAAGGTGTATACTCCATCAGTTAATTTTCTCAAGCATAGCTAATATGGTATTTAGTATGGGGTAATTTGCGCAGAATGAACCTTGATCTCCATCTCGCCGTCCAAGCACATCTGCACGGGCGTAGCTTCATCATGGATGACAGAAGATTTGTGGAGGAGTGGTGGTGGGGCCTGTGTCGCCATGGTATTCGTGTTTATGCGGTGGATGGAAGGATGATCTTTTCTGGGATGGTCGTTTAATTCTGGTGAGGATTTGGCTTCGAGCGGGTACCTTAGTTATTATCCACCACCGTACCTACCACTAGCACCAGTAGTCATTTTTTTATGTACATATCCCCAGGTTCGACGCCCTTGGTAAAAACAATAACAGAAATATTCAAAGACGTAACGTTTATCCATATTACCCTCAGAAGCTAGGAATATGCTTATCGGATTTTACTCATCGATCACGACTTTCGCAACTCCTTGCAAGAACAGTTGCAAAGTCCATTCAGTGCCTAAGCACGTACTTAGTTGGGAGATCTGTATGTATTGAATATAAAGTACAGACTAGAAGTAATTTTTTAAAGGTATTCTTGATAGCCTGCAAAACTTACTAATTTGGGGGTTAAATATATGTTCTGGGCTGCCCGCGGGCCACATACCCACTGTGCCGCTCACGGGCAAGGTGTATAATGCACTTGAATTGAAAAAGGTTTCTGATTTACACCCCCCCCCCAAAAA
>Ga0307511_10004642_pt1 | contig 14031 bp, 7 predicted proteins | sample 13_EM_MG_FD_200266 | JGI IMG/M metagenome (GOLD analysis project Ga0307511, IMG submission 200266) | Populus trichocarpa ectomycorrhiza microbial communities from riparian zone in the Pacific Northwest, United States - 13_EM | ecosystem: Host-associated > Plants > Roots > Unclassified | place...
TTTGGAGTAAACCCAAACCCAAACCAAAATTAAAAATAAAAGAGAAGAAGATTGAATAATACTGAAAATTGTAACATAAATTATTTAGAAAGTTATATTTACGATTTTTCATATTACTATTATAAAAAAAGAGCTTTATGAACATAACGTGATGTTTTTTTCTTTTCTTTTTCTTTATTTCTTTATTTCTTTATTTTTTACAAACTTTCATATCAAATAAATACAATAATAAATAAAAATATGTTAAATTGATAATAAGTAAAATGATGAAAATATCTTGGTAGTTAGAATATATATGTTTTTCAAGGAAATGGATTAATGATAAATTCCTTTGGATGAAAAGGAACAAGACGCTTAAAAAACCATATCTTCCTTGCTAAACGAGCATGGTTTTTTCTGAAATAATATAAAAATAGAATTTGATAGGTTTTGCTATGAATCTTTCAATATTTACCAACTATTTGAAAATTATAAAGTAAATTAAGATTTATTTATACTGGACAAAAAATTAGAGATTATTTTAAATTTAGTGTTATAGTCTATAATTATAATTATAGTTGTAAAAACTATAATGAAGGTTGAACAAGTATAAAAAAAAATCGTATTCTTAAAAATTTTATTTTTTTTTTGTTTAAAATAATTTTTTTATATATATTTTTATATTGTATGTTGATATCAAAAATAATTTTTTTAAAAAAATTATTTTGATATATATCTAAGTAAAAAATATTTTAAATCTTCACCGCTACCATAATTTCAACATGCTCAAAAAATCTAACAAAAATGACTGAACCTTGAACTTGGATTGCAAAATTATATAGATGAAGATCTTCCAATAAATATACGGAATATTAAGTTAAATAAACACAAAAACCGAGAAAAGATGAAGTTAAAGGCAGTCAGATTATAAATAATTTCAATTAATTTTACCAGACCTTAACAATTTCCCTCTCGGCTATGAATTCCTTGCTACTCCGAAGGTGACTGTGTTCATCAGTGGCATCAAAAAAAATAAAACTGGGGGCACCTTGTCTTGATTCCATATTTCCGGCAAAATGGATGAGATGAACCTATAATATCAGTAAGCTTGGCTAATGAGCCACGTGAAAGAGAGAGGGTGAGGCTCGCCAATTGTCGACAATACAATGTTAATGGAGAAAACAGGTTCTGGGATGTTTCACTAGAGAGAGATAGGGTGATGATTGATGTGGTGTAGCCTTAACAACAGATTTGACATTTGCAAATGAATAAAAAATGAATTGAGGTAGTGGATGTGTTGGTTTTCATAATTTTAATAGAGATTTTATTTTAGCATCATTAAGGAGTATGATTGTGGATATATTTTTAAGTATTTTTATTTTGAAATATATTAAATTAATATTTTTTTATTTTTAAAAAATTATTTTTGATAACAGCATATTAAAATGATCTAAAAATACTAAAAAATATTAATTTTAAACAAATAAATAAAATTTTAAATTTTTTAAAAATACTTTTAAAATATAAAAACAAACAAGATTTTACTAGAATTCACTTTATTAATTAAAATAGCCGGTGCTGGAATCATGGCTTTGCTTGCCACTATAAAAGTGTTAGGCCCTTGATCATCTCCTTGGCGGCTTTCTTGAAGATAAAAGAAGATAATCAAGACAAATTAATGGTGGCTTTGAGTTCATAAGAGAAGATGTTTATGCCTTATTGAATGAGTGAATGAAATACAAAAATACCACTATGAAAGTTTTAGTTTTTTTTAATTTTTAATTTTTGACAATGTTATAATATTAGCTTGATGGCAAAGTGATAATTATATGTTTAATGATAAAGTTATAATATTAATAAATATCCTTTATTTTACTTTCTAGTTCTGTTTTTATCTTTTTATTCTTTTTATTTTCATCTTTTATTATTAAATTTTTAATTCCTCTTGAAATTTTTGACCTCTTGTTTTTTGATTTTTTTTTCTAATCTCATTCTTTAATATGTGATTTTTATTTAATTTTATTCTTATATATTTAATTGATTGTTTTTGGATTTATCGGGTAAACAAGATTACACAAGTTTACACAAATTAATTTAAAACCTGAATTAATAAAATAATTAGACCAGATTTTTTAAAATTTAAGTCATTACACCAAATTTTATTATAATGCCAAAAAAAATTAAAAAATCTAGATATTATCTTCATATGTTCGAAACGTTTTTAATCCAAGCCGCAGCAAAAAACACAGTAAATAAACTAGTCTGAAACTATACCCCCCACGAATGATAGTAGCTACTCTCGAAAAGATTTTAAGTTTTGACCTTAACATAGTAGTGGTGGGGGCATTTTATAAATAAACAAATAAATAAATCGTATGGTGCGAACACAATAATTATTGTACAAGAATATAAAAAAAACTTATTTATCTTTTGACTTTTGTTGGCAAAAAGTTCAGCATCCGACAAATTATAGGGTAATTTTTTTTTGTGTTTTAAAAAAAATTAATTTTTTTATTTTAAATTAATATATTTTTAGTGATTTTATATTATTTTAATATGTTAATTTTAAAAATAATTTTTAAAAATAAAAAATATTATTTTAATAATTTTAAATAAAAATTACTTTTTAAAAAAAACACAACTACATTTTTAAATATTCTATTAAAATGAGAAGAAGGTACAGATTGGCGGCATATGGTCGAAAAAAGACCGATCTTTCGAACTTCTCTAGTAAAAGAATCAGATTTGTGATGGAATAATACACTGCCCCACGAACAACAAAGCAATTTCTTTTCAATGAGAGAGATCCACGGAATATCTTTCTTTTTTCTGCTTTGCGGGGAAAGCAAATTAATTCTTTGATTTTATTGTATTATTTTCCTTCCCAAGATGAGAAATTAATCTATATTCTGAAACCTTATTTAATAGTTTAAGTTTTTTAATTAAATTGATTCTTTAATATTGTATCAAAGTCTTGATAACCAAGTGATAACGAGTTCGAATCTCATCATCCTTATTTATTTAGAAAAAAATCAAGCATAAAATAAAATGAGTATGTACAAGTTTCAAGTTTAAAGGACTTTCGCTTGAAGAAGTGTGTTACATAATAATATAAATCATATTCTAAGACCTCATCTAGTAGCTTAAGTTTTTTAACTGAATAGATTATTTTACCGAATTAATTTGCTAAGAACCCAAAACCATACAATTTCTGGAGGCGTTATTTTCTAGTGAAGAATCCATCTTTTATATATATATATATATATATATATATATATATGCAATCAAAGGCTCCACATTAATCTCCTTTGAATTATGACTAACGTTTGTGGTTCACTGTTAATAAATTCTAATGACATTCCTTAATAAATTATAAAATTTTTATTTTAAAAAAATATTATTTTATGTTAACTCGAAAAAAAAGAGAGGAAAAATTAGTCAACAAAGGAAAAAATAGTCAACAAAGTTAGACTATAGGGAATGACATTGTTAAGGAGGTGTAGCCGTTAGTGATCCATCCCATCACATGCCAACCACATGCATAATACACCGACCTGCAAACTTTATTGACTCTTTTCTCTCTCTCTCTTTAAAAAATTACTTTACCTCCTAAATGTTTATTAAATTACAAAGTAAATTTAATAAATTTATAAAAACAAAAAAAAAATATTAGTAAATTTATAAAAAAAAAATTGAAAAACAATGATTAATACCAAAATGGCTAACAGCGTGCCACGCCACCCCCTGTCCCATTCATCAATTCTTCCTTAAATAAGAAATATTAAAAGGTTACCCTAAACGACACATTTGGTAACGTCAAAAGAGCGTTTTATAGGAGACACCTCCTCACTTTTCTTTTCTTTTTTATTCTCTAACCTGTCTCTCTCTCTCTCTCTCTCTCTCCTTCGTCTCTCTCACATCACTCCCACTGTTTGCGTCTCTTCCATATTTTTCTCAAAAAACTAAAAAAGACGGAGAAGAAGAAGAAAAAGGAAGCGCAGAAATAATTATAATAGTTCGAAGAATCTTACTTACTCTCACTTTAGCTTTGAGGATGAAGACAATAAATTAGACAACGGAGATATACCACAAGAAATTGTTAGAGAGAAGCCGCTAGCACGTACTTATTTGTTTTCTTTTTCTCTTCTTTTCTGTTACGTGCGTTTCTTTCTTCTGTCTCTCTGGCATTGTGCTCTTAAACGCCGCCGTCTTCTCGCTTCAAAGGTAACACCAAGTTGTTTGGATCTTTCCAAACTTAATTATGTTTGTACGAAGTCGTTAGTTGTTTGTTTGCTGAGTAATTAACTGGTGGCGGAGGAAAGTATTGAGCAAGGAAAAACATCGAGATAATGTGTTTGATTAAGAAAAGGAAACTTCCTTTTGGTTTGGTTTCTGATGAGCTGGAATAGAATTCCTCTTAGTTACGTTGCTGGTAAGTTCAGTATTGCAGTGTAATATATATATATATATATATATATATATATATATATATATATATATTTCCTTCTGTTTTCAGGGGTGTGTTTGGTTTCTGAGAAAATAGGGATGAAAGAAGCAATTTTTTTGACTAATCAGTTTTACTGTTCATATATGTGTTACAGTGATGGAATTTTTTTGAGAATTTAAGATTTTGTGAGCCCCTTGATTTTGACACTCCAGATAAATGTCGGTAGTTTGATTGGCATTCTCATGTTACTGAAAAGCTAGCCCCACCCCGTTTTCATGGCAACCCATTTGCGATTTTGTTTGTCTTGCTGCAATGATTTTGAACGTTAAAAAGGTTGTTCTTTTAATGTTTGATCCTACTAGCCGGTTTATGGTATTTTAAGGTCAATCTCTTTGTTGCAGGGAGGATAAGTTATTGTTTCTTTCAAGTGAAGTGAACAGGATATGGCGACAATAAGTGATATAGGAGTAGCAGCAGCTATTAATATACTCACTGCATTTGCTTTCTTTATTGTGTTTGCGATTCTTCGGATTCAGCCGGTAAATGATAGGGTTTACTTCCCCAAATGGTATATCAAGGGTTTAAGGAGCAGTCCATTGGGCACTGGTGCGTTTGTAGGCAAGTTTGTCAATTTGGACTTCAGGTCATATGTGAGGTTTCTCAACTGGATGCCCGCAGCATTGCAAATGCCGGAGCCTGAGCTAATTGACCATGCTGGATTGGACTCTGCTGTGTACTTGAGGATTTACTTGACAGGGTATGATGGTTCTCTTATTTTTCGTTATGCTTTGTGTGATTCGAGATGCTTTAGTTTGATAGTAAACTCAATCGTCTTTTTTAATTTTGCTGTTATATTCTAGGCGAACAAAAAACTGGTAGTTAGAGATCTATGTCCTGACTGTTTGCAAATTTGATGTCTCCGATATTAAGTTTGCTCCACTGCTAATATAAAGTAGACACAGGTTGGTTCTTAAGTAGATAATCTGAGTTATTTGAAGTATTTATAGGAGGCATTCATTAGGCGTTCAATTGCGTGTAGTTTCTTTTTTTTTCTATTCTTTTCATATTTTGCTAAATTTTGGTGTAAGACATATGATTGCTGCAAATGGAGTAGGATTGAAGAACTGAGAATGTACTGCAAAATTAACTGCTGATCCAAAATGTCATCTGAGTCGGTAAACATTTTTCTGCTTGTTTTAGATATCCCATATTTTTACAAAATCAGTTTAAATTGTTAGCTGTGCTTAGCAAGCACACAACATTGGAGCAAGCTGTTGCTCATATTCCCACATAACGGTTCCCCTATTTCAAGTTGATTTCATGCTTTATCTAAAGCCAACCTCTGTCTAGCCATTGAAATTATTTATTGCAGTCCCAGAAAGTCTGTCAATATCTACATATGAACAGTATCATCCGCACTTTTGTTGTGATATGGGCTTAGATAATACTTGTTTAAGTGATGTATTTCTAGTTCATGTTGTTTTGTGGAAATAATGTGCATATTAGTTGTGTATTGACTAATTAAGTGATTGGCCTTGCCTTGTGCAAATTGATGGAACTCAGAATAACATCTTTTGTTCTTTATTTCTGAAAGTGGTAGTGAGGTTTTCCATCACATTGTCAATTTTTGGTAGTGGCTGGCATTGAGAGTATCTTATACAAGCACAGTCGTATCATGGAAAAACACAAGTAATTTATGAACAGATCGACATTGGCAAAAAACTCAAATAGCTAGGATATCTGGTGCAGATGTGAAAGAAACCTGATTGTCATTTTGGTATTCTTGATGTCTCAACTGTCTCTTCTTTCTCCTGACCAAACCTTGAAATCTTCTGTCACCAAAGCTACACCTAACTGATTTATACTCGGTATTAAGAGCAATTTATAAATAGATTAATGTGGATAAAAATATAGTAAATAGATGGATATGTGGTGTAATTGCAATTGAAGCTGGTATTTTGATGTCTTAAATTGTTTCTCTCCTGCCTCTTCACCTAACCTTGAAAATATGCACGAACTTATTGTCACTGTTCATCAGTCAAAGCCAGCATGCTCTTAGGAGTTTTGGTAGGTTTATTCTGCCCCCAATCACAAATTGTTAGTCCACCCTTTCTTTTTGGGATGTGCAAAAATGTTTTTCCATTTAACTCGTTGAAGAGAAAGAATTTGAGATTTGCGATTTACCCTTCTGTTATAATGGATAGATAAAATTGGAACAGTTTAGGGAAGTTTGTTGAAATTTACACCGCTAACAATGAATTGGGCTCCTCTCTGCCTTACGTAAGCTGAACCTGTACACCGAGCCCTCTCTTGCATTCAATCGATCGTATTCCTTTAAAAAAGTTGAGGTTTCGACCACTAAGTATATATCTCCTTTAAATAGTTGGGATAATGTTATTCTGAGCATTTTGGAAAATTTTATCCTTCGCACATTCATCAATTCAATTCTTGTCTGTGGAATGGATTTGTCCTTTTCCTATATACAATAGGATTTTGCATTGGGAGCATGTGTTGAATGTTATTCTGAGCATAATATTGACTTCTAACCTTTATACTCATAGACTCGTTTCTTCTTTTTTCTTTTTTCCTCTTAAGTGCAGGCTTAAAATTTTTGTTCCTATTGCATTCCTGGCCTTCACTATCTCAGTGCCAGTTAATTGGACAAATAACACTCTGGAGCATTCTACTTTAACTTACAGTGATTTGGATAAGCTCTCTATATCAAATATACCCACAGGATCATGCAGGTATACAAGACTTGTTACCTTTGTTTTGTTATCTTTCTGCTTTATATCAAACTTTTTTTTTTCTAAAAAAAGAAATTAGTGTAGTGAACTATGAACTATGTTGAGTAATTCTTAAACCATTGAAAGACTGAATTTGTTATCTTATGTTTGCTTTTTTATGAAAAAAATACCAATTAAAGTGGAGGGTTTCTTCAAACAACAAGGGGTTGGGTCAACTATTCAATCAAATGATATTGAGTATGTTTCCATCTCTTCTCAAGAAAGAAGTGGGCTATTTCTTTGTAAAATTGTGCTCAATTTCATATGTGGCAATTCCGGCAAGAACTCTTCGTTAGTTGGGGAAATAATCCGCAGCCTTTGGTGTGCGGAGCACAATGACTAAGAAAGAAATTGATCTAATGAACTGTCAAGTGTTTTATATCAATATTGAAATTTTTCTTTGTAAAATTATGCTCAATTTCATATGTGGCAATTCCGGCAAGACCTCTTCGTTGGTTGGGGGAATATTCCGCAGCCTTTGGTGTGCGGAGCCCAGTGACTAAGAAAGAAATTGATCTAATGAACTATCAAGTTTTTTATATCAATATTGAAATTTAATATTTTTTCCTTCAATAGAATTTCTTGTTGGCAGAGTAGGTTTGAACTTTTCAGTCAACTTAAATTTTTGGTTGCAGATTCTGGACCCATATGGTGATGGCTTATGCTTTTACCTTCTGGACATGCTATGTGCTAAAAACAGAGTATGAGACAGTGGCTAAAATGAGGTTGCATTTTCTTGCATCAGAGAAACGACGTCCTGATCAATTTACAGTAAGAGCAACTCTGTAAAGCACTATGACATTAATTAAAAAGATGGCATGGAAAGAAGGTTGGATGTTTATCATCAATTAAAGATATAGGACAGGGAATATGTTTAGAACCAATCAGATGTTAGATGCACACAGCCAACCATGCTTTAATTGACTCATGGATGTATTCTTCCCAATAGAAAATATTAACGTTCAAAATATCTGAAATGCTCAAATTGTTTTGATTCGGTTATGCCTGGTAGCATGAGTCCAGTTGCATGTGAAAGCCTCATTTGTGGATCCACCTGCCTTCTTTTTCTGCTAACTTCTTTCAGAATGGGGGGACATGATAAAAAAAAAAAAAGAGAAAAAAAAAGCGTTGTTAGCAAATATTATGGTTATCTTCATTTTTGGTTCTCAAAGTTCAGGTTTTTCATCTTGGTTCCTATAGTTTGTTCTTAGTTTAATTCCGCTACAACTTGGTGAGCTTTATTGGATTTAGTCTTTGCCAACTTGTTTTTAGAGTGCTCTTTCAACTGAAAGTTCCTTTTCCTTTAATAGTAATTTTCTTATGAGGGCCAATGGTTACTCTCTTTTAGGTCGGTTGTCAGAATTCGGAAGCAATCATATCCTATATGTTTTTGTGCATATTAGAATCTTGACTTTTATTTCTTAGTAGAATGATAGTTTAGAACTGCATCTAAACACCTGAACAGATTGCGTCCTCTGCAGCTTTTGATTGGAATCAAGTTGAAGTTCTGTAGCATATATTTATATAACCAGGTCATTCTTATAAGTTGGAATACTTTGAAAATGATCTCCTTTGGGCACTCTTAGTAACTCTTTTCTTCCAGCTCCTCGTTGATGAAGTAATGTATTTTTGGTGTAGGTACTGGTTAGAAATGTGCCACCAGATCCTGATGAATCAGTTAGTGAACTCGTGGAACATTTTTTCCTGGTTAACCATCCTAGCGATTATCTCACTCATCAGGTTTGATCCTCTTATACTTCCACATGCGACAAGTACATATACCAACAATACATAAATACACCCGCCAGCACACATGCACGCACGCACCCACCCAAAGAGAGACACGGAGAGATGGAGAGTGATTAAGTGCTTTTTGTTGTTATAAGACTAGTTATTTGATTCCATAATATGACTGTGACATTAATTGATCCACAATTTCATTATAATCACTCAGATCTCAGAATGAGAACTTGTATGTGATGTGGTTCAGAAAAAAAGATCTTATATGTGATGATAAAAGGGAGAAAAGTTTTCATTTATTAGCTTCACCTGGCCTTCAAACTCCTTTGTCACTTAGAACACTCCTGAATCTGACAAGTGCAATCTGTGCATATCTATCTCTTGATTTGTAGGAGCAGATACAGAAAAAGATCCTAGAGTGTCTGAAGTGGGACCGGGAGAGTAAAGTCACAATATCTTCATTTTTTCTTTCATTGGAGTTTAAACTTCAAAAGATTTGCCAGGGTAAGAAAGAAAAAGAGAGGCGGGAGGGTTCCCTAAGTAGGTGATGTAGATTTTGTTGCCACAGAATGGATCCAGTTCCTTTCTCCAACAAGCTTGTCTTATATTCGCTCAAAATTGTAGTTTGACCATTTACTTTTCAATTGTACTGTCTATGAACTACACCAGCCATTCTTTGGAAGAAAATTCTGCATTGCTTTTCTAGTTTTATACCATCAAGCTTATGCACATCATCTAACTGAAAAGTTCATCTTATTAATATCTTGTTAACCTATTCGGCCCAAAACAACTGGTTTGAGTAGGTGAATCATGTTATGATTCTTTTCCCTTGGCTTAAACATTGGCTTGCAGGTTGTCTACAATGCTAATGAACTTTCTAACTTAGTCAACAAGAAGAAAAGGATGAAGAACTGGCTTGACTACTATCAAATCAAATATTCAAGAAACCAATCCAGAAAGCCTTCTCTCAAGGTATTCATTGCTAACGGTGTCCTATTGAAGTCACTGGTATCTTTTATTTTCTCTCCCTCCCTCCCTTCCAGATGTAGTGTTTCTACACTCAATTTACACGACAATTTACGAGAAAATGTTATTCAGATTTTAATCACTAACATGTAGTGCTAATTTATTTTTCATCGAGCAGACTGGTTTCCTTGGCCTTTGGGGGAATAGGGTGGATGCAATTGATCACTACACATCTGAGATTGAGAGACTATCAAGAGAAGTAAGTGGTACTTTTAAATTATATGTTTTGCATTTTAGAGTGTATTGTTTTACTTTCTTGCAGCGTGAACTATTTCTGTCCTAACTTCATATTTGTTCACTGACATTTATCATCATTCAAAGTAAAGTTAGGCCTTTTTAGGTCTTGTTTTCATCTTATTTGTGAAGCTCTTATTGTTTTTAATCAATTGTTTGTTCTAGTTCAGTCATTATTTGTTGAAGCACTGACACCATAGCACAGAGAATGTTCTAGCTCTGAAATTTTTGCGTTGTGAATGAAGCTCTGGTCACTTAATTGTATACATGAATTTAAATAGCCTGTAAAGTTTTGTAAACATCTAACAATTAACTAATGTTTTTATTATGAATTTTGTTGAGGTAGTCATCTCTATGCTTTCGATTAACCATATTTTCGTTTGAAATTAACAATTGCTAGATCTCCTTGGAGAGAGACAAGATTGTGAACAATCCCAAGTCAATCATGCCAGCAGCATTTGTTTCCTTCAAAACTCGATGGGGAGCCGCTGTTTGTGCACAAACACAACAATCCAGAAATCCAACTATATGGTTGACTGGGTGGGCTCCAGAACCCCGTGATGTATATTGGGATAACCTCGCAATTCCATTTGTTTCGCTCACACTAAGAAGGCTTGTTATAGCTGTTGCGTTTTTCTTCCTCACCTTCTTTTTCATGATTCCCATTGCATTTGTACAGTCCCTTGCGAACATTGAAGGAATTGAGAAAGCACTCCCATTCCTGAAACCTATAATTGAAATGTGAGTATCTTTTTCTCAAGTGTGACCTTATATTCTTAGGAAAAATAGCTGTGCTCGTCATTTGTTTGGTTCACAACTGCATATCATTTAATTATATCATATTAAATGCTTGTAATCTACATGATTGGACAAAGTTATGATATTATATCAGTATAGCTGTCTTTCATCCTCACCTTCTTGCTTCATATCATCTCGGAAGTTCCTTAAACTTTATTTTGAGAAAATTGTGCCTTTTATTTTCATGAAAATTTGCTTCACTCCTTGTAGACTTAACCTGGCCTTGTATTTTTTTTATTGTGCAATTAAATCAAAACAACAGTTCTAATCCTTCTGGTAAAACACTAACCTCTAGGCCAAATTTTAGGTTCAGATAAAGGCAGAAAAGGTATATTTGACATGTAGGAATGGAGATCAGTTGTGCCAACTTCTTTGGCTTAGCTCATACTTTTTTGAAAGAAATAATCTAAGTTCTGTTTTTGGGCATCGGAAAGCTGTAATGCCATCTTATGCCCTAGTGGATAACAGGAAATGACATTATGGTGGATTCTAGGAAGGGGATGAAAAGATGGAAACATGTTGCAGAATAATATTTAGCTTTCTTCAAAAAATGTTATTGGTTTTTTTTTCCAACCTGTCTTGGATGTTTTCTTTTTCTATGGATGCGAGTCAATTTATTAGAGTTGAATTGTCAAAGGTTCGGGTGTGTTGTAGAATGATTCATTCAATAAAGTAAAATATATGGGGAGAAAACATAGAATATCATTTCAATCCTTTACCAAATTTGTGCTTTGTTTTCCGTTGCTTGAATGCAATTATCCCCTGAAATATGGCAACCTCTTGTTTTTCATGCAGGAAAGTGATTAAGTCATTCATTCAAGGTTTCCTTCCTGGAATAGCTTTGAAGATATTTCTTATTTTTCTACCCTCAATATTGATGCTAATGTCTAAATTCGAGGGATTCATTAGTCTATCAGGCTTAGAGAGGAGATCTGCAGCTAGATATTATATCTTCCAATTCATTAATGTGTTTCTTGGAAGCATAATCACCGGAACTGCATTTCAACAACTGGATAATTTTATTCACCAGTCTGCAACTCAGTAAGTTCTTCTCATATGTTCTACGCTTCCAATTTATTAGTTTATGCAGCATTGGAAATTGTTCTTTTGATGTAGTTAAACATCTACTTGTATGCTTTGTCCATTAGCCGCTAGAGAAACTAAACATCACATGTAAATCTTGATTCATTTTGCATTTTAGTTGAATTATGATTCTGCTGTATGCTTTTGTGTTTGGTTGTTTAAGTAGAAATTAAACCTTCCGAAGGGTATGTGGTGAGTAGGATGCTCCAAGTCTAATAATCTTAAAAAATTTGCTTCAAGGTGCAGTATTTAGGAATGCATTACATTTCTCCCAATTCAATTAGTTCATAATTACTTGTGAGTTTTATTTTTATTTGACACATTAAGCGAATTTTTGCAGAATACCAAAGACAGTTGGAGTTTCGATTCCTATGAAGGCAACTTTCTTCATAACTTACATAATGGTTGATGGGTGGGCTGGAGTCGCTGGGGAGATTTTAAGATTGAAACCCTTGATAATCTATCACCTGAAAAACTTTTTCTTGGTGAAGACTGAAAAGGATAAGAAAGAGGCGATGGATCCAGGAACTCTTGGTTTCAACACAGGGGAACCACAAATACAACTTTATTTCCTACTTGGCCTCGTCTATGCAGTGGTGTCGCCTATCTTACTTCCTTTCATAATTGTATTCTTTGCCTTCGCATTTGTTGTATATCGTCATCAGGTAAAAATTTGAATCACATCCAGAATTGTCACTCAAACTACAATTATACATGTGTAATGTATGTGCAGTTCGTATTACAAGCACTAAAACATTATTGGATTGTGAATCCTCACTGAAAATAGATTGCTGCATGAAATTGTAGATTATAAATGTTTACAATCAGGAGTATGAGAGTGCTGCAGCATTCTGGCCTGATGTTCATGGACGCATCATAGTTGCAGTAATTGTCTCACAACTGCTGCTAATGGGATTGTTAAGCACAAAAGAAGCTGCTCAGTCCACACCGTTGCTCATTACACTCCCAATATTGACAATATGGTTCCATTTGTTCTGCAAAGGCCGATATGAACCTGCTTTTGTTAGATATCCATTACAGGTATGTTAAATTTTGCATATTTCTTGAGACAGACTACAAGCAGTTTCTGCTGTATAAAATCTCAAAAACTTTCTTGAATAATTTCATCACCTCCTTTTCTGTCATTTCCATTGTTTTGCAGGAAGCAATGATGAAAGATACATTGGAACGTGCCAGAGAGCCAAACCTGAACCTGAAAAGCTTCCTTCAAAATGCTTATAGCCACCCAGTTTTTAAAGGCGAAGATGATAGCGACAGTGATGAAGCACCCGAAGAGTTTGAGAAAGAACCTGATCTGGTCCCAACAAAGCGCCAGTCTCGAAGGAATACGCCATTGCCAAGTAAACATAGTGGTTCAGTTCCATCCTCCCAGCGTGAAGCTCAGGATTATCCTCTACTCTGAAACTGTTTCTGCGACATCAACTTGTGTGTAAATGCGAGTCCTTGGGAGATTAAACTGGTTGATATTTCTTCAGCACAGAGGTTGTACATAGGATAGACTACGAAAAGAGATAGCGAGCTGTGCAAAAGAACACAACACGGAAATAGGAACAAACTCATGTCTTAGGTTAGCAGAATAATTATGTTTATGCAATTGTCGTCATAAATTTGGGTTTTTTTATTTAATATATATATTAATTATTCTCAAGGTAAAGAATACCTTGTTAATTAATTAATTTCATAAACTCAGATTCAAGTATTCAACTCATTCTTAATATACTAATTTAAAGTGACCGAGGAAGTTAAAACCTAAAACAAATGGATTGGAATTGAAAATTTCACAAATTATGAAGAAATTCAGCTTTGAGTCTATTCCTGAATTAGAAAAAATATAAATATAATTATTTTTAAGAAAATAAAAAGAAGAAGAAAGAAATTAGTTTTCTTCCGATCAAGTTGTCCAATCAAATATCAACA
>Ga0307511_10004643_pt1 | contig 14029 bp, 20 predicted proteins | sample 13_EM_MG_FD_200266 | JGI IMG/M metagenome (GOLD analysis project Ga0307511, IMG submission 200266) | Populus trichocarpa ectomycorrhiza microbial communities from riparian zone in the Pacific Northwest, United States - 13_EM | ecosystem: Host-associated > Plants > Roots > Unclassified | place...
GAACCAAGATGCTGTTCTTGTACTTCTCACCTAGCGCGGGGTCGAGTGGGTCCTTCTTGAATACAGTGGCGTACATGTCCGCGGCGAACACGAGGGAGTACATGTAACCGTAATAACCTTTTTTTTTCCCGAAGTAACGGGTCAGCTTCGCCTTCGAAAGCGGTCCAAGTCACAACGTAAACGTACCGGCGTCGTATCCTCCCGTAATGTGTCCGAAGGAGCCTTGAGCAGGGAGAGCGCTCTTGGGACCGGTGACCAACGAAATCTCCTGGCGCAAATCATTCCATAGTTGTGTATAATTGACCGCGTCTATCCAAAAGGAAAACAAGGCATGTCAACCAAACGGTCAAAAAAGAAAATTATCCGATGGAAGACGGGGGTGGCTCGGTTGTTGGTTTCTCGAACACGTACCTTTGTCTGTGTGAACTTTGATGTCATAGGTGGCGAAGAAAAGTTGCCGGAGGTAGAACAACCCCGCGTTGACGTATCGGCTGTTGGTGATGATAGAAAACACAATTTGCAACCCGCCCGGTGCTCGGTGTGAGCACTCCAAGATCACGACAAGCTTATCAAAAACAGACGAACCTCTTAATCAACTTCTGGATGAGGTCATCGGGTAAAGGCTCCTGAGTCTTATAGTGGCTCGAAATCTTCTTGAGCACTTTGGGTTCCCAGCCCCAGTTCTCCAACATCTGAGAGGGGGCCTCGACGAAATCTCTCGCGACGCTGTCAACAAAGCCTTACAATCAGCACAACACTCTAAATGAAAAACAGAATCGCCGGGGCCGTCGACACGAACCTTGTTCCGTGGAACTTCGCGAACTGCGTCTTGCTTAATAACCCATGTACGGCATGTCCGAATTCGTGGAAGAAAGTGACAGCGTCTGCGACACTCAAAGTGAGCAAAGATTAACGCTGGACTTCAATGAAAGGTTCCCGTACCGTCGTGCGTCATCAACGCTGGGCGCTCGGCAGTCGGTTTGGCTAGATTGGCGACCATGGCCACCGTAGGGTAGTGCCTGTTCCCGTCCGGCTTAATGTATCCAGGAATTAAACCCCAAACAGCGGCATGCGAGTACTTCGCAGCTGCGTGAAAGTACGGTCAAGATGGTAGTACAGGATCTGGCAGGGATTTGTGCTCACTCCTCGGGAACAAATCGAGGTAACAATATCCAACGAAGTCTTCCGGGCCCTTGGCGTCCTTCTTCCAGACGGAATACTTCTGGACATCTGCAATCCATCCTCAGCCTCCTTCGTAGGCGAACTTGCTGGATGAGTACATTACCTGTATGCCAACTGTCTCCTTTGATCTCGACGAACTTGATCGATAGTAGGTTCTGGTAGATCTGGATGATCTGCGGGACGATGACAGACACAGGGAAATACTCCTTGACCAAACTTTCGTCCAAGTCCAAGGAGGACTGGATGAATGATTGGTCGTAATATCTGTAGTCCCAAATATAGAATTGACCATCGAAGGGATATCCCTTCTCTTTGTGTTCCTTCTCCTTGAGCTTGAGTAAGGTATCACGATCCTTCAGACCAACAGGGCGAAGTTTCTCCTTTAAATCGTCGAGGAACTTGGCGGGGTATCGTGACTTAATAGTCGCGTCGACAGTTTCAAGGAAGGCGCATACCTTGTGGACATTATCAGCGGTTTTAACCATCTTCACCTCCGTGATATAGTCCGCCCAGGTGGGGTATCCTAGAAGCGTTGCGATCTGGCGACGTAGATCGAGGGCCTTGTCGAGTAGAGGAGCATTAATAGCCAACCGATTATCGTATCCTTCGTGGGCCCTTCGGCGAGTCTCCGGATTCTCTGCGAATTTGAACTTGAAAGTTCAGGGTCCCAGGGTTAGTGTCTGCACCTACCAGATTCGATGGGAGCATACCAATGGGAGGATATCTGGAGTTTTGAACGTGACATCATAAATGGTTTTGCCATCCTCCTCTCGTTTGGTATAGCCAGAAACGACGTCTTCTGGAACGCCCTTGAGTTCCTCGAGTGTAAAGCTCACACGACCCTAGTTGGAAAGCGCTCGTTATTCATGTCGAAACACCCAAACCCGCAAATGCATACGTTCTCTTCGTTGAAGTTTTTCTGTTTATCGAATCTTGAGCAGTAGTACAACGAATACAGGATAAAACTCACGCTGAACTCGACACAAGTCTGAGATAACTCCTTCTGTAACTTCTCAAGTTCTTTACGTTCCTTCTCGGGCAGGCTCAAACCGGCACGCTTGCCATCGAGGATTAGCTTCTCCACCAATCGCTTCTCCTCGGGGTTTAGCTCGCGACCTGAAGCCTTGATGTTCTTCTCCGCGTTGACTTTGGCTTGGTAGACGTCGAGGCGCATGGAAGTTTCGATCCCATACTCCCTTAGCAGCACCTCGGCGGCATTCGAGGCGTCCCTGAGTTCCTTCGAGGTGGACACATTTTGGTAGAACAGCAAGGGTTCAGTGAGAGTCTCCATCTGTGCATCGGCGAGAGATATTGGAAGCTGATCGGATGAAGATGGATGAGATTGGCCGACACAAGAGTGTCGTGCGGATTACTCAACGAAGACCTATTCACATCCCACAACCGTTCAGTTATCACTGTTCGCCGCTATGCTCACAAGCGGCGATGGGGAAGAGACGTACCGATTCGAAATTGCACTCTTCCTGGGGAAGCGAGCCGATCCCATCCCAGAATGCCCTATCCTTGGCGATCAGCTCCTTAATCAAAGTGGTGACCTGTTCAGCGGTGTGAGTCCATGTCGCCGGAGGTTGAGGAGGAGTGAGGTTGGACATCGCTGGGTCGTCGTTTTTGAGGGAGAAGATAGGTACGATCGTGGCGAGGGTCCGAATCCCGTGAGCCCGAGCGTGCATATACTCGTCACATGTCCACCGCGGTCGGCGCGACGCGACCCCACCGCCGCTGGAGGTCGAAACGGGAAGGGATGGGGCGAACCGGTGGGCCAATGGTAGTCGTTTGGGGAGAACGTGGGCCGAACGCACACGCAGTGTGAATGGCTTCATCTTCTCAACAGAACGCGCGGATTTCCAGGTAATGGTCACCAGCTGTCCGTTGCTTGGGCGGCTATGGGGGTAATTGAGAGGTCACGTGGGCGGAAGTGTAGTTGAAGAAAGGGGTTTTCGAGAAACCTAAGAAGTGCTACATGCTACAAAGGGGTAAAATGGCTACGACGGAATGGAACCGAGTTCGTTCTGAATCTTTCAATCGACCCACTCCACGCGGTGATGTTCCCAAGGCCCAGCTTGAGGCGCGTATCGACGGCCCTCGGGAAGTAGCGTTTCCTCAGCGTCCATACGAAGCTTAACCGTTCGGTGGACTCGGATCTTGTGGTTATCGCTACGTGGAATATGTCTGCCTTTGGAAAGATTGGGCCTGAATAGAGGATGGGGGTGAACGAGGAAGTCCGAAACGATTCCATTATGTGATGGAGACAGCCACACCTTGTTCGGCAGACCCAGGTACCATCTTTCTTCTGGTGGTACTGTTTCATGGGTATTATTTCGAGGAACCACCAGCCCTTGGACCGGGCAAGTTCGTCGTTGATTGGGGACAGAGCGTCGGCTAGATCCTCCTCCTCTTCAGTGAGGATCATCTTCTTGTCAACGATCGTCACCATCCCGCTGCTATGATCGCTTGCGATTCTAGAACGGTCGACCCGTTCAAATGTGACGAGGTCCGGTCGGCTAAGGACACGAGGATAAAGAGTTCCAGGGTCCAACCCGATTTGTGCGAGCAGTTGGCTATTGAACATTATACCAGTGTCGGCAAGGAAACATTGTCGCACCATCCACCGAAGTGGAATCCGGGCAAGAGCGTTGCGGGTGTCATTCTTTACCGCTCCACCTCCGACGTCTAGAACGTAAGGAGAGTGATCAAACACGTCGGTAACCCTGTGAATCACTGCGTACTTACCGCAATGGCACCCTGAAACCAGATATCAGTCAGCGCCTGATCACAACGTTCGCGAGCTAGTCCACTTTACCGGAAAACCAGACTTCCAGCACGTCCGTCGGGGTATGGCAGTCGTCCCATTTCTTTTCCAATTCGTAAAAGTCTGGTTCCTTTTGGGGTGTCTCACGCTGCTGTGGAGCCCTTTCCGCACCCCATGTCCGGAGCGACAGATTCGCCTTAAATTTGGCACGACGCTCGTCAAGGGATACGGCATGCCGGTAGACCCGAATGCTGCTGTTCGTCATGGTAAGGGGGAGTTTCTGGGGGAACAGACCAACAGAGTTAACAGTGTCCCTGAGAACGAATGAGATGATGAGTGGGAGTGGAAAAACAGAAATTTCGATTGAAAAGAAGTACCAGACGCCGAGGAAGTCGACGTTTACCGGTATGGAAAATGTATTTCTGAAAGCACAACTCTGCTCCCACCCCACTGCATCCCAGCGCGCATACATCTTGTACGCAAATGGAATCTGCTCCTTATTGTCCGCCGGAAGGAGCCCGACCTACGCGCACAAGATAACGACGGTTTGTGAGGAGATACGATGTGACCCAAGCATACGATACCTTGGTGAGCATCCCAGCGAGAGCACGGGCGGTATATGCGCCTCTTGAGAAACCGAAGATGCATATCTTGTCTCCATATTGATCTGTCCAAATGGTCGGGCTAAATCCCAGAAGACAAGTACGTTACCACATACAATTCTGCATCAGAAATTCGTATCCAGCTAAAGAGTGGCGTTGGCCTATTTCGAGCGAACAAAGAGCTTATCGATCGCACACACCTTGGGTGTGAAGAGGTAGGCTCCAGGCGACCGCCTGATCCAGGACTTTGGAAACCCCGCGGATTATGGCATTGATAAACCCAGGGGCGTGGCTAGAGGTGTAAGTCCCAATCCCTGCCTGATATGCGTGTCGGTCGGACGATGTAGTGAGGCGTTTCAGAATTGGTCGTCACCTGATAATACACCATTTGCTCGCGCTTGTTGTCCTTCTTCAACATCGAGATGAATTGAACGACGTTGGAATTCTGGGAGCCCGTCACTAGCTTTAGCTCGGCGCGGTCGGAAGCACGTGAGACTGACATCGTTATCGAACTTGTCTCCAGTACCGTCAAAACAGACGATCAGCGTGCGATTCTTGTGGATGGGCGGGACAACGTTATCGGTCCACTGTGCCTCGCGGACGGTTTCCGGGAAAGTGCCGGTTGGGGAGGAGGACGTTCCTTCGCCGTCCACGCAGCTTGTCTCTGATCTATCCATGGAGAAAGGTGAGGAAGGTGAAGAAGGGGGGAGAATGACAGACGGTGCTCTTTAAGGCCTCTGAACGTTCCCCCGTGACACAGGAATGTGGAGCCCTGTATTCACGAACATAGGGACCTCATGAACATAGAGACTTCGACTTCCCTTCCTGCTTGGAGCCGGCAGTTAAGCAGATGCGGCTCCATCCTCAAATTAAAGGATGTAAGAACCCCATCGTCCAGTGGCCGAACGTATTCATCCGGCGTTGTGCACGCCGGAGGAATGGGAATTCACTCCCAAACTCCGAGATCATACCGATCAACTTGATCGTAGAGCGCTCACCGACCGTTGGCGGCCACCAATCCATTTCAACCGGGCTTCCCAGTAACCCGGCCGAAATTTCCAATCCCGCGAACGAGATTGGGAGTTTCAGGCGTCGAGGCGTTGCGCGTACGAGGAACGGTTTAAACGAAGATCTACAGAGAATTTCTAATTCCAGGAAACGGTACGTATTCTATGCTGCATCGGTTACTAGTAGTGTGGTAAAAAGATTCTTTCAAGATGTATCAATCCTTGGATGTCGTTTTCTCTCATCCCTGCATCCCCGCAACGCCGTTCCCCCCCAATGGTAAGGGTACTTCGATTGTCACGACCCAAGTCCCAACAGACGCTCGCTGCAACGAGAGAAGAACGAGATCTTTGGCTTCGAGGTGACCGGGCCCGACCTTCCACCTTGGGTCAGTGCACTCCACCCCGCTCATTTCCTACACCGGAAGGGTTGAGCTATCATGCACTTCAACGTAAGTCTATCGCGCACCTTTACAAACTTCTCTATGCTTTTGCAAAGATCGGTGGCCAACGCCGACAGAGTCACCGGAATCCTCGCTGGGGTGGTACTCCTGGTGCGGAACTGGTAATATATCAGTCATGGTTTAACCCTGAGGCCGTTCGACGTTCGACCTACATCTCCGACCCATGGGGGGTAACCTGGCCACTGTACGGTATGGTTAGTAATCAGGATGGGGGTACCGACGGTTGTTCGACCACTCACATTAATCCTTAGTGCAGGCAGATTGGCGACGTTGACCCCTTCAAAGGGCCGCGAGTCGCGCAGTTCCAGACCATTGTAACTCTTCGAGATCCCATCCTTGACGAGGATGCCGCAACTCCTCCCCTTTTTGAACGGGATCGTTGTAGCCTCAAAGGAGTCCATCGACCCTCCTTGTCCGCTGACGTATGGAGGTTGGCATACAAGAACGTGCGCACAGGTATTGCAACAAGGGCAGTCCAAATCGGCGGGGTAAAGATGAGAGGTGGACATGGCAGTTTGCTGGGGTCTGTCAGGTCTCTCATCCCTCGAGGTTTTTATAATCCACCCAACATTAGGAGTCCAAAAAACGCCCAAGAAACGGTCGAGGTCTCCGTTCACCGATTCGCTCCCGAATTATGAAATCACGAACCCGCAGCGACGCCATGATCCTTTGTTGGTTCCAAACATCCGTTCGACCACACGTTATTCACAAAAACATCCGATTATTTACAAATTTACAAATTCGCCGGACGTTCAATCAACCCAGACCGGTTCCGCCTTGTCCCAAGGTCCTGCCCTGGGCGTGTAGGGTCCATCGACAAACATCTCGGGGTGGTCCATCCGGAGCTTGACAGCCCTGTGCACGCGGATTTGGCGGTTACCGTCCAGCGGGAGGAACCTCCCCTTGGCCAGGTTGATCCTAAGATATGAAATCAGCAGTGGCACTCGGGTTCTAAACGAGGCTCGGACTTCATCTGCGTTTCCCACGTTCCATCTTTCCTGAGGCACTTTTGTCGCATCGGGAGTAGTTCGAGAAGCCACCAGACAGGCGACAACGATAATTGGTCGTTGATAGGCGAGAGCGCGTCTGCCAGGTCTTCTTCTTCTTCGGTGAGGATCACACCTGGCTCAATCGCAGAGATGATACCATGTTTACGACCGACGCGATCAGGGTTCGCTTGCTCTAGCAGCAAAGCCTCAGGGCGTGGAAGGACGTGCGGGTACAGCCTTGACGGATCCAATCCCACCTCTCTCAGAGCACCCGCTTTGAACATGATGCCAGTCTGGGTGAGGAAGCACTCTCTTATCATCCATCGCAAAGGTATACGGGATAGTGCATGTCGTGTCCCGTTTTTAACCGCGCCGCCCCCAACATCTGGAAATCCGGACTAGACTGAGTACCCAAACCTGAGCCAATAACGACGTAAACTCCCACGTACCACAGTGGCAACCTTACGATTCGTCAGCGAGTTGATCCCGCAGCCCAACGATATGGTCAACATACCAGAGAACCAAACTTCCAGGACGTCCGTACGCCTGTTGGCATCACTCCATTGCCTCTCAAGTTCCTGCAAAGTTGGCCGTTTACGTGGGGTCTTGGACGTGTCCTTGTCCACATTGGCGTGTCTGAATTCGTGATCCTTGTTTCCAGGGGGGCAAAGATTTGCCCTGAATTTCGCTCTGCGCTCATCGAGGGATACCGCGTGCCTGAAGTACCTGATGCTGCTGTTGGAGATGGTGAACGGGAGGCGATGGGGGATCAGGCCGACGGAATTGACGGTGTCCCTGTTTCAGGATGGTCAATGTTAGACAGTGTTTGACGACGAGACGTGGTAACGGACCAAACGCCGAGGAACTCAACGTCGACGTCAATAGAGAAGGTCTTTTTGAATGCTGAACTTTGTTCCCAACCAAACGCGTCGTCTTGGGTGTACATCTTGTAGGCGAACGGAACTTGTTCCCTGTTGTCTGCGGGGAGGAGCCCGACCTAAGAGAGAGAGAGAGAGAGGCGGTGAGGGGGCGTTTGGGGGACTGGCGGGAAGACCATCCACCTTGGCAAGCATCCCAGCGAGAGCTCGGGCCGTGTACGCGCCTCTAGAAAACCCGAAAATGCAGATTTTATCGCCGAACTGGTCTGAAATGGAAGAAGTATGTTATGAGATAATGTGACCCTCGGAAAGGACTAACAGTGCTGCATCAAAAATTCGTAACCGGCTGACAAAAAGGCCCGTAAATATCGAGATGGAACACTTCATAATCGAGTACAAACACTGCGTGTGACTTGCAAGGTTCCAGGCTACAGCCTCGTCCAGTAATTTTGACATCTTCTTGACCATTGGGGTGAAGAAACCTGGGCCGTGTCTCGAGACATATGTACCTATTCCAGTCTTCCGTACCAAGTGTCAGCGTCGTGCCATACGGGCGATCCGGTGGACGTGCCTGATAGTAGACCATCTGTTCTCGCTTGTTGTCCTTCTTGAGGAGTGATATAAACTGGACGACGTTGGAATTCTACCATGATGCGGTGGTGAGGGAGGTAGTGATAGGGGAGAGAACACGTTGAGGGTAGGGTTACGTACATCAGAGTCGAATTTGTCCCCAGTGCCGTCAAAACAGAGGACCAGGGTGCGATTGTTGTGCGTTTCGGGAATGATTTCAAAGTCACGCTGAGCTTGGGAGAAATTGGTTGGAGATTCGGCGAGTTTCCTGTCGGCATCGAAGGCGTCAACGGTGCTGGGTGAAGAGGACATTGTGGGCGATGATGAAAATGGAGTCTGTCGACGGTGGTGGTGGTGGTGGTGGTGGTAAGACGAGAGGGGTTTTGGAACCGTCTGTGGTTGCTTCGCCTTGGTTCAACCACCTCAAATCGAACATGTTCAACTAGACAGAGGGCAGAGCGCCACAGGAGAGGGCGATCGCTGTTTGGGTTGGATCAGACTTCGAATTCGGAATTCGAAGCTCGGCATCGGTGGTCGCCGCGGTCGCAGAACAGCATAGCCACCGGCGATGACGGAGGAGAGGGAGAAGAGGTCAGCCAGCTGAAAGTGACGCGTGAACCCTGAAGGCCAAGGGGATGAAGTTCCCCGCTGGAGATGGCGTCTGTGCAGGCGACGTCGATCACCCGCCATCGGACCTCGCGTGAGTCGGGCCCCTCCGTTCGGAGAACACGGGCGGCCCGCGTCCATCGTCTATTGTGAAAACATGCGACCGCAGCGATTTGGCTCTTGAATGAGAGCGAAATGTTTGATTTCCCCCGCTCCGGTCTGATTGGATTTCCGTCATCTCTCTCCTTTTACCCGCCGGTTCATCCTTGGGGACGCCGCCCCTCCGACTCGCTGTCCGTGCTTCCATCTACCTTATAAGCATTCTTCTGCCCCTCCGCGCCTCTCTCCTCGTCCCCACAACGATGGCCATTCAGAGAAGACGACGAAGCCTGCCAGCCGAGCTGATCGGCGCCGTGTGCGACCACTGCGATCCCCACACCCTCGCCCAGCTTGCTCTCGTCAGCAACTCCGTACATCACGAAGCCCAGCGCACACTTTACCGAGACCTCGACCTGCACCGTCACCTGTCGAGCTTTCGCAAGAGAGCATGCATTCAGTCGGTGTTGGGCGACCAGACGAAAGCGTCACGCGTCAGGGCGCTGACGTACCACGAATCCTGCGTCGTTCCCTTACAGGAAAGGGCGGAAATTATCCGACTCCTCGCGATGCTGCTGAAACACGCCTCAGCTCTCCGCCAGCTGGATCTCTGGATCTACCCTGAAACAGACGTGCAGGCGCTCAAGACCACGTTACAGTAAGCGTGAATCGCAACTGCTCGATCGTGCCTACTCATCTCTGAATAGGAAACCGACTAGTCTGCCCTCTTTACGTAGGTTTGCCACCAACATGCCGCTTGGCCCAGATCTCGTCAGGTTCCTGTCCTCACACCAAACCCTCCAAACCTTCATCGTCCACCACCGAATCGGAACCCGCGAGATCAAGTTATATTCCAGCACCTTTGCTGATCTAGCCGAATCCAGGGCCGCACAGAATCTTCCACCGCTTTCCATCTTCAGCAACCATTCAGAGCGGGACTATGGGTACTGTTACGGTGCCTGTTCCCGTGGAAGAAACGTGTTGTTCGCGTTCCCACACGTATCCGAAGAACCTTTCCTAGTCCAAAACGTTTCTTCTGGCCTCTCTTCGATCCGCTCCGCGTTGGAGATGGGCCCCATGGACACGGTCGCGGTTTACCTCGACGTCGACTTCACAATCTCCCTGAAAGATATCGTGGCTCTCTTGCAGCCCCTTCAACTCGCCTTCGACGCCGTCCGTGAATTCATCATCTACGTTCCTCGCGGTCGTGAGGTCGTGTTACGGGTTTGTTCATTTCCCAAACAAGACCCTTGATGTGTTGATCTGTATCTCTCTCTTTCTCCCAGGGTCAATCAGTGCCGCGCAGGACGTGCTACGTCGTCCCCAAGGAACACTATCCGGGTTTCTTGTTGGATTGAGAATTTGTCCATACAGCCATTTCGATTAATTCGGGTACGTCCCACTCTCTTCTTCCTCTCATCTCAACACATGGTAACCCGGTCACACGCATACTAGGGAGAATACTTATTGGAGATCATTTTTGTGCTTCTCGCTAAATAGAAGCGAGGTCGATCGATGGACTTGGTACATATGCCGCACTTCTAATCGGTACAACATCGGGTGGAGACACCCGATCCCCGGAGTGGCTGGCCCTCCTGTTTGGGACGGCTGCGCTTTGATACGATATACCGTTCTGCATTTCTCCCGGGTTGCATTCTTGGATTTGACCAATGGTGACTCAAACTAACCCACGTAGATCAGTTAGGTCTAACCCCGTATGTCATTAGCATTAGAAGAGAACAGTAGAACAGAAGCGAGGCCGATGTACGGTATGTACATAAACATGAACATAGGGGATTAGGGGGAATGGGGGTTGGTTGCTACAGAAGATATTCGCGTGATCGACACACGTCCGGGAGGCGCAGAGAACGTTTACTGGGGGCGCAAGATCATATAACAATTGCGCGCCGCGTTCTCACGCGCTTCACCCTTGTCTCCGGCGTTTCCTTGTGCGTAAGGAACGTCGTCGACTGAGAAGAGAGGCCTAAGCATACGTCGCACGGGAGAACCTCTCACTTACTGTACACGGTGCAGTGCCAGGTGGGCCGGTGGGCGGGGCCACTCGCGACGTCCACGTATTGGAGGCGTCGAGTTCCTCCGTTGACTTGGAGAAAGTTATTTAGCTGCATACGCCAGTCTGGAAATGAGGTCGTTCAGCCATCCATCGCCAAGGTGAGATCGGATGACACTCACGATCATTGGCGGGCTGAGAGGAGGGGGTCTGGTTGGTGCGGGCCATTGATAACAGTGATTGTGGCGAGGGGGAAATGTAGTTCGATAACTGGCCGGAGCTGACTGAGGGACGCAAGGAGGGACGGTTGGTGAGGACGGGGAGAACAACAGGAACCTTTATATATATCGTCGACCGGCTGCGGGGGTAAACCTAGCGGAATCCGTATATCGAGAAGTCGTCGTCCTGGAGGATACTAATCGACGGATGTGGAAATATCCTCGAATATTAGACAGGATATCCGATCTAACCAAGCCGTAAACGGAAACAGAAATTAGGGTAGAGCCTTTACACAGCAGGATCATCCGAATCCATGTAGTGGCGGAACGTTGCGGTCCATCAAGGATACCAGACAAAACTGCCACTCAGCCACGCAGAAGGAGAACGTATCAGGGTTGAGTCAGCAGTAACCGGAGAATGAGGCTGAGCGGGTAGGTGAGAATCCTGGATCTCAACTCCGTCATGGGCAGAAACACAGGCTAGCAGCTATGAGGATTTGTAGGCGTAGAGCGCCGGTAGAAATTAGACCAATCGGTTATTTTCTGGATCTGCATGAATCACCATGACGTTGGAGGCTTTCCAGTTCCGGTACCGTCGTAGTAGATTGCGCTTTGTACGATGCCGACGGTGTTTCCGGTCATCCGTACAACTCCCGAGGGATACTAGGATCCTACATTTCCTAGTCATGGGTAAAACAAAGAAGCGAATAACGATTGTCGCCCGAGAGGTTGCCTGGGGTGGAGACGAGAGAGGGGTACGGTCTACATTGACTTGGGGACAGCAACCGGCCGAATGGGCGATCGACCCCCCAGGATGGAAAGCTGACATGGGCGCCCCGAAGGCAGCTAGTTGGCGTGAAGGGTAACGCTCGTTTGACTGACTGGGAACATCTGGAGAGTGAATGGTGATGACAAGCGTCGATTTTCCATCACTTCCGGAACTAGCTATCAATGGGGGCGATAGACGGCAAAGCAAAGCAGAATCGAATTTCGATGGGGCTGGATTCCCCATTGTTTTGGGGCCAGACGACAAAAAGATACGAGCTGAGCCGCCAGAAGAATTCAGGATGACGAGAGAGCGACGAGTTCCTAGGATTGCGAGCGTCGATGGATGGATGGATGTTGCGTTCACAGGATGAGATGGTGTGGGAACTCAGTGCCACCGAAGCAACCGCTCTCCCCGATCCAGCTTGCCCACCACCGGTCATGAAATTCGCTTCCACCCTCTTCTGCCTAGGATCTGTCCTCACCGCACACGGCCACGGCAGCCACGGCCACGACGCTCCTGCTGAGGGCGAAACTATCCAACAATATGCGCAAAGACACGTAAGATGGATGAACACTCAAACTCGGCTCTATCCTTTCTGACGCTTCGTCTTCATAGATGTCTTCAGAACATCATATGTCCGTCCCTGTGATCCAAGGCTGCCGTCAGGATCGATATCTAATTATGAAACCAGTGACTCGTTTGATCTACCAAGTTTCTTCCAGCTCCATGACCTAGACCGGTACGTCGCGAACCTCGGCGGCTTCAGCTGGGAATATACCTGACAGCGTCCGTCTCGAAACAGCGACGGTTACTGGGGACCTGATGAAATAGAGGCGATTTACGGGGTCCATCACGTCTACTCTCAACAAAAGTCCAAGGTTCTCATCCTCTCAACCTATCCTGTCTCCATCTGACATCATTTCCTCTCGGAAGGATGAAGTTGAACATCAGAAGAAGGCTGAAACTATTGTAAACACAGTACTCGACCTAGTCGACAAGAATAAGGATGGGCGCATCTCTCTTGAAGAGTTCAAATCCGTCGGTTTGGACGGGTTGCCAAACTTTGACGACCTAGGCGCTGAGGGACATCATTACGACGTTGAAAGTGGTGCGTATCACTTTCCTATGTCTTTTTCTTTTTTCCACGTACACTGAACTCATTTCTTCGTTTCCACAGAATTCTTTTTGCATCATGAAGGTATGATCGAACTAGGATGGCGCATGACCCTCCTGACTCCCATGACAGAGCAGTTCCATTCGACACCGGAGACCCAGACCGATGAGTCTTACAACCACCCTGAAGACATTGAACACTTTGCCCATCACGAAGCCATTGAACGCGAGGAAGCGCGTAGGGAGGCGGCGTACCAGGGTATCACCGTGGAAGAGGCAATAGCTCAGCATGAACAAGAGGCCCAACCTCAAAAACCAAAGGTGACGAGGGTTACGCCCCCCGAGAAGCAGGACCCCGAGGTCAGGTATGGTGACGCGAAAGAGGAGAGCAAGAACAGGGCCGAATGGGGCGCTGGTGATGAGGGGTTCAAAACTCCAAAAACGCCAGCAGAAAGGCTCAGGAAAAATGTCCCATACAAGGTGAATTCTCTACTTTCCTACCCCCAAACTGTCGCATGCCAATCGATCGCTGATGAAAAGAATTCCCGAATGCAGTACAAGTTCAGACGGACCTGGGGAGACTTCTGACTCCACCAACAGGCCTTTCGCCTCACATGGATCATTTCCATCTAATTATCTTTTCATTCAGCATCTTTTCCCGGCTCAAACACTGTACCCTTTGGGATATCTTGAATGCGAGTGGATTAGTCTCTAATAAGTTGATCTACCGTGCGTCAAACATGTCGTCTATCAAGCCGCT
>Ga0307511_10004644_pt1 | contig 14027 bp, 13 predicted proteins | sample 13_EM_MG_FD_200266 | JGI IMG/M metagenome (GOLD analysis project Ga0307511, IMG submission 200266) | Populus trichocarpa ectomycorrhiza microbial communities from riparian zone in the Pacific Northwest, United States - 13_EM | ecosystem: Host-associated > Plants > Roots > Unclassified | place...
ATTAATCTGATTCATGTTCAAGAGGGGCTTGTTGGTGGAACCAAGACCATTACACAAGGATTGGGAGAAGAAGACTAGATTCGGACAGTTTGACCTTTCATTACTCTTTTAGTCATAACTAGAGTTACAGATCGAATTTTGATGTGATTCTAGTTGGGTTGGAAACTAGACTTCCATACCTTTCCAACGGTATATGGTATGCCTTCTAATTAATTAAAAAGAGAGAGAACCATCCGTTTTAAGTTAGGTCTTGCTGCTGCCAGACAAAATGCGGAATCAACGAACTTGTCTTATTTAATTAGTTGGGCAATCAAACTTTAATTATTTTGAGAGGAGAAAATTTGTTTGGGTTTTAGACTTGTTTATTTTGTTTATTTTAATTAGTTTGGGCTATTTTTAGCTTGGGTTGATTATTATTTAAATTGGGTTTATGTGAGACCCATTAGGGAAACTAGGGTTTTGGCTTGGAGTATAAATACTCTTTAGGAATAATTTTAGGGCAGACTTTTGATAATATTTTCAGCATTGTAGCCGACTTTTGGTTGCTCAATCTTGGTTCTTGATTGAACTTTCAACTCTTCAAAGAATTGACCATTCTTTGTTGTGAATTTATACTTCTTTTGCTCGTCTCCAGGTATAGGCGTTGTGATCGAGTTGGTTTATAGTCTTGTTGCCTTGGAGCAAGTCTTTCATTGTGATAAGCTCATTCAAATCTCAACAAACTTGGGTTAGATTGATCTTGGGGTCGCAAATACCATTAAATTCTGCTAGGGTTCGCATCACGCCCACAGAGCTAAGGAAAGTTAAAAGCAAGGAAGTGGTAGATCTTGACAAAAAACTTGAGGTTAACAAACCTATGACCGAAGAAGAGTCGAAAGAATTCTTAAAATGTTTAAAGCATAGTGAATACTACATAGTAGATCGACTAAAGAAAACCCTGGCCATGATCTCCTTTATGTCCTTGATACTCAGCTCCAAGCCTCGCAAAAATGCTTTGCAAAAGATGTTGAATGAGGCTTAAGTGCCACAAGACATTGAGCAGAAAACCATGAAACATCTGGTAGAGAGAATCCACGCAACCAATTACCTGTATTTCACAGCAACTAGACACAACAAGCTCGTGTACATCACCATTAGATGCAGAGATTGCCTAATAGAAAAGGTGTTCATTAACAATGGATTAGCTCTTAATGTGCTGCCAAAACATATGTTGAAAGAGATGTATGTAGATGAATCACACATGATGGCAAGAGCATATGATGGCTCACCTAGACAGATAATTGGGGCTCTGAAAGTGAAACTATATGTAGAGCCACAAATGTTCTTGGTGACAATACAAGTTATGGATATTCACCCTTCCTGTAACATATTGTTGGGAAGTCCTTAGATTCATACAGCTAGGGTAGTAATTTCATCATTGCTCCAATGCTTGAAGTACATCATGAACAGGATGTTGATGATTGTCAAGGCTAAGAAATAGAGTATATGGTAAGGAACATGGTCGTACCATTCATTGAGGTAGAAGATTGCAAAGACGGGAACGTCCATGTTTTAAAAATTATAAACACTGATTGGGTTCCCGAGAACACGGTGTTGAGAAGGCCAAATAACTCAGAAACAACAAGAATGGTAGTTAAATGCTTCTTGGGATGTGGGATTCCATTTTAATAAAACGCTAATATCGGAATGCCAAGAAAGGTCAATTTGATAAAGATAAAGTGTGTTGATCAAATATTCGAGCTTGGGTATAAGCTCAAAAAGGAAGACTATTGATGGGCTGCTGGTAAGATGAGAAAGAAAATGATGGCCAGGATTAAAGGAAGAGAGCCTGAAGAAGAAGATTTGGCCATCCCACCAATCAAGTTTTCATTTGCAAAGGTTGCAAATGTGATGCAACCTAACAAATAAATAGAAAGCCTCGGTAAAAAAACTCACTACAATAAACATAAATACCTTGGAGAAAGATAAGGTCAAAAGAGATGACAAAAGGATAGAGCTTGGAAAGAAAAATGAAGTATTGCAGCAGCTAATCATCCATACTCTAGAAGAAGTCTCTGCCAAGACCTTAGTGCGAAAGTTGACTAAAGGTAAGAAGTTTCAAAACTGGGTGACCTAGAAAGCTCCAGTAGTGTTTAAAATGTAAACCAATATTGCTTGTCTTAACATTCTTTTATCAATACTTTGGTTTTCCTTTTCTTTCTAGTTGACAATCGAGGCTCAAGATTTCAACTAGGCCTTTGTTGTTTTTTGTTGAGCCCACCTTTTTAATATATATAAATGATGAGATCATGCATTTTTCAAAATTATCTCTTTATATTACTTATGCATTTACACAGAATACTTTTTGCTTTAAGAATCCTAAAAGTGGATCTTCCACAACATCACATACACTTAGCACCAAGAATGAATGGTCAAATTATAACAACTATGTGGTAGCTATGGAAGAAAAAGAATGGGATGAAAACAATATCAGGAATTCATAAATTTAATAGAATAGCATAAACAGACCTAGAAACCCACTATAGAAGAACTTGAATCCATAAACGTAAATGATGATCAGTTTAAGAAACATCTGAAAATAAAAGCCTTGATTACTCCTGAACAAAGAGCGGAAATGATTACCCTGCTATAAGAATATACAAATGTTTTTGCTTAGTCTAATAAGGATATGCCTGGTTTGGATACAAATATCGTAGTACACAAGATACTGCTTGTAGAAGGTTACAAATCAGTCAAACAGAAGTTAAGAAGAATCCATCCAAATATCCTAATCAAATCTAAGATAAAAATTAAGAAGCAATGGAATGCTGGCTTTTTAGTAGTTAAATATCCATAATAGGTATCTAACATAGTTGTCGTACTAAAAACAAAAAGGGGGAAATCGAAGTTTGTGTGGATTTCAGGGATTTGAACAAGTCCCAAAGATGACTTTTCTTTGCCACAAATAGATATTTTAGTCGATAACCCTGAGTGCAGTTCCATGTATTCCTTCATGGATGGCTTCTCAAGACATAACCATATAAAAATAAGTCCAAAAGATAAAGAGAAAACAACATTTGTCACACCCTAGGGAACATTTTACTGCAAAGTTATGCCATTCGAGTTGAAGAATGTAGGGGCCACCTATTAGAAGGCCATGGTGACTCTATTTTATGATATGATGCACAATGAAATTAAGGTGTATGTGGATGATGTGATTGTCAAGTCCAAGAAAAAAGACAATCATATCCAAGTTTTAAGAAAGTTATTTGAGAGATTGAGAAAGTACAAACTAAGGCTCAACCCTATAAAATGTTTATTTGGAGTTAAGTTTAGTAAGCTACTAGGATTTATTGTGAGTGACAAAGGGATAAAGATGGATCTTGATAAGGTGAAAGCCATCCAATATATGTCATCTTCTAAGACAGAAAAAGAGGTGAGGGGATTCTTAGGGAGGTTAAACTATATTACCTAATTCATATCCCAGCTAACAACAATATATGAACCTATCTTCCAGCTACTGACGAAAAAGAATCCCAGAACTTGGAATTAGGAGTGTGTAGAAGCCTTTAATAAAATTAAGCAATACTTACATAGTTTACCTATGTTTGTTCCTATTGTATCAAAAGGCCTTTGATACTATATCTAACAGTGAATGAAGCAGTTATATGATATTTACTAGGTCAGCATGATGAAACTTGAAGGAAAGAAAAAAGCATTTATTACCTAAGTAAGAAGTTTACAGAATGCGAATCTAAATATATAATGATAGAAAAGCTATGATGTGTGCTAGTGTACGCGACAAAAAGATTACAGTATTAGATGTTGTATCATACTACGTGGTTAATTTTAAAGGTGGATCCCTTAATGTATATCTATGACAAGCCCTATTTATGAAGTTGAATTGTAAGATGGCAAGTTCTGTTAGCAAAATACGACATAGTATATATGAAGAGAAAAGTTGTGAAAGGAAACGCAATTGTTGACCTTCTGGCTAACAATGCCGTTGAAGATTATGAGCTATTAGATTTTGATTTTCCCAATGAAAATGTATTGTTAATAGAGGATGAAGAAAAAAAGACAGATTGGTGAACCATGTATTTTGACGAGGCAGTAAATGTATATGGTAATAGGGCTGGTGCATAAATAATCTCTCTAGATAAAAAGCAGTACCTAGTTTTAGTTAAGCTACAATTTAAATGCTCCAACAACACAGCTAAATATGAGGCATGCATCCTCGGTTTAGAAGTTGTATTAGAGTTGAAGATCAGAAACATAGATGTGTATGGTTACTCAATGCTGATTATCTATTAAGTGAAAGAAAAGCTGGTTGTGTGAAGCCTACTAAGAATATCTATCAAGAATATCTATCCAAACTAGTAGAAAGAAAAGTTGAAAGCCTACCAAGAATATCTATCCAAACTAGTAGAAGAGTTTGAAGAGATAGAGTTCACCCATCTAAAAAGAGAAGGGAACCATTTTGTTGATGCCTTGGCCACGTTGGTTGTCAAGGCTATAATTGACTTCAGGCATAAGGTATAGTCGGTACACATTGATATCAGAAATTTCCTAGCTCATTATGTTCAGTTGAAAGAGAGATAGATGGAAACTCATGGTACTATGATATCAAGAATTTTATGCAAACCCAAGAATATCTCGTGGGAGCCTCTAAGACAGATAGGAAAACTTTGAGAAGATTGGCTATGGATTTCTACTTAGACGGGGAAGTCTTGTATAAACGATCATTTGACAAAACCTTGCTAAGATATTTGAATGGGGTTGATGCTAGAAATGTATTACGAGAAGTCCATGAAAGGATTTGCTCAACTCACACTAGTAGGCATATAATAGCAAGGAAAATACAAAGGGCTGGTTATTTTTGGATGACATTAGAGAAAGACTGCATCGACTATGTCAGGAAATGTCATAAGTGTCAAGTGTATAGTGATAAGATCAATGCACCTTCAGCTCCTCTGTTTAATCAAGCATCTACATGGTCATTTGCAATGTGAGGAATTGATGTAATTGGGCCTATTAGCCTGAAAGCCAGCAATAGGCATAGATTCATCCTCGTGGCTATCAACTACTTCACAAAATAGGTAGAAGCCAAATCATATACTCATGTAACATAAAAGGTGGTGAAAAGGTTGATAGAAAAGGACTTGATCTACCAATATGGTATACCAAAAAAGATAGTGATCGATAATAGACAGAACATTGACGGCAAAATGATAGTGGAGCTTTGTACCAAATAGAAAATCAAGCATTCTAATTCAAAAGGAAAAGATTTTTACTCTCACTACCATTTACTAGACAAAAAGAAAATACTTCATCGTCAAATCTAGGGGTCTTACCCACACTGCAACCTTGTATCATTAAGATCAAAGTTTGGATGTCATTGTTGCACTGCAACCTTGAAGTTTGGATGGCATTTTTCTTCATTCTTGCCTTTCTTCATTGAGATAATGGTTCCCCCTCGATTAGAAAATTAGTAAATACAAACAAAAACATTGATGAAAGCTTTCTATCGGTAGATTGTGGTGAATTTTTCTGACTGAATATGCCCTCGCAGTATACATCGGTAAACACCGATGGAAATATTCTTTTGGTATATACCGAGAGAATAACAATGGGAAAAGAAGGAATGAAGAAAATGCCAAAAATACAATGACATGTCATTTTTACAGATAGAGTTACCAATGGATTTAATCCATCAATTAAATTTATCGGTAAATCTGTCTGTAATATTTAATTTATAACCTCCTTTATTTCTTCATCTTCCTTCATTTTTCTCTTTAACAAACAGCACACCCCTTGCCCCCCCCCCCCCATAATTTTATCATAAATCAACCTTCTTCTACAAATCTGGCCACCCCAACACTCAGTTTGTCAACATCCCTGTTCTGATTCAAATTTTATTAAGGATCCCCCACTTCAAGTAAGCAAAACTACATATTTTCATTTGAACTCAATTTTAAAATGTTAATTTTTATTGTATATTTTTGTAGTATATATATTTTGTTTAGGAGTTTACTTGTTTTATAACTTTTTCCCATATAATTTTTTTGTCTAAATGTATGATTTAGAAATGTTAGGGTTTGTGTGAAATTTTATAAAATTGTATTTGTTTATAAATTGATGAAATTTATTTTGAATTTTTTTATTTAGGTTTTTTGTGATGAAATAAATAATGGCTTATTTAATGGGTCTATTTTATATTTTGTCAATTTTATTGTTTAGTTGAAATTTTTGATAAATGTATAGAAATTTGAATTTATAGATAATTGATAATGAATTAGTTGTATTATTAAAATAGTTTAAATAAATTTGAGTTAAACCAATGTTTGCAAATTTATATAGTTTACATGATTAATTAATAAATGTTGTCATCAATATTCTATATTGATTTGATATAAGTAATGGATGATCGTTCATAGATGTATCGAGATTCACCCGAAAGGTTGTGTAGGATGGATTATTGTAATGAGATTCATGATTTTATTAATTATACACTATCTAATCCGAGAATATTAGTGGAGACAGTATTATATGTCTATAAAAAGTGTAACAATAAAAATTTTCTTGATCCAAATATTGTAATGATGCATCTTCTACCACAAAGGTTTATGGAGAGATACTTGTGTTGGTTTGCACACGGAGAACCATATGTTCCTTATAAGACCATAGTATAAATGATGATCGTGTTAATTTCTAATTCTAGTAGAGTGCATGAAGTTGTAGATGACAACAATAATCCTTATAGAAATATGGTTATGGATCTAATATGAATGAATCAGAGTTATGTCAGTCAATGTTCAATCATAGATGAAGAACCAAATGCAAACGCGGTTAGGTTTTTTTTTATCTTTTGAAAGACTCTAATGAACCATTATGGAATGAGAGCACAAATCATAGTAAATTATTGGTCGTTGCATAAGTGTTCACCATCAAGTCAGATCATGAGTTGAGTGAGGTTGGTTACGATAAAATTGTTGAATGGACGAGAAGTATTATATCTAAAGGGAATAGGTTGAAAGAGAAATTTTATGCCGCTAAATCTATAATGAAACCCCTCGGCCTAAGATATCATAAAATTTACATGTGTACGAACTTCTGCATGTTGTACTACCTTGAAAATGCAGAGTTAACCGAGTGCAAAACATGTAGGCATGCTCATTATAAACCTAGAACTGGCAGGGGAAGGACTCATGTCACATTTAGAAAACTTAGATACTTCTCAATCACACCTAAACTGTAAATGTTATTCATGTCACCAAAGAGTGTTGAGCATATGGCATTATTCATATGATACAATGGATGGAGTGATGGTGCACCTTTCCAATGGTAAAGTCTAGAAACATTTTAATAGGGTGCATCCTCAGTTTTTAGTGGAATCAAGGAATGTGCATCTTGGGTTATGTACAAGCGAATTCAATCCATTCAGGTTATTTGTCACTCCTTATTCTTATTGGACGGTGATACTCACGGTTTACAACTTGCCATCAGAGATGTTTATGAGGCTGGAGTTCATGTTTTTATCTATGGTCACACCTAGTCGTAATACTCTAGGTTGGAATATAGATGTTTGTCTTCATTCGTTGATTGATGAGTTTAAGTAGTTGTGGCATTCGGGGCTTTGACATATGATGTATCGAGAAAACATAATTTTCAAATGAAAGAAGCTTTGATATGGACTATCAATAATTTTCCTGTGTATGAAATGGTTTCTGGTTGGAGCACGCATAGAAAACTAACATGGTCATACTTTAAGGAAAATAACAAGGCCTTCACATTAACAAATGGCAATAAAACGTCTTTTTTTTTATTGCCAACAGATCACAAGTAAAGAAAGAATAAAAATGATTTATTTATTGGCAGACTTGAAAGGGATATTGCACCGCCATTACCATCGGGTGCGGAGATCTAGAACTGACATATTCATGGCTCCATTACCACGCACACTAACAACTACATTATGTTCGTTTCGCATGCAAAGCGGGCGGTAAGATTGTTTTTTAATTACGTGCATTTTTTATTTTCTTTTTTTATATATAAATATATTTAACTAACAATAATTTTCTCTTACATGCTACGGTTCTTAGACGCGAGCCAAGCATGATGGAGCTTTTTGTGGAAACACATATGCTAAGTGATGACCGCCAAAAAGGGGTGCAACGACTCATAGATAGCCAAGCTCAGCACTTTATGGTTTGTTGGTTTTCAACTTTTTTTTTTAAGTTATTATTTTTTTGAATTTACTGACTTTTTTTTCATGATACATATAACACCCAGTTGAAGGAGAGATACGAGAACGATCCTTTGACCCATCCAAATCTCAATCTAGATTTGTGGTTAGAGGCAGGATCATATGGTGGAACCGATAGAAATCACATGTACGGTCTCTCTAACCATTAGATGCTTGCAATCAGTTCTGAGCAGTTAAACTCTAAAGTTTGAGGTCATTTTAGACCAATGAGTTCAAGCTCGAACAGCCCATCTTGCTTCTAATTAGGAACAACTTAGTATTGAGATGGCCAAACTCCACCTATTGGTAATGGAGATAAGATCATAAATGGTTAGTACATGTGCTTCCCTTTATATGGCCCACAGTCCCCTCGCCCCCTCCTCCTCCTCCTCCTTCAGTGCCTCTATTCTAGATTAATTATATTTGAACTTATAAATATTTAAATTTGTAATAAATATTTTATTTTTATATTAATTTATTTTATTTTAATTATTTTCCACTTCTGTTTAATAGATTTTTTTTAAAAAAAATACATTTTTAAATTAGTACTAACAGGGTTACCAACGAACTAAGTTCGTCGGTATATTCCAGAGAGTTTGAAAAAAATTATTGCAAATGTCATTGCCACTATTTACTCACCGACATAATTACAAACAATCTGTTTGACAGTTACATGTCAAATTCACTTAGAGGAATACCGACGGACAAAAAAAATCGTTAATGGAATTACATATAGTTTTTATGTCAGTGATATGTTATATTCATTGATGAAAATACTGACGAAATAAAGCAGGTAAATTTTTCTTTTGCGTGCTTTTGCTGTCAATAAATTCATCGGTAAAATTATTATCACAAATCACTTATAAGAGTTTTTCCAACAAAATATAGTTATCTGTGAGCCTGTCGGTAAAAGTTTTTTCAACAAAATATAGCTATCCGTGATGAGCCTGTCGGTAAAAGTTTTTCCAATAAAATATAGATATCCGTGAATCTGTTGGTAAAATTCATGTTGACACACGGAATATAAATACTAACAAAAAATTTCATTAGTAAATCTAAATATTAAATATTATAGTAGTGGGCACATCCAAGGACCCCGAATAATGCATATTCCCGATCATCCGATTGGAAAACTTGACCAAGAAGAAGTCGTTCCCCAAATCTACTAGCCCTCATGAATCGCCCTGGATTCTCCAGTGTTTGTAATCTTTTCATCAGATATGTATAGCCAGTCTTCCCTCCCCATGACTTTAATTATTAAAGGTTGTCTCCAAGGCTCCCTGAGCGGTTTCTTTTCTTCAGCAGACAACTTAATCAAAGGACACTCCTCATCTCTCATATCTGATGAAAAGATATGATATGATCCTTATTGGTCAACTTTAATATAGTCATGCTTCGTATGATCCTTATTGGACTCGTGATCGATATAAGAAGCACCCATAAGAGAATCCTTATAACTGATCCCTCCAGAACCTGCTTGAGTACCAATCGACGGGCTTGAACCATTGCCCACATCAGCTTCTTGATTACCTGAGTTGACTTTAATTTTCTTGTTTGAACTTGACAACATATCTGCCTCCTCCGTGGAGATGCCCGTTTGTTCTCTAGAGAGCATATTGCAGGGAAACACTCTTTCCGAAATTCAGCACTAAACGAGTATTCTGGATTCCTCAATCTCGGGGAACCATCCAGAAATAAAAGAGCAACGTCTGCTTTGGGCCAGAGAACCACTTTCAGATTTCCATCTCCACCACACTTTACTAGCTAGGTTGCTTTTGTCTCGCTTTTCATAATTTTTGCAGTTAATATCGCACCAGCCTCCGCTTGCGGACAGTGATATTGAACTGTACTGAGTCAATCGACCAATTCTAATTAAGCACTGAAACATCATTTCAACCATTAAAAACATCAGATTAATATTTTTCACATGGTTGAAACCACATAGCCAAAACCATGTCTAACAAAAAACCAGTAATTTGAAGTCCGAATAAACTTACATCCTCTAGATTTTCATTAAACTGGCAGATAGATGCATAGACTAGACAAACGTTACATACTCGACAATCCACCTAACACTAGATGAAACAAAAACCAAATCATGTAGAATCTCCAAACACTATGAATCAAAAACAATAAAGAAAGGAATTAATACTTAATTAATTTCATTTAATTAACAATGAACTGTGACTATATATGCAGGTAAAAAAGTTTTTTTGCTGGCATTTAACTTTAACACGCCTGCACAACAAATCGATAGCAACGAGGGATTCCAATTCCCTCCAATTAAATAACTTCCCAATAGAAAAAATTTAAAAATAGGATTGATTATGTAAATCAAATCAATCATATTTTAAAAATAATCATCATATTATAATAAAGTTAAATTAACAAATGACGACTTAAAGGCAAAAAAAAAAAAAAGAAAGAAAAGGTCGACCGGCTAAGCTTCCATGTGCAACTATAAATACACGAGGTGTGTTGCAGAGCTCTCTCATCTTCCTGGAAGCTGCACACATAGCTATAGTTATTGCTACTCCCAAGCAGCAAAAGTTTGCATCTTGGTGCCCTCTCCTAAATTTATAATAATTTGCTGCCTTTTTCATCTTTTGTTACTGCTTTTATTTAGTAGCATGGATACGAAAGTCCTTTCCTCTGGCATCCAGTATACAAACTTGCCGGCAAGCTATGTTAGGCCGGAATCTGAACGTCCCCGGCTATGGGAAGTTTCAACGTGCGAAAATGTTCCGGTCATAGATTTAGGTTGTCAGGAGAGGGACCAAATTGTCCAACAAGTTGGCGATGCCTGCAAGAACTATGGCTTTTTTCAGGTTAGCCTACTTTCTATATCTTTTTTCCCCCTTCTTTTGTTTTATATTTTAATAGTAGTGGAATATTTTAAAAATAGTCATATCAATCCTTCTATTACTTGATTATTTTAGCATGATGATTAGATGGAGTATAGATCATAGCTAAATAATTTGAATAGTGAATCTTTTGGTTTATGAATGGCAGGTGATCAATCATGGAGTGTCTTTGGAAGCAGTGGAGAAAATGTTAGGAGTAGCCCATGATTTCTTCAGCTTGCCAGTTGAGGAGAAGCTGAAGCTGTATTCTGATGATCCATCGAAGACAATGAGACTTTCTACAAGTTTTAATGTGAACAAGGAGAAGGTTCACAACTGGAGGGACTATCTTAGACTCCATTGCTATCCTCTTGACAAGTATGCGCCTGAGTGGCCTTCTAAACCTCCTCCGTTCAAGTGAGTTCTATCTCTCTCTCTCTCTCTCTCCCCTCCTCCTCCTCCTCCTCCTCCCTCTCCCGCTAAAAACACAGTCATGCAGAATAGGGCACACCACAAACATAGGGAGAGCTACGTTTCAGATACCTTGGGTGCATGCACTAGTGGTGCATAGAATCTGCCACATCCCTTTCTGTCATAACTTGCCTTTTTTCTTTTGTTTTCCATAGTTAGCATTTATTTGCGAAAATGCACCTAGAAAAAATCTTCCTTGCACATGAAATATTAAAATAGATAACAACATTTCACTTGTTTATTAAAAATAAGTTATATTAAATTTAAAATGATATTTGAAAATAACTGTTCAGATATCATATTTTACATTCTGACGACATTTCAAATATTTTTTTTATTCGGAGTTCATGATTGTATAATTAAAATATTACTGTAAATTTCAAGTATTTTAAAAAAGATTTTTAATAGAACTTCTCATCTTGAAATGGAAAAAATTAATTAAAAACATGCGTGAAGGTTTGGGTTTGGGTTCGGGATAGAGTTTTTCTTACCAAAATTCCACGTGTGATTGAAAGTAAAGAAGACATAAACCATATCCAATAAACTCGTCCTAGGTTTTAGTTGCAGTACATGAATATAATTGCATAGCAATTATTGTACTGTCCGAGAACTCTAACCTAAGCTCCGTTGTATATTTAAATTTGATTAATCCCTTATTAAAGATATCTTTTGAGTTAGCGCTCATCACTCCACTTTATATAACTTTCTAAAAGCCGATAAAAATCCAATCAAAAAGGTTAAGCATCATACTATGTTGTTAGATCATAAATATCCATTTGAAAATGTTTTTTAAAGTGTTTTTTATTTAAAAATAAATTAAAGTAAATTTTATTATTTTTTAAAATAGTAGTTTTGATCCAATTTATTCACTCACGGACACCAAGAAAAGTCTCCTCTCCCACTCTAAAAGTCATATCTACTAATTTAATTTTTTTTTTCTGGTCCTCGATGAGCAAAAAAGTATTTTGCGGTCCTTAGAAGGGAGGAGGTGGGCATGTGAGCACATGCGGCACGAAAAAGGAGGGTTCATATAGCCCCACTGTTTTTTCAGTCTCTTGCTAACGAGGCCTTTTGCATTAATTATTGAAGGGTAAATTCTTACACATAAATTGATCAAAACAGTTATTTCCCTCCCTTTCCATTAATTATATAGAGCAATTAGAGAAGGGTTTGTTAGACTAATTAATCAAGAATTATTACACAGTTAAGGACCTAATTGCCACGACACGAAGTCCATGGACTCCGATCCCTAAATTTCCAAGGATTCTTTTTTTCTAAATTTGAATTTGAAAGATTTTCATGGGAATCTCACATCTTTCACTATTTGAACATCTCTGGTCACGTTTGTTGTTTCCATGGCTTTAAAAAAATGAATTTTTATTAAAATTAATTCTTAAAAAATATTTTAAATCGTTTTAACATACTAGTGTTAATAATAAATTTTAAAAATTAAATAAAATATTATTTTAATATATTTTTAAATAAAAAATACTTTAGAAAATAAACAGCATATTTTTTTTTATTATTTATCAAAGTTTTGAATCTAGAATCTGAATGATTCGAAACACCCTTGCACGTTGTCAATCAATCAAAGTATCCTCTCTCTTTTTTTGTAGATTTTATGTGATATTTCTTTTTATTATAAAATGAGGGAGGACACTTGGGGATTAGAGAATGGCAATATTCCTCAAAAGGGACTCCACAAAAATAAAAAGAGTAATCAATTATAAAGGCAAATTGGTAAAAACGTTTAGGCAAAGTTCATGCATTAAAGAGTCCTTTTTAGGCTGTAGGGTCCATGAGATAGAAAATCCACTATAACGACAAAAAAAAGTGCATTATTGATAAGAAATATAATCAAAGGAATCACTCACGTTTTAAAACAGATATTAAGTAAAATCTAAAAGTTGAGGTACGTGGAAAATATTGTTTTTTATAATAATTTATTTTTATTTGTCTTTTATATGGTTATTACGGTATAAAAAAATATCTTAGTTTTGAATTGGTATCATAAAAATATCTTAATATTGTAGTATGATTTATTTTAAAAAAAATTAGTTAAATAAAAAATAATTTAAAAAACTAGATTATTAAACTTTGTGGAGTCAATAACCTGATTTACGAGTTTGGTGAAGCAATTCTTATTACCCCAGTTTACATGTTTAATAATGGTTTTTCCTATTTTTTTAATTATATAATTGTTTATTTTTGTCTTTATCATATAGTTAAAACAAATAATTTCAGGAAAAAAAATATTAGTAAATTTTAGAAAGTCTATAGGCCTATTGATGAATTTAGTGAGTTTAACTTTTATTTTTTAAAATTTTTTTTTCAATTTTATCCTTTGATATTGGGCTAATTAAAAATTTAGTTTCATAATTTATTTTGTTTTGTTTTATATGAAATTATTATAGTCTTAAAAAAATCTCAGTATTAGTTTAACGCTCTATTTCGCAATCGTCTATTTTTATTATTATATAGTTAAATAA
>Ga0307511_10004645_pt1 | contig 14027 bp, 12 predicted proteins | sample 13_EM_MG_FD_200266 | JGI IMG/M metagenome (GOLD analysis project Ga0307511, IMG submission 200266) | Populus trichocarpa ectomycorrhiza microbial communities from riparian zone in the Pacific Northwest, United States - 13_EM | ecosystem: Host-associated > Plants > Roots > Unclassified | place...
GCGTGGGAAAATCGTTCCTCCCAAGCGGCAGATCCTCAAGAACATCTCCCTGTCGTTTTTTCCCGGCGCCAAGATCGGCGTGCTGGGCCTGAACGGCTCGGGCAAGTCCACCTTGCTGAAGATCATGGCCGGCATCGACAAGGACATCGAGGGCGAAGCCGTGCCGATGCCCAACCTGAAAATCGGCTTTCTCGAGCAGGAACCCAAGCTGGACCCGGAGCTGACCGTGCGTGAAGCGGTCGAGGGCGGCATGGGCGAGGTGATGGAGGCGAAGAAGAAGCTCGACGAGATCTACGCCGCCTACGCCGAGGAAGATGCGGACTTCGACAAGCTGGCCGCCGAGCAGGCCAAATACGAGGCCATCATCGCCACCGCCGGCAGCGACAACACCGACCACCAGCTGGAGATCGCCGCCGACGCGCTGCGCCTGCCGCCCTGGGACGCGAAGATCGCCAACCTCTCCGGCGGCGAGAAGCGCCGCGTCGCGCTGTGCCGCCTGTTGCTCTCCAAGCCGGACATGCTGCTGCTGGACGAGCCGACCAACCACCTGGACGCGGAAAGTATCGACTGGCTGGAGCAGTTCCTGCACAAGTTCCCCGGCACCGTGGTCGGCGTGACCCACGATCGCTACTTCCTCGACAACGCCGCCGAGTGGATACTCGAACTGGACCGCGGCCAGGGCATTCCCTGGAAGGGCAACTACACCTCCTGGCTGGAGCAGAAGGACGAGCGCCTGAAGCAGGAAGAGTCCACCGAATCGGCGCGCCAGAAGACCATCAAGAGGGAGCTGGAGTGGGTGCGCCAGAACCCCAAGGCACGCCAAGCCAAGTCCAAGGCGCGTATTGCGCGCTTCGAGGAACTCTCCTCCTACGAATACCAGAAGCGTAACGAGACCTCCGAAATCTTCATCCCCGTGGCCGACCGCCTCGGCGACAAGGTGATCGAGTTCAAGGACGTGAGCAAGGGTTACGGCGACCGCCTGCTGATCGACAAGCTCTCCTTCATCGTGCCGCCGGGCGCGATCGTCGGCATCATCGGGCCGAACGGCGCGGGCAAGTCCACGCTGTTCCGCATGCTGGCGGGCAAGGAGCAGCCGGATTCGGGCGAGGTCATCATCGGGCCGTCGGTCAAGCTCGCGTATGTGGACCAGAGCCGGGACGACCTGAACGACAAGAAGACGGTGTTCGACGACGTATCGAACGGCGCCGACATCCTCACCGTCGGCAAATTCGAAATGTCCTCGCGCGCCTACCTCGGCCGCTTCAACTTCAAGGGCGGCGACCAGCAGAAGATCGTCGGCAACCTCTCCGGCGGTGAACGCGGGCGCCTGCACCTGGCCAAGACCCTGCTGGCCGGCGGCAACCTCCTGCTGCTTGATGAGCCCTCCAACGACATCGACGTGGAAACCCTGCGCGCGCTGGAAGATGCGCTGCTCGAATTCGCCGGCTGCGTGATGGTGATCTCGCACGACCGCTGGTTCCTCGACCGTATCGCCACCCACATCCTGGCTTTTGAGGGCGATTCGCAGGCCGTGTTCTTCAACGGCAACTACCAGGAGTACGAGGCCGACAAGCGCAAGCGCCTGGGTGAGGAAGGCGCCAAGCCCAAGCGTATTCGCTACAAGGCACTGAAGTAGGCGCCTCGCAGGTAAACGCCTGATACCCGATTAAAAACGCGGCCCACGGGCCGCGTCGGGTTGTTGACAAAAGGGGGGGCAAGCCCCCTTTGAATCCCCCGAAGTCAGCGGGAGCGGCGCGGGAGTTGGCGTCGCCCTGCTCACAACAACCTGCTTTGTCGGCAGTCTGGTTTTATTCGTCCTTTCGAATCAGCCGCCGCAGCGCGCCTGCAGGCCGTCCATGCGCGCGTACTCCTCGGGTGAGTCCACCACCTTCTGCAGCTCCTGCACCTGCGCCATACCGCTTTCCATGTAGGGCTTGAGGGTGCTGCCGGTTAAGGCCTGCATTTCCGTCTCCGCTGCCGTGGCGCCTGGAAAGTAGAGGATGCGGTCGCCGAACTTCGTCTTCAGATCGGTCTCGACCCGCGCCGCCAGGTCGTCGAGATAGCGCGCGTAGATGCGCATGTGGCGCATCTCGTGGTCCAGGGTGATCTTGTGCTCGCAACTGCCTTCCTTCTGCTCGCGCGCCACGTGCAGCACCATCGGGTCGAAGGCCAGCTTCACCTTCACCGCCGGGCGCATGCAGTAACGCCCTGAAAGCGGCTTGACCACGCCGTTGCCGGCAAACGAGATCGTGCTTTTCAACTGCGTCTCGGTGAGCCCGAGCACGATGCGCCCGGCCGCCTGCGCGCCGCGCGAAGTCAATTGCGCGGAGGACTGCGAGAAGTCCGTGTCGAAACGCACCGGCGCTACCTCCACCGAAATCTCGGCCGGCCCCAGCCTGCGTTCGCACACCTGCTCGAAGGGGCGCACGTAGTCGCAGCCGCCCAGCAGCAGGGCGGCCAGCAGGGCCGGCAGGGGGAACAACAGGCGGCTGGGGAGCATGGGCATGGCCACGGGCTGAACAGAGGGGGAAAGACCCGCCAATTGTAGGTTTGTTCGGGGCCGCGCGGCTCAATTTCTCCGCCCGCCTGTCGTTATGGGGACTGTAGCTCTTGATCCCGCACTCCCATTTTCGACCATGCGCCCGCCGCGTAGCGCCCCGGACCCCATGAAACAGATTCTTGCAAATTCCCTGCGCGCCGCGCGCGCCCTGCTCTCCAGCAAACTCGCCGGTGCCGGCCTGCGCCGCCTGGCCCTGCTCACCGTCGTCGCCGTCGGCGTCTCGGCCTGCGTCTCGCCCGGCCCGGTCCGCGAAGCGATGGTATGCGGCCAGCAGGTCAAGTTCCATCCCGACGACCTCAAGCCCTGCAACGGCGGCGCCAGCGCCTGCGCCCTGCGGGCCGGCGACGGCTACTACCATATCCACTATTCGACCATGGACGAAAGCGTCCTGGGACACGAGCAGGAGCACGTGTGCGGCATGCGCCACCGCGAGCCCTGGGTGTCGGTCGCCGGCAAGATCTGCACCGTGGTCACCGAAGGCGGCACCACCATGTGGAAAAAAGGCGACGTGATGTGCCGTGTCGATGCCGGCCCGCCGGTGAAGATCACCGACCAGCGCATCCAGTCCTTTACGCTCAATTCACGTTAGGGACACCCATCATCCCGCACGGCGCCCGGCACCTGCCGGGCGTTTTTGTTTGCGTGCACTACAATCCGGGCTTGTTCAGGGCAGGGCGCCGCGGCGCCGATCACAGAGCGTAGAGCAGCCACGGAGCGTAGAGAAGAATGAGCCAGATCGTTTATCGCGGTATGAGCCAGACCGAACTGGATGTCGGCTACAACAACACCGCCGCCGTCGCCAGGGTGCAGGAGTACCTGGCCGACTGGACCAGGCGCAGCGCCGCCTTGCGCCCGACCCTTGATGCCGCCTGGGACCTGCGCTATGGCGACAAGCCGCGCCAGCGCGTCGACTTCATCCGCGCCAAGACACCGGGCCGCCCGACCTTTCTCTACATCCACGGCGGCTATTGGCAACGCAACGACAAGGAGCCGCAGCATTGCATGGCGGCCGGCCTGCTGGCGCACGACGTCAACTTCGCCACCCTCGAATACACCCTGGCGCCGGACGCGACCATGGACGAGATCGTCGCCGAAGTGCGTGCCTGCACCGATTACCTGGTACCGCGCCTGGCCGAATTGGGCGCCGACGCGAAGCGTCTCGTGGTGGGCGGACATTCGGCCGGCGGGCACCTGGCCGCGACCCTGCGCGAACATCCGGGTGTGACCGGCATTCTGCCGATCAGCGGGCTGTTCGACCTGGAGCCGATCCAGCTCTCCTACCTGAACGTGGCCGTGCGCATGGACATGGAGACGGCCAGGCGCAACTCGCCGCAATTGCACCTGCAAGGCTCGCACCCGGCCATCATCGTGGTCGGCGGTGCCGAACTGCCGGAACTGCAGCGCCAGAGCCGCGAATTGCATGCGGCCTACCAGGCGCGCGGGCTCAAGTCCGAGCTGATCGTGCTACCCGGCGAAGACCACTTCACCATCCTCGAGCAGCTGGCCGCGCCGCAAGGCGAACTGACGCGCGCCGTGCTCAGGCTGCTGGGTGAAGGCTGAGCGTCCAGGTGCCGCCCGGCTCAGCGCGACAGCGCGAACGCCAGTAGCGCCGCGGCGCCATACCAGCCCAGCACTTGCACGAAGGTGCGCAGGCTGACGCGCCGCAGCGTAGCGCGCGAGTAGAACGAGCCCCTGGCATTCTGGCCGAACCATGCCGTCAGGCGGTACAAGCCGAGCGACCAGGCCAGCGCCGCGGCGAACAGGCCGAGCGCGTAGACCTCGAATGATTCCTTCGCGCCCAATTCCGTCGCCAGCGCGACCACCAGCAGGCCGACCGGCAGGCTGGCGCCGGAAATCGCCAATTGCCCCATGAAGGCACGCGCATAGGCCAGGCGCCAGTTGCACACGCGCATGGCCTGACGTTGCAACAGCAGGGCCGCGCACAAGGCGTGCAGCGCCACCGCGCATAACAGGACAGTCATGCACGCTGCTCCAGGCCGAGGGTGCCAGCCTCCGGCCCGGCACGATGAAACCGGGAATTCGAACCCACGACGCCCCTCTTTTGCGCGGCCCCCTCAGGCAGCGATTGCGTTCATTTGCGCGTCATTATAGTGTGATGCCAAGGGCGGCGCGTGCCGCGCCCGGCATGCGGGCCGGGCGCGTTCCCTACCGGTGGACCAGCAGGAACACCACCAGCGCCGCGAGCAGGCAGCAGACGCTTTTCCAGAACAGCAGCGGGTTGCGCTCGATCAGGGGCGGGCGCGTCTTGTTCAGGAATTCCTGGTTCGGATGGCGCAGGTCGAACACGAACTCGGACAGCTCCGCATAGCGCTTGAGCGGGTCCGGGTGCACCGCCTTTTTCAAGGCTTCATCAACCCACGCGGGTACGGCCGGATTCTCGTCAGGCACGCAGGCATATTGCAATCTCTTCTGCGCCGCGCGGGTCCAGGCTTTCGCGGCCTGCGCGCCATAGGGCAGCTTGCCGGTGAGCATCTGGTAAGCCAGCACGCCGAGCGAGAACAGGTCGGAGCGCGGCGAGCCGCTCTCGCCGAGGAAGACCTCGGGCGCGGTGTATTGCAGCGTGCCGAGGATCTCGTCGCGTTGCCCGGGAGCGGCGGTCTCGGCGATGCCCGCTACCCGCGCCGAGGCGAAGTCGATGATCTTCACCGTGCCGGTGGCATCGATCATGATGTTGTCGGGCCGCAGGTCCTGGTGCAGCATCTCCAGGCGATGGAAGGCGCGCAGGCCGCGCGCGATCTGCTCGACGATGCCGCGCACCGTCTCCAGCGCCGGCCTGGGGTTGTCGCGCATCCACTGGGCCAGCGACTGGCCTTCGATGTATTCGGTGGCGACGTACAGGTAGTTGCGCTTGCGGGTCTGCGCGCAGGGCTTGAGCACGTGGGCGCTGTTGATGCGCCGCGCCACCCACTCCTCGACCAGGAATCGTTCCAGGTAAGCGGCGTCGCCGCCCATGTCGATCGAGGGCGTCTTGAGCACCGCCAGCGCGCCGGTCTCGCCGTCCGTCGCCAGGTAGATGTGGCTGCGGCTGCTGCCGTGGATTTCCTTGATGATCCGGTAGCCGTCGAACTCCATGCGCGCTTCCAGCAGCGGCGGCAGCGGCAGCGCGGCCATTTGCCGGTAGAGTTCGCCGGCCTCGCGGTCGGGCAGCGCGTCGACGCGCACGATCTGCACGGTGAGATTGTCGGTGCTGCCGCGCGCCAGGGCCCGCGCCCCGATCAGGCGGGCGGCATGGTCCAGATCCTCCTTCGCCTCATGGATGGTGCGGGCGATGAAGGCCGGCTCCGCGTATTCATAGATGCCGTCGGTGGCCAGCACGAACACGTCGCCGGTTTCGATCTGCAGGCTCTGGTAGTCGATCTCCACCTGCGGGCCGATGCCCAGGGCGCGGCCCAGATAGCTGTGCTCCTGCGACACCCGGATGCGGTGATCGCTGGTCAACTGCTCCAGGGCGTTGCCGAGCAGGCGGTAGATGCGGGCATCGCCGACATGGAAAATATGCGCCGTGGCCGACTTGATCACCAGGGCGCTGAAGGTACAGACGTAGCCCCGGTCCTTCTCGTAACGGCCCTGGCTTTGCTGGGTTTGCGCATGCAGCCAGGAGTTGGCGGCGGCCAGCACGCGCTCGGCCGATTTTTTCACCGACCAGGTCTCGGAGGTGCAGTAGTAATCCTCGAGAAAGCTGGTGACGGCCGACTGGCTGGCCTCCTGGCTCACATCGCTGCTGCTGATGCCGTCCGCCAGGGCGATGGCGATACCCTTGGCGCCAAGCTGCGGCTCGGGCGGGATGCGCAGGCCGTGGAAATCCTGGTTGATCTCCTTGCGGCCCTTGTCGGAAAACTGTCCCGCCGAGACTGTCAGTTGATTGGACATGGTGCGCGGCGGGAGAGACCCGGCGCGGCGCCGCGCCGGACCCATCCCGCCTGTTTTACCCGGATCAGACGGACCGCTTCGGGCCGGGCTTCAGGTGCGTAGTGTACAAAGTCAGCCCGGTGAAGGCGAGCCCGCCGATCAGGTTGCCCAGCACGGTGGGAATTTCGTTCCAGATCAGGTAGTCCATCACCGAGAAATTGCCGCCCAGCATCAGCGCCGAGGGAAACAGGAACATGTTGACCACCGAGTGCTCGAAGGCCATGCCGAAGAACACCATGATCGGCATCCACATCGCGATCACCTTGCCGCTCACCGTGGTCGAGACCATCGCGCCGACCACGCCGGTGGAGACCATCCAGTTGCACAGGACGCCGCGGATGAACAGGGTCAGCATGCCGGCCGCGCCGAACTTTTCATAGCCCAGGGTGCGCGCCACGCCGATGCCCGAGATCACCTTGCCCACCTTGTCCGGCTCGGTCGAAAAGCCGTAGGTGAAGACGATCGCCATCAGCACCGCGACGGTAAAGGCGCCGAGAAAATTGCCGAGGAACACCAGGCCCCAGTTGCGCAGCACGCCGCCGATGGTCACGCCCGGGCGCTTGTCGATCAGGGCCAGGGGCGTCAGGACGAACACGCCGGTGAGCAGGTCGAAGCCGAACAGGTAGAGGATGCAAAAGCCGACCGGAAAGAGGATGGCGCCGATGATGGGATAGCCGGTCTGCACCGTGACGGTTACCGCGAACACCGCGGCCAGGGCCAGGATCGCCCCCGCCATGTACGCCCTGATCAGCGTGTCCCGGGTGGCCATGAAAATCTTCGACTCGCCCGCATCCACCATCTTGGTGACAAATTCCGAAGGTGCCAAATACGCCATACGCTCTCCATTGAGTTGGTTTGTCAAAGCAAATAAAAAGCGCCCACTCCCCGCTTTCTCACAAAGAGGGAAGTGGACGCCGTTATCCGTTTGATTCACATGCACGGAGCGTCATCGCCGCCGCGCGTTGATCAAGCCGCCGTTGGCTTGGCCTGGGCAACTCCGTAGCACGTTTTGCGCCAACCCGTGGTTATGTGCTTCGTCTCTGGAGAGGAGTCATGGAGCCGGGTGGATTCGGTGTGCCTAGGCCAAAGTGGTGCGCATGGGCGCGCGATCCGGCCATCTTTGGTGCGTGGTGGCACGCGCTGAGCCGATCCGCGACAATGACCAGGTCTTCCTGGTGCTGAAGGGTCGCAACCAAGACGCCGCCCACACCACGCGGATGAACAATTTCGGCGATTCGGTCGAGGAGTTCGTCACCGATTACCAGATGTCGCATCAAGGCGGCAACGCCTACATGCGCGTATGCGAACTCGACCTGGGCGCCAACAAGATCAAGTCGCTGTCCTTCTCGCCGCGGGTGTCGGAAAAGCGGTTCAATACCATCAACCAGTTCGACGCGGCGGTGCTCAGTGACGGCCAGAAAGACTTCGCGGTCGATTTCAAATTCACCCAGCGTTTCAGTTCCTTCAATCCGGCCTTCGCGGCGGCCCCGCCGAACCGGCAGGAGCCGCTGGTCGAAGCCGTGCGCGGCGTGCTCGCTTCGGTCCGTTATACGGCAACGTGGGCCTCGCCGGCGGCTATGTGATCGTGGTCGATTCTACCGTTGGTGCCGTGGTCCAGATCGACGCGGACGGTACCGATGGTCCTAGAGGACTGTGCTGATGCTGCGCGGGCCGCGCGCCGCCGCCGCGCTTAGTCTGGCGGAAAAGCGTAATGCGATGGGCGGGCGCCGGGAGGCGTCCGCCCATCGCCGTTTTGCGGGCCTGGCGATCCTCGCCGTGGGGCGGTGCTCCGGCAACTTTTCACTGTACGGAAAGTTGCCACATAGCGCTTGTGTTTCCAATCTTCGCGCGGCATCCTCAACTGAAAATGGCCACACGAAAGCCGCCGCGCGAAGCGGTCCCGGCTGGCGGCGTTCAACCTTCGGACATCTGTCGGATGGTCATGCTTAGAAGCATCAGGAGACTCAGGAGACAAATGAGGCACGCATCCTTCTCATGGCGATTCGCACTGCCGTCGGCGGCGCGCATTGACCGGCACATCAAGCCGGCGCAAAGGATTGCCGCGTTCCCGCCAGGCGCCGGCCCGGATGCGGCCGGAAGGCAAGCTGGCCGGCATTGCGGCCTGAAGCCCGTTGCGCACTGATGCCGCTGAAGCAGCCAATTGGCGAATCCACTACCACCCCGGAAAAAATGACAGACTCAAACGGACCCAATGCAAAGGCCGGCGGCGAGCTACGCTATCTTGAGGACTTCAAGGTAGGCGAGCGCTGGATCAGCGCGCCTACGGTCATCACCGAAGCCGAGATCGTGACTTACGGGCTCGCCAATGATCCCCAGCCGATGCACACCGATCCGGTGCTTGCCAAGAGCGGCCCGTTTGGCGGCCTGGTGGCAAGCGGGTGGCAGATTGCGGCGCTCTCGATGCGCCTGTTCATCCAGTCCGGCGGCTACGGAAAAACACCGGTGGTGGGTCTGGGCATCGAAGAGCTGCGCTGGCTCAAGCCGGTGCGCCCCCGCGATACCTTGACGGTGGAGCGGGAAGTGATGGAAGTCACCCGCTCCGAAAAGCAGCCGGATAAGGGCACCATCCGGACCCGCGTCAATGTGCGCAACCAGGCCAATGAGATTGCCATGACCCTGACCACACTGGGCCGCGTGCCGGCCCGGCCAAAGTAGGGTGGCAATTGCCCATCTCCCGTCTCATTCAGTGATCGAACATATCCATGATTCTTCTCAATCGTCCCGCCGATATTCTTGAATGGGCAGGCAAGGAAATAGGCGTCAGCGACTGGCTGGAAATCCACCAGGAGCAGATCGATGCGTTTGCCAGGCTTACCGGCGACGACCACTGGATTCACGTCGATACCGAGCGGGCAAAAAAGGAAATGCCCGATGGCAAGACCATCGCGCACGGATTCCTGACCCTGTCGCTGATTCCCTTCCTGGTCAGGAGCGTCTACCAGATCAAGGAACGCGGCCGCGGGCTCAACTACGGCTCGAACCGGGTGCGCTTCGTGAGCCCCGTGCCGGTGGATTCCCGGGTACGGTTGCGTCAATCCATCAAGACGGCGGAGCCGATCGAGGGCGGGATGAGAATCACCTCGGACTGCGTCATCGAAGTCGAAGGGCAGGCGCGTCCCGCGGTCGTCGCCGAATTTCTGATGGTGGTGTATGACAAGTAAGATCGTTGAAGAGGCAGGTTTCGTCCCATTCCCGGCGCTGATCGCGCAGTACGCAAGCAATCAGGACAAGCAAGGCGACAGGCCCGCGTTCATCTGTGACGGACGGTTCCTCACCTGGAAGGAACTGGCCGCCAATGCATCGCGCATCGGCGCGGCGTGCCGCGCCATGCAAGTGCATGAAGGGGACAAGGTCGCGCTGCTGGCCACCATGTCCCTGGAGGCACTGTCGACCTTTTTCGGAGTGGTGGAGGCGGCTGCCTGCATCGTTCCCCTGACCACCTCCGCAACGCCGGCTTCGATACTCTCGATGCTGCGCGACTCGGATGCGAAAGTGCTGGTGGCAAGCGGCGACATGCATGCATCGATCAGGGAGATCGAAGATACGCTGCTGAAGGAATACGCCGGACGGCTGGTGGCGATTGACTTCGCGGCGGCCGGCTGGCTGCCGTGGCAGGAGTGGATCAAGATAGCGCCGGATCTGCCGGAGCCGGTCACCCTGGCGCCGGAGCATGACTTCAACCTCATCTACAGTTCGGGAACCACCGGCAATCCCAAGGGCATCCTGCATCGGCACGGGATGCGTTATCGGCAGGCGGCAAGGCGAAATTTCGGTCTGGGGCCGGACAGCGTCATGCTGTTGTCCACGCCGATCTATTCCAATACGACCCTGCAGCCGATGCTCGCGGTATTGGCCGCGGGGGGAACGTCGGTGCTGATGCCCAAGTTCAACGCGGCCGGCTACCTGCAACTCTGCCAGCAGTATCGGGTGACCCATACCATGCTGGTTCCGGTGCAGTACCAGCGGCTTCTCGACACCCCGGAGTTTGGCAAGACCGACCTCTCCTCCTTCGTTCTCAAGCAGTGCACGGGCGCGCCGCTGGATGCCGGATTGAAACAGAGAATCCAGCAAAACTGGCCAGGCAAGCTGCGCGAGATTTATGGCATGACCGAAGGCGGGGTCTCCTGTGTTCTCGACGCCGACGAATTTCCGGGCAAGCTGGGCACCGTCGGCAAGCCGGCCGCCAATCACGACATGCGCATCATCGACGATGCCGGCCGCGTGCTTAAGCAAGGCGAAGCCGGAGAGATCATTGGCCGCTCGCCCTACATGATGGCCGGCTATTACAAGAGACCGCAGGCGACCGAGGAAATCTACTGGCGCGACGAGACCGGCGCCGTGTTCCACCGCAGCGGTGATATCGGGCGCTTCGATGCCGATGGCTTCCTGACCCTGCTCGACCGCAAGAAGGACATGATCATCTCGGGCGGCTTCAACATCTACGCCGCCGATCTGGAGACGCTCATGGCCACGCATCCCCAGGTGGCCGAAGTGACGGTGATCGGCGTGCCCAGCGTGCAGTGGGGAGAGACGCCCCTGGCCCTGGTGGTGCCGGTGGCCGGATGTGACATCAGTGCCGAAGAGTTGCGCCAGTGGACCAATGAACGAGTGGGCAAGACGCAAAGGCTTTCCGCCGTCGAGTACCGGCGCGAGCTGCCGCGCTCCGCGCTGGGCAAGATACTCAAGCGCGAGTTGCGGGAAGCGTATCGGAAGGACGCTGCGCAGGGCGCTTTGCCGTAAATCAGATGCGCGGCCTTGAGTGACGCGCACGCATTCGATACAGGAGCTTGAATGAACGAGTCCAGGGCGGAATTGACGGGCAAGGTTGCCTGGGTGCACGGCGCCTATGGCGCGGTGGGTCTTTCGATTGCACAAGAGCTGGTTCGGGCCGGTGCCTACGTCGTGCTGTCCGGCCGGGACCGGACCGCGCTTGCCGAGGCTGCTGCCCAGGCGGGCACGCCGGCGCAAGCGGAAGCCCTTCCGCTCGACATCACCAATGCGCAGGCGGTCTACGAGGCCGCCGATCAGCTCGAGAGCCGGCTCGGCCACGTCGATATCCTGGTCAATTCGGCGGGCGTCAATCCTTCGAAACGCCATTTCCGCGACCTGTCGGTCGAAGACTGGAAAAACACCGTCGACGTGAACCTGTCGGGAATGTTCTACACCTGTCAGGCCACGCTCAAGGGGATGCGCGAGAGGAAGGATGGCGTGATCGTCAACATCTCCTCATGGACCGGCCGCTTTGCCGCCTACTTTGGCGGCCCCGCTTACGCCTCGACCAAGCGGGCGGATCTGGCGCTGACGGAAATGATCAACATGGAAGAGTGCATTCACGGCATTCGGGCGACCTCGATTTCACCCGCCGGCATTGATACGCCGCTATTGAACAAGCGGGCCAAGCCTCCCTCCGCGGAAGTGCGGGCCGCGTTGCTCAAACCCCAGGACCTGGCGGACATGACGCGCTATGTCGCCGGTTTGCCGCCCAGGGTCTGCATCAACGAAATCCTGATGAGTCCCACCCTCAACAGCAACTACCTGGGGGAATTCGAAACGCAGAAGCGGCCGGCGACCTGAAAACGGCCTGACTCGGGAAAGGGTACCGCCGCCTTTTCGCCAGGGGGAGGCACGCTCGCCTGTGCACCGACCGGGTTTCTCCACCCCAAAACAAAAAGCCCGCGCAAGGCGGGCTTTTTGTTTCGAATTTGGCTCCCCGACCTGGGCTCGAACCAGGGACCTGCGGATTAACAGTCCGTCGCTCTACCGACTGAGCTATCAGGGAATTGAGAAAGCGATATTAGCACTTTTTGCGACATACGGTCAACGCTTCAGGGCCCTTTTTCCCGGCTATTCCCCGCCTTGACATCCACCGGTGCACCGGGAATGCGCACGCGGCGTTATAGTGGGCATGGTCCGAAAAACTCAACAGGAACGAGCTTGAGCAAGCGCATCAAATACCTCCTGGCCGGCTTCGCGCTGTTTCTGGTGCTGATCATCGCCGTCCCCTGGTTCATCCCCACCAGTGCCTGGCTGGGCCCCTTGCAGGAGCAGGCCAGCAAGGCGCTGGGCGTGAAGGTGGTGGTGGGCGACCTGCGCCTGGCCTTCGTGCCGCTGCCGCACCTGACGGCCAGCAAGATCGATGTCGGCGAGGGCGCGATCAGCGTGGCTTCGGTGACCATCTATCCCGAGCTGACCACGTTGTTCTCGGCGACCCGCAAGATCCGTAGCATCAATGCCGAGAAGCTGGTGATCACGCGCCGCGGCACGCAGTTGCTGACCGGGCTGGCTGCGGGGCCGCAGGGGGCGGAGAAGCCCGGCGGCCCTGGGACAGGCAAACACCCGGGGGCTGCCAAGGCGCCGCCCGCCGAACCGGCGCCGCCGGCCGGTGAACCATCCGCGCCGCCGGTGGAGGTAGGCAAGCTGCGCCTGCGCGATGCGGAAATCGAGCTGGAGTCCGGCAAGCTGCCGCCCATCGACCTGGATGCCGAGATGGACGGCCTGTCGCTGGTCAGCGCGCTGCTATCGGTCGATGGCGGCAAGGCCAAGCTCTCGGTCGAGCCCAAGGGGGAGGGCTGGGACGTGGCCCTGAATGCCTCGAACTGGACCCTGCCGATGGGCGCGCCGCTCAAGTTCGACAGCCTGAAAGCAACCGGTCGCGCCACCAAGACCGGCTTGTCCCTGCCCGACATCGGCGGCAAGCTGTACGGGGGCGAGCTCAAGGGCAAGGTGGACGTGGGCTGGGACAAGACCTGGCGCCTGTCCGGCAACGCGGCGCTCAACGGCCTGGACATCATGCCGGCCCTGCAGGCGATGAAACTGAAGGCCATGATGAGCGGGCGCCTCGATACCGTCGGTCCGTTCAGCGCCCAGGCCGCCAAGCCCGCCGGCCTGGCCGATGCGCTTGCCGCCGACTTTGCCTTCAACGTGAAAAACGGCGTGCTGCATGGCTTCGACCTGGCCTCGGCCGCCACCAACCTGCTGACCGGCGCCAAGGGCGGCCAGACCCGTTTCGACCAGTTGAGCGGCAATGCGCTCATCGCCGGCAAGGGCTACAAGCTGCGCAACGTGCGCATTGCCTCCGGCGCGCTGTCCGCGCAGGGCAATGTGGATATCAGCCCGGCCAAGGCGCTGGGTGGGCGAGTCGATGTCGAACTCAAGCGCACGGCGGGTGTGCTGAGCGTACCGCTGGCGGTCTCCGGCACCCTGAGCGACCCGATGTTGTTGCCGACCAGGGGGGCGCTGGCCGGTGCGGTAGCGGGGTCGGTGCTGCTGCCCGGCGTGGGCACGGCGGCCGGCGCTTCGGTGGGCGACAAGATCGGCAAGTTCTTCGGCGGCAAGTAGTGGACAGGTAGCGGGCCGGCGCCCGCGGCCGGCCGCTACGCCAACAAAAAGCCCTGCATTGCCGGGGCCAGACGATTGACAAAGCAGGTTGTTGCGAACAGGGCCACACCAACTCCCGCACCGATCCCTCTGACTTCGGGGGATTCAAAGGGGGGCTTGCCCCCTTTGTCAACAACCT
>Ga0307511_10004646_pt1 | contig 14026 bp, 13 predicted proteins | sample 13_EM_MG_FD_200266 | JGI IMG/M metagenome (GOLD analysis project Ga0307511, IMG submission 200266) | Populus trichocarpa ectomycorrhiza microbial communities from riparian zone in the Pacific Northwest, United States - 13_EM | ecosystem: Host-associated > Plants > Roots > Unclassified | place...
GGATACATGTTGTACTTTTTTTTTTTTTTTTTTCCCATCTATACGCCTGATCAGCCTTAGGCTATGCGGCGGCCTGGAACCTTTGACGGAACCTTCGTTGGGAGTGGACGACCCCCGAGAAAATTAACTGCATACAAACTGTGAGCCCCGAACTCGCTGGGTAGGAAAGAAAGAAACCAGTCGCAGTGATAAAGACAAGATATAAGCCAGCAACAAAAATCTTCCATCACCAGTCACTGCGTTCCACTCTTCTCCTTCCTCTGTCGAAATCGTAGGCTTCAATCGGTAGACAGCGTCCCCTCACCTTCAGGTGGCTCCCGAGTGCCAACTTCCTGTCAAAAAAACACTAGAACGGAGCTGGTGGCTTTACCCAATCTCCGCATACCTCCCAGGAGCCAGCGTGCCCCAATTATCCCATTCACTCCAACATCCTGTATCGTATCTGCCATAGGTCTCTGGCAGGGGACCCCATGAATCACCATTGCCTTAACTAACGGTCCGTTTTCGTCAGGCGATACGCTCCGAGGGGGTGTTTTGGCTGGTTGGGATCGCTTCCCAGCCGGTTTTGCTGCCGAACGTGGAGCAGCCTGTTTTTTTTTTTGTAGCCGGAGGTGCCGCTACCAGAGCCTCGTCCTCATCCTCATACCCGGATAGGTCCTCGTCCATCTCCTGATAGGTATCAGAGTTGTCCGACCCATCCTTTATCACCGTATCCTTACTGTCCTTGGCTCTCCCCTTCCCCTTATCCAACTCCGTCTGTGTGTCATAATCCAGCTGTACCACCTTCGGTTCCTGGATATGGTCGGCCTGGGTGGTCATAGTTCGACTGGTAGTGCCTTACCCTTTGCCTGCCACCTCTTCCGTTCTGCCGACACCGCCTTCCCTGCCTTCATCTGTGCTTCCTTCTCCGCCCATACCTTCCACTTCTCTTCTGCCTTCTCCTCTGCCCCCTCTGCCTTCCACTCGGCGGCCTTCAACTTCTCATCCAGTCGATCCGCCTGTGCCACAAACATCGCTATCGTTAGAGTCTTGGAGGCTAGTAGCTTTCCCAAGTCGGGGGAATCCCTTGCAAGTTTCTTGTATGCATTGGAAATTCGCTTTCGGCCCTCCCCTTTCACCCTTCCATCTTCACCGAGAATCTGAGTATTAGGTCAAATACTTTCATGTCTTCATCTGTTTCCACCAGCTCTGAATCCAAGGGGTTGACCGTATGTGTCAGCAAAAATCTCCCAATATCCTCCCACTCATCCCCGGTCATCCTACCCACCCTCCTCACCCTCCAATCATGGCCCCATTGGTCCAAGATCTCCTCGTCCTCACTGTCAAGAAACCCGATCGGATTTCCCTTAGACACCCAAGGACCACTGTTGGTATGGTCCTCGTTGCTACTTTCTCCACGAGCACTATCCCCGTCATCAGGACTGCTCTATCCCTCCCCCTCCTTTGCTGACTCCGCCCGTAATTCCCAAGCCTCTATCTTGGCTAATTCACGAGCCGCTATGATGGGTCACCACCGCCCCTCCACTTCCTCCTCCTCCTCCACTCTCGCCCCCACTGATACCCGCCGAGTTCCAGTCCTGACGGCTAGAGTAGCCTCCGGTGTTGGTAAATGAGGTGCATTATCTTGCACCTCCGGGGTGCGGTATCTCCAACTGTTGTCTAAAGAGGGGACAGCCAACGGCTTGATTGCCGCCTTTTTTTTGCCTTTTCCATGTTTTGGCATCCTTTTCTAATTCCCCAAAGAATTGTGGAGCTGCGACTCAAGGTGACACCGAGATCTTACGTTGCTATAAGGGTTGCAACGTGCCGCTTTTGCCTGTAGAATCCCTGGTAGAAGCCCACCAATCGTTGGTGAACACGGTTACAACACTTGTAAAATCGCCCCAGTTCAGCTCGAGTTCTTGCGAAACTTGACCCTCGGGGGGATTCTGTGATTCTCTTCAAATCGTCACAAAAATAGGATATTCGTAATGTGCTTGTTTCGCTTAGTAGGATTCTGTTTTATCCGACGTCGTAAACCATCTGTTTGTCGAGATCGACCACGTGGGCTCGTCCTGCACGGTGTTGTCGGTGTGGCTGTGATACATGTACTAAGCTGACAAGCTTAAAATTACATGTTACGACAGACCCAGGAAACCGGGAGCAGATGGTCCGTCCCACCAGGGTACCACAAAAAAACAACACACCACGACCACCATCCCCCCCCCAGGTCCTTGACCACACGGACCAATGGGGGCCCAGTACGAATTCCCGAATCTTGCGTTCGATAGCTCAGAAACATGTTAGGCCAGGGGCCTTGATTTAAATCACATGCCATCACGATGACTTTTCACACAATGGTGATATCACGGAGTTCATGTTTTACCATATTTAGGTGCCAATACAATCAAATCACTTTCATCCCACTCCACCTGCTGTGCCATATGTGGAAATGGATGTATATAAAGAGAACATGCTTTTAAGCGATGGGCTGGTTAATCAAGGTCCTAGTAAAAACCCCATGTGTCTGATTTACCCCTGTCTAGGGTGGGTTTTGACGCTGTCCATGAATTCTATTACGTAATTGAGAAAGTTGAAGTAAAGTTAGTCTGGTTAAGTAAAGTCCCAGAATCAATAATTGGAAAGTTAAAACTGGCATGTTCAGGTTGAGTGAGTACTTAAGCCTTGTGAAATATATGTTCTGATCCATACGTCAATACGGCCCATTCATCAATGGGCCCAGCCCACCCATCAATCTTGACGGCCACAATAATATTCTTAGGTTAATTATCTCATATATTTTGAACTATTGAGAATCCTCCATAGGGACCAGTCATTTACCCTCTCTCTCTTTATTCACCATGTCGGAATCTGAGTTACCACCATAACGTATTTCACCCACAAATTCAACATACCCCCCGACTCGCACAACGCCCACAACACTCGGAATCTGGCTGCAAATGCCTTAATTAACCTCGCTAGATAATTATCCAATATCAGCGATTTAGGAATTAATTATTTACCCCTTCTATGCGCTTGTGTTCTGATGAATTAATGTGCTAATCCCTCAGGTTCAATACCATTTCATCGAGCTTCATAGAGCTGCATCACCCTCATCAGATCAACGTCTATATCCTACCAAGGATCCACTCGATATCGCTTGCTAATGCCAGCGAGCATTCACCGCCAGCAAGCTTTTACTGGTAGCGACCATTTACCGCCAGCAAGCCTTTACCGCTAGCGAGCCTCTACTGCCAGCGAGCCCCCAACGCCAACAAGTACTAAGCTTGCACTATGACTGATTGCACACCTCCGGTGGCTACCTATGTCCGACAACTATTCCTCCGCAATTTAGGTCTAATAGTAGACAGCGTCCTATAATGTCCGGCGTCCTATAATGTCCAGCATTCCAGAACACCCAGCGGACAGCGTCCTGTAGCACCCAGTGTTGTAATATATTGAACATCCCACAGCGTTTAGCGTCCCACAGCGTCCGGTGTCCTATAGCGTCCAGTGTCCAGCGTCCAGCATTCAGCAGCGTCCAGTATTTAGTGGCGTCCTACACGGAGCAGGATTCATCGTTCCAGAGCATGCAGCGTTCCCCATCCTCCAACGTACTACTGCGTTTTATATTCTACGTCCAGGTACATCCTGTGATATTCAGTAGCATCCTGCGTCCCCTTGTGGCCAGTATTGCGTATAAGACTATGTCTAGTCGTGGCCAGCATCAGCCGTTTAGTCCACAGTAGGCAACAGGACATGCATAATGGCACACTGGTCTTTTGGCACCACCACATACAACATGGTTGGAAATATCGCTCGAATGCGAGGGGAATTACTGAAGCTCATGTAGCCAGTGAGAGACTTACGCAACAGAGCGGTTGCGGAAAAACCGACTCCTTACTATGATGTGAGACCTTGCTGATAAAGTGGACTGATCACCCACTAGGCATGCGCTGCTTAGGGCGTCAGAAGTAACGAAGACACAAGAGTGGCGTTAACGGGATTGAAATTACGGAAGTGTGTGACCTGGAGATGCGCTCCGTGCATATGTGTACCGGGAGTTCTGCTGGCATGAGTGGTGGCTTGCCAGACTTCACGCCAATTTTTTTTCGCGGAGAGTTGTTCAACCAATTCACAGCCTCATCGGAGCTACTAGCTTCTAGCGGGTCAAGAACTGTTATACAGTACCAGTGACTGAAGTGATCGTCGGTCGGGACGCCCGATTGTAAAGGGGGAGTAGGGAATAGGCGGAAATGCCGGTCAGCCACCATCTGTCGATATAAGAAGCCTATTTATCCTACGCTCCCGTGGGCTCAACTGAGTCCCATGATTTATTATGATAAGTTTAATCACTCCGCATATAATATATGAACTTGTTAGCCGCTACCTAATGAATATGAACATGAGTGGAACGAGTGGAATCTTTTCCGTGGCTTCAGTACATCTAGAACAAGTGGAATGAGTCCCATGCGAGCTATTTTATCGAGCCCTATGAGCGCCAAATATGCGCACCGAGCGTTATATCCAAAGGCTGCCCTCATGGGCAAAATACGCGGAACGAGCATCCAGCTGTACGGTTCCGAACCTCTCACAAACAAGACCCCTCGCCTTGAGTGAAGGTGTGAAACTAGTGCTACAAACGCAAAGACAAAAGGCCCACCCCTTGCATGGCAAGTTGGGATGGATAAGCGGAAGACATTCCTTGTACCTTTTCCCTGTGTTGCGGGCTTTTTCCCAATGGGTTTTCCCGCACGGAGGTTTTTAATGGCAATAGCATGTGGGATACGAATACCCCCCCTTATCAAGAATGTCGGATCCACAGATCCACAAGATACACCGCATGTTACAGATATCCCAGGTGGAATCATGAGGGTTGCAACATCCAAGGGAACCGGAGGAGAGGAAAAATTAGGATCGGCTACATAAAGGCCGACAGATCTTCTCCAACGACAAAAGCCGAAGTTTAGACATACAAGCGCTTAGACATCATCTAGATAGGACAACCAAGGATCACTCCCTCGTCGGGCACGTCGCAAGCTTTCGGCACCACGAAGCACGACAGCTTCCGAAGACTAACCTCCGTCAACCGCAATACCAAACTGGTGGGCTATCTAAACAAGAGGCATCTCAACCACATCAAAGGGCATCTCTATCGCTCGGGGACAGTAGGGACAACAACTATAACTAGCCCTGACTGGGGTCACAGGGGTATACCTTCCAGGAAACCCCCCCTAATACACGACCGCATAGAAGACTTGGGTTCGATACCATTATCAGGAAGGTCGGTCATCATCGGGGACTTCATCAGCCATCACGCCAGCTGGGGAGCACCATCTAGCTCACCCAGATGCGAAGCGGTATACAGTTGGCGCAAAACACACAACCTCACCCAATACATGTACTACCGCGCATGGATAAGGAGCGACAGGAAATGGACCCTAGACCTAGTCCCCACCAACTCTCTCACAACCTTTACTCCCGACTAGCTCCTAGGTAGAGCAAGACTGGGCTCAGATCATGACCTAATAGCCGGCACGATCACAGGAAACGTACCCACTTCTCACCCCAGACTGGAGGTTCTGGGCCAGCTACGTTGGGGACGAACATAGATTGCGCCAGTTCACTACAACAACGATGCTGTTCTCAACTTCGTAGCCGCACACAGCATAGTTAAGACCCCTAGTGCAAGGTCCAAAAAGTAGTGGGACGAAGAGCTTATGGCGGAAATTCAGGGAGTGAGACGGTCTATCCAAGCCGACTACAATGATGGGTTGAAATTCTTTAAGATGATAAAGAAACAGAAGCGGGAGTGTTGGAACAAGTTCCTCATGGACTCAGGGAACCGGGACCCGTGGGAATTAGTCCGGATCGCCAAAGGCCCTTTTGAAGCCCGGGAAACCATAGGGCTTCTTCAAGACACAGATGGTACCCGGCTGGACACACAATAGGAGATAGTCGCCGCCTTTCAGGAACATCATTTGGACACCAACACAGGATCGCCCCCCCGCCGGCTATCGTTTCGAGCCCACTCCCGTTCAAAAGGGCCAACCGAGAAGACTACGTAGGTTCTCGAAGCACTTCCCAGTACGAGAAACAACAGTTCGCCAGGACCAGATCGAGCCCCTACCGCCTCCTGAAACTCATCAAAGACACCCAGCTAGGCCACGCCCTGATAGCCCACATCGCCAGGGGACTCAGTGGGGAGCTAGCAGTTCCCAAAGAGCACCACGACTGCAGCATGGTCATGATCCCGAAACCCAACAAAGACCACCCGAAAGTTCGAGGTTGTAGACCCATAGCTCTGTCTAACACGGTCGGCAAGCTGGGAGAAAAAGTCACGGCCTGTAGATTTCAACGAGCCACCAACCTTTTCCACGAACTCCACTACGGATCAAGAAAAGGCAGGTCAGTTACCGATGCTATGATGCTCACACTTTCCAAAGCACAGAGGGAGATGGGAAGAGGAAACCAAGTGATCATGCTGGCCAAAGATATGGTCTCGACATTCAGCAACCTCCGCAGGGCTCAACTGATTGTCATTCTTGCGGAAGGAGCCACAGCAACGGCAGCAAGATTTTGCGGGGACTTTTCCAGCTCCCGTATCATCCAGATCTCATGGGACTCAATCCGAAGAGGGGACGTGAGGGTGGCAGACGGAACCCTCCAAGGCAGCCCGCTAAACCATGCCCTATGGCTCATATACCTAGCAGGAACATCCACAAGAGCCCAGAAGGATTCAGGATATCGGTAGCTCTACACCCCACACCCGAAACCCCCACCATCGAGCCAGAAAAATACCAACGACAGTAGGCTTCATCGTGACCTATGCGGGCGAAGTCAACCCCCTGATCGTAACCAGGCACGGGTCAGCGAAAGACCATCGTGCGATCGTACATAGGGTCAATGACGAGGAAGCGGACAGAGACAAGCGTCAATGGGACCCTGAAAAGAGCCTAGTTAAGTTCGCAGTAAGAGGGGAAGCGGTCACTCTAGGTATGCACGTCAACTGGAAACTGGGCTTCCAACCCCACATCAAACCGGGAACCGAGCAAGTCGAGAGACTCTGGAAGATCATGTGCAGACTAAGCAACTCGAGGAGTGGGATATCCCCCAGGGCCACACGAGCCCGCTACACAGGAGCGATCAGACGCATCTTCACATGTGTGGCGGAGTTGTGGAACGAATCTCACACTCGGTCCAACATTAGCTCCATGATACGCGTGGATTACCAGGCCCTACACAAGACCACTGGTGGATACTTCAACACGGATAGCTCCATCACCGCTGCATTCTATATCTCAGCCATTACCTCCCCCAAACTCAAATCCTACAGAGATAGAGACTCAACGGATCCATTCCCGATAACTGACATCGAACTCCTGGCCCACCAGGACGAAAGATCCAAACACAGGGTACTGGGCAGGTGCGATAGGGCGGATCCTCGAGGAGGGATGGAGATTCAGTTATACAGGCGGCACAGGGAGGAAAGAATGGGCAGCAGCTACGGTATTCAGCCGCATGCTCCGACCACGTCTCGACCATGCTGTTCCTCCTCACAGACTCACAGGCAGCCCTCCTAAGAGTCCTGAACGTCAGCCGAGGGGCCCCACCGACATCCAGTCTGGAGGTGGGCATCAAGTCCGCTCTTAGAAAAAGGGCTCACCTCGACAGGGCTCTCGTATGGGTACGGAGCCACACTGGAATACCGGCCAACGAGAAGGAAGACCAACACGCCGCGCTTACATCCATCCTAGGGGATACCCGGGGCGGCCCCTAGGTCTCCACCGAACGGGGAGTGAGACAAGCGTTGAAGGCCATCAGGGCCGCTTACAAACAACTCCCGGGTTACGGAATCCGGAGGACCGAATGGCATAGACAGGCGCTATCGGCGTACACCTGGATGCGGACGGACAAAGGGTTACAAAAGACCAGGCTCAATAATATAGGCAAGGCGACAGACAAGATGTGCACTTGCGGGCACTCCCCCAGGACCGGGCACACATCACCTGCAGCTGCTCCGTCCTCCACAACGAGCGGAGGAACCTGATTGGAGGGCTCCAGTCTTGGGAAGAATTAGATAAGCCGAGAGGGACGATGGGTATTGGGATGCGCCCGGGGCCTTTTTCGATTTCATTTTTTCCAAGTTCTGTTTAAATGTTACAAGGTTACAGCAGGGATAGGGGTTAATGTATCTATTGCCTTTCGCGCCTCGCGGAGCTGGACACATTAACTTGTCCACTCATGAATCCTCCCGGATTTCCGGGAGCCTCATCATGCCCATCTTGGTAGGGCCGCACATGAGTACTGAGTATGTAAGAAAAACTAGAAAAACATTGGGTGGTGCATGATCAGCGGGAAGTGCATCAGCCCCCACGCAATCCCTGTCGTGACGGGGCAGTGGGTGCAATATGAACGGAATCATACCCAGTACAATATATACGGATCATGAAGATGCAGAGATTAATTGATATGCGGTGGAAACGCGCCAGGTACAACTTCCAGGGATTTACGGAGGGATCATTGGGTGAGATCGAGTAGAAAGGGGCCTAGAATAGACAAGTAACTGACCGCGAGTATGGGTCAAGTCTTGACAATATACATAGAGTGAGGCTCGCATGATATATTCTAAAGCCTAGAGATGCGTTATAAGTTGGGTAAAAGTGATAATGCATCTAGCTTAGCGCAGGCAGTCCATAGAGACTTAAAGTACTTTTCCGGAGTCTGTATGCAGCATAACCTAGGCCGATAAGGGACCATTCCGAGCTCAACTGGCCCAGCCTCAGCTTGAATGTTCAAGGGCAAGTCCAGCCGAAACTATGTAAGCCTGCTTAAGCCAGCCTGGATTTGCCTGGGCAATATCGAGGCTTGCACCAACTAGGTGCAGCTTGGGATGTGAGTGAGGCTTGCTGACCCCGTACTGGTCTCTACCGGCCTAGGTTACGCTATATGCCAACGCCGGAAAGTTGCACCAAGTTTCTATGGGCTGCATGCGCTAAGTTAGATTCCTTACCACTTTTACCCCACTTATAGCGTATTTATAGGCATTGCAATATATCATGCGAGCCTCAGTTTATGTATATCGTCAAGAATTGACCTATGCTCGAGGCCAGTTGCTTATCTGTTCTAGGTGCGGGGCGGATTCGGGAGGTTCAGGTACATTCAAGCAAGTCCAGATCTGCTTCTCAGTGCCTGAATTAATGCCGGGGGGGCAGGTCGGTTTAGATGTCTTTAAGCTACCCTGGGCAGGCTTGAGGTACTACAGGCAGCCTAATAGGAGTTCGATGAATCTCAAGAGAGCCCACAGGAGTATGAATTCGTTGTGGTGGGCTCGCATTGGCCCACGATCGCTAAGACAAACGCCATTTAAGTCTACTTTCTCTGGCTGGTTCAGGCAGCACCAGCAGGGCTCAGACGGGCCCAGGCGGGGTCTGGCAGGCTTTAGCATATTGAGGTCACGTCTGCCTGGGATACGCAAGCCCTGGGTAGGCTAGTTTAGCTCGTGCGGGTCCAGAATAGCCCAGATTGCCCTATGAATAGATCCGCAAATATGCATTAAACCCGCATAAGTTTCATTCAGCTTCCCCTAGGCCCCATAACCTTCTTCCATGCTAGAAGGCCTAACCCGACCCTAGAATATCCTAAATAAACCTCCATATACCGTCAAACCGCTCTAAATGCATCGCCTCTAAACGCATAACCGGTGAAAATGCATCACGACCGGCTGACGAGTTTTTTGTTATGGCCACCGTCCAATATCTCACGGAAAAACTGCATACCTCTCACTTGCATCCAGCAGCCTGGATTAATTCCCAAAGCTGACCTCAATGTGTGTCGGCCCTACCGATATGCATAACTAGGGCGCAGGCTTAGGCTAAAGTGGCGGATATTATGGTGTGTCTATACCTGTCCTGGCAAGTCAAGAGAGGACGAGACAAGCAGAGACTGAACAATAGCTAGAGAGTGCGTATTAGGCACTGAAAGTGTTGTAGGTAGAGTTAAGTAGGCTGCCGGCACAATGTTTATGTCTGCAGACATCGACGATTTTCAATGGCATCCACTACCGTCGCAGCAATTAAAAGGCTTGGGTTACCATGATACGACCTATTATCACTAAGACAGACGTGAATCAAACTTTAGAGGCCGTGCAGCTCTACATTACCCAGACTTCACCCACAGCATCCGTCATGGACTCCATAACTACCTTGACGAACCGGATGTGGGAGCTCAATATGAAACGCAAGCAGTAATCGCACCTTAAGAAGTGGCTTGGGCAACAGGGGAGTGGATTGGATAGTCGCATGGTGGATATGGACTCGGCATACTATCATGTATCTAGTGAAATATCAGGGTTTTCTCACTTGATGTCTAGCTGCATAAATCTATCAAAAGTATCCTGACGGAATTGATGCATTTATAGAGGTTCGACTGTATATGCATTGACAAGACTTAACCACTATGGCAAATCAGTCGTATGCCACATTTTTTCTATACTGCCCAATAACTCGTCTGTAAATTCTCATTACAGTTTCCTTACCCATTCCCAACACATCCCAATGCATCTCTACATCTCCACGCTCGCTATACATGTTGCTGGGTATGATTCCGTTCATTTTAGCCTGAGTTACCACGCCAAGAATAGGCCGACAGGGATCCAGTGGGGGCTGTTGCATAACCCCGTGATGTACTGTACATTGCTTTTGGTAGGACATGAGGGCAACCATGTTGTAGCGCGTACTTAATCGAGCAACCCGACTTGTTTTCCTGGAACAGCTAGTGTGTCTCAGGTGACTGGTAGGTGGCAAACTGCATGCTTAGATCCACAAAAAAGTGCTGTTAACACACCTATACCTAGCACCACCCCAGGCTGCGTACACTTCCAACTGGACTACATTCTTGGTCTTGTTCTGCTCACTCCAACAACTCTGCCTCAGGAAATCACTTTTGCATATCCGGGAGATTCCCATGACAACCACCCCCGCAGCCACCATGCCTACAGGTCCGCACCCCGCACGGGTGAGTTATCAAGGCATTCCAGACTTTGAACGGACGGCTGCCGTCTGCAGGTCAACAGGTGGCTCAAGTCCTGTGCCCCCGGTTTGTGGCCACAATGAACCTGAAATACTGCCACTGGCCATCAATCTTCGCCAAACTGAATCCACTGCGGCTCAAGTTTCCCAGGGATTGAGCAAGCTGAGAGTAGGAGCAGTACCACCACCAGAAATACCGAGATCCATATTAAATCATCTAATTCAAAGATCACATGGCCTATACGATATTGATTTTCTGGAGGGACTTTATGATGGCATGTTATTGTTACTCTTACCTCTTTTGGGTAGTATCTTTGACTAATGGCTTGGGATTCACGCACAGATTGGGCGAAGGTGTTTGGAATGGACATATCCCACTGTGTCAATAAATTCAAAAGCTTTCTTTTGCAGGTACAGTACACAGAAGCTACTTCTCTACTGGGATTTTCCAGAACTAACTAGGTGCTAGATTGCGGGGGAACATAGGCACATCATCGAACAGTTAAAGCATGAGCACACGCGGGACATCATGAAACTGAAGCATGAGCACATGACTGGCATCCATGAACTACGGGATGAGCACATGAAAGACATCATAAAACTGAAGTATCAGCACACGATTAACATCATAGAACTGAAAGATGAGCATACGGACAACATCATAAAATTGAAGTACGAGCACATGAAGGGGATCTCAGAACTGAAGGATGAGCACAGGAACGAAATGTCACAATTGTATTCGCAAATGAGCGACATCTCACATTTAAAGCATGAGCTTGAATCGAAAAAGCGAGAGCTATGGTTCAAGGATCAAGAGCTTACGGAAGCAAACAAAAGCCTACAATCAGCATTAGAGCAAGCGAAATTTCATCTACTAGCATCCCACCATCCAATATTGCCCAAGTTGAAAGGGACCAATGTCATAGATGACGGATCTATTACACAGACTGAGGGTTGCAAGAATTGGATCGTCCAGCAATGTGGGGCCGACAGCCTGCCTGTTAGACTGGCTCACGTACTTTCTAGGAAGGATATGCTTGAAGCTAGGGCTTTACCGATGAAAATGGGTATGAAAACAGCAGAGGAAATGTCTTGGCCAACATTTCAAGCTTTGAAGAAGCTATGTGTCGGGGTAAAGGTGTTCCAGACCATGAACACCACAATTTTGCAAGGAACAGGTCCGAAATTGGCCTTGTGTTTGGAAGAGGCAACTGACGCCCATCTTTGGGCCGTCTATGGGGTTTTGGAGTTAAAAGCCAAGGAGAAGGTCCTGAATTCCCAGGTCAACCTTGGACAGCTGACCAATTACCTCGTCAAACTGGCACCATTGCAGCCAGAACGAACTGAGTTTTGGGGTATTCTTTCTAATCTAGTGACTAGCACAGTGCTGATCATGCGCAAGCCGACCACCCCGGGGAATCCCTACTTGTTCCAGCGGTTCGACAATATCCGATTCGAGCAGGCAATTCATTTCATTCGTAGCTCTACAGCCAATGATGCCGATTCCGACAAGGTTCCCCATCTACTTCCCTTCCACGCGAGCCTCGGTCAAGATTACCAACGATGGGCAAATTCAAGCAACTGGATGATTGCAGAATTTCCACTTCTGCGTCATGATGGCCATAATAACGCTACCAATGGAGCCAAAGGTGTCGCACGCATGGTTGTGAAAGTCTCGATCCCAAATGCAAACGGCGAACATGCTGAAGTACACCATCTCAATGAAATCCAGAATTTACGTCTGATAACTAGCGCAGAACCAGCCGCTCCCGATTCCATTCCCAAACTAGTCTGGGACCCTATCGGGGACATCCTGAATTGTACTCCAGAGCTCATCCAGTTTGGGATCACACCGGTAGGGCGGCCCATCAGTATGGATGTCTTCGCCAACGGTGCACAGTTCACATCTGGGATGGAGAAACTCCTGGATGGCCTAAACTGGCTTCATAAGCACGCTAAAATCATTCATCGAGACTTGCGTCTTGCGAATGTTATCTATGATATGGCACATCTAACCCCAGTTCTGATTGACTACGATTGCGCATGGAAAATACCAGCGAAGGAAGCTGAGACCATCTATGAGGGCGGCATTATATGCATACCCCACAGAGTGCTCAAAGACTATAAACGTGCTAAACATGGGCGAGCGAGGGGGCCAGCAACGCCCACCGAAGTCAGCTATATTCCGGATCCGGCTGATGACCTATGTGCCTATATTCTATTCATCATTGCACTCATCTTCCCTAGGCGTTTTTCAGAGTTTCGCGCACATGAGATTCTCATGGATGGTCCAGAAGGCCAGGTCAGGATTGCGCAGCTGGAACGGTTTATTACGGACGTTATCAACAGCCCCTTCTGGGGGAAATGGTGGCACCGTGCGAGGAACAACGATTTAGATGCCTTGAGGACCATGGTCAGGGAGGTTGCGGTTTGGCCTTGGGCCCCCCCCAGCCTGAGTGTAATTCATGATGACGGTCCTTGGGAAGCTGTCGGCGAGTCGGGGTCGTATTTAGCACAAACGACTAAAGGGTAGACATAGCAGATAGGGAACATGGTAGCCGCGTCCACATCTATCTCCTGACTCAGGTAGTCAAAGTAAGCAATATCGAGCTAGCTAGTAATAAAAAGCCAGCCGTCGCAGCTTTGAGTTGATACTACTTGTTCCATCAGGGAGTTCAGTTGCAAAAACCATGAAGTCCAGTCCACACCCTATGGTATGAGGGCTAGTGCATATACCCAAAGTGCGAAACTCCAACACCACGGCTGCATACTCCTACTCGCGCAATTTGATCGGATTTAGATGACAGGGTGTTCAGAACAGATGCGCAAGTCCATACAATAACTGGCTTACGGAGCCAATAGAGTTATCCTAGTATACGTTATGCGTCATATGTTCCCATCTACTTAGGATTAAACTCCAGAATATAGAACAAGGTACGGTCTCTGCTTGTTCCCTTGTGTACCTCCACAGTATAAAGTAAAGGAACCAAAAAGTGCAACTAGAATCCATGACTTGA
>Ga0307511_10004647_pt1 | contig 14025 bp, 7 predicted proteins | sample 13_EM_MG_FD_200266 | JGI IMG/M metagenome (GOLD analysis project Ga0307511, IMG submission 200266) | Populus trichocarpa ectomycorrhiza microbial communities from riparian zone in the Pacific Northwest, United States - 13_EM | ecosystem: Host-associated > Plants > Roots > Unclassified | place...
ATCAATGAGGCATGAACATGTGATATGTCGAGCCAATGATATAAAATAAAAGTGTTTACTAGGAGCCAACCCGACTTATATAAAAAAATTTCATATTTGCTTTTTTTTTTCATTATCTTTTATTTTTCACATTTTACTTTATGTTTGTCATTCTCTCTTACTCCTTTCTTTTATTTCAATATTGAGAATAATGTTGTGTTTAAGTGTGGGGGGGGATTTTGATTTTCTTTGTTGTTTATATGTGTTTTATTAGAAAAACTCATAAACATTTGAAAAAAAAAACTATGTTTTCAAACCTTAAATATTAAGTTTTATCTATTGAACTCCCATTAATTTATGAGAATATGAGTATTATGTATGAGAATTAGTTGAGATAGATGAAAACTATAAATCAAATGAACGAGTGTGCATACAAGTTTTAAAAGTTTAATTAGTTTAGAGATTCACTTTGAAAATATATCATGTTGACTTAATAGTGTTGTACCAATGTAAGCTTTTGAGCCTTCAGTAGTATATTATTTGATGTGTGCATTCTTTCAATGATATGTATTTCTAGGACTTGCTTCATATCTTGTTGAAATTACATTTACATTACATGTGTACATAAAGATGATAAAGACACTAGGAATTTTAACCACTTGAGCCAAAAAGCCAACCCAAAACTTATTATCCTTAGTGAGCCCTTTTGAGTTTGTTTGTCTTTTCTTTGCTTTACTTATGTTATAAGCCTTAAATATTTATATGTTTTCCTTTTTTCATGGCCAATGATTAGTAGAGCATATACTTATTGATATTTCATGTAATTATGGTTGGAAATTATGTGAAAGAAAAAAGTGATACTTGATGAAAAGAATGGGCAAAGTTGTTAGAGATAGACCATTTGAGGAAAAAAGAAAGAAAGAAAAGTTGTACATTGTGTTCTTAAAGTTTTATGTTGATGGAGCTTAAAATCAAAAGAATTTAAGTATTAGTGCTTTAAGATGGTGAATTTGTGTGTTTTGATGATATATCTTGTTTCAAAATTCATTTTTATAGAATGCTCTACTTCATTTGGTTTTAACCTTTTTTCTTTTCCTTTCTTTTACCTCACCTTAATCTTAGCCTCATTACAACCGAAAGTAAAACCTTTTAATTCATGTATTACTTATAATATTTGTAGTAATGGAGATGAGATTGAAAAGCAAGTTTATGGTAGAACATATTCATTGATTGAATTTGAGATATTTAAACACATGAGCCCTAAACACATGAGTGTTGGAGTATATATCAATGACATGACCTGTCACTTTGGTATGGTGTAGATTTCATTTAAATCACAATGATTAATTAAGTTTTGAATTTCACATGTGAATGAAAATTCATGTTTTTATCTTTCTTTATTGTATTCTTGTTTATAATACATATATTTTTGGACACTGATGAGAGATTAGTTATAGTTATTGTGCTAAGTCTTTTATGTTTTTTTTTTTTTACTTTGGACTTCCTTAAGTTTGACCTTATCTCTCTTTTCTCAAACACAATCAAGAGCTAAGTGTGAGAGTATTTGATGCAACCATATTATTTGATAGTTTTACCAACATTTACCTAGTATTTTGCTCATGTTTTATATATAAAATGCCTTGATATTTTTGTTTCATGTTTTAAATGTACTTTTGGATATAAGATTCAAAAAGGAGTAATTTGGAGATAAAATTCAAACCATGTTTCAGCTCGTGTTGAATATTGACAAATTTAACCTTCGATCAATGTTTTATGAAGAACTTGAGTTATAGAGGTTGAAATCAAGTAATTCTAGTGGCATTAGAAAGATAACATCCATACCTTTTATCTATAAATAGCAAGAAAAAAAATAAAGAGCATGGAAATCGCAGCCTTCAAAGACAAGTCTTGTATTCTGTCAATTTTGACTTTCAACCATTCTGACTTGAATATCTTGAGCTAAAGAAATCCATTTGTTACAAACTCAAGTTTGTTGGATTTTTGACTTAAAGACCTATTAACCTACCAAATTTCTGTAAAAAGGAGCTCATATGAAAGAGATATGATTTTTCTAAGACAACCTATAAATTTTGTCAGCATAAAGGTTTTGTAAAGAAATAAGTCCAACTTACTTCCTAAGCATCCAAACTGATATGACAATTATTTATTCATATGAAAAAGATCTTTACACGGGTAAATTAACTTCACTGAGTTCAAATTCAAAGTTTGAAGATTTTATGCAAGGCTATTTTTCCCTTTTTATAGGAAAGTAGTTGTTGTATTACTTAAATATAGACTGACTACTTTGGAAAGGATTCCTTTTTTTTCTTTCCTGATAAAAACAAACTAGTAGGAAGGTGGGTCTTAGGGTTTTTTTTATTTGATAAAAAGAAAGGAGAGAGAGGTGAAGAAGGTAACAGCCAGAAAGATAAAAAGAAGGACTCTCACCTTTTTTTCTACACCCAAAATTATGTTTTCATCTTTTATCTTCCTTAGATTTTCGATAGTCATGCAAGATTAAGTTATTTTTCTTGGTTAAAAGGATACAAAAGCCTTCAGATTTCAAAAAATATGAGATTTATTTTATCTTTTCTTTTTAAGTTTATATGATGAGTATGAATATTTTTCTATTCTTATTTCCTATGATTGTTCAATTTGATTGTTAGAGCGAACTCTAAGTTATTATTCTAACAAATCTATTGCTAAGTTTGCTATCAAAACTAGAGTTGTGATATTTAACTTGTGAAACGACTAAGTTTAATAATTATCGCTGATCTGTGTTGTTAATCTTAGGAAAAACATTCAATTAAATCCAATATAGACTGTAGACAATTATATTGTCTAGATTTATCAACATATTTAGTTATTAAGGCTACCATTAAATTAAATTACTAGCGTAGACGCTGTGATTGTTTAATAGTTAAGGATAGTTATATTATAGATCGGTTAACTAGCTAATATTAAGAAAGATAAATATTCATAATACAATTGACGTATCGTTTCAATGACCAGTTTTGATTTTCATCAGTGGATATTTACTTCAGACCAATGTTTTTCTCTTAATAATTTCGGTTTATTTAACTTAGTTTGAGTACTTATTTTGTTTACCCTAACATAGTTTAGATAATCTCAAAATCCCCCATCTTTGAATCATTTAACATAAAGACCCAGACTATATCTTCTTCGTATGATCGATCACTTACTTGCTCTATACTATCTTATTTATTTAAGCTAAGGTAATTAATTTGTGAGACCACGACATGCAATATCCATCAATAATATTACGAATATTCCTTGTAGCTCTAATTGTATAATCATCAATGACATCTAGTTGATCCACTTGCAAAGCCTTAATAGCCAAAGTATGGCTTCCCTTGTTCATGCTCTCGAGTTTGTTCATCAGCTTTGCTATATCGTGGTCTTTTGCCTTGAGTGAAGTTGAAAGCCCCTCTACGAATTTTGTCAAGTTAATCATTTGATCCTCCAAAAATGTAGTCTCGATTGTCATCACTGACATAATGCCAAAACTCGAAACCTTACTTGGTGATCGACATGGAGTGGTCTTTATTGGTGAATTGTCGAAGTAGTCACCTTAAGTGCCGAACAAAAATCCATGCACCCCATTTGATTTTTTGTGGAGTTACTTATAACTTCAGATTTGGAGAGAGCTCATATGCCCCCCCCTTTTTTTTTTCAATGGCGAGGTTGGAGAATCTTCAATGGTATGTTGGCAAATTGAATTAGTAGCCTTGTTGTTTTTGGGAGCGACAATGGTGATCACATTTTTCCTAGTTCCCATCGAGAAGTTGTTGAAAATTCTTTCTTGAAGGTAAGAGATGAGAAGTAGAGATGTCCCCAGTAGAGTCGCTAGAAAACTGTAGATATAATTTTGAGCACCTGAAATTAAATAAGCATGCATGTACAAATATATGATTTTATTAAATATATGACCGAGTACAATCACTATCTAAAATATTATTTCAAAAGAATAAGACAATTTCTTCCCTTGGATTTGATATATGGTAACTTGATTTATTTGTGAAATCAAACCAAGATTTGTGCTTTACAAGAACGTGAATTTAGATGTGTATTGCGAAGCGATATTTGATGATTTGATGCTTTAAATAATACATTTGATTTGTCTTCAAAATGTTGTTAAAGAACTCTTATAGGACGTTTAGGTTTGATCCAATAGAGCTTTGTTTTTTGTAGACTTTAAGCGTAGATGAAAAAGACTTGAGAGTTTTTAAGAGAGTTTCTTTGCTTAAAGTGCTTGTCTTAAAAAAAAATTTGTATCTCCAAGAATTCTTTTTCTCTTTTTGTTTAGGGCAGGGACTTCTATTTATAAATGTTTTTAAGAACTCTCAAGTTTTTTCCACGTGATATTATTTTATTAGTTAATTTTTATTTATGAGATTTATATTTATGATAAGATATTTTAAATATCTCATTTTATATATCAATTTTTTAATAGTTAAGAAATATATAAAAATTTTCATATCATTTATTTAATTTTATTTTATCTTTTCATGTAAAAATAGAATTAAAATGACATGGTAAAACTTAATTGTTAGAAATTTGTTTTGTGTCTAGTTGTGGTTTATGCCCAGGACGCCCAAGCGGCTCTAAAATTCCCAAACAACAATCAAGGCATCGCCATAAGACCGAACAGCTTTCTGCTTAGAGGTTCCTCCTCAGTTTTTCAACTGAACTTGGTCTCTCTGCACTGCAACAGACCCGAGCTTGAGGATCCTCTATCAATGGTTCGACCAACAGAAACTCTTCATCACCTCATTGCATCCGCACCAGCACCCTTTAAACCAAAACCCCGTTTCTTGTCCTCAAATCAATCCCTCTACAGGAAGCAAATTTCCCTCTCCACTCTCCTTCAGAGGTACGGTTTCCCTCCCTCTCAGCTACAAACTTTCCTTTCTCGAAATCATTTTCTTTTGAATTCCAATTTACATGATACGGAGAAATCCCTTGGTATGCTCACATCATCCTTCAAGATTCCACATAAATCCGTTGTTTCTTTGATCATTGACTGTCCCGGGGTGTTGGACTTTGATTTCTTGAAGAGATGGGAATTTGGTTTGTCAAAATTTGCAGATTTGGGTGTTCCTCCATTGCTCATCAAAACTGTTTTGGAGCATTCTAAGAAATTCCAGATTGACCCAGATAGGTTTAATGAGACTTTGAAGGTTTTGAAGGGTTTAGGGTTTAGTGAAAGTACTACGAGGAGGGTTTTAGAGGGTTTTCCTGGAGTGATTGCTTTGAAGGAATGCGAAATACATAGGAGAATTCAATTCTTGATGGCAATTGGAATTCCTAGAGATGGAGTTGACCGCGTTTTCAATTCATTTCCTGAGGTTTTAGGGTTTGGAATTGAAAATAGGCTAATGCCATTGCTCAATGAGTTTAAGGATTTGGGTTTTAGTGAAGAGTTGGTTAGGAAAGAGATTATTAGAGAGCCTCGGATTCTCGGTATGGAAGTAGGTGAACTCTCGAGGTGTTTGGACTTGATTAGGTCTTTGAAATGTCGAGAACCGATCAAATTGAAGATTTTTAGTAAGGGAGCATTTAGAGCTGGGTTTGAAGTGAAACTTAGAGTCGACTGCTTATGCAAACATCGGTTGATTCGCAGAGAAGCTTTTAAGATATTGTGGAAAGAGCCAAGGGTAATTTTATATGAAATAGATGACATTGAGAAGAAGATTGATTTTATAGTGAAAACAGTGGGATTGAATGTCGGTTGTTTGGTTGATGTTCCAGAGTATCTGGGTGTGAGTTTTGAGAAGCAGGTTGTTCCTCGATATAAGGTAATAGAGTATTTGCGTGCAAAAGGTGGACTTGGTAATGAGGTAGGATTGAAGGCCATGATCAAGCTAAGTAGGCTTAGATTCTATAATCTTTATGTTAAGCCATATCCAGAATGTGAAAAAATGTTTGGAAGGTTTTCAGGTGATGTTCAAGTTAAAAACCAACATCCGGCTGGATTATGGAAGCTTTTGAAACCCCAACAAAGGGATCCTGACTCGAAAGAAGATGTGAAGAACATGAAGTCTTTCATGGAAGGACTTGTTTAGCAGAGAAGGAAGATTTGCTATTTGCAGCATAGGGTGCAGTTGAGTGGACTTGTTCTTGTAATTTTAGGCAATGGAAAATTTGTTCAATTGTATTTGGCCTGTTGTTCTCTTGATGCATGATGGGGGGATTTTGTTAGAAAATATGGTTCTCAAAATCATCGGATTGGCACTCGATACCGAATTTTCAGAATGCCTGGACAGCACACAAGGAATTCCAGTTCATTAGTGGAAATATTTAGTCAAGAGAGACTCGTGCATATATAAAATTTTATGTGTGGACTGGCTAGCATGTGCATGTACTTTGGGCTGGAGGTTTGTTTCATTAATTATGGATTATGGCTAAGCAATTCAGCAAAATATTTGGTTGACAATTCACAGGTTGTTATAAGCTGTGAAGCACGGAAATTGTTCAAGTTATTCTTGAAGTTGATTTTCAACTGATCATGCAGATTGGTGTGCTCTTGCAGCTCTCAACCATCATGCACTGGAACTTCTTACTCAGGACTGGATTATTAAAATGTGACGCGAACAGGGCAGGCAATGACCGCCATGATATGTGAAGTACAGCTACAAGCAAGGTAAATTTTGAGAAATGGGATTATTTTGTTTAATACTGTTTGAAAATGTCAGATTCCCAGGCAAGCCTTCACAGAAACTTGCCCCCTTTTTTTATCCATCCAACCTCATGCAGGTTCGAGTATCCTAACCTCTACTTTTGTCTGAAACATCTGCCGATTTGCCTGGCTTGGAGACAGTAGGTCAATACCTTAACTGAGTGTGTAAATGACTCGCTAATGTCTTGTATTAACTGTCACGATTGTGAGTACCTTGATAAACAACTGATCCATCTATCTGTTTGTTTGTATTTTCTCTCTTTTTTCTGGGTGTCGAATAATATTTTGTATTTGTTCAGTTTCAGCAAGGGTTATGATGTTGTACAAATTAAACTGCTTATATTTCAAAAACTATTTGTCGCCAAGTTTGCGGAACTTCGCTTTATGTTCTAAAGTTCAAGTGATAATCTCTTTCCCACCGAACTTGATAACTAGGATTGCAGCAGAAGAGCAATTCGAAGATGATGACAGCATTTTCTCGAATAATTTTTAACTAGTCAATTTGTCTCCTTGATATGCCAAGCCAAATCGTGCTGAACTCTCTCAACTTGCCTACAGTTTCCAAAGATGATCACACAATGCCCATAGAGGCAAAAATGAGATGCTTGACATCCATGGATAATCTTGGCTAAGCCGCTCCTCTGACTTTCCTCTATTCGAAAGTGTCAGAAATGATCAGGACTTGATCATAAAGATATCCTCACTAGGTTCATCAAACAGCTTGGAGCTCTTCCATGAAGGATTCGATTCATTAACAAGCTTTACTGATGATAGCATTGGCTTTCAGAACCACAAATCAGTGGCGTAGCATTGAATGCATTATCATGAAGGAAGCCAAAACGTTCGTGGTCCATATTTAAGGGTTTTAAACTATGACATCTGTTTTGGGTCCTTGTAACTGTCTCTTCACCAACGCAGTGTAGGCCCCATCCTTGCTAAGGAGCTCTCCATGAGAGCCCCTCTCAACTATCTGACCATCAGAAACAACTGCTACAGTGTCTGCACTTTGGACAGTTGATAGCCTGTGGGCTATAACTAGAACAGTCCTTCCCTTCATTAGAGAATCCATGGCATCCTGAGCTTGTGAAAAATTTAAGTGAGAAATAAATGGTATCAAATTTTTAGAAAAACCTTATATGAAACTAAAACAAAGACTTGAAATGTAAACTGACCTGCACTAGATATTCACTTTCGGCGTCCATAGCACTTGTGGCTTCATCAAGGAGGAGAATCCTTGGATTCGTCAGTAGGGCTCTAGCAATTGCTACCCTCTGTTTCTGACCTCCTGAAAGCCTTAACCCCGTTCTCCTACAAAAGTTTGATATTTATCTGGGAGGTTTGCAATGAAATCATGCGCATTGGCCATTTTCTGCAATATCACAATTACATTAGCTACTGCTGAATGTTTAATTAAGAGGGATTGTGTGGCAGTTTTCGAGAGGTAGAAACTTACTGCTGCATTTTCTATATCCATGCTGCTGACTTTACCCTCACACCCATAGGCGATGTTATCCTCTATAGAACAGTTGAAAAGAACAGGCTCCTGGCTCACTATACTGATCTGTACAAGTATAATAAAGGGCTGAGTTTATTATGTACAGAAAAACCTCTAGACCATAAAAGCACCAAGTTATGAAACAAAAAATTAGCCAAGCAAATCTAAAATTTATACAAGCATCTTATGTCAGGGAGAAACAGATTATATCAATTTTTTTGTTTTGGATCATCGACATGCAAACGGAAAATGAAAATTACCTTTCTGTGTAGATGTTCGTGTGATATTTCTACCAGAGGAACCCCATTTAGGAGAATCTTTCCCTTAATTGGGTCATAAAACCTTTCAATCAAGTTTGCAATTGTGGTCTGAAACAAGCAAAATAATATAAATATGACACTCTGCCTTATGTTGCAAAACTCAAACTTAGTTCGCAAGTACTTCTTCAATTAGATTGGCATGTATTATAAACTGAAGCAGCTTAGCAGCTTATATTTCTTTTTCTTAAAAAAAAAATACATATTACTTTTCCTCCTCCACTAGGGCCAACAAGAGCAACTTTTGAGCCAGGCTGCAGTTTCAATGTTATTCCCTGCAATTGAAAGAATGTATAGTGTTTTATCATCAGAACATTATGAACAGACAATAACTTCTGAGAGGTAGTTAGAGGAAGCTAATCACCTTGAGAACCATGTGGTTGGGGCGGGATGGATAGGCAAACCAGACATCATCTAACTCCACATCCCCATCCTGTTCACTAGAATACAAGGAAAACCAATTATCAGTTATGAGATTCTTTCTGGTTTTGAAATCACAAAAATGCGTGGATTTTATGAGTTTTTGGTTTGATTGCGTGATAATTGTTTATCACATATAAACCTCAGCAAAAAGAGAGGTAGGTAGGGGGTGGGCAGGATGATATGGTGCTGTCATGATTGAGAAACTGTAATCATGATATGGAATTGAGAGTTTTGAAAGAAAAAAATTGTTTAGACAAAGAAAAACTGCAAGCAAAGTACTGAAGTTCATAATATCTTTCATATTCAATTGCTTCACAGAAAGCAAGAATGGTGGATGATCATAGTTTAGTCCAGACTCCACAGACAAGTAATGGTAACCCAACTGGCACTCTCATAATTGTAAGTTTACTGCATTTTTGTGCACCGCTGTCACCAATTTCATTCTTTTCCAATTATCAACAAGCATGACTAACTCATGGAATCATTCACAGGCATATTAGAATAATGAGAATCCCATGACTAACCCCAAAGGACACTTGTTCCCTGACTTTGGCATGGATGAGACACGATCTAGAAGCTGGAAAACCCGCCTGCTGGATCCTGCAGCTTTCATTGCCACAGTGTACAATCCTGACAATCCAGATATAGAGCTGCCAACTGCAAGTGAAATTAGTTGCTACAAGTCAATCAAACTGGACTTGAGAGATTTCAATATTGATAATATAATACCATCAAAAATAGATTTCCTAAATTAGATTATAATTTCATTAGATGAAAAATGGTATCCCTGCATCCATTTACCTGTGAGGCTGTAGAGAATGAAAGATGTAAGAGCACCAGCGGTCACAGAACCTGTAATTGTTAAATTAGCTCCATATATCACCACTACGATCACTGAAAGGGTTGATACTGCATTGAGACCTCCTAAGAAGAGCCCAACCACTTTCTGTACGATAAATAGCTAGATCAAAAGATCCACATAAACAAGGACAGAGTTTTTTTATTATTCATTATTTTTTCCTTTTTGGTTTGGGTTTGTGTGGGGTGGGACAGGGCAGCGAGTGAGAAAGTATGTTCAGGTGACGTTGAAGAGGATATCAAACAACACAAGGGAACATACAGCTTGCTTAAGTCCAAGCTTCAATGTCTCATCAACTTTCTCAGAATAGCGTGAAATCTCGTAACTTTCTTGTGCAAAAGATCTGACTGTCCGTATAGCACTAAAAGATTCCTAAGCACCAGTCATGTAATGCACATGTGATTTCCAAATATAACTTTAACAGTAGACAGTTTGCATCATTGTAATCATACTAAATTTAATAGCATTTCAGCATGTAATGCACAAGCAGACCCTTTGCATTATCGTAATCATACTAAATTTTCACACCAAAAAAGAAAGAAAAATTGAAAGTTATCATATTAAAAACTTGCCTCTATATCACTTATGAGGTCTAATTTCCCTTCAAGATATTAGCATTTACCCACATTATGCATAACCTTTCAGCATAATTTTACATCAATTTACACGTTCTACAACATTTACAGGAAAAGGCATTTAACTGGCCTCTAGCTGGGCACTTCATCTGCATCACAGTATCAGATTTGTAGACTTACCCATTTAGGTTCACCAGCAAACACAATTATAAGAAAATGAACTATAGTAGTGGGAAACCTTCTATATATACATGAACCTGTTTATACCATCTTGCTCATCATTTAGTAGTTCCTAACTAGTAACTCTTGTGAAAATTCTTCAGACTATCATTTGAAGAAATATTAACCAATGGATTATGTTATCCCTCATCAATTTTCTACATTCAACTACTGAAAATATAAATTTTGTTGGCAATAATATACCTCAGCAATTGAAGCAGAAGCAGCAGCAGCAGCTTGAGTCTTGTGAGAAAGTTCACGAAGGAAGCGGCCAAATTGACGTACAGCAACAGAAATAGCCGGTACAACAGCCAAAGACAACACTGAAAGTAAATGAATAAAAAAACGCGCATGATGAGCACCATGGGCTCATGGAAAAAATGAGGTTCGTGTGCTGCCAATCCAATGATTAAATGCTTACACGTCAACTTCCAGGATGTAGCAAACATGAAGCCAAGACCAATGAGTGCAGTTGACACATTTCTTAGGGCCTCAGAAAGATTCGTGGTTGCAGCATTTTTTATGATCTGGGTATCTTCGGATAACCTGCTCAGTAACTCTCCAGTTTTAGTTACATCAAAGAAGGCCACCTCCTGCAAAATTCACCAACCACTGTTAACAACAATACATACCAAATAGATGAGAAAGTAGAAAAGAATATACCTGCTCTTTAGTAGTTGATAGAGCATAATGAGTTAGAGAAAACACTAGAAGGAACTATCTTTTACCTGGTTAATAAGGTGAGCAAATAAGTTACTTCTCAACCGAGCCACCACCCTTTCACTAGTGGAAGAAAACAACCATGCTCTGAGTGCTGTGCAAACTGAACTAAATGAAGAAACAATCGATAAAGATTAATAAACCCCTTGAAAATCCACAAAAATCATCATGTGAATAATTTGATTAATGCTGCATTACTTTTCATGAATCTCATCAAGTAAAAGATGAAACAATTACAGCCAGACTGCCAATGCAACAAGATAGTATCTATTGTACATATTCCCTGGCAGTTTTTGCTGTGAAATATGGTAAGGAAGCAGAAAGAAGCAGGTTTTACATCTGGGAAGCAACAGGATGAAGTAAACCTTTTACTATAAAAAAAGTAAAAGAATCTAAAGGCCAAGGGAACACCAGTCCTACCCAGTTATGACAATCAGAAAGATCTCTAGTATGGTGTTGTTGACAGCATGTAAAGCTTCAGCTTTCTGTTCAGGTGTTTCTATATCTCCCGACACAATGTCTATTATCTTTCCACCAAACTTTGGCTGCAGCATGAGAAATCCAAATGTTATGATCATAAGGCAACAAATACACGCCTGAAAACCAGAGAAATCATTGTAAACACAACAGAGAATCTAGAATCACAAAAAGACGCACAATCAGTATACTTGATGTGGAAGCAATCAGGAGAGCTAGCGTAGCAATTATCAGCTTTACTGCATCAGGCTTTGCCTGTAATGTGACAAGACAAGCTTGGTAAAATCTAAATTTGTAGCAATAATATTATACTTCCAGCAAGAAACACCATAAGGAGACTTACCAGTGAAAGCACTCGACCAAATCCCACATTTGCAGCCTGAAAATTTCATGAATAAAGCTGGCATCTAAACACTCAACTCAACAACACTACAAGGACATGAAGCTGAAGCAGCTAACAGGAAATGCACTTACTGGCACTGCATCTCCATGCTCAAGGTCTGTGAACTGATTATCCTCAGATGCATCATTTCTCTTTCTTCCTCCCTTTGCAAGCACAAGAATTCAAGAAACATAGAAAGTAAATGGATAAGATAATTCCGAAATGTAAGCAAGCAATAATAATTTAAAAAAAAAAATCTAAAGAAACACCTAATCATAAGAGGTCATGTGAAAACTAAGATCCAAAATAACAAACACTTGGTAAGTACAAGAAATCGACCCAAGTGCCGTTTTTGTTAATTTGATCAGTTATGTATATGGAAACATGATTGGAAACATGATGATGACTACGTTTAAATCTGAAAACATCCAAAGTACAATTCTTGAACAATCCAAGCACAATCAATTGACAATATATATAATTAATCAACCCAAACTCAAAAACTTCTCAAGAACGATGAGCAGAACATATCAGCAATGGTATCATGGACTGCCTAGAGGCTGCAAACATGCATGAAATGAAACAAAAACAATATTGAATGGTAAAAAAAATAAAAGAAGCTTACTCCTCGACTAAGAAGAGCCCTCCGTTCATCACTACCACCGCTGCCAAAGCCATGCACCCCTCCAAACCTGTCCATCGATTAATGATAATTGAATTCTAACAGATTAAAGAGTACAGGCTGTAATATATACACACACACATACAAAACAAACGTTAAAAGAAATTTCCACGGTGATACTGCGATTTTGCACTTTATTGGCAAAATCATTTAGCTTTGGGGTTAAACTAGATGTTATGCCCCGTGTGATGCCACGGGCTTGGGATATAATTGTGCGTTGTCGTGAATTTATAGAAAAATAAAAAAAAATTATATAAAAAAAAATTGTTGCAATTCACAATAATTTTAAGAAAAAAAATTATAAAGTTAAATTTTTAACCAGATTGATATTTAAAAAATAAAATGAACAAAAAATTTTTTTAAAAAAATCATAACAAAAAAAACAAAAAGAAAAAAAAATCATGCGGGGAAACACTGTAGCAATCTATAGTGTTTCATGAGGAAATCTATAGTTATAATTCTCAACCAGCTCAATATTAAAAATAATAAAATCGATAAAGATAATTTTGAAAAAAATCATAACAAAAAAAATATCATGCGGAGGAACACTATAGCAATCCACATTGTTTTAAAGAAAAAAAATACGAAACTAAATTCTCAACCAGCTCAATATGAAAAAAAAATCGACAAAGACAATTCTGAAAAAAAAAAACAATCATAAAAAAATGAAAAAAAAAACCATGTGGGGAAACACTGTAGCAATCCACAGTGTTTTAAAGAAAAAAAATACAAAGCTCAATTTTCAACCAACTCCTTATTAAAAAAATAAAATCAACAAAAACAATTCTGAAAAAAAACACAAAAAATTGAAAAAACAAAAGAAGACAATTTTGGGGAAAAAAAAGCAAAAAAAATAGAAAAAAAAATAGAAAAAAAACATGTGGGGAAAGTTAAAGCTGAATTCTCAACCAGCTCAATATTAAAAAAAGAATTCGACAAAAATAATTTTGGAAAAAAAAACATGTGGGGAAACACTGTAGCAAAACAAAAACCATACGGGGAAATATTGTAACAATTCACAGTGTTTTAAAGAAAAAAACTATGAAGCAAAATTGACAAAGACCATTTTATAAAAAAAAAAAGAAAAAAATTCATAAAAAAAAAGTCATGTAGGGAAATATTGTAGTAATCCATAATGTTTTAAAGAAAAAAACTACAGAACTAAATTTTCAAACAGTTTCATATTAAAAAAAATCG
>Ga0307511_10004648_pt1 | contig 14023 bp, 16 predicted proteins | sample 13_EM_MG_FD_200266 | JGI IMG/M metagenome (GOLD analysis project Ga0307511, IMG submission 200266) | Populus trichocarpa ectomycorrhiza microbial communities from riparian zone in the Pacific Northwest, United States - 13_EM | ecosystem: Host-associated > Plants > Roots > Unclassified | place...
CCTCCCCCTGTAAGCCCACGCTGCAACTTTTCCATTCTATTCCGTTCCATTCCCTTCCATTCCATTACAATTCTATTCTATTCTATTACAACAAGCAAAGCCGATCCACGCACCACTACCACTACCACAGGCACAGGAGCACCGTGACGTTCTCCAGGAACATATAACATACAATACCCCAGCTACATCCCGCAGGGATATTACAAAGTATACGCCCACCATATCCATACTCCCCCGCTTCGCTCATTACTCACTCATCACTCACTCATCACTCATTTCTCCTTCCTTACTTCATTGCAAAAAAAAAAAAAAAAAACACCATCTTCCGCCAGTAGCTGGGTCCCCCTCCAGATAACCCTCTAACAAAATTTGTGTATCTATTATTCAGAGCCTTCCAAGGCAAGTCGTGGAGAACTACCTACGTATCTACGTATGTATAAGTAGGAATAGGTAGGCAGCATGGAAAGGGTATTATCTTTATATCTTCATATCTTCATATCTTCACATCTTTTAACGATCATGGGTAACTGGATGTGAGTAGATAGATAGATGGATAGATATATAGATAGATAGAGAGGAGTTGAGTGAAGGTAGGAGGGAGGGAGGAAGGGAGGAAGGGTTGGAGGGGGATCTAGAAGGACTAAGGGCGGTAGGTCCCTAGGGGTAGGTAGCCATTACCAAAGATCTTGATATTCTACAATTCGTTTTGCAGAGCATATGTGGGGGGCGGTAGGGGTTGGTTTAATTGTTTTTCAATAAGCTCACTCACGCAATGTCTGTCTGTAACGAAGCATATATTGATTTGATTTGATGATAGTATACCTGTATAAAGTTAATTTTGGTGGGTTATTTAAATTTTAAATTTGCTTAGTTTCCCAGTTTCCCACTCAGGGTAATAACAGCAGATTCTTGTTCCCAGGCATAGCCTTGCAGTGTACATAACGGCGGGGCTGTGGTCAAGGACAATGGGCTGCTACAGGGAGCGCACGCATGGACTATGAAAAGGAATATTGTATTGAGAGTAGAATAAGAGTGGTTGCGTGAGGTGTAGAGAAAGATGTCGAAGTTTTTAATAGACACCCATCCCGAGTGATCCCATCCCCAGTGACTGCCCAGTGACCCTGTTTGTTCGACTCCATACATCCGCGTCCATACATCTATCGTTCTATCCTATACCACACAGATCCGTATCCTATTTGTACATAATGCTGCCTGAACCCAGTCGGGCTTCCGGCTGGCTCATCATGGCCCCTAGTGCGGCTACATATGAGTATCTGAGGATATAGAAATCTAAAAAAAACACAGCTCCGTAGGCTCTTATGAGTGTGGTCGCCGTGACGTGCAGCCGGTCGTGTATTGAATTAGTCTATGCATATTTCTCCCCATTCACAGGCTCTTTGTAATGAAGTTCTGCAATGTTGCGGATAAAGAACTGCACCTTCTACCGACAATGTAGTATGTAGCCCCCAGTCCGTTTTTGCTGATAGAGCATGCACACTTTGGTGTTTGTGAAGTCATCGGGATTCTAGATGTTGTAGATAGAACTGGCGATCCACACCTTGGACAGCCCAGCGACATCTCGTCCGCCCCTTGGATTGCCCTATTCTCCGACGTTGCTGCCTTTCCCAACTTGACCTTCTGATCGCCTGTTCTTTTGTGATGAAAATATTTTGCATCACCAAGTCCCGGTAACGGGGGGGCGGGGGGAGGACATTGCAAAGATACGGCCGATGATATCCTTCCGATTTGCCATTTCCCCACCTCGCTTACCATCGGCTCCTAAAATTGCAGTGAGATAGGTGATTTGGTAATTGGCAATTATCCGTAATGACTTGCAAAAGCCTTTTGATATGACATCGCGTTGGTCTGGTGAAGTTCCAACACAGCCCAGCCCAGCGTCTCCGAACCCCAGCCTGGCTGTTCGGGAATTGGTACCATTGGTACTGATGGTCATGTTTAGCTGGGTATTGGAGGTGTGTACTATTGGCGGAAGCCTGGTTCGGTTCTAAGATGGGACTGACTGGTTCCTCGTCGCGGAGGTAGAGACTGCAATTGTCAAAGTAATTTTGTAGCAATGCACTAGATCGTCCAAATTGAGTGTAATAGTAGGAGCAACTGCGTAACAACGAGCTTCCTTGACTGCCCAGAGGTCCTTGTCAAATTCCTGGTCCAGTATCTCAATCTCCGAATGCATAACGAGCGCTGTGGCAGGAGGGTGTACAACTCTTGAACAATGTTAATAAGAGGCATTCAGGAGGGCAATAGGACTGGAGTGGCGCTGATACCCGTGTTCGGGCAAGCTCACGAAGGGGGACATAATAGGCTGCTATCTGTACTTGCGTCGGAGTAAATATCCTCAGAAACGGTCGACAGAGGCGGCAGTGGTGTTTGCTTGGTTGTACAGCTGGAAGACACCAGCGTCTCTCTGCTGTTTGAAACGCATAGGTTGCTGGCTGAACCAGGGTGATTGCTTCTTTGCATCCTAATTAGGCATGAGCCAGTGATTAAAATCTCGATGGACCCAAACCACAGTTTTCCCCATGATCACTGGCTCGCCCCTGGTAGATGCCTACCTTCCTGTGGTACCAGCTCGATCCCCTTGTTTAGTCTGGCTCGCCTTGTTATCAAAGACAGAATCCCAAAGTTGAAACAGATTATTAGGATCAGTACTGTCAGAGGTTGCATTACTTCGATTATATTGTCCCATGTGGTTGAGATTAAACTAGGTAGCCAAAGTTTAGTGTTTAATGTAACGTCATCATGGGTGGGGTGTAATTACATTGTGATGCGCTGTTTCCCCAACGTTCTCCCGCGACCAGCTCCTATAGCAAATGGTCTCACCAAACATGGCAGAATTGCGACCTCTGGGAAATTGCCCACTGCCAGATAAGGCTTTCCAGTCTCAAAGGCCTTTGTAACGGGATATGGATGATTCTGTGACCTTCCCATCATCGATTGCGATTAGATTCTTGCGTTCTCATGTCCTCTTGTATCATGCACATCTTTCACACCACCCACCGCTGTACCCCCAATGGTAGTGAGTACATACTATAACGGATGTCAGCTATAGGTAATCCGTACCAAGGTGACATAAACCGCGCCGAAAACTCCAGGCGTCTCTATGGATACCCGTGACAGAGATGAGTAGACGAGGCAGCGATTTCGGCAAACGTTGTACTTGGACTCGGTGGGGAGGCAGCCATTACGCCTAGGGATCCAGCGGGTAAGGCGGTGGCAGGGCATATACTGCACTCCGTAGCTAGCTTATACTCCGAAAAAATTTGATGTTTCCTTTAGCTCTTGGTGATTAGATTAGATTAGGTTCGCGTAGGCTGGGGGGTAAGGAAGCTCAGGGGTGTTGAGCAGCAGGGCGCGATTCCCAGTTGGCTCAGTGGGTCTGGCAGTGGTGGTCACGGCGAGACTTAGTCTGGTTGGTGAGACCCTCCTCGAGGTCTGACACCCGTACGTGGTGGAATACCTGACGGTGCCATCCTCTCTGAAGCTGCGGGGAGATCTGGAGACGTAAGGCGCGATTCCCTTTGGGCTCATTCAGGCTGACAGTATATACCGCTCGACCTCTTATATAGAACGTGGCGCAGCGTACTAGAAATTGTCCAGTGAAGGAACAAGTAGTGTAGCGGCACAGCTAGGCACGAAAATGGTTGGGGTTTGGAGACTGGCGATCTTTACGATGAACGTAGCAGACTGAGTTTCTTTTCTTTTGCAGACTGACGTCCTTTCCAAAGAACGATGTAGACAGACAGAGTAAGTGCAGTCATGAACTGCCAGTTGGGAGGGAGCCTACTGTTTGAATTATGCAGACTGAGGCCCGTGCCGGGTGACTATGCAGAGAGACTGGATGTTCTTTCTGAAGAACTCCGCAGAGTGAGTTTCCCTCCCAAGGGCTGTGCAGACTAAAGTCTATGTTGGAGATGGGTTTAGGTAGCTGTAGGGTGCAGGAAGTATCTGGTACTTCAACTGTAGGAAAGCGTTTCGGTTTGGAGTGAGTTTAGATTTAATAACATAGTATGTGTATTGATATCGGAGACTGAGCCGATCAAGTGGTTCTTTCCCGGGTGTGCTTTCGACAGAGGAAGTTTCCTGTCCTTTTGTACAAAGGTTTCACGTAATCTCAAGTCACGGGGTCAGTGCTAGTACTGTAAGTCTCGGTAGGCTCTGTGACGGCACCTAAACACACACACCGACTCTCATCACAGACACACCCTCTCCTCGGTACCAGCTTGCCCTACAAGCGCCACCACCAAATATCTGAACCTCCCTAAGACAACCATTCCGGATGACCTTACCCTATCCGTGAATGGGCTGGGCGTTACCTACCCCTACAGATATCGAGCACCCGTTACTCCAGGAGGCGCAAGACTATGATAACTATGATCCTTTTGGGGGGCCTCTGGCGCCAAAGCTATTTGGGCGATCGAATGTGCTTGGAGTCTCGCTCCGGTCTGCCCCAAAGAGGGCCATACCCGCGGTGTCCCTTACCAATCTACCCCGCCTGTTACATACCCCCGCCGGTCCTGACCGAAAGCTTGTAACGGGAGTTTTTTGTACTGTACTCGAGTCATTCAAAGCATGGATATGAAATCCTAGAAAGGTGATTATCACTACGGACTAGAAATTGGGATTGCTAGTTTCTGGGGACAAAAATCGCCCGCTCAGTCTTGGATCATGGGAACTGATCATCCACACTCCTTTTAGTCTGGGACTCGGGAACGTAACTCCAGCTAGATACCTAGAATAACCGCCATAGACAATCGATTCCCATGACTGGATATTCCTAGGCGTTTGTATCAACACCGCAAAGGTATAAAACAGCATCAATACAGCCATCATAATGTCCACAAGATATCCTCCCTGCTACAAGAACAACATTCATGTCACAGACGGTGCTTTTGAATGCTTTCCCCCACAGCAGCTGTTTCTCTCAACTGCTCGACCCAAGGCAAGCTAGGGAATTTGGTGGGCAAACAAAGGCTGATGTTGCGTTGTGGGGGCAAGAGTTTGGGACTGGCCACAAAGAGAGGATTGAGGAATATCAATATGTCGACACCTTCAGCTCGGAGGGGCGGTAGGGCCAGGAGGCAATCAATCTCCTCCATACGGACTTTTGTTATGGACTATGGGCCTCCTCTATAGGTACCTACCACACTCTGAGAGATACGGTGACAATACTGATGCTTGCCCTGACGATACATCTCTTCACCCTCATCCCTAGACCAAGAAGGAATATTTATTGTCGTAATCGAAGATTATACTGATAGAGACGATGAGATGGTAAGGGAATGGGATGTAATCTAAAATCCGAGAGCCGCAGTGGCCACAGAGGGCTGGGAAAGGGAGCTTGTTATAAGGTCACTATATATATCGACTGATTTCCAGAGTCTACAAAAGCGCACCGGCTCATAAGATACTGCCTTAGGTTGCAAGGATTGCAAAGCGCTCTTACTGGGACTGGCTTGTGTCGAGGATGTAGGCGGTGGGTATAGGCAAAGAGGCGGACAAATGTGGAGGGGCAGACGAAGTCGAAGAACCCGAAGAATGTGAACAGACGGAGGAAGTACTGTATAATGGGAATAATCCTATAAACTTATAACCATTTGAGACACCAAAGTGTTGCAATACTCTCAGATGAGAGCCAAGGACGAAATCACGGGAGGAATAAGTAGCTGGCCAGATTGGAAACAAATCGGGACAAGAGCAGGAATAACGGGAGGAGACAATCAATTTAGACAAAACTCAAAAGGAATAAAAGACCCGGAAAAATCGCTGGCGAAAATGAATAGAGGCCAGAGAGCACGGGGACCTACCACGGCCATAAGTCTATAGCGATAGCTCCGGCGATAAAATACTCTCTTGTTTTTTTCTTTTTCTCTCTAGCAAAATCCATCCCTCGCTCATATAACCTCGTACCGTAATCCTTACACAAAGTACCATAGGAGCTTTAGATTTCCCGGCATAACTCTCTCTCTCTCCCATCGATTCTGCCAATCCCCCCCAGGATATCGCACTAGGTAGTACATATCTAAGACTAGAATACCACTCCGAGGTTGTGGGTTTACCTACCTAGCATCCAGATATCCAGAGGTGGTGGGTAATCGTTGTGGTTATTTTAGTTATTATAGCACCATAATAGAAATTCAGCTGATCTCGTAACTAGCTGGTTAAGGGACTCCAGAGTTGCTTGAACGAGATATCGATAATGGACGTTAAGTTTGCATCTTGGTCAGTTCAACACCACCCCCAACATCAGCTGGCGACCTCAACCGCCGCATGCACACAATTAGGATAGGAAAGAAAGATGTATCACAGCTAGTAAGTATGCTGACGGATACCCAGCTGCGGGAGAAATAATCGGTATGGCCATCTATGCGCCGAGCGAAGTTGCAGCATGAGGTGATGTGACGTCAGCAGGCAGATATGTATTAGTTGACAAACTTGTTGATTTGAGGCGTTTTAATCAAATAGGTTATTTGAAGTTTTGGTCTAAATCTGCGCTAGTAGTAGTGGTTCCCATAAACGTTATGGACATACTGACTGAGTGGCATCCACTAGATAGTGGCAAGAGTAAGTATTTTGCCTCAACTCACCTCTGGCTCTGGTACTCTGGTAGTCTGGTTGGGTACTCTGGTACTTATTGCTCTAGCTTTCCCGGCAGCTATTGCACCAGCTTTCCCGGCAGCTCTTCCGCCAGAGCTTCCGTGAGTTGTTATGCCAGCTTTCCTAGCAGACATTTCACGTGCCAACCAGACTAACATTTCACCAGCTTTCCTGGCAGCTATTCTGCCAGAGCTTCTGTGAGTTATTACGCTAGCTTTCCCAACTGCTATGGCCCTAGCTTTCCCTGCAGCTATTCTGCCAGAGCTTTCATGAGTTATTATGCTAGCTTTTCCGGCAGCAGTGCTTTTGTGAGTTATTATCCCAACAGCTATCCCCGCTAGAGATTCTGAGACCTGTTCTTGCAGTGCTTTCCCAGGCTTCCACGCCAGCTTTCCCACTTTTCCGTCTGCTTTCCCGCACTTGTGCTATTGGTCGCACAAGCAATTTCGCAAGCTATTCTGCCAGACATCGCTATATCGACTTCAGGGGCGATTCAGGCAGGCATTTGGTCAGCTGTGCCCCGCCCTACTCAACCAGAGCTGTTTCCCTCCTATGCGGGATGCTATTTTTCTAGCTCTTGCTCTGCCATTCTCCTTATACTTCCGATGGCTATGCTGACATTCCTCCCAGGTATACGCGGGCACATGGGAAACTCTTGTAATGCACTTGCGAAGCTTTATCTACGCAGACATGATGGAGACAACCAAATAGATTCATTAGATTCTTGTACATAGCAAGCAATCACTCCATAGGCTATCTTTAATATAGGCATTGTATACCGTCATATTTGCATGCTCCTCTGGCTGTCATACCATAGCCCGTAATTATTATATAACCTACCTTTCATTAAGTTTGCCACGTACAACTGCAGAATAAGGCTGAGCCATATACCTTTGCATTTGGGATTTTGGCATGCGAAACAGGGTATTCACAAAGCAACAAATGCCTAAAATAGTTCCAGGCGATGGCTATCAAATCTCGGAAACAAACCGAAAACACACCAAGTCCCTATTATTTGCATACAAAAAAAAATTTTAAAAAAAAACTCCGATGAACCAGCACTTATCCTTCCACAACCACACCTTTCCTCTCCATGCCTCCATGACTCAACGCAAAATAAATACACTCCACCGCGATCGAACAACTATCCATCCATCGCTGCCTGTCTGAGCCCATCGTATCAAATATTATCAACATTTCTTCGCTCATCCGAAATGACCCACCATCGTATCTAAGCATTTTCCAGCTCTTCCCTGTCGTAACAAAACCAAATACCTCACCCACACCATTATTATCACGCATATCCTTCATGGCAAGCAAACATTGCTTCATGGCCTGGCCGAGGGAAGATCGCTTTGCCTCCACTATAAGAATAAAGTCTTCTCTTCTCACTTGGATAAGATCCACAATAACAAATTTCTCTTCTCCGCCCGTCTCGCCATCTGTAGAAACAATTTCCTTCTCAGACCGTAGCCGTACATTTTCGCGTCCCGTCCTCTGGATAAAAGTATCGAGTATAGGACTAACGATAGCATAAACCAAGTGGTTGATATTAGCCTCTTTGAAACCCGAATCCGCTTCAGTAGGAGGACCTTCAACATTTATTAGCATTACCAGCAACAAACTCCGACTACCAAAATACCTTCCATCCGTAAATAACGCACTATCTCCTTATATACCTCCTCCTTCATCTCATCCAGGCTCAGCTCACCATCCTGGTTACCGTTGTTCAGCACTGTTTTAACCGGCATCTCTCGGAGTGATGTGAATCTAAACCCTAGTCTGTCCTCCGCTTGTGCCGGGGACATGTTGCTATCCCATGTAATCCATTTCGACTTTCGCTTCTTGTTCCTATTTTCGTCCCCCATCGTAACAGGCCCTGGCTAACCAATCAGTATTAATTTACAAAAACCAAACCTGAACTTACCGATAGCTTCTTAAACCTGGTTAGTAACGGAGTGGAGCGTGAACGGAACGCAGTTAAGGTACCCAAGCCAAGCGAAGTGAAGTGTACTGAGATACGACTACAAAAAGTGGGAATGAACTGCAGAATATTAGTCAGACACGTGACTGTACATGTGGGCCAAGCCCGATGTTTATATCGGGGGCTAAGCCCCATAATGTAATTGCTGGCATCTTGTCGTGCTACCTATCTGGTTATTGTCGTGCTAGGAAATCTAGTTATGAATTTCTTGGCAACACAACCAAAGGTTTGTTTAGTGGAAGCGAGAAATGGGTCGCCCATTCACCAATCTGCATAATATTCTAGTATTATTACTTCATACGAAACTATGGAATAATTAAGCCAGACAAGTAGAGGTATGAAAAAATATAACAAATAAAATACTAGAAATCAAGTCCTTTTCCGCAACACCATGGAATGCAATGTACTATGAGGCCGAATGCGAAATAGAAGAAAGAGTTTCGCATGAAGTAATAATACTAGAATATTATGCAGTTTGGTGAATGGGCCGTCCCAACCAGCAATCGCGTCCCTTGCTGACTGGGCCGCATTGTTGATGTGTCCAACAATACAGTCGGACTCGGAAACCATGGACAGGGACCCACTGGCGAGACTTCTTTGCTTGCGCTGTCTGGTAGAAGACATGAATGTCCAATTCCATTCTACAAACACCCCGTGCATGTCAGCCCCCCAGATGTTAGAACGAAGTAATGGGGTGAATGCACAAGGGTATGATTGGATTGAGCCGAGATGACTGCATCAGCATGAATTATGCATTGATAAGGCGGTTGTGATTGTTTCTATTATTTCTCGAGTTAGCGGTATTCTGGAAGCTGGAGTATTTAAGGCGGAGGATTTCCTTACATCTCTTATATTATGATCAGACAAGCGGCTTCTGCTATAGTATAACTAATATACTGTCTATCCTCTCGCGAACGATGTAGAACGATTTCTACAGCTCACCTGCATTCTCCCCCCATCCAGCTAGTAGCTCCTCTTTCCCAAGAGGTAAAGGTTGCCCACCTCCAACAATGCCGTGCATATCATTCCGCCCATACCTAGCTATACCGTCATCACCTTGCACACCCGCCTTGAGCCTATCCACCTAGCCTGACTCACGGTGAGACGCACGTGCTACCATGTGCACATTCACCTGAATGTCCCATTGATATATATACAGCTCCTGTATTGCCTGCTTCTTCCATATCACATCAGTTCAGTTCATCGCAGCAGCTAGATCAATACAGAGCATTTATCTCTTCTCTCATCTCTCTCACGTCCTTGGATTCACTACTCACCGCTCGCCACATTCGAACACCTACGACATCGAGAACTGCTGTAAAAATTGAAACCAGTCTTCCTCCAGCTTCATTGTTCTCTTACACCGCGAGGATAATATATGGCACCTCAGTTTTATTGGTGTTTTACCTTTCTTTGCTGGTTTGATGAGTGCCTGGTATAAAATTTCAATACCAGGGGAGTAGGCCCCAACGTTCCCAAGGCCCACGCTCAATTTTTCTTTAACGCTACTTCGAAATCCGCCCATCTTTAGTACCACCTTAAGCAAAATCGAGGCGTGTAGTTTGTCGCAGGTATTTGACAGATTTGAAGAGCTGAACACAGGCATATCCATCAACCCCACTCCGGAGGTCCCTTGATATCTTCTGTAACTGGATAGAGAATACTTTTGCAACAGGGAGTCTTAGCTTCTTTGTTGCATTAATAACTGCAATACCTCTAGTTCCTGCTCTTAACCTTTCGCCAGTAATAGCTTTGACTGTCGAGAGGACCTTCTGATTTTCCTGGTCTAGTATCTCATCCGAACGCATGATGAACGCTATGGTAGGAAAGTGTGCAACTCTTGAACATTGTTAATAAGAGGTATTCAAGAAGGCATTAGGGTTGGAGTGGCACTGATGCCCGTGTACGGGCGAGCACATGACGGGGGACACAGTGTCGTAACATGTGGTTTTCAGCTGAATACTTACCACATGAACGCCTGGAATCAATTCTTGTTTTAGTCCGCATTGCGTGTCGCACAGCGCCACCATTGTGTTCCTCTCTTTTTAGTGTATTGGTTCGCTCACATACTTGTCGGCTCATCATGTATTTAACTGCACCTATTTCCAACTATTACTAGAAGAATCAAGGACGTTTCCGTATTACTATTCTCCATGTAGTAGACGCAAGTCTTCCACGATTCTGCTCGTTCCCAAAATATCGTTGCACACGTTTCCATACACACCAGACTGCTGTCTGTGCTTATGTCAGAGTAAAAATTTTAATTTTAAAAAAAAGTATCTTGAGAAACGAGGTGAGAAGGGTCGACAGGGCGGATGAACGAGATGATGCTAAGGACACTTTGGTGTTAATACGAGTAGTTCGGGAGGAGCAACAGGACGCTGATACCCATTTGCACGGGCAAGCTCACAAGGGCGGGGTAGTCTCTGTACTTACGCAGTAAATATCCTCAGGATCAAAGTGAGAAGCGTGGACAGAAGGCTGACGAACAAGGCGATGCTGAGGACACGGTGGTACCGTGGTGGTGGTATGAGAACTGCTTTAAAAAAGTGTATCACTGCATGTTGGAGGCGGCAGGTGAGGGCTGCCAATGTTGGCAGTGGACACTGGTTTCCCAAGGTGCTTTTCAACAATCATGGACGTCTGGACCTGATAATATTGTCTGGTTACTCGGTCGCGAATAGAGGCTGGGTGCAACCAGACTAAGATGCAGGTAACGAAGATAGTTAAAGGAGTTCGCAAACCTTCTTAAATCAGGTGTTGTTCTATTAAACTCCGCTACAAAAATATGATCTGGTTAGGTACCACTGTAGTGGGGCTCTAGCATCTACGACCATAGACTGAATAAAACGAGGCATCCCGTCCGCTCTGCCATATCTAAGCTTCAGATCGCCAGGCTAGTACTGTGCTGGGTGACCACGCGGGAATCCCCGGTGTCGTAGATAATGTCTTTTTTGTCTCCGTATTGTACTACTACAGCCTGACTTTTGATGTTCTTTCATAGTCTGGTTGTTCTTTCAACTTTGGTAATTTGCCGCCTGAGGCTCGTTAATCACTGCCTTCTTCGAATGCACCTACTGCGTCACCAATTTCATTCCGCGCCATAGAAATATAATTCTAGTAGATTATATTGATCTTAACATCTGATCTCGTACCAAGACTCTACTTAACATCTAATATTGGCGTTCATTTTATTTGTACCAAGTGGTGGCTTCTATATATATTTGGTATGACCAACTTGCACTCTATTTTCCATGCATATATATCTGAGATTTTAAGCTTCAAAACATAGGCGGAAATAATGACGGGTACTTTTCTAGCATACTTAGGAATCATGTGACACTACCAAATCCTCTTTATGGACAATATTAGTGTTAATTCCATTCCAATCGAGGCTCATAGAAAGGTAAAGTTCTTTAATACCTCTGTTTTTCAGATGCAAGTCGAGCGGACTCAACTCAGGCGGGTACTCAGTAGGCAGAGAAGACTTGTTGGAGTTTATCGATGGCAAGTATTAAGCAATGGAATATCATGGATATAATCTGGTATAGTAGCAGGCATATCAGTTGTTCTGGCTGACAGTGGTTATATTATTACTGAGAACTTACACAAATATTACTCTGAAACTACAGACGGTAGTTACCGATCCATCACCTACATATACAAGGTCCTCATAAAAATAGATATGTTCTGCGAGTAAGAATTACAAGGTTATGAAACGGAGGAATTTTGGGTCGAATAATGAAGAGAATTGCTATTGCCGGAGCTTGTGTTATGTTCACCACAGATTTCGGTGCTATGGGATAGCTGCTGCTTATATGTTCCTTCTTGTTATCTTTTTCCACACTAGGTTTAGGACACGTCCTTCCCGTGTTTTTCCACATCAGGACACCGCCTGATACCCATGTGTGCGAGAGTACTCTCCTACACTCTCCCCTAATCGATCATCCATTCTTCCATCCAATCCCAATTGCTTGTTTCGGCTCAGACTCACCAGCAGTCTCCAACATTATCCTATTCCGTTTCTTGCGGTGACGGCAAAGGCACATGTTCTACTGCTAAAATGAATAGCAGCATCAATATACTACGGAGGCTAGGCTCGTTCTGATGTTCGAGGCATACGCGCTGAGGGTGGTGGTGGTAGCGGCGGCAGTGGTCGTGGCCTACTTCTAGAATATGAATGTATGTACTTAGAACTTAGGTTAACACAGGCTGTTAAGTGATTTGTGCAGGCTGAAATAGGCCGTACTTTTCACACCGACATCGATACCAACTGCTTCAAGTGAACTCCGTAGCGCACCTAGTCCCAAATCCGGGTGGTAAAAGAATCTCTTCGGGACCTAATCATTAATTCAGTCAAGGTTTGAAGGCAATAATAAATCCTACTCCTCCCCACACGTCTCTTGTTCTCACTCGTTCTGCATCGATACTTTATCCTCTGCAATCGAGCGACAGTATTTCTACTCCCACTTCCGCTTCTCGCCGCGCACCACCCAGAAAGCTAGTGAGTCCTTTCCAGATTAATATTTATTTCTACCAAAATTTGAACCGTGACGAGGCCCCGATTGCCATGGCGCATTCAGGTATATACTTGGTGGTACCACACATCTAGTAAATAGGTATACCAGATAGTAGATGTGACCTAAAAACAACCAGACTACCTAAAAACAACTACTTGAGTAGACTCAAACTAACTTTACTTGCTTCCCTTAGTCTGGCTGCATTACTCGCCAGCGAATGGCTACCATCGGACACTCATATCACCTCTCCCCCACAGCTCCAGCTCCGTTCTAGATCTTCAACCCGACCAACTTGAGTGGCTCGCCACCCTCACCCCCGGGTACAGCTCCCCAACCCCTTGATCTCCTGCACCCCCCACTGTACCACCTGGAGATCTTGGCAGCTATGGGCCCCAGCATTTGCATGCGCACGTCGTCTCACCTCAAACTCGGCACTCTTCGAGCTCGATTGGGGGTATATAATATGGCCCTCATGATGCTAGAGGTTGGTACACGTATATGGATATGTTGCTGAGGGGTAGATCGATCTCGATCTGCGGCGGGGTGACCACGTGGGGGGGTAGGCGTACTCAGGGGACTCGCTCGCGGAGGAGGGTGACGGGGGTGAGAAGTATACTAATTTTATCTGGGTAGCAAACTCCATCATTTGCTCTGTTCACTTTCGCATACCGCGACCCATGGAGGATCGGCTGCCTAACACAGCGACTGGTAATGACCTGCACCAGGTACCATTGGCTACCTAAGGATGCACGTGTACGGTAGGATGCACGCCTGCATAACATCACTGTTTTCACCTCCTCACACAATATCATGAGAGCATAGTAGTCAGAAGCTATATTACGCTCTACAACATGGCTACTCTCACACCTGGCCAAAGTTAACCCAGTACCCAATACTCACCCTT
>Ga0307511_10004649_pt1 | contig 14022 bp, 9 predicted proteins | sample 13_EM_MG_FD_200266 | JGI IMG/M metagenome (GOLD analysis project Ga0307511, IMG submission 200266) | Populus trichocarpa ectomycorrhiza microbial communities from riparian zone in the Pacific Northwest, United States - 13_EM | ecosystem: Host-associated > Plants > Roots > Unclassified | place...
TGCAGCTGTTTTACTTGTTTATATAGACTACTTTACTATATCTCTATTAATTAGAATGTTATTAGATTATTGGCTAGTGTTAAATTATGGTTTGGATCAATTTTTTTAATATATAAAAATTATTGAATGATATAAACTCAAAACATAATGCATGCTGGAAGAAATTTTTTTAAAATATTAATACAATGATATATTAATATAATAAATATCAACCCTGGTCATAAACCTAGGACTAACTCTAAAAAATAATAAAGTAAAATTCTAAATCATTCAAATATTGAAAGATAAAATTAAAAAAAAATACAATAAAAAGAGGAGCCAAAACAAAAGAAATAACAATTAAAAGAATGAGGATTAAGTTTAATACAAAAATAATTTAAAATCAAATACTAAGAGATGAAATTGAAAATAAAATTCAATTAGAAAAAATGATAAAAACAAATAAACAACAATAAAAGGAATGAGGACAACATTTAATATAAAAATTAATAAAATCAAATAATGAAGGGTAAAATCAAAGAAAAAATCAAATTAAATGGCACATTTATATTTTAGCAAGGAGAAGAGAGAGAGTAAAAAAATTCTGGAAAAATAACGATGATGTGTTTCTAATATTACCCCGAAAAGCATTGTTTGGACTTGAGACTATGCCTTACACATTGCATACTCACTCACTCGTATGTTGCATAATAAAAAATTTTAAAAAATAATATTCTTATTAATTAATAGATCAAATCGCCACCTTTCTACTTGTTTATTAAAAAAAAATTGAAAAGATCAAATTGCAGCACCCATTCAGCCTTCTAAAAAATTCTGCCCTGGAACAACATAGTCATTACACAACGTATTTAAAAGAGAAAAAAACTGCAATTATTTTCAAATTGAATACGATGATAACTAATAGATCAAAGACTATTTATCTCCTATAAGAAGTTTATCGAACAGTGGATTTACCATGGTTCTCATGTGTATATATTTTTTTTAATAAAGAGCCTAATGGTAAATCAAGTGTGCTCCTTTCCTTGTATATACATAGAAACAGAAGGGTAAATGTGGCCCCACAACTTGATGCATCAACTCACGTTATTCCTGGGATCCATCTTTCTTTTTTTATATATATATATATTTTTTTTTATTTGAAAGTATATTAATAATTATTTTTTAAAATATTTTTTATTCAAAAATATATAAAAATTATTATTTTTTATTTTTTAAAAATTATTTTTGATATAGCACATTAAAATAATCTGAAAAGATAAAAAAAAATTTAATTTAAAGAAAATAAAAAAATAATTTTTTTTTAAATTTTTTCAAAAATATTTTTAAAATTAAAAAATAAACATGCATTAATTTTTTATAATGATATGCATGCATCCCCTTTTCTCATGTGATGAATAGAAAAATACAATCTCTTTGTACAGAGTAACTCCGCCTTCGTATTTGATTGCAAGCTTCAAATTAGCCCTCTAATTTCCATCTGCTAACATGGCCAGAAGCACACATAACACCCCCACAGAATGGCCCTAAATGCAATCACCCATTCGAGCCAGGCCCAATAAACTTCCTAATTTTAAGGCCCGTTATCAGCCTATCTAGCAACCTGCCGTCTCTTAGGGCATGCATTATCACTGGTAATGGCGGTGTATTTTAGTAGCACCAAAGAAGGGGTTAATTTCATGTGCGTGAGGGGTGAAGTGATTTATTAACCAGAGGAAAGAATTGAATGCGTCCTACTTGTTTTAATTGTATTGGCGACCGTTGGATATGCCTTGTTAGGTGAATGGGTGTGTGTGACAATGATGATGAGGTACGAGAGGAGGACACGTGGCGGAATGGGATGCACATGCCACCTGTGACTAGTTTTGCTTGTATCGTCCTCGCAGTATTCTATATATAGTATATTTCAAGAGTATAAAATGAAATTAACCAAATAAAACGCAAGAAAAACATCAATTTGACGGGAAAGGGCCAAAATAGTAGCACTACATTATCTGAGGGTCAATAATGGTTCAATTTATTTTTATTCAATTTTCTATGTTTTTCAAATCCATTAAAAAAAAAAAAAAACTTCTGAGGAGTTAGGACCCTCCAGGATAAATTGATCCACCTACCTGGAAATTATATGGAAGGCCTCCTAAATAATCTTATGGCCCACCTCACTGTTCGAGAGATGCTGCCATCAAGTTTTATAAAGACGTGGGACTGGGTTGGATCATTTCTTTCCAGGCTCAAGCTTGTTAATAAATGCAGGGTAAGTTTTTCAGCGGTCCACATTTTCAAACTATTTTATTTTCTCTGACCGTGTGCTCACAAAAATAGGTCACGTGGATAGGAATTAGGAAGCATACCTACTCCCCGGGTATGGGTAGATTAATAGGCTTCGCAACGAAAATATACCCAGCTTCTCACCCTTCTAAAATTATTGAGTTCATGTTATACGTATGTATTCGGTCAGCAACATTACATGTGATGTACCCAAATAAAACTAACCAGGAAATCCTCCTAAATAGGTTAAAAAAAATTCATTGGACTCCGGCTTGGCAGTCCGAGTCCATGCTAAGCCGAGAGCACACCCAATATTGAGATGACGTGTGTGCCCAGTTAGTGTTGGGCGTCCACCCTAACACAAGGATGAAATTACTTTTCAACTCATTCTCTATACAGAAAGACAAGATTAGCGCTTGATGTAGCCTAAAGATTTAGTACCCCGTTGAATCAAAATGGGATCACCCATTCAAGGCTAATATGGTAGCCATGGTGAACACCTACCAACTCTGTGACATGTTTGAAAAAATCTCCCCTATATTTGGCACTTAGATCACATCAGGACCACAATTCTTAGAGAGAATATAGGTTTATTTTTGCAATAAAAATATTATATCTGATATACATTTCTTATCTATAGATCTCCAATGCAATCTTGGACTGACACATTCTTTAGGTGATGTATAGGAACATCTCACCAATTCACTAGGGGTTGATATGAGATCCTTCATTCTTTGGGTGATGCCTAATGACCTCTCACTAATTCATCAAGGGTTGACATGTGATCCCTTATTCTCCAGGTGATGTCTAAGGGTTTCTCACCAATTCATCAGGGGTTGATTTTGGATCTTCGGCTCTCTAATATAATCTCAGACTGGCACTACTCTTCAGTGGGGGGCTTCCAAGCCCCCACACCAGAACTAGAGAGGTCATATACCTTTCACACTTTAGTGCAACCACTCTCCAAGGGATGAACTTGGTTATCCTAGTACAATAGAATCGCCCTCTTTGAGTTCCTCTTAGCCCTTTAGAAAATTTTCTAAGTATGGACGTCCTCATGGTTCACTCTTCTTGGGTTCCTTTTATCCTTTTAGAATATTTACTAAGTATAGGCTCACCCTCCATGGGTTTCCACCAGTCACTTATAAATTTTTCTAAGTATGGGTTTCTTCTCTATAAGTTTCCTTGACCTTAGAAAAATTTTCTAAGTATGGAGTCTTTTGTATCTCACCACACTCCCTTAAGAGTTTTTCTAAATATGGGTTCCTTCATGGTTCCTCTTTATATACTTAGAGATTTTTTCAAGTATGGTGCACGCCCCTACACACGGGCTCTCTAGTTTATTACTCAAGTTTTAACTCATCTTCTCATATGGAGAAAATTCGACGATCTTGTCATGGTAACTTAATATTTTTAAAAGTCTTTATAGATTAATACGAAAAAGCCTTGGGAGGCTGCTGGTGGATCCAAATAAAATGGACCTAAACCCCCCTAAAAAAATATACCAAAACAATCCTCCAAAATAGACCTAAAAAACACTCATTGGGCTTGGGCTAGGGCTATAAAGCCCGAGCCCATGCTAGGATTGGTGCACACCCAGCATGTAAGGCGCTGGGAATGCATCTCAGCACCTTGTGTGCTAGGTGTGTGCCCAACACTTGGCTGGCATGTTGCCCAGCACACAAGGTGTTGGGTGGAAGCCAAGCAAAGGTGCTGGGCATGCATTTCAGCACCTTCTTGGGCTCGGGCGCACGCCCCGAGCCCAACATGCTTAGATCCCGGTAGCACGTCTAGACCTATTTTTCCATTTTTAATGGGCTCAAACACCTTACCCGAGCCCAACACTCGTCAAGAATTGTTTTTGGGACCCCACGCGGGTCCCCCAGTATTCTTCATTGATCCTATACATATTATTTTGAGTAGAATATAAATCAAAATATCACAATGGTTAAATTACATTTCAGCCCCTACACTCCATATAAAGACAAGATCCATGAGCTATAAATACACCATGAATCCTTCAAACTCAAAATTTACAATCTCTTTATTTTTAATACTTTCTGCATACATATTTTCAAAGCTTATTTCTCTAAAATACCATTGCACTTTCGCTCTCTATAAAGTTACTAACTTTACCATCAAAGAGTCCCCGCGTCCATCAAAGAGAATCCTTTTCAAGTACTAACTATCAACCACATTGGCTTACCGGGCATCAACTATTACTACTATAACTACTAGCCACCTTGGCTTACCAGACATCACCTGCTACCACCTAGATTTTTTTATTCAAGCCACCAGACACATTGACTAAAGAGAATATATTAGATTACTTGAACTAAGAGATTAACCAATTATCAAATACATCAATTTTATTTCTAAGTATCTTGAATTTTAGAACTCATCAACATGAAACTTATCAATAGTTTTAAGTTAGCCAACGAGGTTAAGAAGTTTATGGTGTGAAGCATTTTTCAGTGTTAACCACCAATATTTGATTAGAGATTGTTTTAGATGAATTTATGAATTAATTGACTAGGTATACTTGTCAAATCAAATATTTTTCAAGACGCAAACTCATAAAATCAAAGAAATGAGTTAATGGCTTTGACTACTAGATCTAACTACCCTTTTAAGGCAAACTATATTGAAATTGATCAAAGAAAAACATGCAATACTGAGTTGGACATCACTTTCTATACGTTTTCAACTCAAGTTTATGTGATTAATTAAATTAGATGGAGTAATTATATTATAAAATCACTATTTCCGTTAAACAATAATTCTTTTATGGACACAAATAACATTCGTAATTAATATTCGAATCCTTCTTGAAGCTTCATGATGTGGTTTGGGACAACTTAAGGAGGGAGATTATGCAAAAATGTTTCCTAATGGCAGCATGATTGAAGTATTAGGTTGGCCTGCCTTAATTGCCAGTAATGACTCCCGGCGGTATTAGACATTTATAAGCACTTTAAGTTTATTTTCTTTCAATAAATTATCTGATTGTGAGTACTGAATTAAGCTAGCCAATGATCAGCTGCAAGGCAATGAAAATTGGAGTCATGCATCTCACGAATTTGACATTATTCTGCACATTTGATCAATTGAAACTCTCAGGCCCTTGAATTATATAGCTGAGACTCTCAGCTATATAATTCAAGGGAAAATCGAGAATAATATTGCTTCAAACTTCTTAACCACAAGATGTTGACCTCATTAGCAACTTCATTAGTTATTCAAACCATGAAATGGTAAAAAATTTAAATTCTTAAGCAACATGGACAAAAAGAATACAAAAAGATGAATTAAAAAAGCCCTCCTAAAACATCAAATTCTCTATTATAAACACAAAAGTCTACAGCATAGAAGACATTAACTAATTAATATTCATATGATCTACAACCAGGTAGAGTGTTAAGCTCATGAAATACCGATGGAGGCGGCAGTAAACCTGTCGGATACAGTCTTTCTTACCAGTGAATTAATCTCAGGCGAAAACCCTCCAAAATCAATTTCAGGCACTTCAGGAATGGTTGTAAGAGCTCCGGACTTATCATAGATGACGTAGTATTCATCTTGCAATCGCTCTTGAACCCGAAACATGGTGCTAGAATTTTGTTTAGATTTGAAAATGGATTTCAGGAATTTGTTGAGCGACCGCGAAATCTTTGAAGGTTTCTTAGGTGGTGGAGGAGGAGTAGTTAGTACTTGACGATCAGGAAAATGAGGCATGGATAAGGTTCTTGAATTAATTGCTGAATCAAGTTGACGCTCGAAAGACTTAAGCTCAAAGGAGTCATACAGTGAGCTTCCACAATCCCATACAAGAGCCTTATTATTAGCTTGTAGGTTTTTTTGGTTTTGGTTTTGGTTTTGGTTTTTGTTTTGGTTTTGGTTTTGGTTTTGTTTCTGTTTCTGTTCTTGGCGTTTATTCTTTCCTTGAATCTTCTCCATAACGCAAGAATAGCAAAATACAAGCGAAGAGAATGAGACAAATCGAAGGGGATGGGTATAACTAGAAGAGAAGATTTGAGAGAAAAAAGAAAGAGATGGGGAGGTTGCAACTGCACTTGCTTTTCTAATGGTGGGTAAATAAGCAAACGCGTTGGCTATGACCTAAAAAGACAGCAAGAGTTACAATCTTCACGGCCTTCACACACGGACCATTGAATTTACCATCTTCCTAGTCTGCATTTATTGAATGATGGTCGCCTTTAGACTATCTTGGAGTTTTCTGTATATTTAATAGATTGGTTTAATATATAAAGCAACATTTATTCACATTTTTAAGATGCTCTTGACGTGACCTTAATCCTGCCACCAAAAGTTAAGCATACATTTATAATATATAGTCGATCACATGATTATACATCCTTCTTCCAATATCTGCAGAACACAACACCATCTTGTCCTTTCTCGAGGTCTTGTTGGCTTAATTTGATTTACGTTAGAAGATTTGTAAGGTATAATTTGATTATATGTGAGGTAGCTAGGCGGCTTAATAATTTTAATTTGCTGGGTGAGCTACGTGTGTGCAAGAACTCCTGTGAATAAGGGGCATTTTGAGGGGGACTTGTAACCAAATCTTCAAAGATCTAACTTGGTTAATTATGTCTTAATGACTCTCTAATTAAATTATGGCATTGATCATTATTAAGCATGAATGCAGGGAGTGAACAGCTGTTTTCTTTGTTTTTCTTAATCAAGGGTGTGGATCCCCTGTTTGATCATGCAAGCAATTACTACTCTGAACATGCAGATAAATACTGTGATATCCATCTAATCTTTTTTATTTTCTTCATTTCATGCAATTCTGATGTGAATATCTTATTATTTTTGCTATTCTCTGGTCAATTATTACTCTCTTTTTTTTGTTTATTTTATTTGCGTTCCATATAGTGGTCCTCTGGCCTGACACTAAGCCTTAAATTAAGCAAATTGTGTCCGAAGTCACTTGAGGAAAATAAAAATAAAAATAAAGATTGAAACCTAGCTGGCACCGTGTGACAGTGAAAGCGGCTCATACATGCATGGTTTAATCTTCCTCTCAAAATGGGAGTTAGGTAGGAAACAAGAAATGCTAGGTCTTATTTCAGCACAAGCACAAGTATATGCAACCTTAATTTGCCAGATCTAGTGAAAAGGATAAAAGCAAGGATCATCATAGAATAGCAAAATAACGTTACTCCTTATAACACCTTCGAATATTTAAGCATTTGTGAAAAAACTTCACACAAAAATTGAATTTTTTATGGGCTATGATCCTGAACCAAGATGTATGGACTTCGTGTGTGGGATTGGTTATATCTGGAAAAAAAAGTTTTTCATGGAACAAAAAATAACTTTTCAATACTTAAGTGTGGAAGAGAAATGAAAATGATATATAAAAGAAAATACGAAGAGCTAAAAAATATGTTGTATTTAATTGTTATATTTGAGAACCTGTTCTGTTTATCTAATGACCTAAAACATTTATAGATTTTGATCATGTTAGCTTACATTAAAACATGAAGAGTTATATGATTGGTGTAAAGGTTAGTGTCTATCATTAGTTATAGTTTATGCTTTGTTATTAGTGGAGAGTTGATGACTGGCGGTATTATGTTAGGAAGAAATAATCATAGGTGAAAAAGGAGACACCTGCTCTATGTATAATATGGTGCGTGTTCGCATTGCAATCATTAACAAGAAATGTGATGCTAACCCATATAAAAATATGTACTTGCAAAGTATATGTCAATAAAGCATTAAATTGTGCCCGAGTATGATTTGTACAACATGTGTGGTAAGAAGGAGATGAATAAAAGTGGGAGGCGGAAAGAGAATTTGGGCGGCCGAGTCTAGCCATTTGGGCTTAGACCCAAACAACTCAAAATTTATTTAAAAAACCATGCACCATTATTTGCCCCAAAGTTTTATAAACAACATATTTGAAGGACTTATTTATCACGGGGAAGAAAACTTATTTTGTATCGTGAATGTGTCTGCACGAGGGTTATCGGCATAATTTTGTTAATGTTTGTGTAAAAAAGATGAGAGTTTAATTATCTTGCTTGTTAAGAGAAGCAGCCTAATAGTAAAAAAGTAAGCATACAAATAAGTGATTTGATTTTTGAATGAATTTTAGAGGGAAGTGTCTTATGAGTAGTCACAGATACTAAAAAAGGATTCTTGATTCTTTTGGAGATATGTGGTCACATAGATCTAGATAAGGATATCTGATTTTTTGGAGATAGATGGTCGTAGAAACCTGGAAAAGAACATCTGATTCTTTTTAAAAATATTGTAGACACATATAGAGATTCAATGAAAATATAGAGATATCGTTGTAGAGATTTTTCATAAAGATATATTTTTAAACACCGATTTTAATGAGGATTTTTGTTGGTGAAATTGAATATATAGAGAAAAATTAATGCTTTTAATTGAGTAATTCAAAATTAAATCTATAATATAAGCAATTTTAAAAATATATCCCTCACATCATTTAAACACGCAAAATAATAAATTGAAATGTCAAGATTAATTGTGGTTTTCCAATAATTTAGGTATATCCAGTCTCCTAGCATGTGACATATTTCAAAGGATCTGTAACAAATATTCTATAATCGTATAAACTTAAGCTTTAAGATGAAAAAATGCGAAGGGTTGACCTTTTGCAACGTTTTCTCACCTTGTACTTCCCACCCTTTTAATGCCTTCTTTGGCGGTTAGTCTGAGTTCTTTTTTCCTTTTCTTTTTGTAACAAGTTATTTTGAGTTCACACGTTAAATATACGTACTCTGACAGCGCGCGCAGTTTATATTATCAAAAGTTAGATGATAAGTGCTAACAGACTAAGAGATTAATTTTTTCCTTGTTTTCAAGATTGAGTTATTTTTTTAGTTTAACGTGGGTGTTCGGGTCAGCTTGCACGCATCTCGACTAATCCTACGGGTCCTGAAGTTAACGACCATGTAAGCCTCCAGTGGCCATCATATGAGCAACCACAGGGCTCGAACCTGAGACCACAGAGGGAGCAAACCTCTTGGTCCCAAGCTCTTACCACTGGGCCACCACCTAGATGGTTAAGCTTGAGTTATTTAGTTGTGTATATGATGGTTATTGAAAATTTATATAATTATTAATTTTAAAATTTATAAAATTAGTTAAAGTATATATATGCTAGTCTGAAAATCTACATTAATTAAAAAAAATAAAGTTAAATAACACAGGAGTGTAAAAAATTAATACTAACTATTAAAAAGTATTGAAGGTTTACACATTCAATTAACAAAAACAATAAAGAAACTCAAATAGAAAATATCATAAAATCTGCATACTAAAAATATAATAATTCTCTACTAAAAATAGGAAACGAATGGGCTTCATAATAATGATTTAATTAAACGAGGAAAAGGTCTTTTAGTATATGTAAATGGTAATTTTGTTGGCTGGTGCTAGATAAGATTAGTTTAACTCACCCCAAGCTTTTATCTCACATCACCGAGGCTGGCCGTGACGCCACCACCCAAAAAGTCGTCTTTTATTACCAAACCCACTACAAACTTCATGAAATCCAAGAATCAATTACATGATTTGCGAACCCTTAAGAGGCTGAAACAATCATCTGTTTGGACACGAACCCTATATGATGTGACCGTTCCCTGCTCATGGAATAAATTTTATTTATTTTATAGAAACAAAGGTATTGCTGCCTGATTTTCCAAAACAATCATGCGGTAAGGATTTGTTTTTCTCCAATTTCTGAAGAAACAAAGGACGTGCTTACATAAGCTAATGTCGTTCTATGTGAAAAATAATGGCCTGAGATCCTCACAGGAAACGATTTCAATTAGACCATGCTCTACGGCCCTCTTATATATGCTAATTTGCTGTCGCGTATCTTATCTCATCCTTTTTGGCTAAAATACTGTGCCTTTTATGCAGTGACAGTATACAATTTATCAAGTTATCCAGCTACTGATTAGTATGTTTGGTGCTATAAGCGGAATGCCTTCACCTCAACTGTCTTTCATCACCGTGTAAATGATATTTCACTTCATATTGGCATGTAGCTGTGCACTTTCTGGATCTTGAAGCAGCTAATACCTGTTGCATTGGAGAGCATGAACACCGATTTCATTTACTTTCAAGTTAATCTACCACATTGATGCTAAATAGCTTGAACTTTTTGGCATCAAGGACCAATTTCCTTGTTGAGGAGAATGCACCCATGAGTCCTGCACCTGTAAAGACAACCATTATGGAGAGATTGAGCCAGTAGGTGAGGGATGATTTCGGAGGTTTGAAGGTCATGTTGTAGAGGAGCATTGGAAGTACGAAATCTAGAGGGATGAAACCAATAGCTCCTACGACACCATTGATGTCTCCAAAGAAAGGAAGCATAGCTGCCATAAATCCACAGAATATCATATAAAGAGTCCGAAGAACTATCCTCGGAATTAGATTCCTTTTGGAGAACATTCCTTGCTGGACATCAGCAGATTTCTTTTCCATGATCTCATAAGCTACTTGAGAATAAACCTGCATTATGTTGGGGAAATGTTACCTCAATAGAAATGAAAGTCTGAAACCTAAAAGGAAATGGGAAATGGCTATTCAAATTTTCTATAGATTATTTGAAGAGTGAATCTGTGAACTTACGAGGCCAATAGCAAAGAGCTGAAGCAGAACAAAGACAACACCCATGCCAAGAACCCATGTTGGGGCCAAGGAAGGCTCCTCATCAGGCATTAGGCTTTTGAGAATGTTTGAGTTAGATTTGTTACCAAACACCCAGTATCCAGACATTGCAGTTGAGTAGAAAGTAACAAGTATTACAGTATAACACATCAAAAGGCCTTTTACCATCTTCCCAGTAGCAGGTGGAGCCAAAGTAGCCTGTATTCATGGCGTAGCAGAATTGTATCAATAAAAGCATGTATCAAGACCATCAAGTATTATTCATTTTTCTTATAGAATGATCCCTCAACCAAATTATTATTCACACAGAATTAACACCAACGGATAGGTCACACCTCATTCAGCGAGAATGATCATGCAATTTAGTTGAATCAATCAAATCTTATAGTCTAGTTGGTTCGAAAGTGTTCAACATAGGATTTATGAAGTATGAGCTGAAATTTACTTGTATTTCAGGCAGTATTCCATTCCCAAAGATTGCAGCTATTATGGAGATGGAAGTGAATGCACTGAAGACCCTTGCTGACTCTGAAGATTCTAAGGAATAGTCCCTCGGAGGGGCATTTTTTGACAGACCTACAAGGCAAATGCAAGGTGTGAAAAACATTTTCTTATTTCAAATAAGATTTAACTCTTGCAGGGTCATTTTAGTTTGTCCCCAAGATAACAAACACAATTTAATAAACTGAACGAACACATGTTGACAAGTTCAACTACTTCCTCTGGATAGTAGCCACCTGGAAATTATTAGGACCAATAGTTAAGGATCACAAACCAATCTACTAGTCAGGTTCCACATCAAAATTGGCCCATGTCTGGCCTAGCACCATTTCAATCATAGGTTGCACTTTCCAAGATGCACCTAACCTATTCACTACACATTAGTAAAGGAGGGATGGCCTAGGATTTAATTCCTATCCTATTCCCAACGTGTAATCTTATTCATCTTTCATTTCAGGGGTTCTGGTTAGTTTTAAAAACAGGATACGGTGGTTGCAGCTACTCCACGAGACGAAAACAAGTCATAAATCACAGCTAGAATGAACATTAAATATCTATTTCATTATGGGATTTGAGTTGAAAGAATGCAATCAGGAATTCTGCTTTGCTTAAAAGTACATCCTGTGATTCAGGGAATGAGAGAAGCCTTCCTCTACTTTCACTACAACTGATTTATTTTTTTAAATACAGCGTTGAATGGCATTTCACACATAGTTTTATATGTTTTCATACCATCTAAATGCTTTTGATCAGGCAAATGACATAAATGAAGATTGAAAGAAAGGTCAATATACCCGCATGAATACAGGCACCGACAACAATGAAACTGTAGCCCAAACTGAGAAATAGTGAAGCCAGATTGATATGTCTGAGGGAGTGGAACGTTGGAAACTGAGAGAGAACTATCATCACCACTGTCACCATTGCTATGAACTCGTACAGCTTCAGGGGTCCATCAGGAGAAAGACTGGAGTACATGATCTTCACAACTCAAATTGGAAATCGGAAAAGGAACCATCAAGTTAAATTACCATTAAAAATCCAGGATTACATTTAGCTGTAAGAACTACAAACAGATGCAAGATGGTATTACGTCAAAAGTCGGCCAAAACCCTGTCATTTAAATCTGCAAGAAACTAATGATTCTCTATATTCACAGTTTGCCCCAAATAAACACATTATTAATGAAGGTTCCTTCAAGTGGTATTTCCCTAAATAAGCAGTAATATTTGGATTTTGCTCAGAACACAACACGGAATCACTTGATGGAAGTGTCAATGACCTTTTTTTGTTTTTGCTGGGTGATCAAAACATTTCCAAATGTCTCCGAACGTTAATTCTGTGATAAATATAGACTGATCTAGTGTCAAAAATATCATGAAACTGAATTTGGCAGACACTGATGCTTTCAAATTCGTACTTTTTCCTATTGTCATCGTGTGAAATGAAAGTAATCAGATACGAACAAAAACCACTACAGGCCCACAATTATGAATGCACTGGCCCACAAGTCCCCCACTAGAAAAGAGAAGCATAAATTGGCTTGCAGAAAAGACAAAGCCTGTCTCTATTGCAAGAAAAAGATAGGGTTTAGTCAAATTTAACAAGCAAAATACCAAGACTATATTGGAAGGGAGCATTTTCTATCAGTTTCTGCATTATAGAAGCATTAAGAGATTGAACAAAACCTGAAGGCATTCCCCTGCAAGCAATATTGCTCCTATACCAACTCCCGTATTGATGGCTGTTTGAATGACTATGACAAAATAAAACATCCATCCGGACCCTGTAAGAACATAGAAGGCAAAACTTCAAACTTCTGTTTTATTAGTTCTTAGGTTAAGCTTTAAGCTTCAAATGATTGACAAAGAGTTAAATTCATCAAAAGAAATAAAATCACAAGAGTTACAATATGCTCGTTTTCCCAACTTGAAATACTGACATCAAAGGGAAGCAGCTAGCCTAGACATGTAAACAAAAAGAGCACCAAAGAGAGTTTTTCCCCCCCGTCATTTTCTAACAGTTGCACAATCTAAAGTTGATATACAACATGTTCTGTCATGAAGTCTTAAATCTCTATTTAGCCTTCTATGCTGAGCTTCAATGGAAAGAGTATTGCTAATTAATCTTGTTCTGAAATCACTTTCCAAAAAGTCTAATGCATTGAGGATGGATTCCATAAATCCAATGGTTAAAATTTTTTTAAGTGATTATGAGAAGAATATTTGGGTAAATTTAGCATTCCATTCATTAATAGTTCTCCAGTATCAAGCGCTGTAAAGAAACAGAGGACTGCTCTCCTATATATGTCTTCGAGTAATTTCAAAAGAATAATAATCATCACTTAATTCATTCCATGTTTTGACATAAAGTAAAACTAAATAAATTACCAATGAGAAAAATTCTAGCTCAGCGTGAGTGTCGTATGGACATGATCGATGACAAGCCCTGTGAAAAACTGGAGTTTGGCTTGACACATTGCTTATGGATATTCTGACCAAAAAGATCAGCTAGTACCCATGGCCGGAAAAAATGAAAGAAAAAGAAAACAGATAGCATATTGGCAAA
>Ga0307511_10004651_pt1 | contig 14019 bp, 16 predicted proteins | sample 13_EM_MG_FD_200266 | JGI IMG/M metagenome (GOLD analysis project Ga0307511, IMG submission 200266) | Populus trichocarpa ectomycorrhiza microbial communities from riparian zone in the Pacific Northwest, United States - 13_EM | ecosystem: Host-associated > Plants > Roots > Unclassified | place...
ACAAAGTTCTAAGTTGACAATTTCTGAGTTCTGACTTTATCTGTGGTTTTGACCTCGCAGTGCTACCCTAGTGATTTCGCGTTAACTGGACAGTTGCGTCTTCTCTTGCGGAATAACGCCTGAAGGTGCAGATAAGTCTAGAAGGGACTTTACTTGCTGAAGGATTATTCGGAGTTCTGAATAAGTTCCGTTGTGGCAATAGAACATACGGCCGCTCTATATTATAGCTGGAGTATCCGCTATATAGTTAATCGAGCCCCCCGTGACAGGTGGTTGTGGGAAACAAGGTATTGAAGGTGGCCAAAATTATTTTGGCCCACATACAGCCAATTGACGGAAGAGGAAAAGTGGAGGTCGAGGATAGGGTCAACAAGGTCAATGCCTTACTCCGGGAGAAGGCGATCACCAACAATTCGATCCCGTAGCATGTTACAGTAGAGATCGGCAAAGGGTCTCCGGAGGACGAATCACGATGGATGATCAGCAAGATCGGGGAGGAAAGCAGCAAACAACAGGTCCTGACCACAATGACTGAATATGTGACTGCGATCTTCGGAGCGAAAGGTGACATGTTGAACGCCTGGATGGATGATGACAAGACTGTAAGAATGTTGATGCCGGCAGCACCATCGTAGGTGGCCAGAGGCAGAAAGGACATCGGAAAAAAGTTGAGGGAGGAAAACAAGGAAATGAGGACCAGACATCATTTCCCAAAAGTATGGGGAGGGGCAAGGACCACCGAACTAACTTTCGACGCAGCAGACCATGCCGAGGCAAAGAAATTATTTGAGAAGGGGGTCATGTGGGAAGGAGTGCGCAGACAGGTCCAGATGATGGACAACAACAGGATGGGGTAATTTAAACACTCTCCACCACCACAAAAGCAGGAGTTAAAGAAGGGAAAGAATGGTGAGAAAAAGACCTCCATGCAGGCCAACACCAACACCAACAGCAACAACAACAAACGTCAACAAGGGAAGCAGCAGACCCCACCTTACTGGTCCAATGTCATCTGTTACAATTGTGACGGTAGGGGACACAAGAGGGAAAGCTGTTCTTCCGCCAGCAGAGCCGCGTCCGCTCGCATCTCCGGAGGACACAAGAGAAATTCGGAGGTAGTTAGAGCAAACGAGAATGGTCAGCGGACCCAGAAGAGGAAGGTCGAGGAGGTGAAGAAGGATAAGGACGGTTTTGAGAAGGTTGAGAAGAAGAAGGGATGGAATATTTGGAAGAAGCCAGCCTTGAAGACAGCCAGGGAAGCCATTCCAGGACCCTCAAACACAAGGATTTAAGAGATTCTGGACCATGACATAGAGGAATGGACCCCAGATCGCTTTGGTCCAAACGCACAGAAGCCAGCAGAGAAGTCAGACTGGGCTCCAGATGAACAACCAGGCCTGGGAAAACACCTATTCTAAGGGCCTTCACTTGTCGTACCAGAACGTAGCGAGGGCAGTGCGAGGGTACTCATACGTTTCTGGAATGGTGCAAAAAAAGGAGGATTGATATTGTTTTTGTTGGAGAAGCATGGGTGGATAAGAAAGGGACTGGGACACAATCCCACCCCTCATATACTTTAGGGTCGAAGGTGGAAAAAGGAAAGAGAACGATGGTATACAGGAGAAAAAAAATGGACGGGGCAGTGAAGGTTATCAGGGAAGACAAAAGACTAGCCTTGGTGCAGGTGTGGGGCCACAAGCTAGGAGGAATTTACGGGGATGGAAAATCATCGGGAGGGAAATGGAGAGAATGGCTCGAAAGTCTAAACGAAGCTGATAGCCTAGTAGGAGACTGAAATGCCCATAACTAAGCTTGGGACCCCCTGAATGAAGACGATACAAGAGGAAAAGACATGGAAGAGTGGATGGTGGAAAAAGCCTTCGAGATCGGAGGGGAGTATGACGGACCAACATGGGAAAGAACTGTCAATGGGCGAAGACAACAAAGCCGGATCGACCTCTTTATCAGCAGAGGACCTAAAAACTGGCAGAACGTCAAGTCGGACAAATTCCTCTCAGACCACTGGGCCATCATGGCAGAGATCGACTGGAATGGGAAGCTGGAGGAAGTGGTAAGAGAGAAGATCAATTGGGATATTCTCGGGGTGGAGTTAGAGATGGCGGAAGAAGATGAAGAATAGGGGGACTTCCACTGCTATGACCAACTGGAGGGAGATACCCCATACGAAAAACTGAAACTGCTCCGACAAGCCTGTTGCAGGACCATGCGGATGACCGAAAAATCCAAAAGATGGTGGGACGAGGAACTATCGGAACAACTTAAGATCACCAGAGATGCGAGGACGGGGAAAAGGTCTAACAGGAGCTTAGACCAGGCGGCAAGGATCAAGAGGTGGAAGACAGAGAAGGATAAGATGAGGACGTTAGTAAGAGAGAAAAACAAGGAATGTTGGGAAACATTCTGTGAAGAGAATGGGGAAAAAGATGCGTGGGAAATCGTCAAGTGGGCCAAAGACCCGTGGCACCTCAAGGCCACAATGGGAGACTTGACAGATACGACGGGAGTACCTCTCATAACGGACAACGAAAAGAAAAACGGCCAGATTAAAGACCACTTCGGGTGGAGAAAAGAAGGCAGGAAGTTGGATGAGACAGAGGAAGAGAGGGAAAGATACTCGGGGTTGACAGGTATCAGTAAAGAGAAGATGGAGGAGCTGGTGAGGAAAGCCCTAGCTGGCACGTCTAACAAGTCTGCACCAGGACCAGACTGCATCGTGTACAAATTAATCAACCGAGTACTCGACCTGAAGCTAGGCTCGGAGCTCATTCGGGAAGCGGCGGGCAACCTGATAAACGGATGAATACCGAAGGAATGGCAACACTCCAAGTTAGTCATGATCCCGAAACCAGGGAAGGACCACAGTAAAACGAAAGGCTGGAAACCCATCAACCTAATCAATTGCATTGGTAAATTAGGTGAAAAGGTGGTAGCAGACAGACTCCAAGAGTCAGGTCTACTACACAGACACCAATTCGGATCAGTCAAAGGCAGGTCGGCCACAGAAGCAGCGCTAAGAGTGGTAACGAGGGCCCAAAGATGTATGGGGGCAGAGGGAGCCATGGGATGGAACTTCTGGGACGTGAAGGGAGGCTTCCAGAACGTCAGAGAGGAGGATGTGGTCAGAGAGTTGGAAAAATTGGAGAAAGGCAAGAAGTGGATACCGTAGGTGAAAGAATTTTTCCAGGCAAGAGAATTCGAGTTGGAATGGGACGGGAAAATTAGACGAAAAGGGAAAACGAATATCGGAGCACCACAAGGATCACCTCTCTCACCGGTGATCTTTCTCATCTGGATGCCTCTGATCATTACCAAGATGGAGGAAGCATTGAAAAACCGTTGGCCTGCGTTCGACCTTGAACTCCCATCATATGTGGATGATCTACATCTGGGGGTGTCAAGATGGGAAAGAATCATGGCACGGGGTATAAAAATGGATGAGGTGTTAGACGAGGCGAACAAAATAGTAAACAGGATAGCAGCAGAGAACCATCTTCCCCTGGAAGACTCGAAGCACGAACGGCTAGTCCTACAAAAAAAGAGTAGGAAAAAGAATAAGGATGTGAAGTGGATGAAGTGGCTGGGAATAATTATGGATGAGAGCCTGACATTCAAGGAACATTGGAAAGCCCGAATCAGGAAGGCACGAGCCATGCTCGCACAATTCAACCGGTTAGGGAATTCGCAGTGGGGGATCAGCGCCCCCAGCTGGAGGCAGATCTACACTGGGATGATCCGAGCAATGGCCTTGTGGGGGTCAGAACTGGGTTGGAGAGAGCAGAGAGATTGGGAAAAGGAGTTTGAACAACCGCAGTACCAAGCTCTAAAAAAATGTGTCAACGCGATACACGGATCTAAGATAGAGTTGGGCAGTCAGATCGCGGGGGTGGAGTCTCCGAGGATGGCATTGGATGCAGCACACGCCAGACTCAGGGGAAAAATAATGCGGCACACCATCGCGCTGAGAGACTTGATCTTTGACAATGACGGAACTGGAAGAAACGAGGAAGCAGGAAGGGAATGGGATGATTTCGGACAAGAGTACACTATCGGTCCAGATGGATTCACCTCCGTCTTGACAGCAATATAAAGCAAGGCAGGGGTATTGAAAGAGGAGGGACATGAGAAGATGAGTTACGGGGGAAGGGTAGGAAAAGTGGAAGTTCCGGAGGTTAAGCTCCGGGCTCAAGCAGATTCCAAGGCGGAGGTATGGATGGAAGTCATTAACCAAGCCAGGGAATACTACGAAGCAACGGGAGTCTATGCTGATGGCAGTATGAACGAGGACGGGGTAGTGGGGTGAGGTTAGTATGTGGAGGGAGGGAAGAGGCTCGGAGGGGCCACACTAGGCAAGTTGGCAACAGTGTGGGATGGAGAGGTATGTGGGGTAAGAGGGGCACTGGAGGACGCTCCAAGCGAATCCAAGGTATTAATCTTATCAGACTCAGAAGCAGCAATTGCGGCAGTGAGGAAGGCAGGAAGTACAGGAAAAGCTAGGACCCGTGACCTCAAGTTTGTGATGGAAGGGATAAGGGAAAGACAATCCAGGCTAGGTCCTAACGCAATGTCATTTGGATGGGTTAAAGCCCATAAGGACCTACATAGCAACGAAGAAGCAGACCGACTGGCCAAGGAAGTCACAAACCTATAACCCAAAGACCCCTAGATCATGGAGGTGGGGCTGAAGCAGGCGTGGATGAAAATGAGAGAAGAAGAAAGACGGGTGAAGGGAGCTGGGATGGGACGGGTAGTGAAGTGGAACAGGAAGGGTAGGGTCACATATGTTCAATGTCGCACCGGAAAAGGCAATTTACAAGCCTGGCACCACAAGATCGGAAAAACAGAAGACCCCGATTGCCGTAAATGCGGAAGGTATACGGAGATAGGCAAGCAGGTAGCCTTGGTCTATACGCATGGTGAGGATATAGGGCGGAGGTGGATAACATGGGAAGATATGGACGACAGGGCGAGGTGGGCCAAGAAGGAAAAGGACGAAAAGGGATTTTATACGGTAGATCTGGTGGAGAAGTTTTTTTCAAAGATTGACCTAGCTTAATTTCCTAGTTGCCGGGTTATATATTTTGTTTCTTCTTTTAGGGGAGGGCCGGTAGGGGCGTGGAGGCGGAAGAGTTATGTATGTATGATGGGGAGGGCCGGAAGAGGCGTAGAGGTGGTGGCATACTTTTATCGGGGATGGATCAGAAGTGGGTGTGGCGGTGGAAGAGGGGTATTTCCTTAGACATTTCTTTGGCTAGGAAGGCTAGACGTTTACGTAGCCCGTTTTCCCGTGGGTGTACCGAACCTTTTAAGGGGAGGGAACGGGGGCGCCGCATAGCCTTAGGCTGATTAGGCGTATAGACTCCAAAAAAAAAAAAAAATTATAGTGTCACCAGATGCACTTTAGTCTAAATTACGCCCTGGTGGCTTGATTTCTTTATTTCTCTTTAAGGAGGTTTCAGGATAAACCAAAACGGCTAGGAGTGATCGATGCGGCTAGTATGACATGTCGGTAGGACCGTAAAATATGCTGATCTCAACCTTGGTTACGGTTTCCCGATCGGCCTTAGTCTCATCCGGCAATAAGCTTCCGAAGTTGCTTACCGGGGTGGTATTGATCTAAACCGCATTTGGTAAGTAGCTCACTTAGTAGGTTCAGGGTAACCAATCCTAGCTCAGGGTAACTTGGCAAGTTCACGGTAACTGCTCCCATACAATTTTCGACTTAGAAATATTTTCTTCAGTCGTATAGTAAGAAACTTTGTCTGACTGTAACTAGATTACTAGTAGTCGGAATCACACGAAACTTGAACTGTGGCTCCAGCTACACGTTCTTAAGTAGTCCCTGTATTCCTGAACTCAGCACGCAATATTCCTATTGTCGGGCTGTACTGCAGATAGAAGTATTACTGCAACTAGTAATATTTTCTAGTAACGCGCAATACTTATTATTAAGTATTCCCTAGACATGTATAACATATCCTTGGGTTGTTCAGTATAGTACAAGTACCTTTAGGTGGGCCGGTACTCACCCCGTCATACTCAGAGTATCGTTCCTACAAAAGACAACACCTAACCTCAGGACACTTCTATTACCACCAATAACCTATCTATCTTTTCTGTTCCCGCAGAATTCACAATGGTCTCCAGTAGCTATATCAACTTCAAGCAAATGGACTGCGACTACAATTAGTGCGCAGATGGGATGAAAGCTTCAGTCACCACCCCTCTTGTCCCTATCTCGACGATGAGAATGAAGGAGACTACGAAGACTACGACAATATCAAGGAGGAAGATATGCAATCAGATGCGGTTAACCTCTCTACCATTCCCAAAGAAATCTTTGGCGGGTATGAGTTTGATCCTCACCCCCACGTTGTGGAACAAGATCAATTAAATCGTGATCATCACATCAGTACTCCCACAGATGATACCTACTTCGTCACCAACAACGATAATATTCCTGCCATCATTACAGATGTTGTTAATGATGCCTGGAAATACTATAAGTAGCATCGAAAGCAACATAATACGGAGTGTAATGACTACTACTGCCGCTCCCACGGTAGCTTACATCAGAATGGGAGCCTCTACTTTCCCACCACCAGATGCTCATTTTGTGGAACCTACTGACACGGATGTCTAGACTGCACTCAAGCGTAGGCAGTTTAGCAGCAGGAAAAGGAATTCCAGTCAAGTCAACGAGACTCCTGGAAATTGAAAGCTCCCACTATCCCTCCTAACAACACCCCCTACTCTAAGACTCCCGATATTGACATTGCTGAGCTTAATATTAAAGAAGCTCCAAACCGCATTCACATGTGGACTGCGGAAGAATGGGCAATTAGGAACGCTCCTATTGCTCGCCACGACCCATGGAATCAGCAAGCCGAAGAAAACAACCCATAGGACTACAACATCAAGATCATACTAGGTGAGGAAAGACCCTCCTTCCTCTCTGCTGCAGTCACCACCAGATCACAACGCAACGCAGCTTCCCGAGAAGCTAGCGGATCTAATCAAGGTCATAACATCCTCCTATCTCCTACTAATCCTGTGAGATATGTGCCAGGAGTGGGATTTATGCACCAACAAAACCACACAACTATTAAAAGGCGAACTGTATGGACGTTCCTACAACCCTTAGACGCTCACCTCCCTGCCACAAATCACTTACAAATGCCTTATTACTTCCCAATTACAGTCTACTACATGCCCAGACATGTGTCTCATACTTACATAGATTAAGTATTGTAATATACTTTTCACATACGTTAACTAGGTGTTTAATTATGTTCTGAACTCTGCTTTAACCTTTCTCAACTGTTTAACCTTCCATAATACTCTATTTAAGCTTCTAATACCATCGTTTGCTCATAGTTTGAGTTATAGTTATTATGATGTTGTACTAGAAACTATAATAAGTTATAGATGTCATTTTCGCACGGTCTGACATTAGTTAGACAGAATCGTGTATATATAGAAGAGGCAATGCCCACCCCCCAAGGAGATCATCAGCTTACACTTCAATCTCATCTCATATATACTCTTCAATATTTGCTACCTTTGCACTTGCTCTGCCACCATGCTCAAACAACTCGAGTGCGTCTGTTAGAGTCTCATAGAGTCCGTACTTCTTCACTTTACTTTCCCAGATCCCTGGTAGAACGCTGCTCCTCGTTGCATGCAGTATATCTGCCATATTCCTGTATTTCAACAACAACCAGCGAGGAGAACAAACTTGTTCACGATCCTCAAACACAGGACAAGACGTTAATTCCTACTGCACGTACTGCCACTCATCGTTGCAACTTCGGCAAATCCGAGGGACAGCATGCATCAACATGCAAGGTCAAACACAAGGCCGACGTAGACCTCAAGTATAGAATCATGCCAGCAACCAACATATTAAAGATATACCTTCATCTTGAAGACGGCCCCAAGGAATAACCCCGCTTTCTATCTCGTTGCTCACGTTGACAAAGACAATGGAATGAGGGATGCATACATCGCATGTATCAGGGTATGCCTCATGTGGAGTCAGCTCTAAAACAATCAACAAGAGAAGAAAGGAGTAAGCAAGGATAATGGGTTTTTGTATAAGAAGAATGAGAAAGTAGAGTGGAGGCTGGTTCTAGCAAGTACGTTTGATATGAACGGTAAGAACTACCTCGAGGATGCTATCAAGGAAGCTCATGATACTACAGGACATGGCGGAGTTAAGAAAACGTTGAAGTGGTTGACTGATAAATTTATTTGCCAGCTATTTTCAAGGGTCGTTAAACAATACGTGGCGAGTTACGATACTGTCACAGGGTGACTACCGGCCCACCTAAGGGTACTTGTACTATACAGAACGACCCAAGGATATGTTATACATGTCTAAGGAATACTTAATAATAAGTATTGCGCGTTACTAGAAAATATTACTCGTAGCAGTAATACTTCTATCTGCAGTACTGCTCGACAATAGAAATATTGCCTGCTGAGTCTAGGGATATAGGAACTCCTTGAGAACGTATAGCTGGAGCTACAGTTCAAGTTTCGTGTGATTCCGACTACTAGTGATCTAGTTACAGTCAGACAAAGTTTCTTACTATACGACTGAAGAAAATATTTCTAAGGCGAAAATTGTATGGGAGCAGTTGCCCTGAACTTGCTAAGTTACTCTGAACTAGAATTGGTTACCCTGAACATCCTAACTGAGGTACTTACCAAATGCAGTTTAGGTCAACACCCACCGGTAAGCAAGTTCGGAAGTTTATTGTGGGACGAGACTAAGCCCGATCGGGAAACTGTAACCATGGTTGCGATCAGCACATTTTTACGCTCCTACCGACATATCATACTAGCCACATTCGTCCCTCCTAGCTGTTTTGGGTTACCCTGAAATCTCCTTAGTGCGAAATAAAAAAATCAAGCCACTAGGGCGTAATTTAGACTAAAGTGCGCCCGGTGACACTATAAGTGGGAATGGAGATTTGCGCGAAAATAAAAGGTTCTCAGAAACTTTTGGTGCAAGTTGGTTTTAGCGGTAGTTTTGCACGCTGAATCCATTTCTGGAATCCATTTTGCGATCAGAGTTATACTGGGCGAGTTATAGGCTGTTGAAGTTGTTAAAACTACTTCCGCAGGTTCTAGCACATGATCGGTTGACAAAGGTAGCTAACGGACCTAGTCTATTAGATTACACGCATCAAGAGCTTTCAAATGAGACCTTAATGAAGATCAACGGAGTCATATCCGCGGAGTTATGAGCAGTTGAAGCTGGTCCACGTGTATACGAGGCAGACTCTCAATGGACACTAGACAGCCCGGATGGATAATGCCGGATCTATTAATTAAGAACTCTGAGTTGTGAACTGAACCACTTTAAGTTTACTATCTGAAAGTTACTCTGGCATCGGAATAAGACTATGGTTATCTCGCTTAAGCAGTGACCAAGAATAGGTAGTGTAATCTCCTAGAAATACAGTTGGGAAAAGTATTCTTAGTTGAGTCAAGTGTGCAGTATGACTCTGCAGTAGCTGAAACGCTGGCAGACTAAGTGCAGAAGCCGACTGCATGAAGAAAAGCTGATGTGACAACCTTCGGACATGAGCAATCCGAAGCCCACGCGTTATTACAATATACATCACTGCGGAATACAAATAGTGAAAGAATTGTCGAAGGTGAGGATAGCGCCCACCATAGCTGTTAAGCAATCGATTCTACACGAAGCCTACAAAGTTCTAAGATATCATTTCTGAGTTCTGACTTTATCTGTCGTTTTGATCTCGCAGTGCTACCCTTGTGATTTCGCGTTAACTGGACAGTTGCGTCTTCTCTTGCGGATTGAAGGCTGAAGGTGTGAATAAGTCTAGAAGGGACTTTACATGCTGAAGGATTATTCGGAGTTCTGAATAAGTTCCGTTGTGGCAATTGAACATAAGGCCGCTCTATTTTATAGTTGGAGTATCCCCTATATAGTTAATAGAGCCCCTGTGACAGATACCTGTCAACGAACGAAGCATAGCAACAAGCCACCACTAGAACAAGTAATTATATTACATGTTCATGCAAGAGACTGTATGGATATTACTATGGATTTTCTTAACATGTCTCCTGTTTTCACTTATTGCTCTACCTTATACCCAAACATTCCTTTGGAAGACGATAATATGATTTGGTTTTCGAGACTTTGGACGATTGTCTGTACGCAATCAGGATTTATGTTTCTCATTCCAGTTTTAGACAACTTAACAGTGGAGAAGTCCACTGATACCTTTGATACACACGTTGCTTCTGTTATCAGTTATCCCTATTATATTGATTTGATCGTGACACTCTCTTTATGTCAAACCATTTCAATGATTAGGCAGCGAGAAAGGGAATCAAGTTGGAACCGTCCATCGCATACCACCCTCAGACAGACGGTCAGTCAGAAATTGCCAACAAGGCAATCCTACAAGCCACAGGAGCATGTCAGGTCCAAGGGAACGAATGGCTACACAAACTCTCCGAGATTCAGCTAAAGCTGAATTACGGAGACAACAGCGCAACACAACACAGTCCATTCTTTTCATTCACAGGCTTTGAGGCAAAGCTAAGTCCTTCTTCCTTCCCCTACTCGATCACACCTTATACCTCTGCAGAGGAATGTCATCTTGACACCTTACGCAACCTATACTGCTTTAAAGTCAAGCAGGCAAAACAAGCCAACAAGAAGGGTTCTGTACCATCACTTCTTTCAGCCGGCCAAAAGGTTCTTCTCTCTACTGAGAACATCCACCTCTGGAACACATGTAGAAATCTCAAGCATAGATGGGTCAGACCGTTCCGCATCCAACATGTCAACAAGAAGCGGAATAACTACACACTCGACCTGTCAATGGACATTCCACTCTCTCTCATCTACAATACCTTCCACATCAGCAAAATCAAACCTTGCGTTGAAAACGATTGAACCAACTTCCCAGGCCGCCACGAGGAACAACTTGGCGAAGTAACGAAAGGCAGATGGGAAGTCGAACGAGTACTCGAGTTTCGTACTGCACCTCATACCAGCAAAAGCCAGTACCTGGTACGTGGGAAAGGGTATGGAAGTGATGCCGATGAGTGAATCAACTTCGAAGATATCAGTCTTGAAATTGTTCAAGACTTTTGGACAAGCAGAAACTATTCCAATACCTTCAACCAACAAACATCCTCCAAGAAACACGAGAAGCATCACGCTCGAGAAACCCCCAAGTCAATTGTTCAATCTGAACTAGACAGTGTTCTCGCTCTCAGTCCTGATGATCAAGACCTAACCTCCGCTGCTACCAAGGTTGCAGAAGATATCTTTAATGTTTTCCTAAAGTACTGATTCGTGCTGGTTGAATTAACCTGGCAATCCCGTGTTTCTTCTTGTTGTTTTAATTGTCGTTCTGCATTGACAATGGAAGAAGGTATCGCAACCAAGGTATCTATCGAAGGTTTCCATTGTTCCTTATGTCATGAATGTTTATTGTAGAAGATCAGGAAGTTACGTTGGTCTCCTACTGTTCATTGCGAAGATTGCTATGCCTATAACTATCGTGCTTGCACTTGTTATTTCGAACTACCCCCAGCTTGGGCAAGACAACAAGAGTAGGAAATCCTTTTAAGTGGGGTAGTGTAATGGAAGACCGTTTCTTATAATTATCTTAGTATGCATTTGCCAGCACCTATCATGTATACCAGATAGCTCGAGCATAGTACCTTATGTACTATTGCCCTAAGCGTATCCGGTCCTTATGTACTATTCCTTTTATCATGATCCATTACCCATCCACACCTGTATTTCTGACCACTGGAGGCCTGACTCCCCACACCTGTATTTATGGTCATAGAGGAGTGCTTTCTGGAATGACCAGAAAGCAGGTTTTCTGGAAAGGTCAGAAAACAGGTTTTTCAGACTTCAGAAGGCTTGTCAGCTAGTATAAGTACGGAGCTGTTCCGCCCTTCTGGAGGAGGATTCTCAGATCAGATCACTTCAGAGAGAGTTCAGAAGTCTTAAATAGCTTCTATACATAGAGATTACACCTGTTAATTGTCTTCCCACTTGGGAAATATGTATGCTCTCAAAGACCCTCTGAGTCCTCGACTTAGCGGAACTAATAGCAGACATACACTATCAGTCTGGTAATAGTATAGACTCTGTTAAACGGCCCGCGGTGCTACTATTGGCATCGCTCATTACAATTTGTCCCACTATTTCTCCCTGGCTAAATGCAGGGTTGACCCTCATTCATTCTTCCTCTTCAGTAGCAGTTTCCACCTGATCACTGTTTGATGGCCCTTGAATAGTCCATTCTGGTTCTGGGGAAGGATGGGCAGCAGGAGGAGCCATAGTAGAGGAGTTACTAGGTCTTTTGTCTATAACTATGCTGAAGTTGGGTGTTTTGGTTTTATGTTTTACTGACCTTCCCAATTCCACTTGTTGCTTCTGCTGCTGCTATGCTTGTGCCCTAGTTGTAGTAGCAGCAGTTACTATGGCCTGCTGTCTTTCATTTCAGGTAGTCCTTTGTTGGAGCTCCTGGTGTCTTCTATCCCTTTGGATGTTGTTATTTTTGAGGTCACAATAGTCTGAGTCTGGTTTCTTTGTATACCTTTCTCGCTGGAAGATATCTTCTAGTCCAGTGCTGCTGCTCCTGCTACCAGAGTTGGAGGAATGTGGCCTATGGTAGGGGGTGGTTGCAGAAGATGGTAGATAGACTGGTGTCTCAGTCATTCCCCTCATGGTCCTTCTGGGAGGTATTCTTGTTGGGTAGTTGGTATTGGTAGGTGGTTGTAGAAGATGTGGGTGTGAAATGAAGATGTGGTTTACTACTACTGGAGGTGGTAGTATAGGAGTGTAGTTTGATGAGAAGGAAAGGTCAGAGCTAGAGGAGGAGTCAGAGGCCTTATATTTTCTAGCTCTGGTTAGTGTATCTACTATAAAGTTCTTATAAGTGTGGGCCAAGTTAGTAGAGAAGTTCTATAAGGAACTCGGCTCTACCAACATGGTTATGGGGTCTTAAGCACGCCCACTAAGTCCTATACAGGATTATAGTAGATAGCTAAGAGGTTGTTGAGTATGGGGTTGGGGGTGGGTCAAGAAGTGCAAGTGGACAAGAATATTACCAGTGTAGCTTGTGTATTTCTGAAGTAGCTAGACTAGACTGTCCTAAACGAGAAATGTCCTATCTAAGGCCGTGGAATTCAGATCTTTAATAGATACTGAGTTCCTAAGGCAATGAGTCTATTTGGACTTATACTAGGCAACAGTAAAGACTCATTATGATGCCAGATCATAATCAATACATGATGGCTCATTATAGACACGTCTAGTGTCATGATGATGCCTAACAAGGTAACAGAAACAAGGCTGCCAACGAGATAAACAACCAACAAGAAACCAGAATATGCTACTACCTAATTAGGCAGGCATAACAGGAGATGGTGGTCAGTAGGCTGACATACATGAGACTAACCCAGAATGATACAGGAATATGACAGGTAATAATAAAGAAATATAACGAGAAAACTACAAGGAAAAAACAACAAGACTAATCCCAAATAATCCTTCCTAATCCATACATGTCCAAAATGAGCAGCTGCCAAAACAGGCCAAAAACATGCCTTGATATAACCCAATAAAATCCACCAAAATTGCCATAGATAAAACACTTATAGAGAAAAACATATACTAGAAAACCAGTTCCTTACAGGGGGAGACTTCCCTCTGGTTCCAGGGTATTTTGACTATCTACATACCCTTCCCACTTGACCCAGTACTTGATGACGCCATTCCTCTTGTTCTTCTCGTGCTTCACTATGCGTTCGAAGGCCCACCTGTCACCCTGAGTGTCAAACTCTATAGGTCCTGGCTCAGGTAGGGATCTGGAGGGGAATTTGGTGTCATTATTTTGATGCCAGGGGGCAAGGAGGGAGGTGTGGACCTTGAGGTGGCCGGAGGGTACAAGGGGGCATTCGAGCATGTAATTGTCAGTGTCAGGGTAC
>Ga0307511_10004652_pt1 | contig 14017 bp, 5 predicted proteins | sample 13_EM_MG_FD_200266 | JGI IMG/M metagenome (GOLD analysis project Ga0307511, IMG submission 200266) | Populus trichocarpa ectomycorrhiza microbial communities from riparian zone in the Pacific Northwest, United States - 13_EM | ecosystem: Host-associated > Plants > Roots > Unclassified | place...
TTTAACAAAAGAGAAAATGACTAAAATAAAAAAAAAATCAAAACTAAGAGGATGGATTCTGAAACACCAACAAAAATTAGGAACAAATTTAGTTGTTTGGGGGTAGGAGAGAGAAATGAAGGGGGGGAAAGGGTCACCAATGATAAACCGGCTATTTTTAGGTAACACGCGCCATCTATAATGAAAGAGGACATGGTAGAAAATAAAATGACATGGCAGAATCATAATTTTAATTGCTGGGAAATGTTTTACACACCGTTTAAAATGCACAACACCTCTAATATGCTGGCGTGTATAAAGCTCGTGCCAATAGTTTTTTTCTACCATAATAATAATAAAATGATAAATTACAATGCCATCTCAAATAGAACGAGAAATAACCAAAAAAAAATTGAAAAGATAATGATACCTCCATTAAGGATGTTTATATATATAATTAGGTTAGATTTGAATACATAATTATAACTAAACTAACTTTTAAAATTTTACAAATTATAAACTTGAGTCATTTAAAAACGAATCCAAATAGATTGAATATACTAAATTGAACTAAATTTTTATAGATATTTATGGGCTGGACATATAAATTTTTACAAAGATAAATAATCGGTTTGTCTTTAATCATAATTGATACAGAACAAGCCAAGAAAAAAAAAAACACAGACGATTTTAGAATATCTCAAAAAAATATTCGGTTAGCACTAACATAAAATATTTTTTATATAAATAAAAGCTATGCAATCTTACATTAGCCTAAAATATTCCCCATTATAGTTCTTCTAATCATTCAAGATTAATTTCTTCAAACTTTACTCCAAAAATTAGAAGATAACATTTTAACTAGACAGGTTAGTCGGGTTTACTAAGATGAACATGTCATGTCATGTTTTATACTTAATTTTTTTTTTAAAATGTATCTGGTGAACAAGATTACGTGAGGAGTTTTTATATGATTTAATTTAAAATTCAAGTGGAACAAAGAATTAAGTTGGGATTTTTTAAATTTAAATTATTATATTGAAATTAATGATAATACTGTAAAATTTCAAATAATCTAAATATTATTTTTTATACGCTTAAAAAAATGGAATAAACTAGTCCCTAGCTAAAGTTTGGAGGATGCGTGTTTCTCATGTCCTCAGCGAAGGAAACACATGTGATGACTGATTGGAATGGAAAGCATAGGTCACGGGTTTCTCCCAGGACTTCGTATTTCTCATGTCATAAGCGAAGGAAACACGTGTAAAATGTGGCATGTTAAAATCATGGAGAAGAAGATAAATTGTATATATTTTCACCATATAAAAAAACAAATTTAATTGATTTTTTTGTCATCGAATTTGTAACTCAAATAATAATTATATCATCATTTTCTATGATATCTCATATTTTATTTTATTTTATTTCTCCGTAAAAAAAAAAAAAAAAAAGACATTTAAAAAAGGTCCGTACTTGTTTCTACAAAAGCTGCTGCATCCTCCCGTAAGAGCTGTATGTGGACCTTCCATGCTTGCACGCGTGTCACACATGCGACCTGGGTGGGTCCCGTTTCCTTGACAGGTCCCACTTTGGAATTATCGACCAGTCAGATAAGATGAAGTGGACCTTCCATGCTTGCATGAAATCAATTGACGCCACAAGATTTTGAAAAATAAAAACTATTTTATTTTGATATATATTTTTTTAAAATATTTAAAAAATACTTTAAAATATAACAGATGCTATTTATATTACATAATTGAATAGACATAACACTCACATAAAAGAAATGTTTCTTATAGATTTTCTCTTCAATAAGTGTACCTTAAAAGTTAAAACTCTTTTAGTAGAGGTTAAACTACTAACTAGCTAATACTAGATTCCTCGACACTTAAAAATGTGTTTATTTTAATTTTTATGATTAAAGTTGAGGGTTGGTATAATTTAATTATGCACAAAACTCAACTATAAAAGTTAATTATTTTTTTTTGATGGGCCTTATATATAAAATTTAACCTCAATCTCTAAAACAAACACACTTTAATTTATACGGGCATGTTTGAGAACGTGGTAACTTTTTTGATTTTTTTGTTAAGTTATGTAGACATAGCATCGTCTGTCTATTTTTTTTAAAAAAAAAACAATTTTAAATTACTACACTAAGAAATGTAGCATCACCTTTAGTTCAACTTTGCCCACTACAAGTAGCAAAAACGTTAGGTTTATGACTTTTTGGATATAAAAAACCCATTTCAACCATTTTTTAACTTTAAAACGCATGATGAACACTCTAGAGTGCTCATTGGTTATAACTTTAAAATGCATGACAAACACTCTAGAGTGCTTAATAAACCCATTTCTGAACTTAAATTAATTAAAAACCAGTTAAAAAGATGAGAAATCAACATAAAATAAAAAAACTTATGAGCTCCAATCTTATTTTTAAAGTAAGATGAAGGTTTGAAATACCCTAATAGAATAATAGAACTTCTCTGGTTGAAAGGAATCGTTACCACAAGATTGATTTTTCTTTTATGTCAAAATCGAGCTAACAAACAACTTTTTTTTTTCTACTTTTATTTTCCGGCGACTTTTTCTCCCTCCTCTCAAATTAGAGACCAAAAACACACAAGATAAAATTATGGACTAAAACTAAAATCTCAAAATTTAAAGGGACTAAAAAGGAATTCAAAGAAAAGCAAGTGGATCAAAGAGGATTTTTTGTGCCAATTTGTAATTGGCCACATGGTTTTCCAGTTTGTTTCACTCTAGTCACTTGCTTATAAAATTTATCTTCTTCAACAAATTAAAAGAAATTGGCCACAAAAAATATAATCAAAGAGAAAAAAAAAAGTTCAATAACTAAAAAAAAAACACACTATATCAATCTACAATGCACACATATATAGTGAAGAAGTCGCGTGTTTTAACATTTCTTATAATATAATTATAATCGTAACGGTGATTACAAAATGCCATAATTAAAATGCCAAACAAAGAAGAAAGAAGAGTCACTAGAGATTTACATAGTCGTTAATTTCAGGACACATGAGATTAGTCGAGGTGCGCACAAACTAACCCGAACATCTACGACAATAATAATAATAAAAAAAGAGTTCCTTTGAAAGAATATGTAGACGTTGATGTCCAGATCGATACAGATAAAAATTAATGCACGTCCTTTTCAATCTTTTTTGTTTTTTCATCTTTAGTGCTTTACACCCAGAGAAATGTATTTATAAAAACTAATATCAATTCCAACAACAGTACAATCATTCTGAACAAACCAATCACTTTATAAAAAAATATCTCAAGAATCTATACGTGTCAAGCTAATGTGGAGGTATGTTTTAAAATTGTTCATAAATAAGAGTTCATTTTGGTCGATCCACGAACTACATGAAAAATATATTTATACTTGAAAGAATTTATATAGTTTAAAACAAGATTCTCTTCCTATTCGAACTATATAATATGATTGAGAAAATGCAACAAAATTATTTTCATGTCCGCGTAGACATAGGTTATCTTATGCCATAGAACACAGGTAATTATGTTTGTATTATCATTTAAAGGTGTTTAAGAGCGATGTAATAGTTATTTTTAAAAATATTTATTTTTTGAAAATACATTAAAATAATATTTTTTTATTTTTTAAAAATATTTTTAAAATACAAAAATAAATATTTACTGTTATAATATTATTATTGTTGATGCAACAAAATGGTTGAAATGTTTGCGTGTCAAGCCCACCGCAAGGCAATCAATCCCATCACCGTGATCCTACCTCCTATGTTTGTTTTCTCAATTCATATTCCTTAAAACACATGAAAATATAAGTCTCATGCCCATCTCTTTCATGACATTGACTGGACTGTTTTCTTATCACATGATTTTTACAACGATCGGAGTGGCAACTTCTTCTTTTTCTTTTTTTTTTCTCCTCTAATTTAAAGTCTGATTGAATTTGTATTTTAAAATGTGTTTTTGAAAATAATTATTTTTTGTTTGAAGTTAATATTTTTTAATGTTTTTGATTTATTTTGATGTGCTGATTTTAAAAATAAATTAAAAAAACAAAAAAAATATTATTTCAATATATTTTTAGCTACCACAATACCACCACTGATCATGCTTTTGACCCATCTTAGAATGTCAAAAAACCATCTCAATCTAAAAGCTTAAGTTGTTAGGATATGATTTATATTATTTTCTAACACACCCTTTCAAATGAAAGCTATTTGGACTTGAAACTTGTACATGCTCACATTACTTTATACTTAATTTTTATCAAATAAATAGAGATAGTGAGATTCGAACTCGTGACCGCTTGGTCATCAAGACTCTGATACCATGTCAAAAAACTATCTCAACCTAAAAACTTAAGCCGTTAAATAAAATTTTAAGATAGGATTTATATTATTTTGTATAATGTACCGTTAACAAGTTTTGAAAGAAATTAAAAGAGGGTGAATATAAATGATTTACAATAATTAGACCCTTATTAATAATCTAATTAATTAATCAAAACTAAATTACTCTGTGCAACGATACATTAGGCTGTTGAATTTCAGAATGGACAAGCAGAGGAAGTTTTCTGGTGGATTTGCACAGAACCCAAGTGCCAAAGTACTTTCTCTCATCATCATGAATAACTTTGACACCCCCACATAAAATTCCAATCATGCCCTTAAAAAAATAGAGTAATATTGTTGGTTGAGAGAAGACGTTCGAGGTATGGCTTTCACATGCTCGTTGAGCATGATATTGTCTTTAAAGTTATATTTTATGGTATGTTCGGAATTTCTTAACTGAAATTAATTCAGAAGTTTCAGTAAAATTTTATACTTGACATTATTTTGATTCGTTAATATTTGAATTTCAAATCTTTAAAAGTACTATAAAAATCAATTAGAGGTCAATCCCTTTAATTTACAATTTAAAAAATAAAAAATTTAATATTAAAACTATTTTTTTCAAAATACATATCTAATTTTCTTTTTAAAGACATTTGAAGAAATAAGATAGAGATAATAAAGGTGATGCACGAAAAAAAATGAATTGAATTATATTTTTTACAAACATAATTTATACATATTTATTAATTGAATTCAAATTAATCACTATAATTCAAATTAATCACTGTAATTAAATTGAATTACAGTAAACAACTGTCTCGAATAAGCCCACAAGAAAAACAGATACATTTCCTTCATGGAGAACTAGCTACTGCCTCCCTCCATTATGACAGAGGCACATGAGCCAGCCAGCCAGCCATAGTTGTCACATGTGACATGTTTTTCTGAAACACACCATGGTGTCTGAGCAAACCGGAATGGGAAAGCCAGATTAGTTTACTGGCATAGAAGATGGAGCTTGAAATCATGGAGGCAGGCAAGCATCAAACATTTTATGCAAAATCAACCACCTCCTAATACATTTATTAAACATTTTTGCAAAATTGACAGTTCAAGGTGCCAAATACATCCTCCACACACACACAAAAAAGAGAAGAAAAAAAAGCAGCAGGAAAATGGGTTCGAGCCCACAATTTTTGAAAAGTCAGAGCAAGAAATGGCATTCATCACTGTGCCTTCCTTCCGGCACAGAACTTCACAAATCAGGCAATAACTCTAGAGACCAGATGCATTTACTGCCCAAGCCAGGTTTTTCTGGCTTCACCCCATTAGCCAGAGTAGTGTGCTTCTTTGACCCAAGAGGTCATAGCTGGTCGGTCCCTATCTCCTTCCTCCATTCTCTCCCCTTTGCATGGTTGCTTGTTAGGTATCCTCTGCTCCATATCCAGCCCCAGATTCTCTCCCCCCACACACTAGCACAAACACGCTCGATAAAACCCCAAAGAGAGACAAGCAAGTAAGCAAAACCCCACATCAAAAAGCCTTCCATGCCACGTGATCCTGTGTACCCAAGCTTGGAAGCTTTAAGACATTTTTATCCGCTTGGGGCATCACCCGAATCAGTACACCTGTTTTCTTCCGTCAACTCACTCTTTGTGCTGCTCTATCTTTCTCTTGATTGCTACGTGTGATACACGCTCCAAAAGCGGGTGCTTAAATCCAACTACAATTCTAAAATAAGAATCTTGTCTGAATCCTCCAGCTAGACATGCCTGTAGTTTATATAACACAAATCCCAAACGTGTCCTTAAACTCTCTCTCTCTCTCTCTTTCTCTCTCCGTGACTCATGACCTCCACTATTTCACTGTCTTCTCTGCTCCTTCAAGTACCCATTTCCCCGCTCAAGTTTCTCTCCTTCACACTTCAACACAGAGAAAAACTAGAAAGTTGGGGTCTTTAGTGGTCAATAGCAATGAAAGGAGAACGGAAGATGATGATCAAGTCCAAGATGAAGTGGGTTGGTTTAGTCGGGCTAGTTCTATCGGCTTTTTCCCTGTTTGTACATTTCTTGCTTGCTAGATTCACCGAGGAAGGCATTACTGATTACCAGTCTTCAGTCACGATCTTTTCTTGGAGACCCGTCTTTGAAAATCCTGACTTTGCCAAAAACGTATGCACCACCACCACCACCACTTGTTAACAGTTTCTTAATTGTTTTCTTGTACCGTACTGTTTGTGTTTTTGAGATTTGGTTTTGCTTTGGTGGGTTTTGAGTTGCTTTCTTCCTAGTTTGGCTGGTTTGTGGGCATTTCTTTTCTTTTATCTTTTTTTTGTATATCAATGCATGCAGCAGTCAGTTTTCATGAGTTTAGGCTTCGTTGTTGAGTGCTTAAAGGTTTTGTGTGGATCTAAACAGAACTTTCATTGAAACCCAGATAATTTTATTTGCTTGTTCCATGGAACTTGACAAATTTTGTCTTCTTGACTTCAGTTTGGATCTGTTTTTTAAGTCTTTTCTATAATATTTGGTTGGTATTGGTGGGATTTTTAGAATTACAGCACGAGGATCATGGAGTCCCTGATTTCTTTTCATGTTTTGTATAATTTTGTCTATTTGTGGGACTTATTGCTTTTAACATGTGGTGCAGAGTCCTTCGTACAGAAGACTATGGGGTCCAGTAAGGAGCCTTGAATCTTTACATCCAGATGCAAATCCCAGAGGATATTATACTGGTTAGCTATCATAACAAGGATTTAGTAATTAACAAGCAAATTTATAACTTACACTAGATTGTCTTGGTGTTCTAATTAAGAATACAATATGAAATCACTGCAATATTATATAGCTAATTGTAGTTTATCTTGGATTTATAACTCTATGTTTTAAGTATGAAACTTATTTCATTAAAAATTGAATACACAAAATTACTTGTAAAAATGTTAAAAATTAAACACATAAACACTGCAAATTATTACTGATAAAAGGTGCCATTACTTAATTTGCTTCTCAGGGAGATTTGTAGGTTATGCCTAGAAACACAGTTTGAGATCTTTCAAGTTATGGAGAGGATAAACTTTGGAGTAGGTTTCTGTACACTGGAATCAGTATTATAAACCTAACTGGAACTGGAACTTAAAGAGCTTGTATCATATTGGAGATGTTATTTGTGGAACTTAAATAGCTCGAAATGGAACTGCAACCAAGTTGTGTTCTGTATTTGTTGCTAGACATTGTTGTTAGTCTGAAATTTTATGATAATGGGCATGCTAGGATATGTAAAAAACTTGATTGAAAGACCATGGAAGTTGGATTGTGATTTCTTTTGCAGTTTGGTGTGGATTTGCAATAGAGAAACGGCACAAGTGAAATTTGGCTAACAACCTGTGTGGCGTATGTGACTTGATTGCTTTACCTGGTTGCTTCCATGTACATTTCATTCTTTTGTGATGGCAGTTGGTTCTGTGTTGCTGTATATTGGACTCCCTTTAATATAATATTGAGCTGACATTTCTTATGATGTTTCTATCCCTGCATAACACATTACCTATCCATTTTTCTTTACATGGTTAGAGTTGGATAATGTGGTTCTTCTCATCAGAATGTTTAGTTTTGTTGTTCCGTACTTCATTCAATCCGTGAATAATACAAAAGTGGTTGGTGAGGAAACTAGGGAATTGTTGTTCTTAGTGGATACCTTTTTGCTATAATATTTTTTTTGTTCTAGTTTATATCGTATGCAACATGAGTTTCTAACTTTAATATGCATACAACAGATCCCAGATCAGAATCAAGTGGGTATGTCTTTGTTAGGATACAAGGTGGATTCCATGAAATAAGAAATTCGGTGAGGGTAAAATGCTCTAGTTGCATTATTTGCTATCGATGTGTAACAAAGTTAATCTGACTTCCGAGTCTTGTTGATTTTCAGATATGTGATGTGGTTGTGATTTCTCGGCTTCTTAATGCTACTTTAGTTATTCCTGAGATCCAATCAACCACTAGGAGCAAAGGAATCAGGTGACTCCTTTTCTGTGATACTCTCATAAAATTTATATCAATGGCAAAATTAATTTAACCCTTAATAATTCTGTCTTACAATTTATGAAATGTTCACTGCAGCTCCCAGTTCAAGAGTTTTGCATACCTTTATAATGAGGATAACTTCATGGCAGCTTTAGTGAAAGATGTTAAAGTTGTGAAAACCCTTCCGCAAAATCTTAAAGACGCCAGGAGGCTAAAAAAGATCCCATCATTCAGAGTGCCTAATTCAGCTTCGCCATATTTTTATTTGCATCATGTTCTCCCAGTACTTAATAAGCATGTGGTGGTCGAACTAGTTGTTTCCGATGGGGGGTGCTTGCAGGTACTTGATTTTTAACCATTGTTTTGCTATAGGTGTAGACATGTAGGTATTTCTAAACCAGATATTCAGAAATCTTGTATAGATTTCTTCATACTCTATTTTGTTTCATTTTAGATAGTCTTACATGATTCATATATTTTTTTTTTTACTTATTTCTTTCCTTTTCAACTCCTGCCTTTTCCATCTATTTTGGAGTAGCTCATTGTATTCTCACACTGGCATCTTACCTATACTTGATTCCTTTGGGCATTCTTGTACTTAAGCATGCAATTGTGTCACCCAAAGTTTAGACGTGATGTGCTTTTTTATGACTTGATACTCTCTCTCTCTCTCTCTCTCTGCTTTTATAATTCAAAGTAATGCTCTGGTGTTTTTGTTTCCTTTTACCCTTGAAGGAATGAAACTTGACCTATCTTTATGTGAACACAGTTTTAAGTTTGCTTTTTCATAATGATGTGATTGATTTTTTTTATATCCTAGTCATGTCTCCCTTTTGTTTGTCCTTAGTAACAATCTTCTCCGCAACTATTGTTTACTGGTGAGATATTTTGTAATCCTTCTGGTTTTGAGAAATTGTGACCCAGATTTTCTTTTCCGAATTTGATGCCATCTTTCTGTCACATCAAGAGGTTAGGAATAACAACCATCTTTCTGGTCCTGATGTAGGCTATCTTTCCACCCCAACTCGAAGAATATCAAAGGCTGAGGTGTAGAGTTGCTTTTCATGCCTTACGGTTTAGGCAAGAGGTCCAGGAACTAGCAACTAAAATGTTGCAGAGGTCAATGATTGCTCATCATTTAATTGAAGGATTTATTGTAATATTCTGTTTGTGATTTCTGAACTGCCAAGTTATTTCAGGTTACGGGCTCCTGGCCAACCATTTATAGCCTTTGATCCTGGTTTGACAAGAGATGCCTTAGCATACTATGGCTGTGCTGAGCTATTCCAGGTACCCGCACCAATTCCAGAATTCATGATTGATTTTGATTTTGGAACCTTTGAACAGCAAAGCTTATTACCTAGCATTTGATTGTGTTGTGTCTTGGAGCTCTTCCCAAGGATGTGCACAATGAACTTATTCAGCACAAACGAGCTTGGATGAAGAAACGTGGGATTGTTAAGGGGAAGCTTTCTGTAAATTCAGCTGAACAACGTCTTAATGGTTCATGTCCATTAATGCCAGAAGAGGTAAGAGTTTGTGCTTATCAAATTTTGTCTTGTTTAGTGATTCATGCATGGGAAATGTGCTTCGGATTCCCTCCAAATCTCCATTTTAGGTAGCTTAATTTTTCTATTGTTTGTCCCTGGGAATGTTTTAAGAATGTAGAGCAAGACACTGCATTTCGAGGCTATTTCTGCCACTTAACCAGCACAGGGAGTGGGGTTATCTCCAGATTTCACTTTTAAATAAGGATCAGCCTTTCATTGTATTGCATTTTATGGTACTCAATGACTGGGTGATGAACAAGCTTATGACAATGGTCCCAATACCAAAAAATAGCTGTTCAAGTCAACTCTTTCACTTTATTAAACAGGAAAGGATATCATATAAAAAACAAGTTTTTAAAGATGCTAAGTGCTACTTTGGTCTAAATTGATTGGTTTTCTACAGGTTGGCATTCTTCTACGTGCATATGGATATCCATGGGACACTATTTTATATGTCTCTGGGGGAGAAGTTTTTGGAGGCCAGCGGACACTGACTCCTCTTCATGCCATGTTTGAAAATATTGTTGATAGAACTTCTCTCAGTGCTGCGTGGGAGCTCAATAGAATTTATGGTCGTGAAGTGAACCTTGTTGACACTAAATTAAGGGCTCCACCTTCTGTAGTGCAAGAAAAAAAGCATGAAGTATGGAAAAATGAAGGCCCACGTCCCCGTCCACTTCCACCCCCTCCAGCTAGGCCTAAATATCCATACAACATTGAAGGTTGGTGGGGTTGGGTGGCTGAGAGTGATAACGAGCCTGAGAGTACAGTAATGGAGTTAAGGACTAATGCCCATAAACTATTATGGGAAGCAATTGACTATTTAATTTGTGTAGAAGCTGATGTTTTCATCCCTGGATTCGATCGTGATGGGAAAGGACGTCCAAATTTCGCAAGCTTGGTAATGGGGCATAGGCTTTATCAATCAGCTGCATCTAAAACATTCCAGCCAAACAGGTAATCATCTCTTTCAACAGAAGTGCGCATGCTTGTGAATAATTTAACTATTGATGTAATTTAGAATTGCAAAAAGTATTTTCATGGAAAACACTTTATCCTCAAACACACCCGCACACCTCAAATAATGGGAGTCCCCTGTCTTCTCTGGCCTCTTTTCATGTTTTCTTAAATGACTACCTAGTTTCTTGTATTGTGATTAACTGAATAAGGTCGTTTGTATAGTCTCCTTTTCCAACTAATTCTTGTTAGATGGACCATTTGCCTTTAGAATTTGGCTAAGCATTTCATGCATCTTTATCTAAGCTTGTGCTTATAAAAGTCATTTCCTCATTCAGTTTGCATAAATCCAAGTGGTGATGCACTCCAGCATATAGAATCCATACAAGCAAGCATGATATCCAATTCATGCATCCTTGTGAAGTAATCTCCACTAAATTAAGAATCTTCATTTTCCTTTTTCTTTCTTTTAACACGGGTTTTTTTTTTCTCTGTTACCACAGAAAGGAAGTTGTAAAGCTTTTAGAAGAAAACCGTGAACACCTATACCAAGCAAATCATACCTGGCTGACATCAACACGCAGCCATCTTAGAAGAAGTTTAATGGATGGAGTAATGAGAGCATCCACAGAATCAAAGCCATTGTCATTTCTCTCCCATCCAGTCCCAGAATGTTCTTGCTTGAGATATGATCATGCCAAAAGATCATTGCATGCATCAAGCCCTTCTAGTCGGGCACCAGTGGAGGCTGCCCTAGGAGTTGTGCATCACTGCCCTATGTGGATGGATAGTGGGATAAAAACAAAATTGAAGGATAAAGAAATTGAAGAGGATCCTGATGAAGATATTTCCTCATCTTCTGGACTGTTTTTCAGGAATAGTGGTGGAAATCATGAGAGTGGAGGTGGGGAATTGATCAAAGAAGAGTCTCAACTAGATGATCAAGAAGAACTGGAGGGCGCAGACTGATAAGAGCCCAAGAGATGTGCTCGTGGTCTCTTTGAGTGCCTTTGACACCGTCTCCTACCACACTGTTCTGCATGGGGTATTGATTTTGCTAACTTGGAGGGTGGAAGGTTGTAAAGAGCAATTGTTGGCTTCTGTCTTGATGGGAGAGGGGAAGAACCCGATGGCTTGAGCCCTTAAGCTCAACTGCAGATACATATGCTCAGGTTGAAGCCCTTTTACATCTACATATACTGTTGCAAGCTACTCAAGCTCCTTTGGGAAAAATTTCAGCCTTTATATTGCAACCGGCAAATCAATTTTGATGTGGATAGCTTGCTTCTGATGGATTATCCAGAAGCAGACCCATCTTAGGGAGCTCCTATATTCCTAGGCATGTTAATGTAAACATAGTTGATAGCAGAACAGCACATATATAGAATCCATGGCTATCGCCATTCCGGTGGCATTTCTGCTCCCCTGGTCTGGTCTCTCTGTGTAATATATGCGCTCATGCCAAATAATGCTGCTCATGTTTATGGCATCTATCTATTTTTTTCTGGTTTCAGCTTTTATTATATGCTACTGTACTGTGCTATGATTTCAGCTCACAACTTTAGATTTTAAGCAATAACAAGGGGTATATTTTTTATATTTATATTTGATCTCTTATTCATATAATAAAAAATTTAGATATTTATATTTTATTTTTTTAGATTCGAGTTTTCATATGAATACCTGAGCAATTATCCGGCTATTATATCTTATTAAACAAAAAAATAAAATAGTAATATATATAATAACAAAAAATTATTATAATAATTACTTTTTCTGTTTTAATATATATATATATATATTAGAACAGAAAAAGTAATTATTATAATATCATTTATTCTCTCTTCATTCTCAATTTTTCTACGCTCTCAGGAAGAACCTAAATATAAATTCAAGATTTAAGACAAAATCAAACACAAATTTGTTTTCTTTATCATCTTTTCTTCTCGTGTTTTGTTATTAGCATTATTTACTTCAAGAAACTCAACAATAAAAAAAATGTTTCAATTCTTTTCTTAAATCAAGATTTCAAAATCTGTTAGTGTGTTTTATTTTTGTTAAATCATTATAATATAGGTTTTGCTCCCTTGATTTAACATAAACTTGACAAATCAATAGTTTGAAATTGAAAATAGAAATCCTAACTCTGAAAAAAATTAGATTTTACTTTATTCTATCAATAATTTTCCAGGAAAAAATGTTATTTGTACTTTTATGAAAAAACCCAATTAAAAAAAAATAGATTTGGTGTGCGGGCAATAAAAAGCCGTGCAATAGATGAAAGCTCGAGCGTGTTTGGTGTGGTTGTGATTACTTTTCAAAGTACTTTTTATTCTGAAAAGTATGCCAATAATATTTTTTTATTTTTTAAAAATTATTTTTAAGATGAGTACATAAAAATAATTTAAAAACATCAAAAACATATTAATTCAAAATAAACAAAAATTTTCAAATTGTATTTTTTGAACACAGCAGCAATCGCAGGTTTGTCATCGGAAAAAAAAAAAGTAGTTTCTAAAAATAGTTATTTACACTATCATCATATGTTTGAAAGTTGGGAAATGTGCAGGGACTAGTTAGTTAGACCAAAACAATTCTCCACGTAAAGAAATGAATATATAAGCATTTTCAACGTGCTTTTTAAGATCAAGAAAAAAAAATATAAATAAAAAGCCAATACATATATTTAATTAAATAAATAAAGAATTGTATACAAAAAAAAATTGTTAAAAATAACTAAAGATTAAAATAAAAAGTTGGGAGATAAATATAAATAAAAATACCTCATCTCACAGCATGAGTCATGATCTAGTTGTGATTATTAACTTTTTTTTTAATCAATTTTTTATTTAATCAACTAATAATAAAAATAGATATGCATAAAAAAGAGATTAAATGAAAAAACTATCATATAGGGTTGCATAAAAAGAGCGTCTACTAATATTAAAAAAATATTATAATCTTCTCAAAAAAACAAGTAAAAGCTATACATATTTTATTAAAAAAAACATATTTTTTAAATTTGATTTATTTTAATACCACTAGACCAGGCATCTCACACACACATTTAATTAATCTATTTCAATTATCATATATATATATATATATATATATATATATATATATATTAAAAAAAGAATGCTTAGGT
>Ga0307511_10004653_pt1 | contig 14012 bp, 17 predicted proteins | sample 13_EM_MG_FD_200266 | JGI IMG/M metagenome (GOLD analysis project Ga0307511, IMG submission 200266) | Populus trichocarpa ectomycorrhiza microbial communities from riparian zone in the Pacific Northwest, United States - 13_EM | ecosystem: Host-associated > Plants > Roots > Unclassified | place...
ACGAGAGAGGGAGGGAAGGAATAATTTCCCCGCCGTTTGTTGGTTACCCATCACCAGTGGTATACCCAATGACACTGATGCCATCTGACCGCGCGGGGGGTGTCGCCATCGCGTTCATGTGGTCGAGGAACGGGCCCTCTGGGGAGGGAAGCGATATCGCGTTCGACATAAAAAGCTTGGGAAAGATATCAAGGCTGTGAGCTGTAGGCATGGCGGGGGAGAGGGGGAAATAGGGAACTTGGTTTTACAGGCACGATAATCATGCTGGTATACCTACCTGGATGCGTGGGTTCTGGGATGAGGAAGGAAAGGTGGAATGGTTGCCATGCATTAACTTAGAGCGCTGCGTTTTCCACGCACTTTACCGCTCGACGCCACTTCTCCGGACTTTGTGAGGAGTTTGGCAACTCTTCCTTTTTCCACTTTTTCCACTGTTCCACTTGACGGAAATCCTGTTTCGCTGATGTCAAAGTGGGAAGCGAGGCGAAGGGAGTCTGAACGTAAAGAGAAGGAGACTTGGGAGCTCGAGGAAAGGCGCAAGGTACGTTGCAATCCCCACCTCTTCTGACGAAAGAGGGCTGAAGTGGCTGCGAAGAGGGCAGGAGAGACCCTAACCAGGAACACTCCCCGTCAGTACTTTACATCTCTTACCCTTGAGCTCATTCTAATATCTTGGGTCAAGTTTATGGCTTGCAAATCAGGGACGAATGGACCAGCAACCAGTCCCGGACGGATTTGAGCAAGACTCTTCCTGAAGATTATGAACCCCCTCTTTTTTGGACACATCAGCATCAACAGGGGCCTCCGTGGGGTCGCAAGAAGCACATTGGGGCACTAAGCCCGCAGATGAATGGTGTGTTCTATGGGCATTTGAGAACTCCAGAGCGACATTTAACGTGCCTCCTTTGTAGTCAAGCACGGGGGTGAGCAGGATCGTAAAGGTCGGAACGTCCTGGGGGGCATGCTAGGCGAGTACCGCACTCGCTCACGATTCAATTCTTCACCAATGTTTTTCCCTGACTGTAGATCATCCAAACCCCCCGGACTGGAAACAACTCAGGAACCCCACCCTAACCCCGTATGAACGCATTTCTCTGATTGCGAGAATCTTCTCAGATCCGAAGGCGGTCAAGGTGGTCAGGCAACTGTCCAAGGATGATGCCCAGACCTTTGTTGATTTGGTAGATGAGGTGTGCCGCTACCCTCTTTCACATCCAAATCATGAGCGGGTTGACCCCTGCTTACACCCTGTTTGTTAGATATTGGATAGTCTCCCACAACAAACTCGCAAGAGATGCTCGCGCGCTGTGTACAGGCTTTGTGGCCACCAAGGCCTACTCCCACGATCACTGACAATCCCACTTTGTTACAACCCAACAGAGAGCCCCCTGTTTCATGGTGGTTTTGCGGATGTGTGGAAGGGTGAATATGGAGGTCAGGAGGTTGCAGCTAAGGTTTTGAGGATATATTCAAAGAATGACCCTGAGTGGATCAGAAGAGTGGGTTGCTGGTTGTGCCCTCATTGCATCCACAGACAACTGACTGTGTCTTGTAGAGGTTCTGCAGGGAGGTTGCAGCATGGAAAACCCTCCACCACCCAAATGTGCTCCCATTGCTAGGTGTTACAATGTCAGGGGACCAGCTTGTGATGGTTTCAGAGTGGATGGTGAATGGTAACATCAATGAGTATATGAAGACAAACTGTGATGTGAATCAATTGGAGCTTGTGTGTTTTTCATTCATGGCCTATATCCTCTACTGACAATGAGGCACTTTCTGCAGCTGAGAGATGTTGCTAGGGGGTTGATCTATATGCATGACCAGGGAATAGTTCATGGGAATCTCAAGGGGGTATGTTCCTGAATCATGGATTCGCTGTCCTATATCTAGCTTACCCTGCTCTCAGACCAACATCCTGGTTGACTGCAAAGGTCATGCCTGTTTAGTGGACTTCAGCCTCACCATGGTTACCCCAGACCAGTCAACCATTATATCCTCATCTACATCAGGTGACATAGTCCAATGGATGAGCCCAGAACTCCTTGACCCAGGCCATTTTGGTTTGAAGGAGAGCCATCCAACAAAAGAATCAGATTGTTATGCACTGGGGATGATAGTATATGAAGTTCTCAGTGGACAGGCACCATTTGCTCTAGCTAAAGCCCCTACTGTTATTTGGATGGTTCTGGAAGGCAGGCGTCCTGGGAGACCTTTTGGAGAGGAAGGGAAATTGTTCACAGATTCAATATGGGGGATTCTGGAACTTTGCTGGAAGCCTCAGCCAAGTGAACGGACAAGTGTTGAGGTTGTATTTCAGTGTCTGGGAGGGAAACCATTTCTAGTGTGGTCAGTTTCTAGTGTATATGGAGATATGGAGTCAGATAGTGATTGCCAGTCAGAGGCCATGGCAAAAGGTTCTCCTTCTCTGTTTCATCTTGGGCTTACTTCTGATTATCCTTGTGTTTTATAGGACCACTGATTACATATAGTGAGAATGTATGGCCAGTTCCACCACAAGACCATCCTGATATTACAGCAGATCTGGATCCCAGTATGCTCCTCTGGCCCTAGCCCTTGCCCTACACTGATGCTCAATTTTACTCATACAACAGACCCACTAACTGGACATGGTAATCCTGGACACACAATGCCATACCACAACCCTCCAAACCCAGTTTCCAGTATGTGATTTCTGTTTGTTTTGAGCACCAGCTATAGGGCCATGTTTCATTCTCATTTGCCAGATTTACCAGCAAGGTATGATGATACCCCCTCAGCTCAATTACAACAGGGTGCTCCTCCACCTAAGCTAACACTATTCTCATCAAGCCAATTATCCTCCCCCACTTCCACTGTATTGCAACAACTCTACAACCTCAACCAGTCTTCATCTCAGTTCAATGACCAACTCCACAATGTGCTCCATAGCGAGGTGTATAAGCATTCTTTGCTGAGCCTTCAAGGCAATGATTTACTGTCACTTGTTGACTACCTAGACAAGGTATGTTGTTGCATATCTATTCCTTGCTCTCCATCTGAGCCAGTGTAGGCTCTTGATATACTTGATCCTCCAAGTTCCAGTTTCCACAAATGTCTATGCGAGCTTAGGAATATCTGTGGCACTAGGCTGATACTGCCAAGCTCATACACCCTTTTACCTTTAACTCTGGATATTAGTCATCAGCCTATTACTTCAGGGGGCCCTGGTGATGTATATAAAGGGACCCTCAATGGTGTAATGGTTTGCATTAAACGCATTCGGATGTATTCAAAAGATAGTCCAGGGGGAGCTACAAAAGTATGCTGTTCCATTGCTTGCCCTGCCTACTGCTGAGGATAATACCCACAGATGCTCTACCAGGGAGCTGTAGTTTGGAAACACTTGAAGCACCAAAATATTGTTGCTTTCTTTGGTATCACCCCCACTCCTCTCCAAATCATTTCAGAATGGGTGCCCAGTGGGGACTTGACAGAATATATTGGAAAGCACCCAGACACAGATCGGCTCAGACTAGTAGGTGTTCCTCCTCTCATGTTGGATGATGCACTTACTCCACTCACAAGTTATGTGATATTGCTGATGGCCTCCACTATCTCCACTCCTGTAATGTGATCCATGGAGATCTCAAGGGGGTATGTGGTTATTCTGGATCTTGATTCACTACTGTATTGATGCCTAGTTAGCCAAACATCCTTGTTGGTGTCACTGGCCATGCACAAATTACAGACTTTGGTCTTGCAAGGATTGCCCAGGATCCAAACTTGCACACAAGCACTACCAACTATGAGGGTTATGCTCCTCAATGGACTGCACCAGAGATCTTGTGGTCTGGTTCCCCCACCACCAAGGAGACAGATGTATTCTCATTTGGGATGGTTGTGATTGAGGTAGGGGCAGTCAATCTGTTAATTATCAACCAACTTATCCTTTGCTATAGGTTTTCACTGGGAGAGTTCCATTTAGTGGCATGGGAGCACCAGCAGTCATAAGATGTATTATGGCTGGAGAACACCCAAGGCAGCCAGACCATCCTGATTTCACTGCAACATTGTGGGAGTTAACCCAGAGGTGTTGGGACAGAGAGGCAGAGGGCCGTCCAGGGATTCAGGAAGTAATCAAAGCATTAGGGGAGCTTTTAGCATTTAATCAACCTCAGGCTTATCCAGGGCAGCCCAACCAATCCAGTGTGTCAATTTTTTCTGCAGCCAGTGTTGCACACCTCACAGAATTAGACTCATTCTGAATTCTCCCTGCATTAGGTCACAGCCTGCAAACTGGGAGTAGATCCAATACCCAGTCCCAGACAAACTTGACCAAGACAGCCCCTGGTGGTCAAGGGCCCACACCCCCTCAAGCACATCAGGCTCAACAAGAAACTATGGGGGAATTGAAAACAACTCCAAAGAAGCATGGGTTATGGTGTAGGATCAGGCACAGGGTGATCCAGGTCAGGGCTAGGGCTAAGGGAATCACCAATAGACACCCACATCAGCTATCACCTGGTGCTGGCAGTATGTTCCCCATCTTCTTTCCATCAATCTGAAACTAACCAATTGACAGTAAATAGCCCACTTGCAAATGATTCTGCAGCTCAGGTTTTCAGGGAAGATAAGGCTCTAGAGAAAGAGGAGGTTTGGGAACCCAAGAAAACACACAGGGTGCATTGCAACCAAAGTGATCAAAGTCAGGACACCTTGCACACATTTCCCATCTGATCTCACTTAGAGGTTGATAACATCTTGAACAGGCATGCATCTACAGGATCCTTCTCAGGGTCATCTAGCACAGGGCAACAAATCCAGTGTGTTGGTTTCACTCAATCTACTGGAACCATCAAGCAAATGACTCAGAACCCATAGGAACAAGCTTACATGAGGAGGGCAGGACCAGATCAAGCCTTGGTTTCTTAAATAGGAGTGATGAGGCCCTTTCAAGGCAAGCCTACAGAGGGGATACTTCTAGTGTGAATTCTGGTGGTATGACCAGGAACACCCCTGGTCAGTGCTGTATATTTCCTAACCTTGACCCTATCCTTAACGTCTCTGGTTACCAGGTCATGGCTCGGGAACTGGGGGTGAATCCCACAACCAGTCCCAGATGGACTTGAGTGAAACACTTGCTGAGTCCCTGCCTCATCAGACACATCAAGACCAGCAGGCATACTTGCAAAAATCAAAGGAAAATGTCAGTGCATCAAACCCGCCAGTGGCCCCATACATGTGAGTGCCCCTATAAGATATACATCTACATTCTTGTCATGGATGAACACAGGGGTGAGAAGGAGCAAGAAGTCCAGATTATCTTGGAAGCCATATCAGGTGGGTACAAGGGCTAGACATATTTACAATCTGACCTCCTGTCAACCCTTTTAACTTACCCACAGATGACTCAAACCACCCAAGCTGGAAACAGCTCATCAATGGTACCCTTGCTGCACATGAGTGCATCCCCCTCATCACAACAATCTTTTCGGATCATGGGGGAGCTGAAATGATCAGACACCTCTCTGGAAAAGATGCCCAAACATTTGTTGATGTGATAGATGACTCAAAGGTGAGTCTCTTCCCTGACCTTGAAAAATAGGTAGCACTTGGGCTTCACTCAACCTTCCACCCCCTGCTGGCTAGGCACTAGACAGTCTCACACCACAGGTCCGCAGGAGGTGTATACGTTCTGTATACAGGATCTGTGGCCACCAAGTCCTGCTCCCACAGTCGCTCGGAATTCCGGTTCATTATGACTTAACAGAGAACCCGCTGTGTGGTGGTGGATTTGCAGATGTATGGAAAGGTCAATACCAAGACCTGGAGGTTGCGGTCAAGGTTTTGAAGGTATATTCAAAGAATGACCTTGCACAGATACGAAGAGTGGGTTCTTGATGGCGCTCTTGACCTGTTACATGTGTTAACAACTCACCATGTCTTATAGATGTTCTGCAGGGAGGTTATAGCATGGTGGACCCTCCGTCATCCAAATGTACTGCCTCTTTTGGGCGCGGAAATATCCGGGGGTCGGCATGTGATGGTATCAGAGTGGATGGTGGATGGCGACATCAACAAATTTGTGGATGCAAACCCCGACGCGGATCGGCTGGCACTCGTGCGTTTTTCATTCGAGGGCACTACTCCCACTTGTTATTGATGATACAATTATTGCAGCTCGGAGGCGTCACAAGGGGGTTGATCTATATGCACGAGCATGGAATAGTCCATGGGGATCTTAAAGGGGTACGTTTCCGAACCGTGAATCATCACCATCTGCGCAACTTACCCACGCCAAAACTAAGGGGAACATCCTGATCAACCGCAGTGGCCAGGCTTGTTTGGCGGATTTCAGCTTCAGTCTGCTCACGATAGCCTCGAGCCAGTCAACTGTTATGTCCTCATGGGTTGCGGGTGGTACAATTCGTTGGATGAGCCCAGAGCTCCTCGACCCGGGACGTTTCGGCTTTGAGAAGGGTCGCCCAACAAAAGAATCTGACTGTTATGCGCTGGGGATGGTAATATATGAAGTTCTCAGTGGGCACGAACCGTTCGCCCCATCTCCGCTCCCTCTCGTTATATGGAAGGTTCTGGAGGACGAGCGTCCGGGGAGACCTGAAGGGGAAGAAGGGAAGCTGTTCACAGATGCTATATGGGATGCACTGGAACTGTGTTGGAAGCGTCAACCAAACGACCGGCCAAGGGTCAAAACCGTACTCCTGTGTTTGGAAGGGATTCCATCGTTGTCGCGGCAATCTTCTTGTAATAGGGTGGCGGAGACAGATCACGATAATCACTCGGATACAACGGCGAGCGATTCTGGTATGTTTTGTTTTTTGTTTTGTGCAAGGTCCCAGACTTACCCGGACTCCCGCCGGTTCCTCAGCGACAGGGTAGTTCGAAGGAAGGGAGCGTGGTATCTGGAAGATGCCCGGAGTAATCACTAGGAAGTTTCGTGGACCTTGGCGAGTGTTAGTATGCACTCCACCCAGTAGTTCCTGTAATAATCAATGTTTGGCTCGGTTTCGGAGAATCCGTAATAAGTATGAAGGGGCTACCATTATGTAGCGTCGTGTCCGCACATAGACCGATCGGGTGGAGACACCGTAAGATTGTACATCAAGAGGCCCACAAAGTACTGGTGCAGGATGGGACAACGGGAAAGATCGTAAGAATAATGGTGTATGCAACGGGTGGTGAACCAAAATAAGCCGAACGTGGGGCTACAGATTGGGAGAGATGAGAGAGGGAAATTTAATATTACGTCCTAATTCCTCTCGTCATCTACTCATCACCGGTAGTACACTTCAACAATACCAATACCGCCAGAGACCCCGTCACCGTGCCATTAAACCACAGATCGCTCGTCATGTTCACCCTTTCACGCAATATGACGCCTCCAGCGAACTCGACAAAATTGAAGGCAGTGTACAGATTGTTCGCCTTCCGGGCCATTTTATCGAGAGGAGTGGTAACGACGCTGAGAATGGCTGGCGCGGCGGCGACCTGTATCCTGAGCACTTGACCTTCAGGATCGTTATCAGGCTAGACTAGGGATTGCATTAAATCAGTTTCCGCAACACCCGGTCAACGTGTGTCATGAAAACATCACGGAGCGATAGAACGGACGTTTCCCGGAAGAATCCTGGTGCCAATTGACAGGGGTGACAAGGAGCGGGAGCGGGAAGGAATGATAAACGGGGGACACGGAGGGATGGGGAGTCAGCGGTGTCCTTGCTGCCCCACGAGTGCTTCAGCGCTCCGACGCTCTAAACGGTGGTGTTGATAACTGGCTGGATATTGACTTGTAGTTTCGCACGAAACGGTCCTGAGCTACAGGGGTCTTTCGTGTAAGTCGCGGAGGAAGAGATGGGACGGAAACGCTCACTTTTCTGTGTGTCTCGATGATCCACCCCCCATCGTTGACGGAAGCGTTCCAATGCCCGCGCACTGGGTCCCAAACAAGGTGATTGCCCACTCGGAGATGTGAGCAAGCTCCGATACATCCGCGGGACGAGTGTCAGCTAGGACGACCCATTATTCCCAAACAGTGCCAAGAGGAACCGGGTAGTTGCGCGATCAGTCGTTGTAAACAACGGTCGGTCGGTGAATGGGTGGGATGAAGTCAAGGTAGAGAATCTGTAGGAGACATAGACGGAGGATAGTCAACATCGTGTAGGATGGGGTGGGTTGGAGGAGGGGAAAGAATCCTTGGCGGACGTGAACGACAATGAGGGCAGGAATTTGTGTTTTCTAATCTTTTCTTCTTCCCTGGTTTCTTGTGGCGGGACACTGAGAACACAACCAAGGGTCAGGGTGAGAAATGTCCGTCTATCATGGAGTCCCGGAGGGAGAGGAGAATAAAGGCAGAAATTTCGACATCCATGAGGTGGAAACATGAGGCCTGTGGGAGAAGGTAATTCGGCACATACCGAACGATACCGCCCGAGCCTCCAGCGAAGCGAGAGCGGACGGCCGAATGATGCCACCCGCCTGATATTTAGGGTCACTCTCCGATGTTCAAAAAAAAGCTTGGGCCCTCAATCTTCTCTCTGTGGAGGCGGTGTAAACACTGTACAGGTGGAACGCATGTACCCCCCTCACGGGGCGCTGTACTACGGTCGAGCTTCTCGGCTCGAAGGGAATCTCGGGTTCGACGCTACAAATAATAACTTTGGGTTAATCATCCATAGAACGACAAAGGAAGGGGAAGCACTCACCCTACGGTGTCGGTTTCGATGATCCAGCCCCCGATATTGACAGAAGTGTTCCAAAGCCCATCCGTGGGATCCCAAGTGAGACGATTGTTCGCGACCGAGTACTTGAAGCCTCCATCCGCGTGCACCTCGCTTTCGAAAACATCACGCACGGCCTGGCGATAGAAAGTTCAGTTCAGAGACTACGCCCAAACAACAAACCCATTGTCATAAACAACCACGGAAGTAGCGCCTCCCAAAGCCCACTCACAGCTATACACGATCTCCGACCCATCTGCAGGGCGAGTATGCCCGAGGAGGAACAACTCCCAAAAGCCGGTTCATTCTTGCTGATCTCGAGTGGGTTGATACCGATCCGGGGCTTGGGGAACGGGGTGGATGCTGCCGTTTCGAAGTGGGATAGTATTGTTACCCAAGCAATTGTTGTACACGTCGGGGGCGGTTGGCCAATGTGTGGGTTTGGGTGAGACCAAGATGGAAAACGCCATCAGCAGGAGGCACAGATGAAGGAAAGTCGACATCGTGAAGGGCTGGACGGGGGACCTCTAATGATAACGAGGGGGGAATCGACACTGCCTATCCTCCTCCTTCCATGATTCGTTTTATGTTGGCCCTGGGCAAGGGCGGTCAGCAATTGACAAAACGGAGGAGGATATCTGTACCCTCATTCAATTTCATGGGTCTTCAACGGACCTGTACTTCTCTTGTCATCGCAACCGCCATATCGGGGGAACTTGGTTGAGGTGAAAGACTCTGAAGGGTTGCCATTTTGTCGCGCTTTCTCCCCCCGGGAGTGTGGGTAGGAGGCATACCACACGAAGATGGACTGTATATGCACAGAATGTATCGATCGATCGGGCGTGGCCGCCCCTGAGTGGAGGCCCCGGCCCCGACCGAACCCACACCCCTGCATTCTGGAGAGATCCAATCGTTGACGCGGCCACGTTTTGACGTGGGTGAAGGTGCAGAAGTTGTCGGTCACAGCTGGCGGTCGGTTACGTAGATGCCACAGTAACTCGATTTTAGCACGTTGTCTCTGTCTTGCTTGAGATCCTCCAACCGTCCTTATAACATAGCGGATCCATCGATCAAGTTCACTCCGCCCAAGCCCATCACCAGATAAGTCAGACGAACGTAGGCTGGGTCGATCTGGCGGGCATGAGGGAGTCTCTATCCTAGTAACTGATGTTCATCGGCTCGGAGATCCGGCATAAGCACGAAAATGTTATCGTTAGTGAACATGTCCGTTAAGCTGGGGAATAGTGGGATGGTGTGTGGTATACATCAGGAGGCCTACGGAAATCTGATGCAGAAGGGGACACAGCAAGGGCCGTAGGAATGAAATGTTCAACGGGAGGCGAACGAAAGTGGACCAAATGTGGGGTAAGTATGGAAGAGATCAGAGGGGGGAAAAGGAGGAATAGCAATGAGTCCTGATTCTCCTCGCCATCCATCCATCACCTGTGGTACACTTCGACCATACCGATACCACTACCACCAGGCAGTTTCATCGCCGTACCATTGAACCACAGAGCGCCGGTCATGTTCACCCCATTTGATACAGCCCCGATTTGTAGTTTGGCGCATAGAGGATGTCGGGTTCAATGCTGCAGGGGATGGTTTCAGGTGAGTCGCGAAGCGAGAGGAAGAGGAACGGAAGTGCGTACTTTTCTGTGTGCGTCTCGATGCTCCAACCACCAGCGTTGACGGAAGTTTTCCAAAACCCGTGCACGGGAGATGATCGTCCCAATCAAGCACTTGAAGCCTCCGTCCGCGTGCTGCTCGTACTCGCATCCGCCAAACATGATTTAGTGATAGGACGTTCCGTTCTGGAAGTGTGACCGAGTAACAAATGTGCGATGCGAGAAGTTGGTGGAGGTCGGGTCTCCCAAAGCCCACTTGTAGCTATAGAAGAGCTCCGAGCCATCCAAGAGACGATTATGGTCGAGGAGGACTAATTCTTCCTAACTGGTCTGTCCTTGCGCATCTGGGGCTGGAAGAAGCCGGAAACCGTGAAGTGGGGAAGAGGGACATGGTTGTTACTCGGACAGTTGGTGTATACGGAGGGGCTTGTTGAAAACTGGGAGGGTTCTGATGAGACCGAGGTGGAGAGCGTCGTATGTAGGAAACACAGGTGAAGGATGGCCGACATCATCGTGTAGGGTGGAATTGATTGGAGGAGGGGGAAGGGTCCTCGGCGGCCATGAGCAACCAGGAAGACGGGGATTTGTGTTTTCTAATCTTACCTCCCCTAATTTCTTGTGGCAGAGACACTTGATACAACCAAGGGTCGGGGTTGGAGAAACGTAGGTCATCACCGAATCCGTCGCGTCCGTCAAACGACACCCAGTTCAGGATTCCACTGCGGTAAGTATCTGCCAAACCATGCCAAGGCGTTCAATCCAACGGGGTGTCAGAGGAAGAGGAAAATAAACACAGAACTTTCGAAACGCGTGAGGTTGGAACACGAGGCATGCGGGTGAAGACGATTCGGCATATCCCGTGCAACGCTATCCACCCAAGCGAGGACGGACGGAGATATCGACGCCACCCGCCCGGTCTTTGGGGTCACTCTCTGATGTCAAAAATAGATTCCTCGGTCCTCTCTCTGTGGGGGGCTGTGGAAACACCGCACAGGAAGAATGCTCGAGGATATACCCCGCCCCATCAGTCGCTATACTATGGTCGGTTCGAGGGCAGACAAGAGAGGGAGGGAAGAAATAATTTCCTCCCCATCTACTAAATACCATTACCGATGGTGCACCTTTGATACAACGTCGCACCTCCGACGAGGTCGGCGAACTCGAACATGGCGTATAGACCGTTCGTCTTCCAGGTCATCTACTCATGAGCGCGCTTGAAGTCACACACATGAAGTGAGTTCTGTACTCTCGTAGAGGAGGGGAGGGAAGTGGGTGTCGGTGAGGTGGCGGGGCTCAGGACCTCTGGCGCGTTGGTGATCTGCACCCTAAAAACTTGGCCGCTGGAAGGGTTGTCCGGCTGAAACAAGAATCGCATTACGCGTCACGAAATACAACCTCGAAGCAAGGAAACAGATGAACCTTTGCCAGAAAATCCTGAGAATTTTCGAGGAGGAACGTCGAATCGTAGGCGGAGAGGCGACCTTGTTGTTTCGTGGGATCTCCAGACTCGCGATGCCCACAGCAGTGACGTTGAGCCCCCGGCGAAGCCGTATCCATTCGCTTGGCCACGAGTAGCATCCTCAGAAACTTGCCCCGGCATAGGTTTGTAGTTTGGTGTAAAACTCTGGTTCGATGCTACGAGGAACAACTTCAGATGAGTCACGAAGGAAGGAAAGGCAAAGAAGTACTCACCCGTTGGTGTAGGTCTCTACCATTCGGCCCCGATGTTCTTTACCCATTCTGCAAGTGTTCCGAAGCCCACGCGTGGGGTCCCAAGTGAGATGATTGTCCGCAATCGAGCACGTGAAGTCTCCGAGTCTGTCCGCGTATACCCCATACTCCAACCCATGGCGGTCTGGCGGTATCGAACGTCCCGTTCGAAAAACGTGCCCAAACAACGAACTCATCATTGGAAACGTTGGCGAAAGTCAGGTGAGGGCGGGTCGCGTGCTCCGCGATGTGGTCAGGATGCGCATCCAGCGTGTCAGTCGACCGTTCACTGGTCAACGTTCACCATCATCACTGCAGACGTAACAACTCTCGGCCCAGCGCTGGACGCGAGCGACTTCACCAACTCGTAATTATCCAATGCTCGGGTTTCCGGTTGTCCCAGTGGTTGTCTGCGGTCCAGGAATCTGGGATTCGTGCAAGGTCGCACGATCACGCAGTACACCAGCGCAGCTATGCAACTCACGTGGCCCACGTTTGTCAGTTTTTCGGGGCCGGATTGGCCCGGCGGACTTCCCGTTTATCTGCCTCGTGTGTGTGTGTGTGTTGTTCTATTATACACCATTCAGCTCGGTGGCCAGAGGTGTCCCCTATATACTACATCGTACGTCCTACTACGTTAAGGGCTTGATTGTAAATTCTAGCACACAGCAAAACTATAAGCAAAACTCCGCGTGGGAGGACCGTAAAGGCATAGAAGAAAAAGATAGGAGAAAAAGAGAGGAGAAAGGGAGTCGGGAGACAGTAACAGGTGGTAGCGCCGCCGGAGCGGTAAGGGGGTTGTTGTTGGTTGACGGTGCAAGTCAACGTGTAGGGGGAGGGGTGGTTCTTCGTGCCCCAAAGGGGGTGGGGGAGTCTGGATGCGAGTGGTTCCTCGAATGCGCGTCGGTATGCCTGGTATGGTTCGGCGTGTCGCTACCCAGATCAAAGATACTTGGGAAACACCCAGATAGCAGGGACCCCGGGCCGCAAGGGCGCAGTAATCCGGCCATCTGAGTGACAGAGACGACACGCCTCCCAGCTTATATTTCTTTTGCTGCCGTAGAGGCGCTGGTGACCAGGTGCAATCTCATCTTTGCAGTAGGCTCGCGAGCCAAACCCCCCCCCACCCCCAATGGTGTCCGGACGTCTCGTTCGTCGCGCGACAGAGGCAGGGGAAGAAGCGGGTGGGTAGGATTGGACCCGATAGGGGGATCCGATAAGGGGATCGGTCCCGATAAGGTCGAGGGGTGGGCGTTGGACCTGCCAATGTGGAGAGGGGTGCCGAGGAAGGAGTGGGCGGACCCTGGGGGTCGAATGAGGGTGATGGACCTTCGAGGTCGAGGGTTGGGATGACCCGTCGAGCCAAAGCGAGGGAGAAAGGGGGGAAAAGCGAAGGAGGGTCGGAAGGGGGGCGAAAAAAGTGGCGATGGAGTTGAAAAGGGTCGCGATGGCGAGGATCCGTCCTTGACCGCTGTGGAAACAACTCCCTCAGTCACCATCTGGGTTGGATGTGCCGGGATCGTTGAAGGATCCCAGACGATGTTACAAAGCCCGTAGGGTTTCGTACTTTACATAGAGCTTTTTAGCCGAAGTTTGTTCTGATGGATGGACATTTGCGCGTCACGTGAGCGCAAGATTCTAACATATCTACAGCGATATCTTTCACCTGGTTTCAATTTAGCATTGACACATCCGTGGTTCACTAGGTGAACTTCGTGTGCTACTGACGCCGGCGGCGCGAGGTCTGGTTGGAAGATCGAGTGTTTAACGTTGCCAATGTTCTCGATGAGTTGATGATACAAATTATCGACCCCCACCCGGCCACGCGCCAACTACTGGAAGGGATGACAAAAGACAAGTCCGGTACACGCGGCAGGATGTGAGATCTAGAGTTTCCACGATCTGGCGCAGCCGGTGACTCCTCCTTTTCCTCCCGTAGGCAACTATTTGCGTAGCATGT
>Ga0307511_10004654_pt1 | contig 14012 bp, 11 predicted proteins | sample 13_EM_MG_FD_200266 | JGI IMG/M metagenome (GOLD analysis project Ga0307511, IMG submission 200266) | Populus trichocarpa ectomycorrhiza microbial communities from riparian zone in the Pacific Northwest, United States - 13_EM | ecosystem: Host-associated > Plants > Roots > Unclassified | place...
TTGGGGGAACATCAAAACTGGAGGTTTCTATAGGGTCATCATGAGTACATTTTCTGGGATTCTTCTCTGGCGTCATCGATAAGGAAATATTCATTCGGCAACTTTGTTAGTGTTTTCTCCCTTTCACTCTTTCCCATTATTCGATTGCTCTTAACCCCCTACATCGTCGTCCCTTTGTTTTTTGCTTCGATATCGGTGTTCAAGGGTGCAAAGAATGCTTTTATTTTCTTCACTTGTTTTTTTAGCCATATTTTGTCTCTTTACTTCATCTGGCATTGAATTTTGTTTAGCGTAGGAAGGGCAAAGGTCTTGGAGCGGAAGCAGGGAGGAGGATGCGTTAGGCAGGGTATGTGAGAGATTTGGATTGTCAACTACTTATCATAACGCTACTGGTTCCAATGCCCTATATTGGCAACCTCGAAGATTGAATATTTGGATTTGCATGGATTCGCGGGTTTTTGGGATAAAAATCGCTTCGAAATCAAGTTTTACAAATTCGGAGCCTTTGATTCTAGCGATCAGTCAAATAATACCAGAGATATCTTACTTTTTTCTTTGTGGCAGTGAGGCATTTGATCAGCTGGATTGGTCAGAAATGCCCATTGTTCTCAAATATCCACATGAGTATATTGCATCAGATCCTCAATCATGCATGCATTATGGACTAAAGTACGCATCCAGACTACACCATAGCGAGTTTCCCGAATCGGTTGCTAGCCTTGCGGAGTTGTCCTGATAAACCTGGCCTGGCCAGCTGGACACGTCGATAACCCTCCAGGACACTGCTACAATATAGACAGGCGTGATTTTCCAACGGAAATCACTTGAGCTGATGATGACTACATTTACATGATGGACTCGTGATACCGATAGATCGCTATGTACTAATCTCAAATATGGAAATTTATTATCGAGTACTATTTGTAAATACTTCAATCCTGCGCTTCAGCGTAAGGCACCATCAGCCTCATCAGTCATCATCATCATCAGTCATCATCAGTCATCATCATCACCGTCGTCGTCATCATCATAACCATCAACCACGGTCTTTTTGCGCCTTTCTATCCTTGCTAGGCAGCTGGATCATTATCACCCAAAGTCCGCTTATACTTGGCATTTGCTCCAGGCTGAGATATGGGGGATGGGGACAGACCACGAGGGTCGATTTGGAGGTCGGCATCCACTTGTCATATACCATAAGCCGCAGTGAGCATTCCCCTGTCCGGCTCTTCAGTGTTGTTGGATTGGTTTGTACCTTTGACAGCCTAACGCCGGGTCATTTCATGGGGTTTGGTCAGATTCCAAACATGCCTTGCGTTGCAACCGCCACAACATCATTCTGGCCCAGTTCGCAATATCAGTTGGTTGGGGATGTTTTGTCTACCCAAATTTGTTGAATGGTGTGAGTGCCAGGAGATTGGTATAGCACAAGGAGAGATCACCTCCGAGGTGTGTACTTCAAATTTTGCTTCCTTTTTCGGGTTGATTAAGTGCTCTACTGACAAAAAAGTATATTACGTATTCTTGTCTCTCGCCGCCGACTGGATTAGAATGAGTGCAGAGACAAAATGAACCACTTGGCCAGGGGTGGTGAGATAAGCGAAACAAAATGAATCGAGGATTGGCAGGTAGTTTCTATCCACTACATTGTGCGAGGTTGCTTCTGCGGCCATGGTCACACATCGTGAGAGCAATGCAGCTCCACCCATCTGGTAATGCACTATATTCTATAAAACGAGCAGGGGTGAGCAACAATGTTTAGACTGTTAAGCAAATCAAGAGACGGCTATGGCTGTGGCAAGTTCGCGTGTGACGACGCTGCATGCACCACAGGGGTTGAGGCTGAGAGGGGATGCATACATGTTGAGGTAGAAGGTCCACATACAGTAGGATTGCAAGAGCTTCGAGACAGAATAAATTGTGCACTTAAGTTGCAGGGACTCAGATTTACTGTGCATGAAGCACCTCGCTTTTTGGGATTCAGTTTATACTAAATGTGATATATCTGAAGCTCCACGGCCTTCTTACTTCTAGATATGAGGTGTTAAGCTGCCTTGAGATAAGTATGCGCTGATTTTACTCTCCTTTCCTAGCGACCGTCCGCCGGTGAAGTCTGTGCTTGTCAGTCCCTGGCTTGAAAAGCACTATATTCGGGCGGAAACGGATATACCCGCGCGCACGACAGGGCGGCATGGTCACGGACACCTCGAATAATCATCGCCGGGGTTGAAGATACATTACTGCACATGCTCAGCAGAAAGACTCTACATATCCAACTTTATTAGTAGGTAGGCACTTTTTTTACAGCAGGTGAAATAGTTTGAGATTCAGATCGAACGAAAAGTGTACCATATGCGTCGCATTCACTTAGGCTGCGCTGCGGTTGGGATTCAGGTGGTGAGCCTGGATAGTGCGAGGACATAGCTGAAGCCTAACTACTATGATGAGTTCAAAACCAGTGGATTTCAATCTCGACGTCAGGGCGGGAGAGCCGAGCCATGTCAGCTGCCATGGCCTATCAGAGCCAGATGACGAGGATGTTCCATTATCTCATGCAGGGTCCCATCAAACGAGCCTCAACTAGTTCTGACTCAACTTGTGGAGTACGAGTACACTGAACCCCTTCCGACTCTTTTGGTGCCGGGAAGATATCCACTAAACAAGCTTAACTTTGTTTCTGGTTGCCCTTTTTCTTGCGCCAAGGAGGTAAGTTGGTGGAATACGACATGATCACAAACTGGGGTTCAGCAGGTCAGTTTCATACCCTGAAGTGCTCCTAGGATGGTCACCGTAAAACGAACAAATTCGCTTGTTAGGCCGTGAAGAACAACCCCATCAAATATTGGCAGCGGTGACAGGGGCCGTACTTAGGGGGAAATAAGACAGCGTGATTTCTACCTAGTCCAATTTCCATCGTCGCCCTTGGCGATTAGACATTCATAAAGAAATTAAAGATCCTGGTTTAAATGTGGGGATGATGATTATTTATACGTAGATCAACACTGTTATATGTATGAGAGTCTAGAGTATGGGTGTTCTTCACGCTGTTGATCATCTATTCTATTTTGCGGCCGAACTGTGACACGAATAGCTTCGCCTGAGGCCACGAAACGGTAACTGTCTACAATAATAATATGGTGCAAGAATTGACAGTTTTTTTTATTTTTTTTTAAGTCTATACACCGATTCGACTTAGTGTCATGCGGCGAAGAATTGACAGTAGGCATCTGTATTGGTAATTCACCCTACTTGTATAGTGCCGCTATTGACTCAAGGGCACTCGCTCTATGCAGACACGTAGAGATTACCCTCAATCGCTGCTTAAAGCTTGCATAGTTCCTCAACCTACATACTGCTCCAACCCTAGACATGGAAAGGGTTCAACTTTGCGATAGAAGTTGTCTAATGCATGAATCAGGGTGGTTTCATTAATATTGTGCAAGCCAAGAGCAGGCATTAAGCAGAGAAATGTCCAACATTTCAAATACAACTAAGGTAACGGCAGGACGATATATCCCTGCAATCTTAGCTATCTCTTAATTCTGACACTCGGTAGCTTGAGATATCCCCTTTCTCCTTGATTGGTTTGTGCAAGAATTTCCTTGTCTGTGATAAGCCTTACCGCCTACAAGGAAATATGGAAAAACGTTGCATACATTCTTTCCCCTTCTTTGAGGACGAGGGCTTCATTCTCATGCATGCAGATTTCTCCCCACTCCACTCGGATAAGCGGGCCGTGTATGGCAATATCATTCCTATAGGATTAGATTATGTAGGTCTATCCTGTGAGCATGTTTACTGTACCACGACATATAGCACGGCCTACTGCGTTTTCATGCACCTGCTTGCCTGGGAGAGCATACAGGAACCACATCCGCATGTTTGGTCGGATAGATGATTGAAAACTGGACGGTATATATTGGGATTGTGATGTACCGCATGCAGGGCCTGGCAAGGGAGGCTGGGTGGGGAAACTGAGCAAAAGCCGAAAAGCCATCCATCCCACAATGGACGGGCTTGTGGTGAATGTGAGTATTGAGCCATCTCAAATTACTTGACTTGTGTAGTGCTGAGTTGTCTCGTCAGTAAGCGATAATTTGAGGTGCTTTTGATAGGCCGCGGAGAAAGGCTCAACAGTGGTGGGTTTCCTAATCTCCCTAGCCTATTACACACGGATTATACTTCCTGTTCTCCCAAAAGGTTTCATTGTGAGTTCAGCGAAATTGCGGTGTCCAATAAGCAACGTGCGCCCCAACGGCTTTGCAGATTGGATATTCACCGCATCACGCCTTTTCACTCCCCCACTTGACGCACTTCATTTGGCAAAAGGGTCCAATTCGCGGGTATGTACCGAAACTCACTTTGGGAACAATGCCTAGTAAATCTGGAATAAAAAGCAAATCCCATAAAAAAGCAAAACCACCAAATCACAAGGCTGCAATGGAGACAACCATAAACAGCAAGCCACAGTTGCTCGCCGAAAACAAGCACTCTTTGGATGCTTCGTCCATTCAGAGGATATCTTGCTCCATTTTAGCGCATAAGGTGCAACCAGACCGAATGGGGTGGATTGCTGGAACGCAACAATATAAATGCACAGGCTGTAGGTAGCTCATGGAGGGAGGTCGCTCCCCCCTGCTCCCCCACCATTAACCGCCGATGACTACATACGACTATCAATTACTCGATGGGCATGTCAAATCTTACTCTATTTTATCACACCCACATATTGTGGTGCGCCCAATCCCCACCAGTGGTTGTTAAACGTGAGTGGGGGTCCAACGTCAACACGGTGGTCAAATGCAACCAGAAGATACACCTGATGAACCAAACTAAAGAGCTTGAGCTCCTTCACATGCAATGATTATTCGTGGACCGCCACCAAGTGGGGAGGCAAAAATGAGGGCGCAAAAAAGAAAACCCAGCATTCGAAATGGAAAGATTTCATCTGACCCATTCTACGATAGATTGACACTCACTTTCGTGACAGCTTTGGTTTCCAAGTGTTGCGTTGTAATGAAGCGTTTGTCTGAAGATCTTTCTTTCTTTTTGTGCCTGCCACATCATCATACCATTATGCATCTACTTTGCACCTTGACACTGTTCTTTATTTTTTCCCCGTTGGTGTCGTTGTCGGCAACTTTCATTGGCTATAACCTGTGGGTTTGGTGGGTTGTAATCATCATCCTCATCTACTACTACATCGCTATGATCGATGCGGGTTGGCGCGACATCACTAAAAAGTTCGTCGCATGTCCTCGCCTTAGACCTCTCGACAGTGTACACGCCGCCACCGTGCTGGCTTCCGCCGGGTTGTCCCGCTGTTCGCCATCTTCCCGCTGCCGGTGAAGACTGCGGACCGGCAAGAAAACCTGTGCCACGCGAAGGCATCAAGATGTATTTAGAATTTGCGAGACGAGGCGAACTGGTCTGAGTTGTAAATTGGTCAGTGCCTATATAATACATACATAAGCGCAATACAATGCGGACTTGGGACTGCTTCATCGGGTGGATTTTGTGGAAAGACTGCAAGTCATATATAAAAGCCACAATCTCCTGCAACGGGGGAAGTCGCGAACTATCTGTAAAATTGTATGGACCCATGGCATGAGAGAACCATCGACTACGTGCAAAGGCGTGACATATCCACGTCCGCACGCACATATGCTATGTAGGAACCGGTCTGGGCTGATGTCGAAACTCCTCCAACAACATAAATCGTGGCACATTCAGCTGGCATGAGGTCTATAGCAGCTTAGTGTGGTATACAAAGATAGTCAGAGCTAACAGTCAATTGATGTTACGCATAAGAGGGTATCACGCAGTTCCTATAATACTAGTACAGAGCAGATACCCCCACCTAGCCGTGGATGTCTCTGATATGAGAAGGTAAAAGCCTCGATTACTTGACACGAGGCCATACTTATAGCCATGCATGGCTAGTCTAAACCTCGAGATGTATCTACGTGGGTTTGCCTGATGCTGCATATACTAAGTACTCAAAAGTAAGCTCGGCAATGAGTTCCCTGATACTCCCGTTCCCTCATAAACACTGTCTGCCATGATTGGACCGGCTCATGGAGAAGTATAAGGTACAAATTTGTGACGAGTCTTAATTGGATGTACAACGGGCAGCTTCGGATTCCGTCCTTGGCCTCATTAATACTTCGCTGTCATTTCTCACAACGAAGGTATTCAGGTATGGCGAGCAAACCAGAGCGCTACACCTTGGCCACGCCGCATACAGTCCGTTGCGTCACTATCATGATTTTGCTGTTAATACCTAAAACTTACATGCATTCGACAATCATTATGTTGTCGTTGGGCCAGTTAGAGGAGAGTTATTTACTCTCAATTTGCTTTTTCTATGATGTGACGTTAGAGGGTTGCGGTTGTGGCTTCCGGACGTTTGACGGGGCTTGTTGGATATCAGGCTTCTTTACATATGCGTGCTCGCTTCTTCGGATCGATATAGATCTTAGATCTTGAGATAAAGAAAGTGGGATTGGCAAGACGAAACATGTATGTACGTCAGGCCTAGGGTTTTGATGTTAACGTTGGTCACGAATCAATTGATGTGGAACTCCACGCGTGTACCCCCAAACCCCCCATCGCGATCGATATCACACCTGCACCCCCATGCCATGCAGTTTTGCAAACCAGCCATCCCACGTTTACATACGCCTTATCCGTCCAGTTCGATTTGTGATGTTTACTTCCCCCGTTTAAAGATTGTGGACGTTTGACGTTGCTTTTGTTTTTTAAGGATTGACCGTAGGTTGTTTTGTTTTTTCTTGACCGGTGCCTACCTATATAGGTAGTACTGCAAGGCTGCAGGCTCTGATCATGACATGCAGAGTCCGATTGCGATTGATTTCACGATGCCCGCAAAACAAATTCCTGCTGGAAGGAGGAGGAGGGGGCAGAGGTAGTGGAGCAGGAGGAGCACCTTTCTTTTTCGCCATGATGATATGTATTAGCTTGTTCAATGTTGTGCAGCATGCTAACTAAGCTTTTGGCCCCCCAACGCGCACTGTTTCTTCCCCATAGTTCCACAACCTCCTCCGATCCCCCGCAAGATTCAGATCTCGATCCTAAGCCACGACGGCCTACTTACCCCACAGTATCACATCTCACATTTGCATTCCCCCCGGTACGCGTCGAGGGCCTCTCCGGGAAGGTTTCTAGATTCCTGGGACCTGCCTTGTGGGTCGTGGTTCAGGTGGAGTAACCTTACACAAACTCCCTTGTTCGTGGCTTACCGTACCCCATAATTTGGGTGGTTTATTGGCAAGGTCAGGGTTGAAAAGAGAAACTTGATTGTGCGTTTGCCTGGGGGTGTGCATCGTTGGATCGTGCTGAGATCGATAGATCGCGATGAGGATCGGTGGTTCGCGAGGGGAATTGCTTGTTTGGGAAAGCGCAGACAGGGGTTAGACCTGGTAAAGAGGGCATTAATGACATGCCAAGTCTATATTCAGGGTAAGACGAGGGATGTATTTTACAGTACTCTCCAATTTGAATCTGGACTTGGATGAATTAAGGGCCTCAATGCACCTGCATGCTGTCAACGAGAGGCAATATACTCCGGGCTGGTTTTGAATTGCGGGACGCGTTATCTTGTTTCATGTTTAAAGGGTTCAACGCCAATGATTCGATGCTCTGGGGAAACTGGTGCCGGCACTGGCACTTCAAGTGTTTGTTTGCACCGACCGAGCCGTGCCCCGCGCGGCTCCGCTAATGATCAGCTCACGACAGACATGCGGAATACCTATTCAGCAACAGATACCCCGTCAATAATTACCTGCTCAGTTTGGTATTCCTAGTCTGATTATTTGATCTGATGATACCTCCTACTTATTGCTTTTTCCGTAATGATACCCGTACCACTCATGCCGGAGAGCGACCGGGCAAAACTTTCCTGCAACTTAACCGGCAATATCGCCCCAATATAGTGCCATCCGATCACTTTCGGCACGACTGTACATAGTTTTTTCATGTGATTTGCACCGATGGGGCAATCACGTTGCGTATCCATACCTCTGATTGGACTTTGCCCCGGAAGGCCGCTTATGATACACTATGTAGAATAGGGATGGGCCTGGGTGATGTGGTGAGATGAGGATGTAGGGCAGATCTGGTGATCATTTCACCCATGGTAGAACTTCTGGATGCTTCAACTTTCGGTTGCGGGGTGTAGTGGTCGTTTTCGACCGGGGATCTCGTGGGATATACATACGCTACCAGGATACGCTACACGGAGGACCTAAGGGGCTGCTGATCGGTTACATCATGTCACCTTATGTTACCTCACCTGATGCTGGACACCGAGTTTTCTGGAATGGAGCTCTCGCCGAGAACTCCGTGCACGGAGTCCCCGAGCATGGCGGGACGGGAACCCGAACAGGGTGGAAATCTTGATATCAAGTCATTCGGCAGGTGGAGAAGGGAGGGTAGGATGGATATGGGATTAGGTAATGGAATGAACGGTCCGAGCTACAATGATCGACAATTCTCGAAAAATCTTCACCACCTAGGGTTAACAACGACGACTAATCCATCTGTTCCACATCGTCATCATCTGAGGGGCATACCATATCGGCTGGGAATTTGAATGGAAGATCAGGTTACAGCCAAGAAATCGAATGGTGGGGCATCGTTTCCGGCGGCGTACTCAGTGGGGGTTGTTGCTTCCCTAGGAAAGATTTATCACGAAAACTGGGTTTGTATTAAGGTTAGTGACTGACGGGAGCGGCCAGAGAGGCTTTAGATTGGAGCTAACCAGGGTAGCGTAAAGAGTGCCACGTCTCGAAATCAACGATCGGCAAAAGGACAGAAGACAGGATTTATAACCATACCCCCTTATACACGTGAATTCGAAAAAAGCGCGAGTTTGGGGCTCATCATCGCACACATTCTTGTCACGGGAAATCACGAAATATACCGGGGTTGTATCCTCCCAGTATTCTTCACTCTCGATGTAATCTCGGCAGATTTGGTTCTAGCCTCTGTAACCTTAAGGTATGTTGTCGATCAATACTATCATGAGTATCGATAGTCCAGACTCGGTTTGAAGTTATATTGTAACTTCGCAATATTAGGTATGTGTGAATAAATTAAAAATTCTGCCTTCTTAAACAATGATCGTCAATAGTGGTCTTGTGGTTGCCCTGTGATGCACCGATATTAACGAACCAACCAGACTCTCTCAGTGACTTATGATCAATGAGCAAAACAAAAATAAGCAAGGCAACTGACACCTTCCCCCCCATGAGCATATATGTCGTACGAGCTTTGGTTTCCCGGTGGTGAGACACATGAGTATGCATATATTATACCGATATATCCATGCTGGAGAGTGGTGGGATCCGTGAGCCGGAGTTTGACATGAACACAAGCATGTCAATGTCAACCGTAGCCGGGTAAAACGGAATCGTAGGCAATCGTGCTTCTATGTCTGCAGGGTCTTTGGGAGTGACAGTGGCTCAGTCGCAGTGGCTTCTAGACTTCAATCTATATATATGTATAAATTGCCTTCAGCAAGCCGTTGCATACACTGGCTGTATACGCATACGCATACGTATATTTGTACGTGAATAGCCTTGGCAATGAAGCGACTGCCTATTACGGTAATACAATATATAACGGAAATTGGAATATAACTGACAAATTAGTATCGCTTATACTTACCGGGAACCATCCTGTAATAGAAAAGCCGCGCTGCTGCTGAACCTGAGCACCGGGGATTAAGACACCGCCAACATGGACATGCAAGGCCAGCAACTGATCTGATATTGACTGACAGGAGAAAGCGGAGGATGGGCACCGGTTGGAAGGAGGCTAGAAGGATCGGGAGCCACATGCATACTACCTGAAACGCCCATGGCCCCTTTTCGGTCACCGCTGTGGGTGAGGAAATCTTGTAAATAGCCGACCTCAGGGCAAAGCATTGACAACTTCTAAATGTTTACTACCTTAAGCTTTAATTGAGATAATTTCCATCCAAATTTCCATCTATAATCAATCTCATGGAGCTGGCAAGCTCAAGGGTTTTGTGCGAGTGCAGTTTAAATTCTCATATTTGGCTCACCAACTCAGAGAGTTCAATGTCCGGATATATTCCTAAGCTCATTGCATGCCTAGAATATATACACATGAGCTGAATATATAAAAGAGAGCACCTATAACAACTAGTGCTGTATTACTACTGATAGAAGAGATTCATAATGAGTTAACCGTATAGTCTAAGGTTTCGTGCTAAACTCCCGTAATAGTCTTCTTTCTAGATTTCATCAAGGATAGGATATATAGTAGCGGCGGGTGTTAGTACTATAGAGCCTTGGTGCCTGCGCCGCATACTACAGTGCTTACAAGTGATTATACTTCCATTTACATATGTATGCACTAATGTGCGTTATTTTCAAGATAACACTCGTGTCGATCCTCTCAAGCTTAAGGCTCTATGATCAAAACTCCCGTTACCGTAGGAATTGTAAAGTGACCCCCCTCCTCAAAGGTACCGCCCGCCTCAGTACTCCACAGGGCTTCCGGTTTGCGCAGGTCTGGGCAAGTGAGTTTTGGAGTTTCTAGATGCAGCCGAATGCTGAGGCTCAATTGTACACTGTTCAGTTAGCTCTGAGATCTGGCAGTCTTCTCGAAGGCGGGCGTTACGAGTATGCTTAAGTAACTTTCTGGTTCCTACGGTACCAGTACGCTTTTGCAAGTGTAGTAACATTTGCCGGCGGCCGGCTATAGTTAATATACTGTATCTACCGAGGTGTTCGCTGGGCCAAGAGTCATCAATGACGTCAATGATCAACCTTCAATGATCAACAACGTACCTTCGTGGATGGATATATCGATCCCCAGAGGGCTTCCCTAATTGTAAGGGTTGCGGTGCACCACGACATACTCGAATTCGATGAATGGATAGACTACGTGTAGACTAACTCGGTAAAGCATGAGGGTTAACGAGCGCAGATCAAACACCTGCAACTCTATATAAAAGCCAGTTGCAACAAGGTGAGGTATTGGAGGCCTGGCTTAGGGGTTTAGCCTTGGACTTGTGACAAGAGATGCATGATGATGCTGGTGTTTTGTTTTGGACTTGGGATTTTGGAATTTAACTTGCTGCTCGTGGGCATAGAACAGTTCAAATGTTCTGGGGTTTGAATGCATGCATATGAGCAAGCATTCCGGGTACAATTTGCGACGGGGCTTCTCCGAAACGCGGGGAAGCTAGAGCGGGATCCGTGGGGATATATCTAGTTCAGAATCCGGTCGAGCGTTTTTTCTTTTTTGATGCGATCAGCGGTTGAGGATACTTGACTTGACTATGGTGATACTGGCCAAGATAACCTGCGGTTCGGGATAATAAAGCCATTTTCGATGGGCAGAGTATACTAGGGTTCTTCGCGTAGTAGTTATAACTCCTAGGATGGCAGTTTCTTGCACAGGTATATTTTTAAATAGTGCGGCTACGGTAACCGTTATGTAACTGGATGAAACTTCAGGGAGTAAGTAAGTACTGATGATCTTTGTAGATCTCGAAGGGATAGGAGTGCAGAAATAGAGAAGCAGGAGCAGGAAAACGGGGTTCCCCGTCAATTTAGGTTTGTAGGCCTAGGCATACATTAGGGCTCAATATCAGCCTCGCCCCCAGGCGGTGTAGGCGTCGGGAAGTGTCTTGTTGCTGTTGCCCTCTGGGAAATCAACCCCCGGGGAAAATGGAATGAAATTAGATGGATCACTTTTTATGATCGTCTGATTAAGGTACGGAAGCTTCTGGCATGAGGGTGACATTTCCATCCACGGTTGGCTTTTGTCTCAACATCAATCAGTCCTTTTATGCCAACCAGGCTAGACTCTCAAGCTTTGTCCGTATCTCCCTACCCAATCAGTAGTTAGTGAGTATACTGTTATCCTGTAGTAAAAAAAGTAACAATGATAGAGACAGGTCACATGTAACTACTATGTGCAAGGCTAGCCTCATACAGTGCAAGGTATGGATATGCAATCTTTCATCCGGGGATTTTGCCCATCTGATCATAGATAATACAATATCAGGCAACTCATGTAGGCATGTGGCATAGGGGTTACACATACCGGTATACGGTTCTAAAAATTCTGCAGCGAGAAAGGCTGTCAGCGAGATACCACTACATGGACACATATGAGTCAGAATTTCTTGTGAGCAAAGCACTATTTTGACTGGTTGCATGCCAATTATTAGGGTAAGACAAGATATCTTGCCGAGGTATAAATGAGCGCCTAACGTATGAGGAGTAGTAGCATGAGACTATACGCTTGAATCGGCTGACCATAGTTGTTTAAGCAGATAATGTGAAGAGTGATAACCTCATGCTCAAAACCATGGTAGGTAGAGCAGTGGGAGGAGTTTTGATCAGGAATTGGAGTTGTCTACCCGACCCCCGTACTAAGTTGTACCTTATATTACAGTAGCTTTCCTTACGTCACAGCGTTACCCTGAACCGAAAACATTCTGGAACAGTTATTCCGAATTAGGAGACTGGAGACTATTTAATTCCACTAACATTCCAGCACTACTCCAGCGCTACCTGCCTAGTTCAGTGCCGAACTAATGGCTATTGTATAGTTTGCGGCACTGCCTATTTGGGAAGCATCTATGTCGGAAGGGTCAGGAGTTGTCATCACAGGAGTAGAGTTGCCAATTATCGATAAACATTGCCTGCAGCCCATGACCCAGAATGCCATGCCAGACTACATCCTCATGGCCACCAGGCTTGATAGACTCCCGGGGAGGGCATTGCTCGGCAAGTCTGATATCATTGGCAAAAGGAGCAATCTTTACAAATAGGAGCATTTGCATCATTTATGACGAAAACTCCGTGCTATGGTCGATCTGGATCGGCGAGTTTTACGCGAAGTATGTTTGGCTAAGCCTAAATTCAGGGTAATAGGACAAATTATGGGACAACAATTAAAGCTCCGCTATATATAGCCTGGTTACTATATTCAGTTGTAAGGGGCCGTAGCTGGGCAGTACTCACTTACTGTAGGGGAATTACTATGGAATGATCTGAGAAATAACCTGGGTGGTTGGTTTGTAGCCTACATATGCATATATTCCTGAGACAACAAAGGGGGGGCCCAAATCCTGGGAATTCGCTGACTGATACAAGAACACAGAAGGGTCTGGAAGCTGGCGTCGTCACTCATCATCTACATGAAGGAAAAAGATCGACCTCAACCAAGGGCTCCATATGAGAAGGAAACTCTTCCGCACCATATGACTGGGACAGATGAGGATTCGTGTTATTGAATTGGTTTTTCCACCTGCTGAGCTGGTATACTTTTTCTACTTTGGCCGTTTGTCTAATTTCTACTGGCGAAGGGTTTTATGTGTCCACTCGAACATTCGCAGGGTTTGTTTTTTCCACTTGAGCTGGATCTTTTCCAAGGGGGGCGATGCTGAAGGGATTTATTATACTTCCCGAGACCATAGCGTCCAGTTCTCTCTCTCTCTCCGTGCAGATTAACTTTTACGTACCTTGATTCCAGTCGGGATTCGGGCTGGCTCGCCATACATCCCCTATGGATGTGCATATGAGTACTGAGCCCTTTTTGCTTTTTTAAAGAAAAAAAATATATATATTCCTAAGAAACCGTTCTTACTTTATATGTGCCGTTCCGGTGGCTGGACCCAATCTGCTATAGGTTCCTTCGACTTATATGCGCAGGCAGATTGGATTGCTCGCTGCTTGAATCCAGCCGGAATTCCGGCTAGCTCGTTATTATGGTCCAGATAGGATCGGCCTCGAGTATTAGTTTTTTAAAAATAAAAATAAAAATACCTTCGACTTATATATGTTCTGGGCCGCTCGCGGGCGGCATACCCACTGTGCCGCTCACGGGCAATTTGAATAATTCCTCGATTTGGTGTATAACGTACTTGAATTGATAAAGTACTGATTTACAAAATATAAAAAAGAATTAATAAGGGTATACCTAACTGGAGCTCGGCAATAGAT
>Ga0307511_10004655_pt1 | contig 14011 bp, 12 predicted proteins | sample 13_EM_MG_FD_200266 | JGI IMG/M metagenome (GOLD analysis project Ga0307511, IMG submission 200266) | Populus trichocarpa ectomycorrhiza microbial communities from riparian zone in the Pacific Northwest, United States - 13_EM | ecosystem: Host-associated > Plants > Roots > Unclassified | place...
ATACACATAAAAGGCATTGGATAATTAATGTTCTATTCAAAAAAATTGTTGAAGAATACTTACTACACGTTATCGAATGGGTGACATCTATACTGTTTAGGCAGCGTGTGTGACACTGCCTAATGGTAGAAGTTGCTCTTCCACCATGTCGTTGGAAGTATCATTGTGTCCTCTTCTCACGGTGTGACACATGACGACAAATAATAAATAGTTTGTTGTTTGTGGTCGTTTTCTCTCTATTTTTTTCTCTCTTACCATAAAATGTATATATTTGTTATTTTTGTTTTTTATATTTCAATTTAAGTTATTATTCTTTTAATTTTTTATTTTACGGGATCAAATATCTTGATTTATATATATTTTTTAATTTTTTTATATAGAAAATTATTGATTTATTTAATTAGATGTTTGCATAAACTTTTTTATTTATATTTTGATTTTTTTAATGTAAAAAACACATGCATATACAATTTTTTTTTTAAAAAAATCACCACCCATTACGGAACATTTATCAAATAGCTAGTGAGTTTATAAATCGGTTAGCTTCACACTTTAAATTACTGGGATTGAAGTTTTTTTAGTGTTCCAGTAAGAAATATTTTGGAAAAAAAAGACTAGTCGAGTTGACTTTTAAAATTGAGATTTAAAATATCTACATTATTGCAATTAGTAATTAAATCCCGCCTATTCAAAAGACCGATGAAGGATCTAACCAAAGTTTAAAACTAAATCAATGTTTTTTTATCACCAACTAGACTATAGATTGATATATAGCTTGTCCAGTCCATGTAAGATTGTTTACATTCAATAATGTCCTCGTGTCGATTTCCCCACACAGGCCACCACTTGTTAAGGTAGCGACAAGCGTTGACCTGGTAACGATAAAACTGCATGTAAATAATAAAATCATCAAATAAAATTCAAACTTCAATATATATAAAATCATAAAAATACTTTATAAATCACATAATAAAAATTCAAAAATTATATTAAAAAATAAAACAAAAACTCGGCAAAAAAAAAATAGAAATTTGGATCCCATGAAAAAAATGAAAGAAAAAAAAACTCCCATCCGTTTCTACCTTCAACTACGGTCATTTTCAATTCAGTTGGATTTAAATTGAAAAACATAATCAATTTTGAATGACACTAAATATATAACACAAAAAAAGGCTAAAGCTGAGGGTATGTTCACCGTGCACTTGTACAATTTACTATTTATTATAATAGTAATCATGTTTGTGTCATTCGAGAAAAAAATGGTTTGATGTTTGGGAAATTTTGGTCTTTTTTGCATTACTCATTGGTTATTAAATGACCAATAAGGGGTATGCATGTCTTTTTTTATTTTTATTTTCTTAAGCATGGCAAAACAACTTAATTATACGGAGTTAAAAATTTCAAAAATGAAAAAGTGGGATATTTTTATTTTCTTATTTTTTAAAATATAGTAAAATAACACATTTAACTTTACAGTAAAAAATCACGCGTTCAAGGGCCTTTTAATCTTTTTACTCTGTTTTTATTTTTATTATTATTGAGTTCATTAAAGACAATTTGATTTTGTACTAAGAATTAATTATTATTTAAATGAAAAAAGTTGTGAATCCAATGCCAATGCCAATGCGCGTGGGAGACGAGTGCAACACCTTTTAGTGGTAATAAATGCCTTTTCATCTAGTTTTTAAGAGTGTCACCGCATCCTCTTCTTCTTAGTGTTACGCGTGTTGGTGGTGGTAGAGTTGTTTGTCACCAATGTTTTTTTTCATTTTTTTTTTCACTCTTGTCTCCTGAAAATTACAACTTGTTCCTCTTTGTTATTTATATTTCAACTTCAGTTTTTTTTTAGTCTTTATTATTATTATTTATTATTATTTTTCAATTCTAATTTGTCATGTATTATTATTTTTAATTCGGTTCTCATTCTTTTAATTTTTTTTTATCCCTTTGTTAAATTTATTTTTATTTTCAATTTCACCATAAAAAAATACAGTTGTCTTTTAATTTATTTATATTTTTTATCCTTGTTCTTTTAATTTTTTTTTATGATTTCATCATTCAGCGTTTGATTTGCTAGGGATTATGCTTCACGACATTTCCATGTGTTGATGCTTTCGGTCTAATGATCGAGGTCGCGAGTTTGAAAAGTTAATGGGCATTGACATCCTTTATCTTGACTTGTTTTATCTTATGATTCCATTATTCAATGTTATTTTTAAAAAAATTGGCTTTGTTTTTTTTTATCAGATTATCTCAACTGTATGACATGGGATGCAAATTTGATAGATTAATCCAAGTTGGTTCGCCTATTGTTGCCGAGGTTACATGTCTATTATGCTATCTTAGGTTGACCCATGTCCATTTGTTTTGTCCATTTTTTTACCTAATTTTATACTTCTATATTCAATTGGCTGAAAATTGAACAATATCATTTTTCTGTTATTGAAAAGGGTTTTTTTTTCCTAAGTTATCGTGATTGATTTTTTTTAAAATTTTTCTTGTTTATTATCAGTTGTCTTTGTACCGACTAAATTTACTGGATCATATTGGAACATCTTTTATATTGTCTAATTTTAAACCCGAGTGAACTAGTAAGTCGGGTTAATAGGTTTTTTTATATTAATTTTATCATTTTTTATCAATTTTTTTTATAAATGTTTTTAACATTTCAGTTGGGTTTTCTTTAAACTTGACAAGTCAATTGAATCACATTAGAATAACTCTTATATAATTTAATTTTAAATTTAAATTAAACAAAGAGATAAATCAACATTTCAAAATTGATCTGTTGAAACATATTTAATATCACTATCAAATAATTATCTATAATCTAAATATCTTTTATTACATTAAATTTTTACATACAACCCGCAACCAGGCGCAAGAACATAAACTGGTCCTAATTAATCAAACACAAATTCGCAGCACTTCCTTTTCCAATTGGTTGTTGCGCTGCAATCAAACCCAAAACAAAACCCCCAAACAGGACGCGCTCTAAAATTACGTGAAAACATGGCTCGTGTCGATATTTAAAACATTGTACCTAGGTCCCGCGTCTCTCATACTCGTGATAGCAGCACCCTCCTCAACTCTCATTTATACCTCATTTTTGCTGAAAAATATATTTTTTTAAAAATGATTTTTTATAAAAGATAGAGTTCTAGATGCTAGATTGGTCATGAAAAATTAATTAAAAAATAATATTTTAGTTTTTAGCTATACTATAAAAAATTAGCTGAATTTTTTTTTTCAAGTTTATCTAACATGTATAAAATATTAGATGTAATTATTAGACAACCTACAATAAAAAAAACAAGATATAAAAAATGTAATGATGAAATTTTTTTTATTACATTATATATAGTTTATTGTATAAAATGTAACTATACATATAATATAAATATTTTAAATATAATACTATAGATATCTAACCTTGTTAAATATTTTTAAGTAAAGTATATTAATATTTTTAGTTGTATAATGAAAAAATAAGCCGGAAATTTTCTGATATTTGGACATATCAAAGAAAATAAGTTGAAAAATAATACATTTTGAGTTATTTATTTTTAAACAGTGGAATTTTTTATCAAATATTCTTGGTGTTTGGATAACATTGAAAATATTTTTTTTATCTATAACATCCTAATTTACAATACAATTTATATGACTTAAAATATATAATTATTTATAATATAACATGTTTTGTTTTTGGATGTATTTTCTAGCAATATTATTTAAATTAAAGTATCATAGCACTAATATATCAAATTAATTTACTTCTACATTATTAATTAATATATCATAATATAATATTTCCTATATAAATATATTATAAATTTATTATTTTCTAATAATATTTTATTTTAAATATTTTATTAATATACATTATAAGAATAGTTAAATATTGTATCATTTCATTTTACTTTTTTATAAAAAGGTTTTTTCAATTTACAGCGTATGAAATAGTTTAATATTATGATAGCAGTTGTTTTTTAAAATATTTTTTATTTAAAAATATATTGATTTTTTTTATTATTTTAAATTTATTTTTAATATCAGTGCACCAAAATAATTTAAAAATATAAAAATATTAATTTAAAATAATTTTAAAATTTTTTTTTTAAATATTTTTAAACCACATAATCCGTGAACATATTTATCTCTACAAAGAAATAAATTTCGCTTACAAGTTCTATACAATGTAAACAAAGATCAGAAATTGATGAAAGTCCCAACAAAAACAAGCACATGACTTCCCTGGACAGTCCCATCAAAAACAAAAATATATAAGGTCCCTCCCTTTCTTTGTCTACTTGAACAATACACTCCAACACACCATCGACACACCAAACTTTCCTTTCACTAACCGCTCCTTTCAAGAAAGGACCAGCAAAGCTCTTTTCTTTGTATCGATCGATTGGTGGAATGGCAACGGAGGAGGAGAAACAGATGGTGTTTGACGTGGAGGCAGCGAACATGTTAACCAAAGAGCTGAGAGACGTTTTTGCTTCTGGCAAAACAAGAAGTTATGAATGGAGAATATCTCAGTTGAAGAGTATGATAAAGATGTGCGATGAACACGAGGAAGACATTGTTGATGCTCTTCATCAAGATCTCTCAAAGCCTAAACTCGAATCCATCGTTTACGAGGTCAGAAAAATTTTAGGCATAGCACGTATTTTTTTTTTAAAAAAAATCCTCATACGTCCTTTTTTTTGGTTATATGATATATGACATTCTTGAACGTGAATGTGACATTTTTTTTTATGCCTTGGCAATTTAATTGAATGATTGACGACACAGAATCAGTACCTATCTATTTATTATAATTGAATACCTGTTGGAGTTGAGGAACCAGCAATTTATTTATTTTTTGCTGTAGTTACAGGATAGTGAAATCACAACAACAACCTCGTTGCTCTGTCCCTGTGCTTTTAGTTTTTTCTGTCTTTTGTTTGAGTAGAACTAGAAGTTTGTTACGGTTTAAATTCCTTACTTTCTGGCTTTAACTGGATGTGAGTACTTAGGTTTTCGATAGTCAAAGTGAAAGTAGGGTAGGAATGGTCCTGTATTCTCGAGAGAAGCTTTAACGACATCACTTTTTTGTTCCCGAGAAGGTGTAGTCTCTGTCTCAAATATGATATGCAGCTGAATGCAAGGAAAGCTACAGGGCTCGGGCAATTATAAATGGACAGATAGTGTCTATTATACTACTTAATTCTAGGAATACTCAGATGAGAAATTTGAGTCAATTTCCTGACCAGATATTTATTGTATGTGACTCTAATGGTGGAAGTTGGTGCTTTAGATTGTTTTACCCGTTGACACCTTGTTCGGATCAATTTTGTTTACCTGGTACAGAGGCAGTCATATTGTAACTGGAATTTGGGATGGGATTTTGGCACAACTAGGTTTGAATGTACTGATGAAGAAAGAAATATCAGGACAGTATTTCCTAGAAAACTATTTTCTTGGATAAAAATCTCACCAAAAGAAACTGAACCATGACTCCAAAGCACTATCAACTGTATTTCTTACGAGTGTATCCATTGTCTCAGGTATTAGTTACGATATCTTATTAATCTGCTACAGATTAATTGCTAATTTTGGACATCATCTTTTAGCCCTGTATGATGTGGGGTGTGCGTGCGTGCGTTTGCAAGCACTTGTATCGTTGTGAATATGAAAAGCGAATATTGGAAACTGCCGCATTTCATATAATTCAAATAATTTATATTGCATAAAGTTCTCTGTGAAGTTTCATGTCAGTTTCCTCCAAAGTTGATTGATGGTATGTTATGCAGATAACTATGCTAAAAAACTCTTGTACTTTGGCTATTAAGGAACTGAAACAATGGATGATGCCAGAAAAGGTGGTTGCTCCATATAACCTTTCCATTATTTGTGGTTTGTTTACAAATTGGTTTTTATGGTAAATGATTGAATGCAATCCATATCATTTTTCATTGCAGGCAAAAACTTCTTTGTTAACTTTTCCTTCATCAGCCGAAATAGTGCCAGAACCACTGGGTGTTGTGTTGATTATTTCAGCATGGAATTACCCTTTCTGTATGTTCATAGAACAAAGTTCTCTATATTTACCTGCATCTGTCGCTTGATACTATGATAATCAAATCTGATCTATCTCTTTCTAGTGTTGTCTCTCGATCCACTTGTTGGAGCTATTGCAGCCGGTAATGCGATGGTTTTAAAACCATCAGAATTTTCTCCAGCTACATCCTCGCTACTTGCAAAACTACTTCCAGAGTATTTGGATATCTCTTCGATAAAGGTTGTCGAGGGGGCTGTTTCTGAAACTTCTGCACTACTGGAGCAAAAGTGGGACAAAATATTTTATACAGGTTCGTGTTCATTCCTCTGTTTCTACATGCATGTGGAGTCTGATTGTTAAATTATTCTACACACAGAAATAAAGGGTGGTAAATCAACACAAAATTGATCATATACTTATTTGTTTTACAATTCTTTGAAGTGATGTAAGCAACATCTTGTTAGATGTTGAACAAGTTGTGGAATTCTTTTCCTAGAGGTGTTTGGAAAGGTTCGAAGCCAGCTCCATAGTTTGAAGTCTTAGAGGTCCTTTCTGCTTTTTATATGATTGACATAGTTGGAAAAGTGTAATTTTATTAAATTGAAAAAAAAAGGGAGCAACTCTCAAGCATATTGAGCATGCACAGTAAATATGTCTTGGAAGGGAGAAAGCGAGGCGTAATAGAGCAGAAAAATCAATTCCACTTTATACTAATCCCAAATACAATGATGTGTAAGTGGTAGACCGTGCAGTACATCTTTTGCCTATGGATGGCAATCATGGCATGTTTTCTATTTAGGTTTCAAAGTGATAAATTGCATTGCTTTGGGATGTTGCTGGTGTGGAGTTATGCTGCTATTGTCTTAGGACAATGCTGCTCAGATTATTCTGCTCTGCTCTCCCAATTTGTGGACTATGATATCCAAATCGTGCTCTTTTGAACTACTGCTATATTTAGTGTTTGTTTCATTTGAAGGCCATGATTTTATGTCTCAAATAATTAGTCTAAAATGAGGAAAACATAAGAAACAATTTAACTGCTGCCCAGTTGACAGAACTTTCAGTTACTCTTTTGGAGAAACCTGCAGGTAAAAGAGGAAACTAGATTGATGCTTCAAGCATTCAAGTTAATTGATGTTTCTTACTTCAACCCCACCTTGAACCCTAGAAGATGTCATCCTTGTTTTACAGGCAATGGAATAGTTGGACGCATCGTGATGGCTGCTGCAGCAAAACACCTGACACCAGTTGTCTTGGAGCTTGGAGGAAAATCTCCGGCTGTTGTTGATTCAGGTATCGATTTACAGGTAAAGAACTCCTCTCATCCCTTTGCATGTGCTGGTAACAGGTTTCATTTTCTCCATGCTTATTGCTACATGCCGTTAGTTATGGCACCATAAATTTCACTTACTGTCATGTTCTGACACAATTCTACCTGTTTCTCCAAGATTGCAACTAGGCGGTTAATTGCAGGCAAGTGGGGGTGTAATAATGGACAAGCTTGCGTATCTCCGGATTACATCATAACAACGAAAGATTGTGCTGACAAACTGGTAATGTTGAGTTCTAGCATTCATTTCCCGTTCCTTGTTTTTCCATTTCTTTTTTCATTCATCCAATAACTCCTTCTGTGGTACAGGTGGACTCTCTGAAAAAAGAACTAGAGACATTTTATGGAAAGAACCCATTGGAATCAAAAGACTTATCTCGAATTGTGAATTCCAAACATTTTTCTCGTTTGACAAAGCTACTGGATGAGGATAAGGTTTCTAGAAAGATTGTCTATGGAGGTGAAAGAGACGAAGCCAACCTGTGAGTATCTGCTTGCCATTTTCTTGGTTCATTAATATTTTATAGCTGGGTGCAATTTGCTTCTCATTGGGAAATTTTATCTTCGATGGCAGGAAAATTTCTCCCACCATACTGGTGGACGTTCCTTGTGACTCTCTGATAATGAAAGAAGAGATTTTCGGTCCCTTGCTTCCCATTCTCATTGTAAGCATCAAGAGATCCTCAGCTCATGGCTGTATTATTTGTGTGTACAGTATATGAAGTAGGACATAAAATTGAATCTAAACTGCATCTATAACATTAAAGGAGGAGTTTCTCTTTATATCGGGCAGAAGTGATAAAACTCTTATTACATCTGCAGAATAATTATCATTAGAAATAGCAATAACATCACAGTTTTCTAGATATGCTCTCTACATGTGTCGGTTGATCAAAATCTGCTAGAAGGAGGTTGTCTTCAACTTTAGTTGAGCAATTTTCCGCTGGAATAAAGCTTTCGTAGATGATAAAAAAGAAAGATTAATCATGACTGTTATCTGGATGGTAATTTTTAGTACAGTAGAAATCTTAATGCAACAGGTTGTCACAGAATTCTTGCTATAAAACGTGGGATGTCAATTATGATTTCTTTCTTTGTTTTTTTTTTTTTTTTTTTGTTTCGAACAGGTTAGCAAAATCGAGGACAGCTTTGATATGATAAATTCGGGAACAAAGCCACTTGCAGCGTATTTATTTACCAATAACAAGAAGCTGAAAGAGCAGTTTGTGATGTCTGTTTCTGCAGGGGGTGTGGTCATAAATGACATTGCTATGCATGTAATTATTCTTCTCTGAACCTCTAGAACCTGTTGCACTAACATGCTTGCATATATAGTACCCAAGTAGTCCCAATTTCTATGGTCATCGCTCAGGTACACTTATAGTTGTGAGGGGGTGGATGGCTGAGTGCCTCTGGCGCTCACTGCACTTATGAATGATTCTGGCACCCTCCCCCTTTCTCACATGAAGTGGGAATTACCATGATAACAGACCATGGAACACAGCTATGTGCGAGAGGGGGACTAAGACTCCTGGATTACTGAATACTTGGTCATTTATCTATCTTTACATATACGTGCTCTTGAAATTGGTGGATTTTTATCCGAATAACCATCTAATATCTGTGCCTAATTTGTTCTTGACGGTGTAGCTTGCAATTCATACCCTTCCATTTGGGGGCGTGGGCGAGAGTGGAACGGGTTCATACCATGGCAAATTTTCCTTCGATGCTTTTAGCCACAAGAAGGCAGTTCTATATCGAAGTTTTATGGGCGATGCAGCTTTGAGATATCCACCGTACACACGGGGAAAGCTAAGATTGATGAAGGCTTTCATGACTAGCAATTTTTGGACCATACTCCGCGCTTTGTTTGGACGGTCTTAAGTTTAAGAAGATGTGGCTGTCTTCGATGCAAGCTCAATCACTGTTATGTATTTTGTTCTTCTTAAATAATGTAATTTGGAACATTGATTAATCAAAAGAATGAAGTGGAGTTCAATGTCACTTGCACCTTTTGATGAATGAAATTTGTGCTCGGATTATGTCCTTGAAGTTTTAATGAGCTAACAACTTTTCAGATTCAAAGGATTCTTATCAGTTCCAAAAAAATAAAAATAAAAAATTCAGAGGATGATTCTCTAAATATTTGTGTCTGCCAAAATACGCTGGAATTTGCCTGCTCTAATCCCATCCCTTTAATTTTCTTTCAAGGTTATTCCAAAGCATGGCACTGAAAAAAATAAATACCAACAATGTTCTATCATTCTCAGCTTACATACGAAATCTGATGTTGAATGCTCATTTTTCTCAAGCCACCAATCCAATATTACTAATCACAGGTTTGAAAGTGAGACCAGCAAATAAAATTTTGCTAGTTGTAGCTGTTGGCCATATAGCCAAATGGCATCTGAAAGCATTGCGAGTTCGATCCTTATGCCAGCAGCTGGGAAAAAGAAATTCACTTGTAAGGGGTCCAATAAAATATAAACAAGTACCATGAATCTTCTACTAGTGACAGTTTCCATTGAACTTGCAAACTACTATCACTTGGACCAAATATTTGGTCAATTGCCAGAGAAGAGGTATACCATAGAGATTCTAGGTATATTTTAGGATGATCAACTGGGTTGTAACGGCAAAACAGAGAAAATGGTTTTTGACTCCTATGGAAAACTGAATGGATTCAAGAAGAATCCTGTAGAATACTAAGAATATCTGACCGCTGTTCATCTGTCAGTTCTGTCGGGAATTCTACTAGGAAAACAACTTTCAAACTTCCTCTCTTTCCTTGCTCTTTTGTGTTTGGCATGCCTTGACCTTCTATGATCCTTTCATAGCCAGGGTAAATGATATCATCGATCAACAAACTCGTTTTCTTACCGCCCAACAAAGGGATTGAGATTTGGCAGCCAGTTAGGGCCTTCACTAGTGGAATTTCTACTCCTATTTCCAGATCTTCTCCTTCCCTTCTAAACAAAGAATGTCGTTTCTCAGCAATCACGAAAATTATATCAGCTGGGCAACTGCCAGGTCTCTCATTTCCCATTCCTTCGAATGTGATCTTCGTTCCCTTTTTCCATCCTGGCTTCACTTTTATTGTTAATAATTCTTCTTCTTGAATTATCTGCCTGCCAGAAACCCAGAAACAAGAAAGACGAGATTAATACTAGTTAGTGATATTTTGATTTTACTCTATTCCAATCGGACTTTCACATGCCTTACAGAATTCCCTAATAAACGTACAATCATTCTGAAAAAAAACTTGGTGTTTCCCTGCAATTTGAGTCTTACATTTTTTGCGGTCAAACAACATCAATTTTTTTCCCTTGCTAGTTTTATGGGATTTTAAGATATAGCAGGTAAGATATGAAGGGTTGCAGTCTTGAAACCTTATCTAATTTTGAACCTATTATTAAGGAGAAGAACAGTAGAAATTCCGGAAAAAAGAAGAAGCAATGAACGATGAACTTGGAACATGGGAACAAACCCTGTGTTTGTAATGACATCTCTTGTTATCTTGATCTTTTTCATGCATCCATAACATAACTCATCAAGCGTGCATTCGAGAGGCCTTTCAATAGCCGGAGGTTTCATCTTTCCCGTTGAGTTTGAAAACATGATGTTGCTGGTGCTATTCCGGCTTGCATTTCTCGAGAGAGATGCAGAGGAGCCATGATGAGAATCGGTACTTCTCCTGCTCATGTTTCTCTTTAGAAAAGGAGGTTTCAGAGAAGGGCTCTTTCGGCTTCCAGTTCTTGACAGGGGAGAAGATATATTAGGAAAACAGCCATCCATGCTTTTATGTTTGAAGAATCCTCTTGGACTCGAAGGATTGTCACCTCGCATATTATCAGCATTGTATCTTAAACTGTGGATTCCATTCATCGTCTTTTCGTCTTCTGTATCGTAACCAAGTTCCTGGAAATCCCACCTACGTAAGTATTTGCAATATTCACGATGGGTGTGGATCTTTCTTGTTTTTAAAGATCAACGTCTTGAAGAAATTCTAGGATTTCGAATTCTACATGTAACAATTTTTTTATGCCAGTTTTCTCGAGAGATGATTGAAAAAAAAACTTGTGGAAAATATTATTAGTCTTAAAAACTTGACAGTAACTAATTCATGCATGGAAGTATATCTACCTCAGGACCGTGGCTGATGGCTTCAAATTTTGCTTCTAATTCTTCTTCCCCTGGAGATGTTGGAGATGATTTTCTCTTAAAGCGATGCCATCTGGTGACTATTGATAGACAGGCTTTGCAAAATTCTTTAAAATTGAAAGCTTGCTTTTTCTGCACAGAAATGGGGGCACCTGTTGGTATGCCTAGAATGTCAGGATGATCTACCATGAGAAAGAGAGGGAGAGAAATAGGGAAAGATACAGAAGAGTGGCTAAAAGCACGAGAATGCTTGGCTGCCAAAAGATGGAGCGTTTGTTGAGGCCTTTAATTAGCAGGATCTGTTACAAGAGATTGAGGGCTCCCTCGATCACCTTGACCATTTTTTATTGCTCTGTAACCTTTTTTCCCCCCTTGAGAATTATAAAACCAATTAAAATCTTATTTTCAAAACATAAGAAGTCACTCAAGTACATCGTAATAAAAATTATTTTGATATATTAATATAAAAAATATTTTTAAAAAATAAAAATATTATTTTAATATATTTTTAAATAAAACATATTTTAAAAAATAATTATTACTACACTTTCAACCAATACCTTAATATGTCTCGTAATGTGTCTTTATATGTGTAAAGACGGGTTTGGAATTTTTACATGGGCGATGTTGAATTTTTTTTTTGTTTTACTAGTATAATCTTCTAATTTTCCATAGTATAGATGTATTTTTTTCAACGTGTGTGACCATACACGCAATTATTCAAATATCACAACCAATATTAGATGATGATGTTCATTGCAAAAAAAACAAAGGTTAAAAACTTTCTTATTCTAGTAATTCTTTGTGGTGGTTATAAAACTTCCATGAGGTTTATAAAGATGGTGTTTTGATAGCTTTGATTAGGAGGTTTGAGGGATCATTAAAGATGCTGTTTTTATTCCCCTTTTTTTATATAAGATGGAATTTTTAAATATTTTTTATTGTAGGACTTATATTTGTAGAAAAAGAAAGGAATATGTTTTATTTTATGATATGCCTAATAGAAAAATAAGACTAATGAATTCGAAATAAATATCTAAAATCTAGTCAGATTCGGCTATTTTAATACTTGTTGGATAATGAAAATAATATGAATCATATTTGTTGGATAATGAAAATAATATAAATAGTAATTTTAAATTTAGATATTGATATGGATATAAATGATTTAAAAAAACCAATCCATAAAAATATCCATTATTTTTTTTTTCTATAATAGTAAAAAAAAACCGATTGACAGTGGTTATGATGAAAACAAAAGAAGATATTTAATTATTCATGAACCATGAGCGATAAGACTTGAATTTCATTATATTATACTAAAAACTAAAAATATTAAAGTTATATGAACAACTGTCGTGGTTTATATAATTTTTTTATTTATTAATGTGGGTGTTCGGATCAATTTGCGCGCACCTCAATTAATCCTACAGGTCCTGAAGTTAACAACCATGTAAGTCTTCAATGATCATCATATTAACAACCATGATTCAAACTTGAAGTCACAGAAAAAATAAAATTTTTTATCCCAAATTTTTTATCACTAGATGATTTATAATTTTTAAATTACTTGGTTAACAACTTTGTGCCTCAGTTGAGTTGGTTCGCGCGTGTTAGGTGATGTCAAGGTTGCAGGTTTTAGACTCTGCACTTTGCAGTGCTTAATTCTAGGGCTGAGCATTTTCGGTCCGGTCCGGTTTTGGACCAAAATAAACAACTAAACCGATTTTATTTTTTTTTAGTTTTTGAACCGAACCGAACCGAAAACCGGTTCAAACCGATTAATTTCGGTTCGGTTTGGTTCGGTTTTTCTCCCTTCCAAACCGGTTCAAACAGATTGAAACTGAACAAACACAACGCAAGGGATTGAATCCCCATCGAAAAATCTTGAAACCCTTAAACATATCCTCGAAACTCTCCAACTTAAGGCCTTTTGCGTTCCAAGAAGCCAACAAATCAAACTAACCAAAGAAACTTCGCTTACGAAGAACTCCAGTAGTCCTAATGAAGCCAACTTTAATGAACCGGCAAGATGGAAGATTGGAAAATTAAAAGAGAAGAAGACAAAATCGTGGGGGTCAATATTCAAGATGGTTAGAAAACCAGTCCATAAGACCAAGATCTGCTCCACCTTTCAAAACTACAAAGTCATTCCATTCACGAAACAAAAACTACTGGAAGGGCTCAAGTTAAAGTTCAGGGCATGTCCCTGAGATGAGTGGTTGACTTCCTTTATGAAAGGCCTTGATTTTCATTTTAATGTGGCCAGGCAGAAAGAAATGAAGATTTGAAAGCATGGAAGATTTGTCATTTGAGAGATGAGAGACAAAAAAAGAGCGGCGGCTGAGGGGTGAGAATGTTTTTAGGTTTAGGTTTAGGGTTAGAAGCTATTTATACTTGTTTTTATTTTTTAAGTGCTGGCTTGGTTGAACCGGTTCAGTTCGGTTCGGTTTAATCGGTTTCAGACT
>Ga0307511_10004656_pt1 | contig 14011 bp, 8 predicted proteins | sample 13_EM_MG_FD_200266 | JGI IMG/M metagenome (GOLD analysis project Ga0307511, IMG submission 200266) | Populus trichocarpa ectomycorrhiza microbial communities from riparian zone in the Pacific Northwest, United States - 13_EM | ecosystem: Host-associated > Plants > Roots > Unclassified | place...
TTCAAATGACTTTATTTATAAGGTATTGTTCAAATCTAACTTCTTATAGATTCTTATATCTTTCATTCTATAATAGCCTTCAAAATACCATAATTTTTTGAGAAAAAAATTAATTAAATTAGAAAGCATTTAAAAAAAACTATATAATACATAAATAAATATATGATTAATGATGGTAAAAAAGCTATTTAATTACATTGCATTTTGGAGTCACTAATCCAATACAATTAACTTTAATTAGGATATTAAATAGTTATTTGAAAATACGTTATTTGAAAATACGGTATCGGTTGTTTTTTAAAGTATTTTTTATTTTAAAATGTATTAAAAATATATATATATTTTTTAAAAGAATTATTTTTAACATTAATATATTAAAAGAATTTTCAAAAGAATGTTTTTTTAAAAAAAGTCGTTTAGAATGGAATGCAATTCCAAACTGATGCTAAATCTAACGGCACAAAAAGAGTTAAAGCCGAAACTAGGCATCACACCAAATTAAAACCCAGCTTGGCGGGACGAGACGATAAACAAATGGAAAGTTTATTTTTTCCTCGGTCACTGCTTACCCTAGCCTAGCAGAAGTAGGAGGAGAGGGGGAGAGAAATGTTGAGGGGAAGGGAGAGCTTGATCCGATTGGTTGGTAAGCGCCGAAGATTCCTCCCCAATCGTAAATCTCTTCTTTCCGATTCCACTTCCATTATCTCTCACTCTCACCCTCCTCAGGTACTTCTTGCACATCACCTCACCTCACCGATTATGATTGTGGTTGTGATTTTCTTTATTATTTATTTTGATTTGTTATTTGTTATTTCAAGCTTTTAATTTCTTCTCTCAGACGCCTTTGAATTTGGGAAAAACGGATGAAAATGAAGATGGAATAATAATGTCAATGGAGAGTGAACAGAAATCCAAATCACCGCAGTCTTCAGATTCGGTAACTTGCCCTGTTTGTTCCTCTAAACTTGCTGCTCAAGACCACATCATCAACTCTCATTTAGGTATAGATTTTTTATTATTTTTAATTAAGGTCGTTTATTATTAGGTTTAATTACTTAAATGAGATAGAGAGATACTATTCGAAATTGCTAGGTACCAAATATTGACATTGCGTTAAGGGCTTATGATTTTTTTTTTAATTGTTTTATTATTTATTGGTGTTTCTAGATGCATGCCTAACTAGAGGAACCAAACGGAAATTGACGCAGCGCACCCTCTTCCAACTCAACTTCTGCTCACAACCAATGGTGTGTAGTAGGTCTAGTGATGTAAAGAAGTTGGGAACAGGAAATGTACAGGAGGATGCGGCAGTTGGTTTTGACAACTCTACTGCAGTTGATGAAAATGAAGGTAATTTAGGCACATTGGTTCCAATGGGGGAGGCTGTTTTAGGAACTAGCATGGATGGTTCACCTATGAAACAAAAACTGATTGATGATGATGGGATCAACAGCCGAGTTGATTCATCTTTGTTGAATTTGAGAAGTGAGGTCACGAAATGTATTGAGGCAGTAACTGTGGATGACATATCAGGGGAGACTGCTTTAGGAACTAGTGCTGGTGGTTCGACTATGAAGCAAAAACTGATTGATGATGATCGGATCAATGGCCAAGTTGACCCCTCTTTGTTGAATTTGAGAAGTGAGGTCATGAAATCTATTGAGGCTGTACCTGTGGGTGACATATCAGGGGTGTTTCTTGAAACCTTCATTGTTGGACGTAGATTTAGTGTTGAAAAGGAATTAAATCTTGGTGCAAACATCTGTCTTTTGAGAGAGACAGATAATGCTAAAGATCCCAATGCTATCCAGGTATATCTCATTTCTGCTTTGGTTTTTCCTTGAATTTCAGTTTGTTATAGATTAGTTTTAATGTTAAATCATGTGATCATTTTTATTCAGGTTCTTTTGGCAGATTCCAGATGCTGTAAAGTGCTGGGTTATCTCCCCCGAGAATTAGCTCAATATTTGTCTCCTCTAATTGATAAGTACTCACTGACCTTTAAGGTAATATAGTTCTTAATTTGTGAAAATAATTCTATCCAAACTTGTATGTTTGAATTCTAGATTGTGTTTGAGTAAAGTAGTGTAAAGAAATCAAAGGATGGGTGTCACTTCACTTATTTTCTTGCCATTGAATCTATTCTTGAATCATGGTGTAGATATTGATAAATATGCACTGATCAATAAGTGATACAGAAACCCCCCCCAATCTGATGATGCATAGTTTGCTGATATATTTTACCTGTCCTATTGACTCTGTCTACATTTATGGATTGTTTTCAATATATATATATATATTGAAGTAATTTAGCAAGAGTTATTAGTACTTTTGTGAAGGTTTTTAAAGTTAAATTGTTACTTAAGGTGAACAGAAGAACTAAAAATTGTTCAACTATATATATCTGAAAATTTGTTTTCTTAAAGAGAGAATTAATTGCCCCTGACCCCAAGGAAAGAATTTCCTGCACAACATTTGTTGCTCTCAGAATTGTGCACAAAACATGATGAATAGTTACCATTGTTACTTTTATGTCTGTTTACTCCCGACCAAACCTAATCTTACTATCATGTGTTTGTTCAAATCAAATGAGAACATGATGAATGGTTGCCACTCCCAAATAATTATAATCCCATCAGGATTGTTTTGCAGGGATGCATAACTTCTGTTCCAAAACATTATCTTGATGTTGTTCCCATTCAAATCGAATGTTGCGAAGTTATGTTACAAAGCAATAAAGACCATACTGAAATTGAGGACTTCACATGTTCATGGAAAAATGTTCTTCATGTGGCTGAATCTGCCAAGAATTATCCGCCTAGTATGACGAAATATCAACAAAACTTTTGGGTGTTGATACAAGAGGTTTTAAAAAGTAATCCCCATCTTTTCACCAATGATGAAAAAATGTTTTTAGGTATAAACTCTGCTATCTAGTTTAATACTTCATCACTTTCTTCTCTTCTTTATAATTTCTAACTATTTCATTGTTATTTGTCAACAGAATCATTTATTTCTCTATCAGATGACAGTCAGAGGCTTTTTGTTCGGCTCTATACACGTAAAGGTTATTTTTTTCTCTTGTCAAAAATTTATACTATATAGAACCCAAGACCTGGATTAATAGGCAAGTTGACAATTATGAGAACAACTAGAATGGCAAGTTATCTGCACCACAAGAACAAAGAGTTTTTAAGGTTTGAGCCTTCAAAGCATAACTTCTTGGGTGATGATGATTGGAAAATTTTCATTATATGAAAAACAATATTTACCATAATCTACCCAAAACCCAGATAAATGCGAATTTCATCTCTTTTCTCTCTCTCCCTGTTCTTTTTTTTTTTTCCGGTCATCCCAGATAAAAGGAAGGACCTAGAAATTCTTTATTTTGTTCTCTTTTGGTGATGCATATAAAAGCACCGTGCTCTTTACTAGTGGTGCTTAAATGAACCCCAAAGATAAAACCTGCATGGGTCACTTTAAAGCACTGTGATGGAGTTGTTAAACATTGCCTGAGTTGGATGTTTGAACAAAAATATGATGAATTGGACCCTTGGCTAGGCCATGTTTTAAATTTAATTGCTTGAGCAATTGAACTGGTAAATTTCATCGATTTCACAAGCACAAACCTTGAACCAATGGCCTAAGGATTGAGACTTTTGCATGGTCAAGGTCAATACTCTAACAATTATGCTTAGTGGTTTCATGGCTTGTCTCATAAACTTGGGAATTTTTGGCTTCTCTTGGAAGTTTGGTTATAGTAATTTAAACAGATATATTTATATTAGGCCTTGAAATTCAAGAAAATCAAACAAATGGTTTCTTTGTTGAGATTTGTTAGAGTGTCTTGTATAAGTGGGACCCAAGAGTATGTCATTGCGTCCATCTTTCTTGTTGTTGCCAAGCTTTTAAGGAAAGCCAGCAATGGTTTTTCAAGGAGCTGATTTAGTTTGAACAAGTAGTGGACTCTGTGCCACATATCAAGGCAGCAAAGGAGAGGGAAAAAAATATAAATATATTGCTTTGCTCGTTTTTATGATGTATTCAACTGTGGTAAGAGTTCTTTTATTTGGTTTGTATTTTTGGCTTATAAGAGAGAAGATATTAATGTGTTGGCTTAGTTCTTTCTTGACTTAACTAAGTGCTTGTACAAAGAGTAAATGAAATTTAGGTATATTGGCTTTTAGGATGAGATAACAATTTGAGTGACCACTGTAACTTCTCATTTTCTCATAATGAAGGTTTTCTTTAATCATTGTTGCTGGTGGAAGTGCTTGAAACTATCTTATTTCTCTACCTGCCTATTGGTTTAAATATTGACATTGTCTCCACATATATACTTACACTCTAATAAATCACCTTCTTATGCTAAATGTAAATTTAGATATCCATCCCCAATACTATAACTTGCATTTTGCTATTCTTATTTTAGGACCATGGTTTCGGATGTCCAATATTTCATACCCAGAAGTTACTGATTCTCAGCAGGCTATCAAGGATCTTTCTGGTATTTAAACTATTTTTATAATTTTTTCTGTAACTTAATATTGAATTTCTGAATGTGGCTTTTGATGGCGGGTTTTTTTTTTTCTTTCTTGTCATATCAGCAATGGGTTATATGTGCTCCTTTAAAGGAGTGGATGAACTACAAGAGAATGACATGGAAAAGATTTTGAATTTACTCACCGTGTCTGAGCTACGTGAAATTGCATCCATGTCCAAGGTTTGCATTTGTATCATATTTTTCCGAAGTACTTGACCTAATCCTTTTTCCACTGTTGCATAAGCATTGATTTCTGACAAGGGCATCAGGCATATTGTGTTGTGTAATGTATTGGAGAAGTATTGCTGAAGAGCAGTATTTAATACTAAACACTCTCAACTAGAGATTAAGTGTATTCTCTATAACTCCCACACCATTAGTGCGTGCTACATAGTTATGCTCCCAGTCCCATTGAAAACTCTAGTCTACTTCCTTGTACAAGAAGAAGTTAGCCATTGGTACACTTAGTTTTATTTATCAATTTTCTAGCTACAGATGCTGCTTGTTGATCCATAAAAGATTTCTCTGTGTCATGGCTATGAATTTGCAATGTCATAGTAGATTCCAGAAGTACAATTGTGATTCTAATTTTTTAGTAGTCTATATTTTTTTTTCCACATTTGTAGTCACTCCGTCCCACAAAGAGGGTCCTATGCACAAATGTTAAAAAAAAGGTTTCTTTACATTTTGTTTCTTGAACTCATATTATAGGTTCTTTGAAGTTTTATAGGATACTAGAGCGTGTGGCTAAAAAAATATTGTTACTACTACTACTATTATTATTGATTTTATAATTTACTATTTTAGAAAAACAAGGTCATAATGCATTCTCTTGCTTACTAGCAGCAAATCTCGTACTAGTTTAGCAAATCTCGTACTACTTTAGAAAAACAAATGTGGCTTTGGATGACTACACATTGAGATTTTTTGTGGACAGATACGGATCAAACATCTTTTACATGCTTGATGATCAAGACTTTATCCTTTTATGCACAAAAGAATACTAAAAACAGACAAACTCAACAAATACAGTGCTTCCTTGGTCCTTAATTGATTTTTGCTTGTGCACACATGATCGGGTCTTTTCTAAAAAGTTAACATAATCCATGATTTAAGAAGTTCTCTTGTGCTGTTATTGAACATTTCAAAGTCTCAGTTCCCATTCTTTTTCTTGGTTTATAGCTTTACCAATCTACTTCTCATCTAAAGTGTCTTTCATGGTTTGATCTTTTCCAGAATGTAAAATAAAAAAATGAATTAATCAAAATGTATTTGTGAGTGAATATTCTACAATATGACTGATTTCATGTTTGGAATGGTACTAAATACTAAACTACAGTCAATAATTTCAGTATTCATCAGTCAATTCTGTGATGTGGTTCGCTCAATAAGCATGTGTCCTATGACATTCAACTAAACAAACAAAATAGTAGTCCTTTCCTGATAAAGTCTACAGTGCATATTGGACAATTGACTTATTTGACACATTATGAACATCTGTTTTAGAAAGTGTTCTTGAACTGTGTCTGAAGATGAATCATCAAAGAAATGCCTTAGAGCACTATAAATATTGCCACAGTTCTGCATGTTTGCACCTAGATGGCAAATTTCAAAGGCTGCACTTCCTTATGCCATTTATGCTTCCATGCTAGAGGCAGTGTGCTCAAATTTGAAAGGCTTCAAATGGAGGGAAAGCAAAGAGAAACTGAGAGTAAAATGTCATGGTTTTAAATTTCATGTAGACAAACTAACTTTAAGCAAATATATTGATCTAGGTCTTCAGATGGTTCCTTATGTTTGCTTTTTAAGAGGCTTGAATATCTTATGGGGATAGGAAGTGACAAATTCATGGAGGGTTACAGGTTCACAGCTTTTACTTCTGTTATGTGATTTCCCTATTCTGTAATTTCGATATTTAAATGAAGTGTGTGTGATAATTATGTCCTAAAAAATAAAACCCATGTTTAACTGCGGCTGTAAATCAGTACATGAAGGCAACACAATCTTTTTTTATATTAAAAATTCTTATAATGATGCAATATGCTCTTCTTGTTTCTCTGATGGAACTTCTTTGTAATTTTCTGTGCTTTATTGAGGCTTCAGAATGGTACTCGTGTTACAAGAAAACAGGATCTTATTGCATCTGTTTTTTCATCCTATGAAGATGGAGTATGGTATTAATATTTTTTTCTGTTAGATGATGTGCTTCTCCTCTTGGTGTGTCAATGAGTATCGCAATTAATATCTTTCATGTTGATGTTGATCTTACCAGCCCATTCCTACCAATCGCTATTTTGGATAGAACAGGAATTTGTATTAAGATATCTTCAAAAGCTGAGTCCCTTATCTGGCGCACTGAGGTGTTCTTTACTTTCCATTGCTTGAGTTAGTCATGGTGGAAATAAGACAAGGATGTTGATCTGGTTTACAACTAAGGTGTTCTTTGAATTTCATTTCCTATGCAGAGACTTTTCTTCCTGAATGGAGAGCAGGATCTTTCAGCATTCCTACTAGTTGATTTGGGCATCATCAAGTATCCAGCATACCACTGCATAATATCGGAACAAATTTTCTCAGCTCGAAGTGACCTTATAGCTTATGAAGAGGTGCTATATTTCTATGAGAATTTGCCTTTAAAGTCTTGCTGCTTTTTACCTTCATTAACACTTCATGTTTTACAGGCAATTGAAGTGGCACAAATGATGGATGAATCTCTTGATGAAAACAAAAGTGAATCAGTACTTAGATGCATAAAGATAGCTGAGTCTCGTATGTCTCATACTAAAGCAAGTCACTCAACAGCCTCTGAATTAGTGACTACTTTTTTCTCATGCTTTTCAGCATCCTGGGTATACTCTAAAGTGGTCTTTCTAGGAGTTTCTTTTCTTGAGCGCGAGCGGAGGTACACAATTTATAATTTAGCCTCGCTTTTATGAAATTTTGTAGTGCAATTGGATTGTTTCTCTCTTTATTTTAAGATTTGCAAACTTGCTTTTTTCTTTTTATTTATTTTATTGTATAGAAAATCATGAGTGCCCTCTCCTCTTCCTGGGCAGCACTTCTTATTCTCTTCATGCTTCTACCATTTTAACTTTTTTTTATTCAAATGAATGGTCTCATCCCTATAGACATCAAAATAAAGAAATATAATAAGTTTTCATCCCTTCCCCCAAACAACACGGAAGTTCTTGGCTCCACCTGCCAGCCCCTTATAGTGTCTTTGCAAATTTCAGAAGCAGTTCATTCTGCAGCATATGTTTTCTTTGCAAGTGAAATTTAGTAAAGTTGAGATACTTCTGAGTTCTGAATGATCTTTTTTTTTTAAGTTACGAGGAAATTATGCATATCAAATCAGTACGATGGGTAACTATGCATGATCATGTGATAGAATTTATATTTGCTTGTTGATACATGTATAAATTCGTGCATATCAAATCAGTATGGTGGGTAACTATGCATGATCATGTGGTAGAATTTATATATGCTTGTTTATACATGTATAAATTCATTCTGGAAAAACCATTGTGACTACTTTGGTCTTTCAAGTGACTGACATTGATTCCAAATAAAGAAAGTTGATCGTGTGCTTGTGCAATGTCAGCTCTCCTACATTCTTTGAACTAGAAACCTCATAGATATTATTGAAGTTAGCTGTGTCGGTGCTACATTGATATTTTGTGCTCAGAAACTTGTTGCTGCATTTTTAAGGTAAGGTACAAAAGCCGCCGCAGAAATTATTTTCCACCATCAAAGGCTCCTACACTATATTTCAAATCTAAAACTCATAAGATAGATGCAGACCAGAAAAATCAACCGTCATTTTCAACCATTTTAAATAATTTCTTTTAACAAAAAAGCCCTTCAATATACTTGCTAATTGATGGGAAAGTGGAAAAGATGTTGCAGCGATGACGATTGCGCTGGTGGTTTTGGCGGCTGTGCAATGCATCTCTTTTCTCTCTCTTGCTCTTTTCATCCAATTCGTTGTTTTGCTTCCTAGGGTTGATTAGCACTGTTCTAAAATCATATAGCAAGAGCAGAAAGAACAGTCAAAGAATGAAAAGTTGCTTCAGAGTATATTCGTGGATATCCTTTTAGGATGTTGGAAGGGGTGTTGATTGGTCAATGGCAATCTGATGTTGGATGATTCCTGCTCTACTTCTGGAAAGCATTTTCTTGTGTAAACAATTGAATTTTTCTTTTCCTTTTTGATACAAATGTTTTATAGAAAGATTTTATCCTGGTTTTCAGAATCAAATTTGGTGGGTGCTATGGTCAAAGCCAAAAATCTATTTGCACAGAATTTATTGGTAACAAAATTGTTGTTCAGCTGTATAATAATGTATATCCATTTAAGGACAGTTGTATTATTTTGAGCAAGGCATCTCTCTTCTGTTTGTGTTTAAGGAAATAGTCCTTGGTCTCATGTTCTCCTGTTGATTACTCTGCAAGTCAAAATCTGTTTTGTTTGTAGTATCATGTGAATTACTAAATAAGACAATTGCAGCATCAGGAAAATGGTGCTGTATTATGTGCGATTACATGAAATATGTCTAAATGAACTGAAGTTCTCTTCAGGTACAAGGATGCAATTAATTTGTTGAAGAGGTTGCTTTTTAATTTCACTTGTGATGGAAGAAGGGGGAACTGGACACTGAGATTGTCTATTGATTTGGAGCACATGGGCTGTCCCAATGAGAGCCTTTTAGTTGCTGAAGATGGGTTACTGGATCCAGGGGTACGTGCTGGTTCAAGAATTGCATTGCAAAGGCGTGTTCTTCGCCTGGGAAAACCACCAAGGCGCTGGAAAGCTCCTAGTTTCTCATCGTTTATCAAGAGGAAGATCAGAGAGGTAACTGATTGGGTGATTCTTTCAGATTTGGGATGCTAGTGAACTTGTAGTTCAACGTTAATAACTCAAAATATGCCATCTCCCAACAATGTTCTGTTTTACAAATTCCTACTGTTAATATAGGTTCATATTCAAGGAAGACCTTTGAACTGTGAAGCTGGAATAAAGAGCAGATTCTATGGAGAAGATGGGGCACAATGTGGAGTTGAGCAGCTTGCTTTACAGTATTATGCTGGTGAAGGCGGTGGATGGCAGGGTGTTCATACAGAGAGTGGAATTTGGTTAACAATTTTTGCACTTCTTATGTGGGACATTATATTTTCTGATTTACCAAATGTCTTCCGCAACAGATTTCAGGTATGGCTTGTATTTAAGCTGTAAAACTCTCATCTTTTGGGTTTCGGCATGTTTTGCTGCAAAATATTGATGCTCAAAACTTCATGGTAGACAAATAGCCTATCATATGCATAAGTTATATTGTTGCTAACAGCTGCTGCCCCGTCATCAGTCTTATCATTGTTGTATTGAAGATATTTTAAAAAAATTGTGGAAGAGAAGTTTAGAAATGGTAGTGGGCAGGTTTCCCTAGTCGGGGAAAAAGACAGTTCAAGTTTCCCTGCAGATTTCTTTTATTTTTAATCATTTAGTTTTATGTTCAAGATTTTCATTATATAATGATTTATTTAAAATGAATTACTAAAACAAAATAAAAACTTGTGAATATTTGTTAAGTTTTGACTTTCATTTCGATTGCTGTTTTGAAAATTTTTGGATTTTTTTATCTTCAAATTAATTTTTTTTTATGTTTTAGGATTATTTTGATATGCTGGTGTTAAAAAAAAATTAAAAATTAAAAAATATAATTTTGATGTATTTTCAAGCGAAAAACATTTTAAAAAATATCTACCACACTCCCAAACAGACACTGATAGCTTCTTCTCAATGTAGTTTCAATGTATTTGCTACTCAATTCTTCATCTGTTTTTCCCTTTTGTTATGTGTAGTTTGTTGCTTGACTCTCCAATTTTTACCTATTTTTATAGAATTTAAGAAAATATATATATATATTTATTTTATTTTGCAGACTGCTCCCTTGGATTTAGAGACTGATAACTTCTATCCAGCAAGAAAGAGCCTTATAGAATCCCAGTTGCAGAAAATTTATGATGGCACGGCAGAGATGATCCTCATCACATCATGGGAATTGCATTCAGGAACAGCTTGTAGGGGTGTTAATTGGGACCGGCATTCTCTCCCGGAACTTCGAGCCGCTGTTACCTGCGTTGGAGGCCCTTGTTTGGCCTCTCTCTGCCGACACCTTGCTCAAGATTATCGGAGCTGGTCCAGTGGAATGCCAGATTTGTTGCTGTGGCGCTTCCATGGAGAGTACAAAGGTGAAGCCAAGCTTGTCGAAGTTAAAGGCCCCAGGGATTGCCTCTCTGAGCAGCAACGAGCATGGTTGCTGCTACTAATGGATTGTGGGTTCAACACTGAAGTATGTAAAGTAAGCATTATGCCATTATCCACGTGATGACAAGCTGGTGCTCGTAAGATTGTTCAGACATGCAAGGATACTTTCAGAAGCTTACAGAAGCCGGTTGATGGAGTATCATACAGATGGCTTCACTTGCAATTATTGTCTACTTCAACGCATAAAGTTTCCAAGGGAGGGCCTCAATTCGTCAGATTCTTTGTTAAAGACGGAGAGAACCCTAAACCATGCTATTAAATTGCCGTTTAGGAAAGTAGCCCAAACAACATTTTACAAAAAAAATGAATTTTTTTATTTAAAAATAATTTTTTTATAAGTTTTTTTGTATCCTTTTTATATGTTAATATCAATCCTTGCTACTATCGAGATGCACATAATTGTTTGGTAGCAAAAAGGAGACATATTTTTGACGTTACATAATGTACATGTTGATGTAATAATGACATTAGCTAGTGATGTGAACATAATAGTATCGTTTTTAAACCCGGTTCAGTTCAAGGCTCGGGTTTTGAGTTTTGATCGGTTCGGTCGGGTCAATTTTTATTTTAAAAAAAATTCAAAACGGCGTTGTTTTAGTAAAAAAAAACAAAAGTCAACTGGTTTTTTATCGGGTTTTGCTGGGTCAACCTGTCGGGTCGGTCGGGTCATACCGGGTCATGATTTTTTCTATTTTTTCATCAATCCGGTTCGGTTCCAGTCCTGGATCGGCTGGGTTCCGGGTCGACCCGCCAACCCAAATCGGGTTTCAAAACTATGCATAAAAGTATAAGTGTCCATGCTAGTTAAGTAGGATAGTGGTTAGGGTTTTTCTTTCATTATCTTTGCATCTCATGGGTTTTGGATTTATTTTGTGGTGTTGAAGCCTTGAGGAGATGTAAAAGCTGAATGAGTAAATGTGTTTTAAAATGTATTTTATTTAAAAATATATTAAAATAATATTTTATAGTAAAATGATTTAAAAATATAAAAAAAGTAATTTACAAATAATGCAGGTTTGAGTGATGATGGCTTTTGGAAATTCTCAAGAGTAAAAAGCTTCTGTAGAAGTCAAAGAATGCCTCCTCCATCAACAAGAATGTGCATGGTGATGATGATGGGTGTGGGTTTCTATAATTTTTTTTTATTATGCATGGAAGCATGAGGAAGGTAACTCAGATACATCATTTTATATGTATGCAATGTGGCATACAAAACCATATGTAATAATTCCATTACCTCATTAACTCTTTTTATGTGCTTGAAGCTCACTGCCCGCCATCATGGGAAATCAGGCTCTTCACTTTCTCCCTCTCCTTTTGCTATAAAATGAATCCACCTAGTGTTCTCTAAAAATTTAATTTTTTTTGTTAAAAATTAATTATTGTTTTTGTGTTTTGGATCGTTTTAATGCACTGATTTCAAAAATAATTTTTTTTAAAAAAAAATTATTTTGATGCATTTCAATATAAAAAACACTTTAAAAAATAACCGTAACTACACTCCTAAATGCAGATATTCAATCACAATACAAACTAGCTACTTCAAGAGTTAAAATAAGAAATGAAAAAAAAAACAAAGAAATCACCCTCTCTAGAGTAATGATGTTTTAATCAATTCGACATTCTTTTTCCTCTTTAAATAAATCATTAATTTTTTATAGTAATACTTATTTTAATTATCATAAAAGTAAATGATCCCCAACCACCCACGACGATCCATTCGCTAGTTTTGTCTAAATTTTCAGTTGGGTTCCATAATTCGAGAGCGAGGGGTTTTTTTTTCCCCCCCTTAAAAATAAGAACAGGAATGGGCATCACACGCGCCCTTTTTGCTTTTTATTTGCGGGACCCACTTATATTTATTTATTTTCCTGGTATTATTATTCATTTATATATATATAATTATAAAATTTGGGTTGGTTTGAAACGACAACGGAGTCGTGCTTTAACTTTCAATTTTTTTTAAAAAAAGATTAAAATAATATTGTTCGAACTAAGTATTTTTTAAAAAACTTAATGAATTAAGTGATAAGTTTTGAATAGAATAAGGATAAGCCTGGAATTGAATTTTCCATTGAGTCAACTAATTTTTTTTCATTTTCTAATTTTTTTTAACCCAAATTAATTTAGACATAAAATCCAAAATCAATATGTTAAAACCATCGAGTTTTATAAATATATTTCTAAAATTAGTGATACTATGAATTGAAATAATAAAATAACTATTTTGTCGTTGATAACAACATATAAATGTACTTGGTAATGCGGGTATGATATTATTTTTGTTATTTAATAACTAGTAAAATGACCATTATAATCTTGGAAGCAAAAAAAAAATCACTCAAGGTTAGGGTTAGTATAATTACCATAAAACCCTTAGATGAGAATTTGTCCCTCCTTTAGGTCAAAGGGTTTTTTTATTTTTATTTTAGAGTATTTAACATAAATAAAATATTATTTAGGCTGATGAAGCGAGCTACGTATGGTATTCACACGAACACACGAATGGGTTCTCTTGTGGTTTTTGAATGGTGCGTTTTGGTTGTCAAACTCTGTCTTTCACAATAACATTTTAACCCCCACAATATCGTCTTCATTTTTGGGTGGCATGTGTGGAAAAAATATGTCGAGTTTTGCGTCAGTAGTCGTTTCTTTTTTTCCTCCTTTCTTCCTCGGTCTTAGAGTCAACCCTAATATATTTTCGAAGCAGCCCTTTGAATTATTTTTCTTTCAGATTTGATCTTTATTTTTTTTATTTGTTTTATTTTAGATTCTCAATACAATGAGATTTTCCTTTCGATTTAATCCTCTTTTGGTTTTTTCAGCTTTCAGATTTGGTTCATATTTTTCTTCTTTTGATTTTTCTAGTTATTCTCTCAATTGAATTTCTTTTCGAATGTATCCCTCGGTGTTTTATTTTATTCTCTTAATTAGATATTTTTTTAATTGCATCCCTCAGTATTTTAATTCATTTTATTTTATGTCATATTTGGTTTTTATTCTTTTAATTTTTATTTAATTTTTTTTTATTTCATCCCTCAATATTTTATTGATCAAAGTTTTGTTAGCTTTTCGGGTTACAAGTTTGAAATATTTGACAGGTTACCTTATATTTTTTTCCAAATCCTTTTTAAAATTGATTTTTG
>Ga0307511_10004657_pt1 | contig 14009 bp, 15 predicted proteins | sample 13_EM_MG_FD_200266 | JGI IMG/M metagenome (GOLD analysis project Ga0307511, IMG submission 200266) | Populus trichocarpa ectomycorrhiza microbial communities from riparian zone in the Pacific Northwest, United States - 13_EM | ecosystem: Host-associated > Plants > Roots > Unclassified | place...
TCGGAAACAGATGTCCGCTGACTTATCATGGAATCCTTACACTCCCCCCTTCAAGGCAGGTACTGCCTTTACCACATGGCGAGCAACGAGGGCTGCGCGCGGTCAGCAGCCTTGCCCTCGTCTTCGACGGGCTTGTCTCCAACCAATCCGTCGTCAGTAGGGATCTCCTCTCCCACTACTTCTTCCTTGTAGGTGCCATCTTCGTCCTCGTATAGATATTCCTCCTTGTTTACGACAGGTGGACGACTAGGTCCAGCAATTCCGCTCGGTTCGTACTGGACGGGAACGCCGTTCGACGAGAATCGATCTTCATCGATAGCGGCGCGCGGTCTCTCAAGTTTCCCGCGGTACTGATGTTTGGAGCGGCCGCCTCCGAACGGCAAGTCGACGACCCGTTCGTTGAGCGATTGCTGATTTCCGCGATGATAATCGCCTCTCCCGTCCCGGCGAGTGGAGTGTCCCCTCTGCGCATTCTGACGCTGACGCTTAACCTTATCAGCGGCATCCCATAGCACACTTTCCAGCGCCTCGGCCTCAACACCGCTCAAGACTTGGCCTCCCTGACGCCGAAGATCTGCGTTATGGCCCAAGACATTGGCAGGGGTGGGTGTGCGTCCGTGGGTAACAATGTGGCCGTTCCTGTCCACATCCGACTTGTAGGTTGCGAGGCGCGACGATGTGGTGGCCTCGTGAGTGTAGGCATCGCGGGGCTGCGGGTACCTGCAGGGAATATGGGGCAGATGGCCTTTCCCTCGGCAGAGTGCGGCGTCAAATTGGGAGTAGGCATGCACCTGCTCGCGGTGCACTAGCATCCGGTGGTCTTCGTCTCTCTCTTCCATGCTCCCGCGGACAGAATACAACTCTGGTCCGACGTTTTCAACGTTTCGGCAAGGCTCGTGGTTCATGGAGTGAGCGGAGCGTGGGTGGTTATGACGATGGGATTGTTTACGGTCTGATCGGGGTTGATTGTACCTAGGTGCCTCAGGTCTGCGAGAGGGCGGAGGAGCGTTCTGCCCTTTGTTCCTGGGAAGACGGTTACGACAGGAGTGCGGAGGGTCAATAATGGTATGTCGACCAGGCGTCCGGGATGGCTGTTGGCTGATGTAGGTACGCAGATCGAAGTAGATCCGTCCACAATTAATGCAGTCGATGTACCGTTCTACCGGTTCGCGCTGATGATGCCGCTGGTTCCTGCGTTGCGGTTTCGGTGCCTTCCGAGGAGCTGGGTGACGGGGATATGGAGTGGAGTGACGGGCGCGAGGTGGGGGAATCGAGCGAGGGTGATCTGGACGGTAAGTTTGAGGATGGCGAGGGTGGGTTGAATTTTGATGACGAGACGGGCAGTTTAAGTAGGCACCAAATGCGTGGGGTGCCGAGTGTCCCGATGACACCTGAAGATCGTCGTCTGACAATTCTTCGTTGCCTGTTCGTCGTAAGTGTTCTATTCCTGTCACTCCCATAGCTTCAAAGTAGTCAGCTAACGCTTTTAGGTGTGACACTTCGTGGTATGGCAGCCAAGATTTATTGCCTGCCATCCACTTGACCTCGAACTCAGCATCCGAGTGATTTCCTCGGTGCCTCAAGATTCTGTCAATGGCCCATTCACAGGGTTCTCGTTCATTTGGTGAGTCGCTTTCATCGTTGCGCTGGGTACCTGTACCCACTCCCCCCTTCTTTCGTTCGCCTGGGTCTAGGAGAACAAAATAATCGTGCATCTGTGCTGCGAATTCAGCACTAGTCGTCAGGCGGCCGGTTTTGGCAGGTGGAGGTGTGCCCTTCCGCACCGATCGTGGTAGCCTGGCTGTCATAGCCGGCTCCAGCGGTGTGGGTGGTATTTGCCTCCCTACCAGCTGTGTAGGCATTGATGTGGGTGTCGGAGGGGCGACATCCCTGGTTTCCTTCAGGTGCAGACAGGAGCTTCGTCTTGGCGATATTGTGAGTGCCTCCATGCCGACGAGGAACGGAGTGCTCGGTGCAGATCTGTTGGTCGTGCCTGTCTCGACATCCGCGTCATAGTGTAAGTAATCTTCCGGCGCACATATTGTTTCAGGGTCGTTGTACCCATATAATCGTGACAGCGCATCCGGCAACATGTTCTTTTCGTATGATTCCATTGCGCGGGATTCGAGTGCTGACACTTGAGGATGTTTCATTTCTTTAGGTTCCTTACTTCCAAGTACCAATTTCGAGCAGTTTAGTCCTACCCATGCCTGGTGTTGGTATAGGAATGGTGTTCCCAGGATAATATCGTAGTTCTGGAGATTGATTACATCGAAGTATCGCTGATAGTTGGCGCCCTGATACTGGAAACGGACAGAAGCACCAAAATTGACCATCGACCGGGAGCCTTGTACAGCCAATTGGATCGGTAAGGGTTTCTCTAGCCAGATTTGTTTTACCTTTAATTGTTCCGCCAGGTTCAACGACATAAAGTCGGCTAGCGATCCCGTGTCAACCAGTGCACGCACAGGGTGTCCGTTGGCATGAACGACGACAACAGCCGGTTTGGGGATTGTCCGAGTGACATCCTTTGTTATCGTGGCATTATGTTCCAGTGCAGAATAACTGCTGTTCGATGGCACGGTCTTCTTACACTCGGCATCCAGGTGAGCATCTACTTCTTGTGGAATTTCCATGCAGCCTAACTCTATGCTGTCCAGTCCGTCCAGGTGACTCATGTACCATTCCATGGCGCTGAAATCACTATGCAGGGACATGTCTTCGTCAAGATCAATATCCCCTCCTGGGATGTGTATATTATTCACGGCTAGTCCGTGGTTTCGCGAGCGCTCTGACAACTCGCGCTGGTTCTCAATGTCTCCAAAATCAACATTAATGCCAAAGCTTTCGATGCCAGGTGGCTCGTCTGACTCCGTTGACGGAACTTCGTTCCTGTCAGGGCAATCTCGCGAGAAGTGGCCTGGCTTATGGCAGATGAAGCAGAGGCCTTCGGCCTTGAGCCATTCCCGCTCTTCGTTGCTCATTTTTGGCTGGGTCGTCCCGCCAGCTTTTTGCTCGGCAGGTCTGTTATACCATTTCTCTGGTTGTGGTTGAGTGGGTCCCGCCTGCGGTTGGTGGTTCCTTAGGGATTCCTTTCGACGTCCTTGCTGACGTCCACACCGGCACTCGCTGTCGGGATTCATTGCCGTACTTCGGGCAATTGGTGTATCCTCTTGTTGTTTATTCTTCGACTCGGGTCCTCCCCCAGTTATAGATTGCGCGATTTCAATAATTTCGGCACTCGCAATCACAGATCGTAGTGATGAGATCTCTGGATTAAGTCTGTCCCGCCAAAGGTCGTGCTGGATCTCTTTGCACAACCCGAACCATAGTTTGTGCACCCTTGTTCGTTCGTCTGTTTCCCCAATCATGTTCCACATCTCGTTCAATTCATATAGATAGTCTCGAACGGTCTTGTTGCCTTGGTAACATGTATGGAGTTTCTTTCGAAGCTTAATTCGGAAATCCACCGGAAAACAATAATTGAAGAGTTCACGGAAGAACGTCGAGAGTCTCCATCGGTATGGATCTCCCGAAACTTCTCGTACATAGAATTCATGCGCCCTTCCCTTAAGGTAATGTGATAAGATGAATGCTTGCTTTTTCGACGGGACCTCCCCGTCTTTCACATAAGCGGTCCCTTCCGTTATAAACCGGTGGAACGCTTTGGAGTCGACTGAGCCGTCATACTCGACCGGAGGTATGGGTTTCAGTTTCATTCGTCGACGTGACTTATGTCTTTTCGATCGGGACTTCTTTGTCTTTCGACCTCCTCGGCCTCGAGATTGGCTGTGCCTGCTTCGGCGTTTCCGCCTTCGGTCAGAGCTGCTAGAGCTGCTGCTACTGCTGTCACTCAAGGACTCTTCCGAGTCAGATGATCGGACATCCGTTTCTGTAGATGAGTCGCTCGACTTCGAGCTGCTGGAAGAGCTCCATTTCCGACCTTTCTTCTTCCTGCGTCGTTTACGCTCAGACGAACTTGAAGACTTGTTGGATGAACTGTTGGATGAGCTGTCACTCGAGGACTGGTGAGTCCGTCGATCTTTCCCTCCGAGACGCTTGAATGCTAACCCGATGTAACTTTTCGGATCAACTTGTTCCACGGGCTCCATTGCCCTTGGCGTTTTGTGTCGCTTGTGACGAGATTTGTCTTGCGCAATCGCCTTGTCAACTATTGCGCGGACTGGGTCTGGTGTTTTTCGGGTAGGTCTTTCCTGTCCCTTGTGTGCTTTCCAAAGTTTCTGATTCTTATTTTCGGCAGTTTTCTTATCCTTTGGAGAGAGCACCTCAACAGGGCCTTTCCTGATTTTCGGTGCAAACGCTCTGACAGATCTGCTCCTCACACGGCCGTTTTGGCTTTCTGGCGACAGTGCCCTATCAGAGACGTTTGTGCTCACAGATTTGGCAAGCTCATGTGCCTTGTTCCACGATGCGATGGCGGCTCGTTGTGCCTCCACATTGGATTCGGTGCCTTTAGCGCTAAGGTCAGGTTTACTTTCTTGTTCGCTTCGGGCTAATTCCTGCACAGTTTTCCAGGAAGCCAATGCTTCGCGCTGCGCTTCCAAGTCGAGTTCATCCTCGCATGCGCTCAAGGTTCCCCAGTTGCGTGGGTCCGGACCCTTTCCTTTCAAGTTGGATGGTCCCTCGCCTCGAGTCGAGGTACTCTTCGTTCCTGGTTTCTTGACACCAGTAATGCTAACGACACGCTGCCTTTCAGATATCTTTTGGCGCTGGTCCTTTGTCAGCTTCTTAATGGCCTCCTCCACAGTTTGTTCCTGCTCGGGCCCTAGCCGGCTCTTATTCGGGTTTCCTTTCACCGGCGATTCGCGGCGATCCTTCCTGATTGGCGATCGGCGGTTTTCTCTTGCTGGTGATCCAAGGCGGCTCTTTTTTGCCACGGTGGTCCATCCCCCACGGTCGTCACCGTTGGTCTCGCTCTCTTCAGGCGCTGGGGTGGAATAAACACTTGTTAGGGCACTTCCAGGTATGCCTTTCACAGTTGGGGTATCACTATTATGAACAGCGGCTAATTCTCTAGCTATGATAGCCTCCGAAGACCTCTGTCCATCGGGATACTCCGGCGAGGTTTTCCTCGAGCCGGGACATACATCGGACGCACGACTGGGCGCCGAATCTTTTGCCTTAACGACGTCGCTGTACAGGCGACTCGCGTCGGCGGGGGTATCTTTTCCCTTGGCCATGGCCTCAGGACTGGAAGGGGCAGACCTTGCGCGTACATGTGCAGTACGGCGCAGGTTGTAACGGGTATTAACGATTCTTTCGGACATAGTAAGATGCTTACTCGGGTTTCCAAGCGGTTGATCAATCCGTGGGGCTGCGAGTAGGCGTGGGTATAGAAGGTAGAGTGAAGTGGGAAGTTGCCTAGGAGTAGGTGAAAAATATGTGACGACGAGAGAGGTAGCTAATCTCAAACGTGGTCACACTAGAATCTCTTCGGGCTGAAATAATCACCTAGCAATGGTAACTGGATTTCAGGAAAAGACTGGGACTACAGAAAGAAAGTGATATCGACTTTATACCCTACGGTCCAGGGGACAAGTAACGAGAGTGGTATGACAGGAGTACGAGAAAGGATGACAGCGACGAGGCTAGAAGTAGTAACGAGCGACTAGAGCTTGTCAAACAACGTAAACGTATAGTAACAGAATTAGTAACCGGAACTGGGTATCCGCTGAGTAAACATGGAATCCTCACAGGAGCGCCCTTCTCACGCCTTGCGGTTTGTTTTTTCTTTTGCCTATGTGACCCTATCATAAGAACCACTGCTAGGTGCAACACCAGCTACAACCACGGCCACCAACGCGACGGCATCGACAACCACGAACCCCAATTGCCATCATCCGACCAGACTGCCACCACCGCTAAGGTGGACACCCATTAACGCCGACCGCATTTCCTCCACCACCACGACCACCACCAACGCTGCCACTAATGTGACAACATCTATCACCACCAGTAAGTGTTTCCATTACCAACGCCAGTTATCGCAAGCTGACGATGCTCCGCCGCCACCTCCACCTCCACAACGCTATTCCACCCCACAGCCACGACCAGTGTTTAACACCGACATACCACCACCATCGTACAGCAAGCAGCATGACGACACAACAATGTCCACCGCCTCCATCGCCAACGCCTAACACCCAGCCAGCGCCGATGGCCACGGCATCACCTTGGCATGACCCATGCTGACGACGCTTCGACATGATGACTATGACGGTCACTCTACCATACTCACTGGACGTGCAGCAATGCCCACGCAGACGATCACCACCACGGTGCGACGACGACTACAACGGCTACTCCACCGTTCCCACTCCCGGCAGTGCCAACGCCGACGACCACCACCACGGCGTGATGACAACGACGACAACGACCTCAACATGACAACTACGACGGTACCCCGCTCCAAACGTGCAACAGCGCCCATGCCAACCCCCACCACCACGGCGCGACGACTGGAACTGCCCTTCCATCACTCAGCCAGCGCCAACGACCTCGAAATGACCACTATGATGGCTACTCCACCATTCCACTCCGAACATGCAGCAGCGCCCACACCGATGGCCACCACGGCGCGACGACAAGGATGGACCTCCCCACTGCCTTCACCACCAACGCGAGCGGCGCTACGCCGACAGCGTCCTCTACGATACACGTCGTCATCGATAGTATTGTGTAGTAGTTGTGTACATAATCTGATATATTCTTATGTGCGAGCGCGAACCAAGGCAGATCCATCGCTTTGTGGCTATACTGATTGAGACGCTATGATGAAGTTACATTGTCAGTAGATGCACATGGGGCTATCTGCACTTGACCGCCTGTCTTTCGTGGAGAGTGATGTATTTAGGTTGCGGATTGCATTAAGGTCCAAGACGCTACCTGAAGTTTGGTATCCCACTAGGGCGTTAAACTCTTGTCAGGCGAGGGGATCTTGCCCTGCTCAGGTACTTTCTCCTGCTTGCAAGCTAACTCTTGTTACAACTCGCTGCAGACGAGATGGCCACCCCAGAACAACGTGACGAGCACCGTTCACCCTTCGCTACCAATCAGAATGGATATGTCGAACTTGCTAGGCGCTCGGGTTCCATTTGTTACTGTGACTCTTCTGCCCCTGCTTCTGGTAGCTTAGTCTTCGGGGAGCTACGGAGCATAGTAAAACGGCGGTTTTCCTCTATCGATCTCAAAGATCAGGTTTCTCGGGACGTATCGAAACCCGTCGGTTCCGGTAATTATGGCCTTGTACGCGAAGGGACCATAGGTGCAGAAAACAAAAGGGTAGCCGTGAATATCATCCGTTATGGTGCTCTTCCTGCTCGCAAGGTCAGTCGTCTACTTGTTGTTCTCGTTGCTGTCATGACTCCCGAGGACATTCAATATAATTTACCGGCTTCCAACGGTTGAAGCCAACTTGTCCGAGATCATTGACCACTACCTTGCTACAAAAACAGTATTTCAACACTTTCATAGACGGTTGTGAAGCCACAGGATGCGCACCAAATTCGAGGTGAGTGTTTCGAGTTCCAATATGGAACAAGGCCGTTGGCACAGCAAGCACCCTGTTTACGAGTACGGGAGCCTCGTCACAAAGTACTGTATGCCGCACATGAAAGTGCTCACTGCACACTGCCCAGCTGTATTGAATCGGAGCATAAAATCACCAGATCCGCGAATAACCAAAGATTCGATGTCGGAAGACAATCATCGTTCCCTCTCCTCGGACTTGGATCTGGGTGACCTTGTAAACGAGGTGATAGAGTTCTTGTTGTCTTGGTCGGGTCATACCTAACCTCTACTCACTATGATTTACTCACAAAATACAGTCCAAGTCATCTTCTATCATGAGTGCTACCGTGGTTTTTTCTATCGCGGAGATCGTTCGCATGATCTGTGCCTTTCTAGAGGATGACAAGCAGTCTTTGTTCAGTCTCGTCTGTTGCAACAGAGCTGCATCAGAGACCGCACTTGATGTGTTATGGGCCAAGTTGGATTCTATCGAACCTTTTATCCCTTTCATCCCAGGTAGGCTCCTGGAAGCGTGCAGTGTGAGTACGAAGTGCGGCTCTGAGCCTGGTATCCGAGAACTGACCTGCTCGACCGAGGCAGGACATAGATATCAATGCAGAAGCATTCTTTCAATTGCCGTGCCCTCCTGCCGAGGAATGGAAATCATTCGACAAATACGCATGCAGAGTCAAGGACCTGCATTCAGCTGACCCTAATGAGGCATGGGTAGACGGCACGAGGCTTATCTATCCCAGATTGGCTGCCCTACGTGCTAGGGATGGTTTCGATCTGTTCCCCAACCTGCGTTCTATCCTCTGCTTCCTCTCAGAGCCGGGATTACACGATAAGAAGCTACTTCCCTCGAACCTCCGGTCGCTCACATCGTTTACGAGGAACTACGGAATGGATGCAGACGGTCACACGAATACCCTGATACAGATGGCCTCCCACACTCCTTTCCTGGAACAACTTCATCTACGTGGAGTATTCCATTTCCCCGTTACCGAACAAATTCAACCGTTGAGACTTGCATGTCTCCGAGAAGTTGACCTTACTCGAGCTTCCATCTCTTATCGTGACTTCCAGTATCTGTGTAAGGTACTTTGCGAATCACCAGTTGCAACACTCAGTGTACATTTGAGAAAGCCACTTGCGGAGTGGAAATCGGCCTTACCTGTCTTTCCGGTCCTCCGTCGGCTGGTCTTCTGTGGGGATCCAACCATTGCGCATGATTTCCTTGAACGACTTTCAAAATCAACGCTTGCCGACTTCACCATCGAACATGAAGATTGCATGGCAGAACTGAACGCGTACGGATCGCTTCTTGATCTTCTTCACAAACGGTTCTCGGATTCGTTGAAATCCGTGCATCTCAATATCGGGGATCCACCGACAAATGCACATCATTTCTTAGCATATACCCTTGTGGCCCTCATTCCGTTGGTGGAAGCAGGCGTCGAGGAACTGCGGTACACCATGTACATCGACGTGTTAGCATTACCTGAGATGCTCCAGCAAGCACTCGACCCTTGTTTGTGGCCGACACTACGAGTGTTCTCGTTCTCCACGCAGTCGCAGAGGCTTTCTCGTCGCCAGTTAGAAGAAAGCAGGAGAATTTGGGCACCGTTTTTCCAGCAGTTTGCGCCGGTTTGGGAGAGTGTCCCAGCTGTTGAAGGTGCTGATTCAGATGTTTAGGGGCGCAAATAGTACTTTCCCCCGTGTCGATCGTCGTCGACTATTCTAGCTGAGGGAAGGTATGTTGTGCTAGGACGTGGCTCCATTAATCGATGAGATGAACAAAGGCATACCCATTTGTGTTGTACAGACAATATTGTAGTACTTACCTGTGGAACAAAGCTGCCGACGAACCTTGTTTACGTGCACGCCCATATATCTCTAAAAACTGACTTAGCACATGTCAAATGACTGTACCATTCACTTGTGAGGTGGTCTCCGAACTATGGCTTTTTCCACAGCGGAGCTTTGTTACGGGCAATTGCGTGAATGTCAAAAAAGTGTCTACGATTTCCACGTGCATTGACCTTGTAAAAACCAAGCGCAGTGGGCCCCGAGCACCCGGACGTCTTCGCGGTGCGGCAGGCCGAACGCGTTTTCTCGCACCTAGGACGGGCACGATGGGCTCTTCCTAGTTGTGCTAGCTGTTTTGGATATGGACAATAGCGAGAGGATTTCGAAAGCGATGGTGTTAGGCCAATGACGGAGGAAATGCGTCATTGCGACGTAGATGGATAATACTACTCTGTGGACAATCCAAGATCTTGCTGAGGGGTAGAGGGCGGAGTGTGCCGGACGAGATGGTCGGACTACTGTTGGGAATAGTGCAAGTTGTAGTACATAATTCGTCATAGTACTGGGCGCGTGGTTGATGAAGTACCATGGCGGTTTCACATAGAATTGATCTGATCTTTGGAACGAGGAGTGAACGCGGCCAGGGTACTGGAGGAGGAAAGAATGCCGATGTTGTGACATGCGACGTCGTGTCCTGCAGGTGTGACGTAGTACTGGTAATCATCCGAAACGGCAGTGAAGCCATCGTACACGGCGTGGTGGCAAATTCGATGGGATGAGATGCCGGCCTGAGAGATACTGGGTAAATTGGAGTATCGAGCCCAATGACACCGAGGACGCATCGTCCAAATACTGTTGGGTAATGGGGTCGGTGATTGCAGTGCTCGACGACGACGAGGCGTATTGTGATAGAGCACCGACAGGGATGTGCATGTCGTTGACTGTAATCATTGAAAGGCGAGAGAACCACATCGTAGTGCAGTGTAATATCACAGGGCCAACCAGAACGATACGATGTGGGTATCGCGTAGTCGCCCCAAGGCAGACCAAAGATTGGATGGAAGATGTATGGTGCGCCTGAGGTTTGAATTCCGAAGGAAATTGTATCAGGGATTGACTACGAGACAAGTGCCACCAGAATCCCAGATGAGAGCCATGGTCCACGTGGCAGCAAGGGAGACGACCCCAGCCATTACATAATGTAATTGTCGCCTCGTCCTCCTCCTGCCCGCGCCCCTCATTGTTTCACTCCTGCGCACTGGCCTACAGACATCCCTGTCGACCAATGACTCCATACTCCTCAACGTGCCATCCACACGATCAGCGTCACAGCCAGCTCCGCCAACACACCAAAGTCGACTACACCCTCTATCCCGGACGACGCACGGTTCGATACAGAGCCACTCACAGAGGAGAAGCTTGAGCAGCTGAATCAAGAAACTAGTGACCCAGCTTCCAAAGCAGAGAAAAGGATCTGGGGGGTATAAGAACGTTCCCTTAATGGATGACATCACTGCGCGTCTGGCGAAAAACGAGATCCCTTGGCTCAGCACACCCACCCGAGCCAGAGATGGTCGATGATCCAAAGACACCCGGGGCAGTAATGAAAGTGCCGGAACACCCACTCCAGTATCCATGGTATGTATCCGTTCCATCGAGATGATACTCGTCATTGTCATACGACGGGGCTATAGGCCCACCTGTCATGACACGAAGCAAACCAAGCCCCATTTACACCTGCTCCTAGGACGGGTGGTGACGACAGCACCCCGTTTTCTGCAGCCTCAGAGTCGGATGATTACGAGGCTGGTTTTACCATCGTCGGAGAATTGGACATGGTTGAATCGTTCTGCCGTTATCTCAACTGGCTCCAACCTCCCTCGCGCAATTCGAATTATCATATTTTTAAGTATTGTATCAAGTCGATCCCGCGAATGCCAATGGGGGAAAATGGGTTCTGACTACGAAGAACAATCCATCGCTATTAAATTGGTGCTGGCAATAGCACTTGTCGGCTAGGAGCTAGATGACGGTATATGTGGTGCCGTTGTGAGTCTGAGGAATAGGGTCGATCGTATCCACGTGTAAAGATGGTGTGGAACGTCTAAATGGGATCGGAAGGAAGCTCGTCAAGCTATTCGATGTTTTTGAAGCGGACCGGATTTGTCTCGAATTTCAGGTTTGCACTCTTGTCGTCCGTGGTGCTTCATCTTACTTGTGTGCAGTATGACACTGATGACCATCTACCCAACAAGTTCATCTCAATTCAGGCGATGCCGACTGCATTCCGTTTTACGTTTAGTCGTCATAGGGCTCCCTTGGGGTAATACTGCTTTTAACGAGTCGGGAACGTCGACCAGTGGTGGTGCATTTGGTAGCTTTGGCATTTGGAGCATTGATGGAACAAACTGGAGTGGCTCACCCCCAGACATACTATTACGATGCCTTGGATCACCTTCCACCGCTGCTGGCAAGCGACAACCGCAACAAGGCTCATCCACGGGACCTGTTGATGGCGGGCAAACAAACTCCAAACAAAATTCATTCTGCTGGCATGCTTGAGTGTTAAACTCTTGCCAGGCGGGGGAATCATGCCATGCTCAGGTACTTTCTCCTACTTGCGGGCTAACATCATTTTAAAACTCGCTGCAGACAAGATGGCGATTCCGGAACAACATGATAAGCACCGATTACCCTTTGCTTTCCCCAAGCGGAGTGGATATGTCCTTGTCAAACGTGCTAGGCCCTCCTTCGTTACTGTGATTCTTCTGCTCTTGTTACCAGTAACTTAGCCTTAAGGAGCTACGGAGCATAGTGAACCAGCGGTTTTCCTCTATTGATCTCAGATATCAGGCTTCTCGGGACTTGACGAAACTTGTCGGTTCCGGTAACTATGGCCGTGTACACGAAGGGACTACGGGTGCAGAACACAAAAGGGTGGCCGTGAAGGCTTTCCGTTATGGTGATAAGAGTGCTCTTCCTGCCCTCAAGGTCAGTCGTCTACTTGTTGTTCTCGTTCCTGTGACGACTCCTGAAAATGCACCAGAGAGTGCTAGACGAAGTATAGGTCTGGTCCAGACACAGCGATGTTATTGAATTGCATGGGATCACAACTGCTTTTGATCACACGATTTCCATTGTGTCTCCCCTGATGTCCCAAGGGAATGTGTTTGATTATGTGCAAAACCCAGGTATCGATCCTCGTCCCTTGGTATACTCCCATCGGTGATCGCAAATGGGCTGCATTACTTCCATCCGTATCGGACCGTTATACATGGAGATAGCAAAGGCGTGGGTATACTTGTTCTTGAACCAGATATTTTATCGCATAACAGCCAACGTGATGACGGACATGCGCTCCTTACTGACTTCGGTTTCTCTCATCTTGCCAATAATGCATCGTTTAGTCTAGCTGTCGAACAGTACCCAGGAGGCACCCCTGATTGGATAACCCCTGAATACCTGGAAGAGGATCCATGTGCGGCGACCCACTGCAGGCGACGTGTGGTCTTTTAGAATGACGGCGCTGACGGTCAGTTGAATATTCTCTGGTTATTGCCCTAATAGTCTGTACAGGACTTATTTACTAGGAAGCGCTCGTGTCCTGTTTGTGATGCTAGTTACAATGGCGGGGTTCGGTGCTCCAGGTTCCAAGGGACTCGCTGTACGTTAGGGTGGTTTTCTCAGTGACCCGAGAATACCACACTAACGGACAGCCTGAGATCCGGTTACTTTTGGAGCTCAAGGTGCAAACCTGAGGGAATCATACTTCTACGCTAGCGGAGTACTTATGTGATGGACGAGGCAACCGTATGTGCATTCAGACTTGGCCGAAATGTCACTTAGTGAGATTGCTCACCAATCACACATACATATGTCGCAATCCAATATCTCGTTCCGTATCTCCCAGCTCCGTAGTATAAGTAGTCGCTTTGATGTAAAATTTTCCCTCGGTCTCCTTCTCAATAACAGATTTTAATCTGGAAATTGTGTGTTGAGATCTTAGTGTCGTTGTCGTGGCGGTTGACCTAGTAGGTACTACTAGTCACCACCCACCACAACTTCAAAGCATCTTGCCAATGCACTTACTTATGTTCTTCTAGCATATAGCATTCACACCGCACAGTCGGCGTTCCCCTCCCCAGCTTTACAATAAAGGTGCAGCATACCATACAGGCCGCATCGCAATAATCTGTTGATATTGGTATAAAAAAACCTCTATAAGTACTTCAGATGCATCGGACCACCACATCGCTGGCAGGAAGGCAGAGCCTTGTCACAGAGAAACCTGAGGACAGTGAGAACAGTGGAATTCAGGCATTTAACTAGTAAATGTGAACATGTTCGGAGAGTAGTGGATAACCTATGTAGACATCTAAGGACAACGACAAGGAAAAAAACATGTATGGGGTATGTAGTTACAATGTACTTTACATGGCTATTCTACAAGAACTAGAATACTGTCACGTATGAAAAGGACCGTACGGTCAGGGAGACTTCACTAGACTAAGTCGCGGAAGTAGATCCGATTCTAGTAGTAATATCCGCAGTGCTGGGGCGCACGCTCGGAGTACGATTCCAACATGAAGTACATATTGCCCACCACGCATCTGTCAGACGAGAATTTGTAGACTCTTCAGTGGGCCTGTCTGGTGTATCGCTCATGATGA
>Ga0307511_10004658_pt1 | contig 14009 bp, 15 predicted proteins | sample 13_EM_MG_FD_200266 | JGI IMG/M metagenome (GOLD analysis project Ga0307511, IMG submission 200266) | Populus trichocarpa ectomycorrhiza microbial communities from riparian zone in the Pacific Northwest, United States - 13_EM | ecosystem: Host-associated > Plants > Roots > Unclassified | place...
ATCTTTCCGGATCGACGCAATTTTGGATTTTTATCCACCACTACGAGCAAGAGAGGCCGGCCGAGGAAGGAAATGGTGGAAATGCAGTGTAAACCTACCATCAGCAACAGGGGTCGGCCGAGGAAAATATCTGAAACTGAACAGATCAAGGGCATGAGAGGACGGCCAAGGAAGATAACAGAAGAAACCGAAAAGGTCAAGCGTCCTAGGGGTCGTCCAAGGAAGGTACTTCTGCAGGAATAAAACCAGTCCATCACTTCTATTTTGGCTTCTACGTGATGGTGATTACATACTACGATTCAAGGTAAACTATGCGAAGTTCTAATACCAGATACTCCGTGTTCTGTGGGCTGGTACCATATCAATTGTTTCCATGCCCTGAATCTGCTCTTCCCCTCTCTCTATTTTCTTTGCCAGATCCCAAAGGTAAAAATCGATCAATACACTACTGATCTCTTCACTTGTGCTCTTATCCACATCGTTCTCTGCGAGTCTGTCCCTGAAACAAAGAATTTCCTGCCTGACATGTTCAACTGCGATAATGCTTGCGGCTCGCAGACTGATCTCTTCCCTGGATCCAGGTGCAAGATACGCGCCAGCACGAAGTTTTTCGACGAGCGAGGAAGGATATTCCAGGATACGCAGATGATGCAAGATCTGGGGCACGCGATAGTCTGCGAACATGGTGAGACCGCCTATTGAGGGGCCAGAAGGAAAGATTGGGTGTGGATCGGTAGGTACTTTTGGGTAGAAGGCTGCCCATGTTTCTGCGACTAAGATCTGTGGGCGTTTCCAGAATAGAACTGACGAACAAGTCAGCATGGGTCGAGCGTGTAAAAAATAATATAAAAAGGAAACGGAACACGCACTTCGCCGTCCGTTGAGCCACTGCTCATCCCTAAACGAAGGAAACGTGTCCGTGACCATTTGAGCAAGGTCAAGTGCTGTTCCTTTGCCACGGTGTCTCTTCTGAAAAGCTTCCAAAAAGCTGAAATACGATCCAGCGAATTCCTTCACAGTCATCATCGTACAATAGCCCAGTAGCAGACACCCAGTGTTAGGATTGGCGACACATTAACGAGTCGGCCGAGGGACGTACAGTACATAGAATGGAGCCTACTTCACGCATGATGGCAATGCGTTCTTTGAGTAGTGGGATTTGTTCTGTGGATTGAGGAACGGCTCGGAAGATGTGAGATATGAGTGAATCTGGACAGAGGCATTCTGATGAGTAGAAAGCGGGGTCCGTAATAGGGATGTTTTCTTCTAGAGCTATATAGATAGCGTCAATTCACCCCCGTTCATGTACCAGAAGTGATATGAGAAACGTACCCCTATTTAAAGCAGCGACCAAGCTCCAGTACCCTGTATGCACAGATCTCTCCGATGTATCCCACCCCTTCCGCCATTCGACACCATAGCGCTCAACCGTCCCCTCCTTTTCCGACCAGAAACTAAAGTTGAGCGCGGATATTAGAAATATCCAGTTTAGGCACTGTGTCGTAAGAGGGTTTGATGGCGAGTACGACTCGGGTGGGCAGATGTGTAGTGGCTGTGCACGCCATGTACGTGGCGTGTACTGCTCTGCGACTATTTTTTGGGAGATCTGTATGGCGTGCAAAAATAATGTGAGTATGGCGTTCGCTGCTTTCACTTGCAGACAAGGGGTCCACTTGGAGAGAACGCAACAACGTACGTATTCTGCGGCGCGCTGTACACCCTCTGGATTGATGCGGACGATGTTGGTTTCCTACTATAGTTGTTAATCCTCGCGACACAATATTCATAGCTGGAGATCACGCACCACTAATGCAAATTGTGCGCTTGAAATGACAGAGCTGCTTGTAGTACAAGTGTGCTGCAGAGAGATCGGTGGGGATTCCTCCCGGGCCTGCCCGATAGTGTGTTTTTGCAAGTGGTTGTTACATCTGCGGTAAAAGGGCACGAGGGACCATGTCACGGACAACATTGCGACTGCGCCTTTGACGAGCCTTGGCAAGATTTTACTAATGACCGTTTTTGCTACGTCGTACATATGCCTTGAAAGGGTGAAATGACACCTAGTCCAGTCACCAGCTCAACAAGTCGAGCAGACGTACCTAGCTTGAGATTGTCCCGCTGTCAGAACTGCAGTGACACAGGGAACGTTCCAGTGGGACGATTTGAAATGGACTGGGCTGGTGTGTTCAGAATGTAGTTGAGCGATTCATTTCCATGGAACTGGCCACCGACGAGGCAATTCAAATAATTTCGGGATAAATCACTCTTGCATATTTTGCTTTCTCACAAGTGGGTAAACCATCGAAGTCCTCTGGTCGAGACTTCATTGATGGATCTTTACAGAAAATTTGAGTTTAAACTTCAGATCTCCGACCCGATGATGTCAGGGCTACCTGCCAGACTCACGCAACACGGAAACTCCAAACAATTGAGGCTCAACTTACTCATTAGACACACCTATACCGTGCTCATGAATATGCAAGGCGACGCTTTAAGTAGCAAGGAAAATGGCATGATATCAATTACATAAGCAAACTCCGAAATACAGTCAAAGGTCCGAAATATGTATACCAGGACAAGACGAGTACAGTGCGAGAGCTCCATCTCCCGTTTGGCGGATTGATAACCCTGAAAATCTACTCCGCAGCGGAGCCTCGACGTCTGTGAATAGCCTCATCCCCGCGAAGAACCCGTTCACCGTGCTCTTTGACATCCGGCTTGGCAAATGCCTAAGCGTCACGAGTTCATCAATTAGTTAGACATGTCATTGACTACGTTGACACTGACAGTGCCGCGGATGACCTTCCAGTCGGAGCCATTAGTGACGCAAACAAACGTTCACAAAAATCGAGTAACATACCCTTGCATACCCTGCACGCCAAGACCAGCCAGTCCACCAGTGAATAAAGTGAGAAGAGAATCATAATGTGACAGCACACACGACCCATACCAAGAATCTGTTCTTTGAATGAAGGCTTCTTCTGAGGGGGCAAGTCGATGAAATGGATGTTTGGATCATCCCGATTGACTTCCTCGGGTCTGCAGATCTGGTCCGCGGGAATTTCATTCCCGAGGCCTGGGGGAGAAGCTTCATAATAACCCAAGGCGATAAGGACGAAGGGTTTACTGGACCAAAGAAACACTTACCTCGCTGAGGCGTCAAACTGGCCATCGCGGACTGTCCTTGAACTTGGGTTGTTTGCCCCTGACTAGGTTCAGATTTATCGCCCATTGTCCAATGCTCGATGTAAAAAGGTGGGTATGTGTCCAACCAACTTCAACGGTGGGCGAGTCTGAGCGACAGAGCTGCTCCCCAAGGTTTAAATATGCTTCATCACGTGGGATGAGATCATACTCCACTATGTTGTGGCCAACCGTGGGTGGAGTCGATGTTACTCGTCAGTGGTGCGGAAATAGGCACAGGCAAGCGCCCCCCGAAGTAGTCTTGTGAAACATACTCTCTAGGATCTGTCGGAGAGGTAAGTAGGAGTCAACGCTCGTACAGACGGATCTTAACCGTCAAGATTCTACGGTTCATGGACCTGCGTTCGCTGTGTTCTTTAGCTCATCGACGTTGGGCAGGCAACCGCGGCACGTTCTTACAAGACACACACGCATGGACTCAGGCTGCAGAATAACGAACGATATGTTGAGCGAACATTGTAGTGCGGATGCAATAGCTTTGCTGGGATATGTCGAGCATGTAATCGCGAACGATCTACTTACTGCGGGCCGCCTTTTTCGGATTGACTGACTTTCGTCCCAGCGCAACACCCCCCTTGCCTTTGCTTACCACCCGAATTGCCTTGCGGACATTGAGTACATCATCACCAGCACTGCGTTCTACTCTCGCCCTTTTAGTATCGCCATCCAATTGCGATAGCACTTGAAGGGAGAGCTGTTTTTCTACGGCTGCGGACATTTCCGTCGGTTCAAACTACAGCAAAATGAGTGTTGAATACGTTTAGTTCTTTGAATACATACCTTGCGTTTGACGCCGCGCAGCTTTTTGTCCCCTTCTAGTTTCTTATCAAACTTACCCATACTCGCTGTACTGGTCCGAGTAGCTGACAATGTTTTCTCAATGTCCGTTTTTCGTTGATCGCGTTCTTCCCGTGCAGCTTGTGCATGAGCAAGATTTTGGAGCTGTTGCCGTGTGTTCTTGGCAACTCTCGACTTGCGCTCGTTGCGAGCCGCTTGTACCGGATCGAAATCAACGTCTATCCAAACGTGAGGAACATTACCCGCGATGACATGGAAGGAAAGAAAAAAGGCGTACCAGCATTAGCCTTGACCTCGTGAATCCACTGGTCCTCTGTCTCTCTGTTCTTCCCTCCCCTTCCCCAACTATTCGTCCACTCCTGTTGCTCCTCGTCCCATACCTTCTTGTCTCTGCGTTTTTTCTGTATTCCCTTGGCAGCAGCGAACCGCTCCCATTTTGTTGGTGGTTTAGGCTTTGGAAGGGGCTTTGCACGGGGAAGCATGGTCGTGGGGGGTGGTAGTCGAGCAAGCGGTCCGTCTGCTGATTTTTCAGTTGGGAGGGCATATAAGGCTGCGACTAAGGCTTGGATGCCGTCCCTGGCAATCGATTTGAGGTAGTCTTCGAGATTAGAACTTGATCCACCGTGTGCAACGTTAGCAATTGAAAAATCATACATGCTAATACGTACGTATAACTTTCTTCATCTGGCGGGTTGAGATCAGTAACAGTGAGAAACCCTACATCGGTGTCGAGAGGAATGTCCTTGTCGACAGTAATGGGCTGACTAGAATATATAGTAAGAGTCGGAATGGTTAGCAGAATGCTTCATTCTGCGTACAATTTGGCCGTTTGGGCCACAAGGAGATTTGACACGTCCATCGAGGTTTTGATGAGAAGTGTAGCTTTCAAATTCAACAAGTGTCAACAACCAATTCGCTGCCTCGACAATCACCATGAAGACAGAATCGGAGACAACTCAGACACCAGCGCCTGCGTCGACCCAGCCTGCGACGCCTTACAGCGCCACCCAATGGACGACTGCACGTACGTACTTCCACGCAGTATATCACAGTTTTGAACACCCTATAGATATACCAATCGATCCGGCTCTCCAACAACAGTCCACGTTTGTGCAGTCTCATTTGCCTGACTGGTGATTCCTACTCAGCACCTCTCAGGACGACACCGTACTCGCATTATCAGTATTCGCAGCACTATCCACAAGCTGCCTACACCCACTACCAATATGCACCGACGACGATGGCTCAGGCACAACGGCCAGCTACCACTGCTGCGATCGGACAGACCTCGAATACGAGTGGTAGAATGGACACTGCGGACGTAGCTACACTAAACGATGCGCTCGGGAGTGCCGGTGTGGATTTAAGAGTGCGCTTTATACAATTCTCGGTTCAAAGCTATTGCCCTTGACACACATGTACAGGCAGAAGAAGAAAGTTTACACCGATCATACGACACACACCAATCCTACCGCCCCTTCGAAGATCGCTCCAAGAAGCAGCCCACAACGCCTTCCTTCGACACTCGTTTCCTGGGCGCCACGATGCGAGAAATCGGGACGAAGCACAAGGTGACCAGAGTCCCTGAAGACTCGGTGTCCTATCTCGCGCTTGCGCTGCGTGCACGGCTGCAAGACCTCGTCACTTCCATGATTCTCGCTGCATACCATCGCACAGAGACACGACACGACAGACCCGTACCGGTCTACGAAGACGGAACAGCGATGTGGACAGTCGTTGTGCGGAACAACCTAGCAAAGCAGCTCGCAGCGCTTGAGAAAGTCGACCGAGAGGAAGAAATGAAGATCAGGAGGGAGAGAAAGGAACGTGCGGAGCTCGCTGCGGCTCACGCTGCAAATCTGGCGGCACAGGTTGCAGGCAGCGGGAACCCCATGGCGATCGACGACGACGAAGCAAATGCGAAAAAGAAGAAGAAAAAGGAGGGGCCGGGTGTGACAGCTAGAAACATGTCGGAGGACGTGCGCAAGAAGATGTCGAATGCGGTCGCGAGTCAGGCAGCTGGGATCGGAGGCAAGTATGCGTGGATGTCAGCTGCTACTAACACAGCGAACGTGACACCTAAGCCTAAGGCGTCTGCTGCGCCATCGGCAGGGACGTCCGGTATACTAGGCACAACCTCTGCGCCTGCTACGACAACCACGCCAGCTCCGTCAGCGACAACATCGTGGGCACGGCCATACGTTTCTGCGACGAAAGCGGCAACATCTTCCGCTCATATTGCAGAGTCGGATCATCGGATGGTCGTTACGTTACGCGATGCGATGTTTGCGGTAGAGAGGGAGAGGGGACATGGTGGTGGACGTGGGGCAGCTCGGGGCTGGGCATAAGAATTACCGTAAGTTCGAAGCTTCAGTACTCAACCATTGCTCTCAATAGACCCTTCTGGCACGACCACGACGTAGGTGTTGACCCGCCTTTTCGCCGGTATCTCATCACTGTAACATAGTGAACGTCAACTTGTCGAAAGTACGGAAGAACACTATTTTTCATTTGTATACCCCCCCTCGCCAAGTCCTGTTGCGGCTGACCCTGTCGAAACGTGGCAGCCCGCAGGACACCTGTGATCCTGAACCATACCGCATGGCGGTGAATCCTGGCCGGTGAACCGTACGGTATTTATGTAGGGCGTAGAGGGGGTTACCCCTCGCCGCTCAGTTGCTGTGACACCGCAGTGCCGCATCATCACATAAGTTCATAAAATGACTAGGTGATCGATGCGCCGGCCACGTTTAGGCATCACCACATTTCTGAAACACGCACCGCTTCTGGTAGACATGCCCTGCATAGCACTCCAACTCGACTCGTATGAAAAAAAAATAGCATAAAGGCGTGGCATTGTAAATGTACCATATAATAATGCTAGGGAATGGAAATACTGTGTGGTGGTTGCATGTCGTAGAGATACAGTAGGACAGTGCGCTGATTAGAATGTCATTATACTGCATTTTTAACTTATAACTTAAGCGCCGGGCTCTAGGTGGATGAATTATCCAGGGTACTAACATCGAAAAGCATACCGCGTGTGTTTTTTGGGGGGGGGGCAGGGATTTACACTCGGACCGCGCAGGGATGGGTAACGATGCGTATCGGGATGTCATGGCGAAGGGTAGCATTTAACGACTTGGTCGAGCCGAGCGGGCGGACCAAAGACAACACGATCAAGTCCTACCATCAATTTAGTAACGTTTAGAGATGCAGGGGATAACGTTCAACTAACCCTGACTTCCAAGACCGGGGTGGTGAACCCGCTGCATGAGATGGACTTCTCGCATTGCAATAAGCCGTTCCAACTTCCGCAGACAGCGTCTTCTAGAAGGGGTTCATCGAGCACCGTCATGTCGCTGGCCGTTAACTCGCCGGTCCCGAGGATCTCCTCATGTACCGCTTTACCTTGATCCTTGCGCACGACTGTTTGGCGTATTATGCTGACGTGTATAGGATTATCGCAGCCTTCTTGATCTGTAGCCCTGTCTGGAGCGAAGGATTGCACCATGCTTTGCAGGAGCGAGGGAGAGCCGCGGAGTGATAAGTGGAATGGTATGCTTTCTGAGACCGAGAACACCCGTACAGACGGAAGAAAGAACTATGGGCAAACAATCAATGAAAAGTTGGGGGACAGCGACAAGGACCTACGTGGCACTGGGCCATAGAATGTCGGTTTGCCCCAAGCTGCTGAGAGCTGCTATCGATGGACCACACATCTTCCAGCCATTCTTCGGGACACTGTTTTAATGCGGAAAAGTACACGGGAGGGGGTCGAGGTGGTCGTACACGGGGACTATAGTGCAGATCGGCAATGATCGAGACCTCTCTGCACAAAATGTGAGGTGTGCACATTCAAATAGACACATCTGCACTGACCTTGGAGATCTCATACAGAAGAGAAGGCTTCTCTTCTTCCGAACGGTGAGACTTAGGGAATACACCACTGCTGCACGCCGCGGTCGCGAGATTGAAAGTGTAGGGGGTAGACGAATATCACGTCCGCTGTGGATATCCAAGTAAAACACAGGGAATGCGATCGCCAGTGGTAGTACGCCCGGACAGACGGTGTCACTATCATCACTCTCCCATAGGGTAGATTGCCTGGAAAGAAACAAGGTGGAAGATATCCAGGAGCTGGTTTTGATCACGATTCGGCCTTCGAGCTGATTTGGCGTTTAAAATGGATAATCGGCGCTGCAAAATATTGGCACGCACCTTGGCGACAACAGAAATGATTTTTTCTCTATCTGTGGGTTCAAACTCGCCGATGACAGTGCTGCACAAGCCAAAGGTTGGAAGCCCTGCTTCCTCCCGACAACCCCGAAGAGTGAGCGCCATCCCATGTTCCTGGTATGTGAATGACAGCTGTCCATGGTGGGAGATGGTTTGTTGGGGCGTTCTTTGGATGGATAGCTCGCCAGGTAAGGGCTTTGAGGAGTAATCGGGGGCTGGCGTGGATGGGGCGTATTCTGGCAACTGGACTGGGTCCATGTTGATGGGATGAAGGCCTCACTGGGGGATATGGGATGAGCGCCTTCCACGGGCCAAGCAGATCCTAGAATATATACTCCGGAAGACAAAGATCACATGCTGTACTGCATCAGGGAAGAGATGCTGGCAACGCGGCAGTGACAGGCGATGGCGGCTTGATAAAATGATTAGGTCCCAGCAAATGGATTCGTGACAGGACTAGTCCTGTCCAGCGGATCAATCTCTGCTGAGCCATCGTTCCCCGAGACTAGCACCATATGTACACGCAGGAAACGACCATGTTTGAACGGTGCGGCGAGTGTGCACCGCTGCGGGTCGTCATGATCAGTGGCGCCATGGACGATGGCACTGGTTCCTTGCACCCGGCCATTGCCGGACCCGGGTGACATAATCAGCACTCCGCTTTTGGGCTCGTCTCCTGCTGGCAGGTCTCATGTCGCCCACGAGGGAGCCAACTGACTTTCCCTTTGCCCGCCATTATTGACGCCAACGACTCTTCATGAAAGGGCCTGAAACATGGCCCGCACCTCCGTCCTAGTAGACCTGCTTATCGTGCTCGTCTGTGTTCTGCAGGTGCATTCGTCCCTCGTCAGCAAGTTTTCTGCAACATCAGCGGAGGGAAGCTGGCTGTGGGGTTGGGTATGGGGCGCAGAAAGCACCGTCTCCGTCGTCGATCGCACTCCCCCACTCACATTCCACTCTCGCCCTGCAACATTCGGCCCTCCCCTCGAGAATCCCCTCCTCGGATACGTCATTCCGCTGTCTTCCTTCACCACTCGCTGTCCCCAAAACGATACATCCGCTAATGCCGAGCATCCCAACTCTGGATGTCCTGTTCTGTGTCAGTCTGGTGATCACCACCCAGATCCGACCGAATCCTGGATTGCCCTCGTTCAGCGTGGCCAGTGTCCGTTCGTCGACAAGGCACATCCCCCTCATTCGTACATCCATTCCGTCGACTCACCTTCTCCTTAGATCAGAGAGGCTCAGCGCCTAGGCGCAAAAGCCGTTGTCGTCGGTGGTGAAGATCCCGATATCAGCGGCCTCCCTGACACCCTCATCAATATGTACAGTAAAGGTCCGTTGGCAGCGTCTCTCCCTACACCTCCCCCCGTCTTAGGCTTCATAGGAGATGCATCCGATGTCGTCATTACTTCTACCTATATCAGATATGCAGACTACAACGAACTAATTCATCTAATCCATTCCTCAACGACTTCTCACGGCGGCTTGAAGACCCTTTCACTTTTGATCACCACTGAATATTCAGCATGGGAATGGTATTCGTTCGTACTACCCGTCCTCACACGAACACTTCTGACGCTCTCCACGACAGGCCCATTTTGACCTTTATTATCATTCTCTTTCTTCCTTCTTGTCTCACATTCATCACTCTTCTCATTCACCGTGTACGCTTGGCTCGTGCAGCACAACGTGATCGAGCCCCTGAACAGCTCGTCAAGAGTTTCCCTTGGAGGGTTTGGAATGGAACCGCATGGGAAAAGCACGAGGGTTCCCTACCTCAGCCTCCTTTGTCCTCCAGCGTCGTCGATCTCGAGTCGGGTGGTTCACAGCCCTCTTCATCACATGAAGCTGTTGGTGATTCGCTACCTTGGTATGAGAGCCAAGAGGAGTGCATCATTTGTCTCTCCGAGTTTGCCAAGGGCGATCGTGTTCGTGAACTCCCATGCCATCACATCTTCCACCTCGACGAAATCGATAACTGGCTTATTAACCGCAAAAAACTCGTGAGCCCTTTTACCGCCAGCGGGAGGGATTTCTAACGACGCATTTTTTTTCAGTGTCCTGTATGCAAAGCTGATGTCACTCAACCCTGGTCCAAATCCCCTAGTGCGCCATTAGCCGACGTAGCAATGGATACGGATGAAGTTGATGATCCGCCTACCCTGCCAACGGAGCGTACTCCCTTACTTGCGTCGCGAGATCAGAATGTGGTTTCATAAAAAAAAACCATCTCCGTATTTGTACTGTTTAGTTCGTTGTTGAAGTGGCTATACTATTAGCTTGCCCAAGTTGGCATTTGTATTCATGGCAGGCGACTAAAACGTCCGAGAACGAGTGTCAAGTTGAGACAATATTGTTGCAGTGTCTAGTGGGCCTCGTGTACACGATTTCAACACTCACGCACAACAAGAAAAATAAGGTACGTATGGAAAGCTCATATCCAAAAATACATGCAGGTGGGTGGCAGGCTGAGCAATTGTTACAGAATACACCGTCGCGGAGCTACCTGAATTGTCGGCGGTCACCTCGAGCCTGGGTGGAGTGCCGTTGCCAAAACCATTCTTATTGTTTAGGACCAATTTGGACCTGCCAGGCCACATGCACCTTGTTCCCTACCAGTGCACAAAGGTTTTTTTTTCTCTTTCCATTGCATTTGGACGTCATTAATACTCCAACACATGCGTAGAAAGTTAAAATTTCAGAAGCGAAGGGTCGAGTGTGGTTGTGAACAAGTTGTTCCGAATTATCTTTGGAGGCGCGATCACTGACATAGATATGAGTGCTGGACCTTGGCACTAGACCGGTTTCGGAACATCATTGTCTCCTTGCTGGCAGCCTGCTTGCTTGTCGATATCGTTTCATGATTCATAAAGTAAGCGGTCTATCAACAATGTCAACGCGGTTCGTGCTTTCCCCTTTTCATATCATGTATCTCGTTCATACTCCTTGTCTCACTTTTTGAAAACAACTGTCGTTCCGGTCCCCCGTTTCTCGTGTGCAGTAAAGAAAACAAAGACGGTCTCAACTCGTGTCTCTGCCTTTTACCTTGTTCTCCACACCACCATTGCGAGTTGCTCGTCCACTATCCGCCGCGATGGGAGTCCCAAGCGCGGTGCCCATCAGTACGTATCCGCCGCGTCTGCAGCTACCAGCTCAATGTTGATTGGCAAACAACAAGCACCGACGGTTCTAGCACGTACTACTAGTGTCAATCAATCGGACGTGCCTTCGAGAAATCGCCGGAGTGATCCCGTCCGCAAACACAACGCGGTCGCCTGTCACTTTTTCCAGGCTGGATATTGCCGAAGGGGTCACTCCTGTCCTTTCTCTCACCAATGCTCACGACAGCAGCAGTGGAATGGCTTGCGTAATTCTTTTTTCATTTCGAGATTTGAGTCGACCACCGTAGCTAGCTAACGTTCGTTCTACAGAGTCTACACACAAAAACAAGTTGCAATTTCCTGTCACAATCCACGACAACGGTCAGTCAAATGTTGTTAGAAACATGTGGCAGCGGATATGCATACTAACCCCATCGTGATAACGTTATCTCGTTCCCAGGCTTTCCCCCTGAGCAACCTCCCCCCTATTATCCGTCTACTCTCCCGTTTTGCTTATGGTCACCACCACCACCACCCTGCACGGTACCTGTCCCCAGCTGTCCGCACGATTCACCACGCCTATGCACCATAGGAACGGTAGACTATTATGCTCTGACGTCGGACAACCGGCGTGATGATTCCGAGGTGGTATCCACAGCTGTTTTTGATCAAGATGTCCGCGGTGCACTCGAAGCCATGAATCTCAACAACCACAACCCCTCCAGCGGCTCTCCTGTACTTTCAAACAATCCGATTTCGTCATATCGGTCCGGCCTAGCTGCAGCTCCTTATCGGGACCCGACAAGCGTTCCAGGGGCGTTACTATCCCCGGATTGGATATCTTATCTCGCCAGTGTGAATGCTAATAATAATAATAACGCCGACTGCTGGTATGGCTCGCCGTCATTTTTTGCACAGTCCTATGTGGCAACGTATCAGGATGAGCTGAAGCGGAAGCCGTTTTCATATCGAAGTATGTATATTACTTCTTCATCCTGCGCCACCCTTTTTGACTTTTTAGCGAAACCTTGTCGATTTTTTGCGGCGACTGGGAAGTGTTCCAGTGGGGATAAATGCACGTTGTAAGTTAATCTTACGATCGTGATTCTTTTCTTGTCGTTGATTGGGCACGGATAGTATACATGATGCAGAAACAAGGAAGACGCAACACCCGAACTCACATACTATTCCCGATGGCAACAATGCTACCGGCCACATCCTTGATAAGTCCTCGAGACGCGACGATAGCAAAACGGAAAACTTCTATCCCATAACATGGAGGGTTATTGGCGGTGGAGTCATGATGAGCGGCGAGAGTGAGTCGTCTCCCGTGCTAAAAAGGAGTCAGTTTTTTTTATAAAAAAAAATGGCCTAACCACCATTATCAGGAAAAATATGCGATGCATTTGTAGCAGGCCACTGCAAATACGGCGATGACTGTAAATTCGCCCATGAAACGGATTTAGAAATGGATCGTAAGCCCTGGCGCCGCTTGCTCCAGTACAGACCAGAAACGCCTAATACGACACCATCGCTCACAGAGAATGGATATCTGAAACTGACGCCAGCAGATAGAGACGGAGCAGTGCGTATATCGAGTGCAGGTGAAAGGCTTGGCAGTGGGAGTGCGCAAGTGCAGGTGCAGGTGCAGACTCCCCCCGATCGAATCATTTCACGGCCAAAGATCACACGAACCCGTCCTACTATACCCCCAGAGCCATTGTCCACCGAACTGCCACCACTTGATGTTGGGTCGAGGGAGAAGAGAACGTCGTTATATGTGCCTCCGGATGGAATAGAGGGTGCACGCTGCTCCAAGGGTGATGGTGAGATTGGCGGGCTGAGGCACCCCGCCTCGACGTGTCACCTTCCCCATCGACGGACGAGGTCCATGGTTGGACTGGTGTCGCCGATGTCTACTATCGTGCCTGCTACCACGCCTGCCAATGTGAGTTTTGTGCGCACTGTGCGAGGGCAAGGCTGACCTATGCATTTGTACCCAGTTTTCTGCCGAATTCTGAGATTGTATTATGGCTGGTTGGTTATCCTTTCTCTCTGTATTGCATCCCATTCTATGGCATCTTGACTGTATACTATGCTAGCCCAATTGATTTATTCACATGATGTTCTCAGAGATTCACAGTTGAATCACCCACTTTCCTAGGGCTTCATGATGATCAATCCACAGTAAATTCCCCCCCTTTCATCTGTTGTCCGGCACTTCTTGCTTACAGATATCTGTCGAAAGATGAAGTCCTGACGTTATCGGAATCCCTCCTTGTAAGCAGCAGTGATCGACTTGACCTATGATTCTCATTTACATTGTAGTCATGCCAAACTCTGTTTACATAATCTAACATTTCCCCCAATGTTGTGTCTGACATTCACAAAATCTAAGATTTTGTCAGGTTCAAAATGTGTTGTCAAAATTTAAGATTATCAAACACATTCCATCACTAATTTTCACACCTTCAAAATGTTGGAATTCCCCGTGTGACAACCCTTTCGCAAACAGCTGTAACTGGATCACATTGGGCACAAACTCAGCCAAGAATGGCACCAGTCTGGATGTTGCGCCAGTTTCTTCAAATTGTTGCTTGATCCGTCTGGCAGCAATCCTCGCCCCCAATGCAACGAGTGCCTCAACACGATGCCAGACGTTCC
>Ga0307511_10004659_pt1 | contig 14008 bp, 14 predicted proteins | sample 13_EM_MG_FD_200266 | JGI IMG/M metagenome (GOLD analysis project Ga0307511, IMG submission 200266) | Populus trichocarpa ectomycorrhiza microbial communities from riparian zone in the Pacific Northwest, United States - 13_EM | ecosystem: Host-associated > Plants > Roots > Unclassified | place...
CCTCTTCTTCTTCTTCTCCTTCTACTCCACGTCCTTCTCCTCCTCTTCCTTCTTCTCCCTCTAGTCCTGCAGTTCTTGGTAGTAGTGCTGGTGGCACAGGTTCTGGAATAGGGGTCTTTGTTATATTAACTCTAAGTAACACATTAGCTTAAATTTTCTGCCACAGCTTTACATTCTCTACCAGGACTATTTGCCTATGGTTAGTTTTACTGCTTTTTGTCACTATGAGATTCACAACTTTTGCTCTAGTTATTCTCATTTCTCCATATCAGTATTAATAATACATTTTGACCTACTGGTGAAAAACTCTGGTATATATACCTTAGCAGTCACCTGAAGGGTATCCGTTACTCTCTATTGGATATGAGTAACCTGTAGTGGGTCTATACCTTCAAATTTGATACTATGCACACTGTTGATGTTTTGCATCATGTTACAATATAGCCCGTAAAGGACAAATAGTAGCAGGATGAGCTCAGACTTTCTCTGTTAATCTCTAATCTGCTATATGAGGTTTACTAATAATATGGTAGGCTTCGGTAATATATTTTTCTTGGCTTACTACATATGGACAGAAATACTTATGTTCTTATGACCTTTATCTTTAGTTGTTGTTCACTTTTGTTTGGGGGTACTGTAAGGAGTGCTTTATAGTGTTTTTTCCGTAGTTTCTTAAATACTAGATTAGTTCTCCCCATGATAACAAGAAGCATTAAATAGTAGATCATAATGAATGGAGATAAGTTAGTAATAAAGGTGGTGAACTAGGGGATAAAGTCAGAGAGGATAGTGTGAAAAGTCAGTGAAGAACAGAAAATTCGATTACTGATGAAGTAGTGGAGATGATAGGTGAGAAGGATGGGGATATAGACCTAATATATGAGAATGTCTACTAATAAGCCTAGCTGGAACCAGAGGTTAGCTAGATTATTCACGTAGCGTGTGGAACAGAACTGGTTTCTCTAAATAAAGGAAAATGGATAAAGCGAAGCTTTTGCTGGACCACAAGATACCAAGAATATTATTGATTGTTCCATTACTGATTGTTCTATTCTCCTTAGGTATACAACTACTTTTTACCTTAATCAGCCAATATTAGTATACACATCATTAAAAACAAAGAAACAATCTTACTAACTTGCATCTATTTATAACAAGACTTCTATATTCACATGAATAATATAATAAATATATCTTAAGTTAATGAGAAAAATGAAGATATAAAATATTTAAAATAAGAAAATCTCAGGAAGAGAAATGAATATGTGCGGTCCTAAAGGCCAAGATAAAAATATGCACTTATATATCATTAGATAAGAGAATAAGTAATGAAACTAACAGTGAGGAAATAAGAGAGGAATAGTAACAAAGATAGAATCAGTAATAAATTGTAGGATTCATGACAATTTAGATGAGGTTATTATTTATCTAGTACTTCTTCCACCCTGGATCTCATTTCTCTCTCTCATTATCTTACTTATCCTACCCATTCTCCCAACACTCCTTATACTCATCATTCTCCTTATCCTCTTCATCCTACTTATTCTCCTCATCATCTTCAAACACCTTATCCTCTTTATCCATTATATCATCTTACTAACTCTATTTTTCATTCTCTTTATTCTCATCAGCATTGCTACCATTGCTGCTATTACTAGATGTTAGTGCACTACAACAAGGCACTATAAGTTAACAAACTTGCTCATCTACCTCCCCATTATTATCCTCCATGAATTCATCATAATCAGTATTATCTAGGTCCTTTGATTGGAAGTTTGGTGCCATATTGCCGCTATGGATTTCGAACTCTTTTTGGGACAGCACTGATGTTGGGCATAATAGAGTCTCAATTACTCTATCCTACACTGAATCTGGCTTGGCCTTATTGCTGGTAGTACATAGGTCATTATTAGGTGACATGGAAAGGTTCGAATAATCAAGATTTAGTCTCTCACTTTTATGTGAGGTATTCTATTCAGTGGTGAATTAGAATTGAACCAATACTTATGGTGAATATTGTATCGTAAAATACTTTAGAAAAGGGAGAGGGACCTACGTGTTCAATATCTTGCACTTTATGCCCACTCAATAAATCTAGCCCACCTGCTTCGCATAATTTCATATTCTCAAAGTAAGGATCAGCAATTATGATTTCACCATCTTGCGCATGTGTTTCTTTCAATTGGCTCTTGAAATGGCCCTGAGCTTGGAGCATAACTAGCTCCATCCTATATACTAAGCTAAATGCATTCACAAGCTTTATTCCTGTCTTCTCCAAATCACTAGCTTGAATTATGAATAGTGGAATTTCAATATTGTTACCTAGCTCAATGTAAAACCTCTGCTGCTCGTCTAGAACTCATACCAGTGATAGAGAATACCGGCTTTCTTGCACATTAACAACACTTCCCAGGTTTCTTAAACAAGGTTAACAAATTTTCCAAATTGTATATCATTGACCTTAGTCCTATTGATACCAATTTGCATACTATTAACTATTTCATCCGTACCTTCTATTACTCCCTTCCTGAGAGCCCTACAGACCTTTTGTCACTTCTAGTCCTTAGCTCATTCAAATGCTAGAAGAGGCCCCTGTAATCTTTTCTGACTTTCCTAGGCCTTTCTCGAATACGGAGTAGTTGATATCTCTTACACTTTCCGACTCCTGTTAAAGGCTGTACCTGTATATAATCTTTCTAATCCTTAATGTAATCCTGCATACATGGCATATGGGTTAAAGTTAACTGGGGCTGTCGTGGCTAGGGCAGAAGTGGCTAGAGCAGCAATAGCAGGGGTAATTGCTGAAGTCTTTCTATATTTGCCTGTATTTAACTTGTCAGTTATTGCCTTCCTTTTTGATTGTATGTTCTTTTTATGTTCGTACCCCACCTTGGTGATTACTTTGCTTATACGCTTCAATGTCAGATCTATTATGACTACAAGTTTGATGGGTGGAAAGGTCTATGATATGCCTGTTAGCAACTCTCTTTTGTCATACATGTCAAGCACATACTCCTTAATTATTGTAATTTAAAATTTATCACAAAATAGGTAGGTGGTGATATTTGTTGTTGGAAATACCTGAGATTCTGGGATTCCTAAGGACGAACAAACCAAATAAAGGTAGTTAACAAAGGCACATAATCTTTATATGCTTACAAACTAAACAAGGAATATAGTCTGGTAGGCACTAGAATCTTAAAAGTGAAAATGGACATGGGACACACATAAAGGCATTCTGGCTCTCCTAAGACTGAAATCGGATATGGTAACCCTGTAAGGATATTTAACCTTTAAACTCTGAAATACAATACGATCTTTCTAATGGTAGACTAAACCTGATAACTTAGGTTAGGGGGAACTGGGCTTTCCCAGAGACTGAAAATGGATACCTGACCTGAATTACCATTTAGTAGAGGATATCGGCCCATTTTAGTTCATATTTAGCCAACAAGACTAGTCAACTGAAAAAAAGACTGAGCCAATATATATATATAAATGCATAGCACAAAAGATTCTATGCAGGCATGAAAGAATATTTATTATTTCGTGAGATTCATCATTACTAAACTAATATAGAAATAAAAACAGCCAGGTCTAATAATAACCTCCTCTACTATGACGTTATTATTAGAGTTCCTATTCAGTAATGCAATTCGCATTTCCCACCATCTCTTATCGCGCCACTAGCATTGTCAGCAGATCTGCTACATATTCTTTATTGTTCTGTTGGGGATGGTAGGTTCAGCAATAGGTAAATATTTATTTATTACTGGCAATGGTAAATGAGATGTGGTAGGCCAACAAGAGGAGGAAGATAGACTAATTACAGGGGGTTGTGAGAGGCAGAGCCAGATTATTCAAATTGAGAAGGTTCTAATGTCATATATGGGGGTTGAATAAGAAATTCAAATAGAGAGTATTCTCCAGACCAAGGGGGCTACTCATTCTTCTAGTTCTCTACCATATCCCCCTTCTCAACTTCGTCTAAAATATTACCAATTCTTTTAACCTCAGTAAATGCTTCACTTGAGTTAGTACGAATTTCTCTATAATTCTAGTACTGCCGCAAATATCGGGTCCTAGGATCAATAATTAATGGCATACCTACTAGTCAAAGATTAGCTACAAGGTAATAACAAAATCCTCAGGTTTATAAGTGATAAGCAACACTATGCCGTAATAGTACCTTTTGCATAGTCTATGCAAGCATTCACCATTATTCATCACTATAAGGCATAGTATTTGTGGCACTTATAGTTGCTACTGGCTTCCAATGTATCAATCTTGAGAGCGACATGGAATTACGATTATTGTTATTTATCCAGTGCAGTAGAACCAATCAGGCAAGCTCCTGAGCGCAAAATCATACTTATCAAGATCTCGCTGAATAACTGTCAAACTTGATATTAGGTAAGTATATAAGTATAAGATGAGTTCAAACATTAAGGTGCTACTATGCTCTCTGTAATGGAAGACCGTTTCTTATATTTGTCTTAGTACGCATTTGTTAGTACCTATCATATATACCAGATAGCTCGGACATAGTACCTTAGGTACTACTGCCTTGAGCGTATCCGGTCCCTATGTATTTTTCCTTTACTGCAATGCATTATGCAGTCACACCTGTATTTCTGAGTACTGGGGGCCTGACCTCCAACACCTGTATTTATGGTCATGGAAGAGTCCTGTCTGGAACAGCCGGAAAGCTGGTTTTCTGGAAAGGCAAGAAAACAGGTTTTTCAGACTTTAGAAGACTTGGCGGCTAGTATAAGTACTGAGCTATTCCAACCTTCTGAAGGAGAATCCTCAGATCAGATTACTTCAGACAGAGTTCAGACAAGCCTTAGATGCCTTCAATACAGAGAGATTACACCTGTTAATTCTCTTCCCGCTTAGGAAATCTGTATGCTCTCAAAGACCCTCTGAGTCCACGACTTAGTAGAACCAATAACAGACACACATTATCACTCCAGTGATAGTATAGATTCTGTTAAATGGCCGGCGGTGCTACTATTGGCATCGCCCATTACATTTTTTTTAATACACAAAATAATTTAACTGTTAAAACCACTACTACAAACTGATCACCAGTTGGTATCTTTATAATAGCCTTTTAGGTATCCCCTATATCGGACGTCAACACATTCAATAAACCCATTATATTCAACAAAAGCTAGCAACAAGAATCCACCACCAAGAGAGAGATATTCACAACCTGCAGTCAACAGAAGACATTGTGCAAGACAAGGCACAGCTCTAACGGGCAGTGGTATACACCATTAAACAATTCCACGCTCTTTCCATCACCTTACTCCACCAATATCAACACCACCTGTTGCATTCCTGGCAACTACAATCCCAATTCATCTTCTTATACCAAAGAGCATAAAACATCGCCGTACCATACATCTCAGGAATAATCGCAGCGTACAAATACCCATCACCATCCAACGGCTCACCCTCATTCTTCTCACTATTAGAAGAAACATACGCAAGTACAGCAGGAACTACATAGGTACTTTTGTTTCATCCAACACCAGATTCCTTACAGGGGAGGCACATCTATCCTCCTTCCCAACTGAACCGTTTTCAGTTGGCATCAGCTCAAAACTGGAGGAATTTTAGCTATCCAATTCTTGCATATAAGGAGACCACCTCATAGTCTTCTTGCCGCCACCCTCACTATCTCCAAAACCTTCCATCAGGAAGGGCATCATAGGCGACGTTGGTATTACCCACGCCTCAGGAGTACCTACCATCATAGGAGCAGAAGAAAACAATGAACAAGGATCCGTGCTCTACTCATTCCCACTATCCTGCCTATATATCGAACAGGCAGCCGAGCCACTGTCATCTGAAGTCGACCAGAAATCACTCACGTCCGGAGCGACATACTTGTCCCCACAATATACGGACAAGGAGGAAAAATAAGTCATAATATCTGAACGAGTGACCGACATTATGGCCTCCAAGATGGACAAAGCGTACAACCAGCACAAGTCGCGTAGATTAGCTATGATTCCTGAAGAAATCAAGAAGTTAATCGCCGACACACCACGAAACAATGGAGACACTGCTGAACTACAAACGTTTGAGGAATCAGTCAAACCAGCTCCTCTCACAGTCTACACTATCGACGTTCTGAAACCAGAAGAAGACTCTGCCCTCACAACATGAGAATTTGAGTCACCTCTGATGACAGAAGCAAACTGGAAGAAAGTACAACCACAAATACATGATATCCTCGCCTTTACACAAATGCTTGTGTATCTTCAGTACTTTCATGCAAAGGACATACAACTGCTTTTCGAAGCAACAACCAAACACTATCTTTGGAACACAACTATTGCATTCGAAAGTAAGGACTTGGAACTTCCCACAGTGCTTATGGAGTGCCTAAAACGCCCCAAGATTCCACAGCTCCCAGAACCTCATTTAGTTCTGAAGGAATAGGATAATATTATGTTCTCCATGCCATGTGGTCAACACCTCCTCTTACCTGTTGTACCAGGACAATTTGAGGACCCACCCAAGCCAAACGACCAAAAGAACAAGACAGAGGCGACCCTCCTAAGACGCCAACGAAACCACGCTCCACACCAGAAGTCAGCACAGGATCTCAAACTGGAATCGTGCCAGGAGATGACCATCGTGGAACATACCTCAGATACCGGCAACCCAAACAATGGAGAAGACGATGAGGACCAAACCGCTCCCTTAGGACGTGGCACAACCGCAGGTGGAGGAGATGATGATGGATATAATAGTAGCCTTAGCAGTGGAAGATCTAGTAGCGGATCATCAGTCCACAGTCACAGAAGCATACGCAAACCAAAGAAGAAGGTCAAGAAAATCAAGAAACGGACAGATCGTGGTAAGACATCAGAACAACAATTTATGCGAAACGACTACAGGAATTGTTACTCCTGAAACGTCTTCAAAAATCTCTAAATGGATGAAGGGTATCAAGATTGATACTCCCTAAAATCTCAACAGTGGAGATAAGAAATAGCGAGACTTACAGTATCTTAAAACTTGAGTCAACGCGATACAAAGATGGTTAAGTATGAGAGGTATAAGATTGGAATCGAAGAAAGCATTGGAGTTTATTGGATTTACACTGCAAGGCAGCGCACTCACTACTTATAACCACCACCTTATCAAGGAAAAAGACAAGGCATCCTTTTTCAGCTTCATACTAGTACTACTGGAATTCTTCATTCCCTCCAGTAGCAAGGACCTCCTATGGAAAGAATGGGAGGCCGCATCACCCCACAAGGATGGACAACATATGGGTATCAAAACCTTAACCAATTGGTTGGAAGAACTTCAGATCAAGCTTTATGACAAGGATGGAAACCAATGCATTTCGGAAGAAGTCAAAGGTAGGAAATTCCTGAACCACCTACCGGATTACATGGAAACCATCCTGCTTCCCCAAATACTTGATTCGTGGACGTTCCTCGACCCGGTCAAGAAAGCATAATCGTACAAGCCTGCACGAAAACATGGGCATATCTCAGCTACACCCAAACCTGCTCACCACTCTGTTACCCAACCAGTTCCGAATCCTAGTCAAAATCACTGTAGTGATATGAAGACAGACGATAAGAAAACGAGTTCTAATCCTGGAAGGACCCCTGCCACGAAAAGAACTACCACTAAGGATCCAGACTGGGAAGTGGTTAACAAGACATTAACATCATAAGACAAGATGAAGTTGATCACAGAACGGAAGTGTTTATGGTGCCGTACACCTGGTCACACCTTCAATGAATACAAGAAGCGAATATCTAAAGTACTCATGCGTACCACCGCACAAGTCCTATCCCTACAACACACCAGCAAACCAGTTATCGCCAAGAATAACTACAAGGGCAAAACCAAGGCCAAACCCCAGTCTACCCAAATATTAGACTACAGCAGGGTTCGGGTCAAGGTTAACGGCCACCCTGCATTAGCCCTTGTGGATTTACAGATCACTAGAGGAGATCTGATCAATGCACACTTTGTATACCTATATGGCCTACCCACCTATGGAATCGACAAGAGGTCACTCAACACCACGATCAAAGGATCAAAGGGAATGATAGAAAAAGCATGTGATGTCCAAATGGGCTATGCAGGATATACGGAAATAAGAACGCTCTATGCAGCGCATCTTGCAGGCTGGCATATGATCCTAGGCAAGCCAATGCTTACAGCCCTGAACGCCATAATCCCAGCAGGACCAAAGCCTGTTACCATCCAACCTGAAGGGATGGCACGCTTTGCACTCAAGGAATGGAGGAAGGCAAGACTTGGTATGGAGCAAGTCACATCTGTAGCACTTATAAGAGAAGATGAAGTATCAGACTATCTTCTACCACTCTTCGAATTCATGGTCTCAGCTATGAGTCCCGGAGAAAGTCGGGAATTCAACCACTTAGTTGAATTCGCCCAACTATTTCCGGCAACAACACCCAACGAGTTGACACCCCTCGGAACTATCAACCACCGAATATACCCGAAACCGGGCTCTACATGGATACCAATATGGTGACCATCAGCCTCAAAATTTTATGCTGAGCTCTTAAGACAGCTCACTGAAGAAGAAGCCTCAGGCCGGATTTATCATGCAGAACATGACACCAATACGGTAGTTCTGTTCGTACAAGCCAAACGAGATGATCCCTCCAAACCAGGGCGCATCCTAGACACTAGGGATCGGAATGAAGGGGTTGATCCCAACCTCATACCTCTATTAAGGATTGAGGAACTCATGTAGCTAGTCGCTGCTTGGAAATATTAGAGCAAGATTGACCTAGCAGATGGGTACCACAACATCAGAATCGAAGAAAACTCGAAACAACACTCTACCTTCCTCACCCCAATGAGATATTACTGCAGGCGCATCATGCAACAAGGCGACCAAAATGCTCCTGCCATAATGGTACTAGCCATGTACTAAGTTTTCAAAGTCATGGTCTTCAAAGACCTTGTCATCTACCTCGACGATATAATTATCTTTTTTGATACCTGTGACGTACATGTAGTTACCTTACGGAAGGTTCTTCACTGACTCCTAGGTGAGAAGTTCTGGTTCAAGGCTGGCAAAGGCCAGTTTTTCCCCAAACGTCTAGATATTTTAGTATATATATTAACTCCAGATGGGTTACATATGGATCCTAAGAAGCGCAAGAAAGTATTGGACTTCAAGGTTCCAAGCAACCACCGGGAATTACGAGGTATACATGGCGTTGACATTTTCCTAAGCAAGTTAAGTCTGGAATTGGCCTCCTGGTCAAGCCCTCTGTCAAAACTGCAAGTTGAAAATAGACTCTGGCGATAGCCAGATACCCATACAAGGGCACTCGAAAAAATCAACGAACTTGTGAACTCTCCACAGATTGTCAAACCCTGGGACCACTTCTTGGAAGCGCCAAAAGACCTTTTATGTGATGCACGGGATATTGGACTAGGATCATGGATAGGACAAGGAGAACTACGATCAATTCCACCCTGTCGATTTCACTCTCGGAAATTCAGCCCTGCGCAGCTGTAGTACCTCACCTACCAAAAAGAGTTACTCGCCATTGGTGACTTCCTGAAGTTTTTTGAGGCTCAGGTCCGAGACCACAAGTTTACGGTTCTCACGGTTCACCAACCACTACTCTCATACCTCCGACCATGACCAACATCTACAAAGCTAGCTTGTTGGCAAGCTTACATGCGAGAATTTGACTTGGCCATCGGACATATAGCTGGAAAAGAAAACCTGTTCGCCGACACTCTATTAAGGAAGCATAAATACTCCCTCAATGCCACTGAGGAAAAAGACTTCATTCCACAGAGCATCAATCCTACAGAAAACCACACTGAACCTCAGGACACTTCCATTACTACCAACAACTTATCTATCTCCCCCTTTCCAGAAGAAATCACAAGGGTTTACCGAGGCTGTATCAACTTAATACACACGCACTGGGACTACAACAAGTGCGCAGGCCGTGACGAAAGCCTCGGTCACCAGCCCTCTTGTCCATTTCTCGACGACGAGAATGACGGAGACTACGAAGACTACGACGACATCAAGGAGGAAGAAATGCAATGAAATGAGGATACCCTCCCCACCATCCCCGACGAAATCTATGATGGTTTTGAATTTGATCCTTACCCCCACGTGGTTGAACATGATCAATTAAATGTTTATCATCACATTAGTGCTCCCGCTGATGATACCTCCTCCATCACCAATGAAGACAATATTCCCGCCATCATTATTGTCTGTCAGCAATGATGCACGTGAACACTACAAGCAACACAGAAAGCAATATAAGACAGATTGCCATGACTACTACTGCCATTCGCATGGTAGCTCGCACCAGAATGGGAACCAATTCTTTCCCACCACCAGATGCTCAGGGTGCGGAACCTACGGATACGGAAGTTTAGATGGCTCTCTAGCGGAGGCAGTTTATCAGAAGGAGAAGGAATTTCAGTCGAGTCAACGAGACTCATAGAAATTGAATGCTACCATTATCCCTCCTAACAAAACCCCCTCCTCTGTGACTTCTAATATTGACATTCGCAAGCTTAACTTCAAAGAAGCTTCTAACCAAACTCATATGTGGTCTGCGGAATGAAAGGGCAATCAGGAACGCTCCTATTGCACGCCACAAACCATAGGTACAGCCTGCATAAAAAAACCCATGGGACTACCACATCAAGATCGTACCAGATGAGGAAAGATCCTGCTTCCTCTCTGCCGCAGTCATCACCAGATCACAACGCTATGCAGCTTCCGGTGAAGCTAGCGGATCTAATCAAAGTCATAACACCCTCCTGTCCCCCACTAATTCTATGAGATATGTGCCAGGAGTGGGATTTATACACCAACCACACCACATAACCAGTGAGGAGAATAATCCCATTTACAATCCTCAAACACAGAAGAAGATGTCAATTCCTCCTGCACCTACTACCACTCGTCGGTGCAACTTCTGTAAAGGCGAGGGATACTATACATTAACTTGCGAGGCAAATCGCAAGGCAGACTTAGACCTCAGGTATAGAATCATGCCAGTAACCAATATGGCAAAGATATACATCGATCTCAAAGATGGCCCAAAAGATGACCCCGACTTCTATCTCGTTGCTCACGTTGACAAACATGATAGAATGAGGGACGCCTACATCGCATGTATTAGAATATGCCACATGCGGAGCCAGCTATACAACGCCCCAGATGTTAAGAAAGGAGTAAGCAAAAACAATGGGTTCTTGTACAAGAAGAATGAAAAAGGAGAATGGAGGCTGGTTTTACCAAGCACGTTCGATATGAATTGTAAGAACTACCTCGAAGATACAAGCAAGGAAGCTCATGATGCTACAGCACATGGCAGAGTTGAGAAAAGGTTGAAATGGTTAACTGATAAATTTATTTGCCACCCATTTTCAAGGCTCGTTAAGGAATACGTGGCGAGTTACGATACCTGTCAATGGACGAATGTATAGGAACAAGCCACCACTAGGACAAGTAACTATGTTACATGTTCCCGCAAGAGCCTGGATGGATATCACTATGCATTTTCTTAAGATGTCTCCTATTTTCACTTATTGCTCTATCTTGAACCCGAATATTCCTTTGGAAGATGATCATATGATTTGCATTTCGCAACATTGGACGATTGTCTGTAGACAATCAGGATTTATGTTTCTTATTCCAGTTTCTAATAATCTTACGGCGGAGAGGTTCACTGATACCTTTGATACGCACGTTGCTTCTGTTATCGCTTATCCATACTATATTGTTTTGGAACGAGACACTCTCTTTATGTCAGATCATTTCAAGGATTGGGCAGCAATAAAGGGAATCAAGTTGGAACCGTCTACCCCATACCACCTTCAGACGGATGGGGAGTCAGAAATTGCTAACAACGCAATACTCCAAGCAGCATGAGGGTGCAAAGTCGTAGGAAACTAATGGCTGAAAAACTTTCAGAGATACAGCTAAAGCTGAACTCTCGAGAAAATACCACAAAACAACACAGCCCATTCTTTTCACTTCTAGTCTTTGAGGCAAAGAAAGGTTCTTCTTCCTTCCTTTACCCGATCACTGCTTATACCGCTGCATAGGAACATCATCTTAACACCTATCGCAACCTATACTCCTCAAAAGTTAGGCAGGCAAAACAAGCGAACAACAAGCGGTCTGTTCCACTACCTCTTTCTGCCAGCCAAAAGGTTCTACTCTCCACAGGGAACCTCAACCTCTTAAACATATCTAGGAAACTCAAACCTAGATGGGTTGCACCATTCCGCATCCAACATTTCAACAAGAAGGAGAACAACTAAACACTCGACCTGTCAATGGACAGTCAAATTTCTCTTATCCACAACACCTTCCACATCAGCAAGATAAAGCCCTACATTGAAAACGATACAACCAAATTCCCAGGTCATCATGAAGAACAACCTGGTGAGGTAACGGAAGGAAGATAAGAAGTCGAACAAGTCCTCGAATTTCGTACCGGTCCTGGTACCGGCAAAAGCCAATACCTAGTACATTGGAAAGGGCACGGAAGTGTGGATGAAAAGTGGATACACTTCGAAGACATCTGTAAAGGAAGAGCGTTTCTTATATTTGTCTTAGTATGCATTTCCTAGCACCTATCATGTTTATCAGATAGCTCGGGCTTAGTACCTTACGTACTATTACGTTGAGCGTATCCGGTCCTTATGTACTTCTCCTTTATCATGATGCATTACGCATCCACACCTGTATTTCTGAGTGCTGGAGGCCTGACCTCCCACACCTGTATTTATGGACATGGAGTAGTGCTTTCCGGAATGGCCAGAAAGCAGGTTTCCTGGAAAGGCCAGAAAACAGGTTTTTCAGACTTCAGAAGGCTTGGCGGCTAGTATAAGTACTGAGCCGTTTCGCCCTTCTGGAGGAGGATTCTCAGATCAGATCACTTCAGATAGAGTTCAGACAAGCCTTATATAGCTTCAATACAGAGAGATTACACCTGTTAATTATCTTCCCTCTTGGGAAATCTGTATGTTCTCAAAGACCCTCTGAGTCCTCGACTTAGCGGAACCAATAACAGAAATACACTATCACTAAGGTGATAGTATAGACTCTGTTAAACGGCCCGCGGTGCTACTATTGACATCACCCATCACATTTTTTTTAACACACAAAATAATCTAAATGTTAAAACCTACTACCACGGACTGATGACCCGTTGGTATCTTTATAATACCTTTTCAGGTATCACCTCTATCGGACGTCAACACATTCAACAACACATTACATTCAACGAACGCTAGCAACAACAATGCAACACCGAGACAGAGATATTCTCAACCTGCAGTCAACAAAAGACCTTGTGCAAGACAAGGCAGAGCTCTAACGGGCCGTGGTATACATCATTAAACAATTCCACTCTCGTTCCATCACCATACTCCACCAATATCGACACCACCTCTTGCATTCCTGGCAACTACAATCCTCATTCACCTTCTTATACCAGAGAGCATAAGACATCGCGGGACCATACGTCCCAGGAATAATCGCAGCGTACAAATACGCATCACTATCACACGGATCACCCTCTTTCTTCTTACCATTAGAAGAAACATGCGAAAGTACAGCAGGAACTATATAGCAACTTCCGGCTCCATCCAACACCAGATCCCTCATAGGCGAGGCACATCTATCCTCCTTCCCAAATGAACCATTTTCAGTTGGCATCAGCTCAAAACTCGAAGAGTTTGCGCTATCCAATTCTTCCATATAAGGAGACCACCTCACGGTCTTCTTGCCGCCACTCTCACTATCTCCCTAACCTTCCATCGGGAAGGGCATCTTAGGCGTCGTTGGTATTACCCACGCCTCAGGAGTACCTACCATCGTAGGAGCGGAAGAAAACGACGAACCAGCATCCGTGCTCTCCTCGTTCCCACTATCGTGTCTACATATCGAACAGGGAGCCGAGCCACAGTCGTCCGAAGTCGATTG
>Ga0307511_10004660_pt1 | contig 14008 bp, 12 predicted proteins | sample 13_EM_MG_FD_200266 | JGI IMG/M metagenome (GOLD analysis project Ga0307511, IMG submission 200266) | Populus trichocarpa ectomycorrhiza microbial communities from riparian zone in the Pacific Northwest, United States - 13_EM | ecosystem: Host-associated > Plants > Roots > Unclassified | place...
AAACTAATGCATCGGAAATTTGAACGTTCTGCGACAGCCCATTCTACAAGTATCTGCAACGTTGTAATCTCTAGAGATTTTCACGGCCGTCGCAAAAACTACACGTACATTGGGAATTCCCAACGTTCGCCCGGCGCCGCCGGCAGGACATCCCGGCCCGCTTTGGCGGCCGTTCAGGCCCGCGCGTCAGAGCTCAGCGCGAAGCCTTCGTAGCCGTTCGCCGCCACCTCGTTGCACTTGTCGCGGTAGACCGGGAAGCCGCCGATATAGGGCATGAACACGCGGGGTTTCCCCGGCACGTTGGCGCCCAGGTACCAGGAGTTGGCCAGCGGGTAGACCGTGGTGTCGGCGACCTCGTTGACGTGGGCCACCCACTCGTCCTGCGCCGCCGCCGTCGCCTCGATGGCGCCCAGCTGACGTTGGCCCATGTAGGCGATGCAGTCGCTGATCCACTCCACGTGCTGCTCGATGGCGACGGCCATGTTGCACAGCACCGAGGGGCTGCCGGGGCCGGTGACGATGAACAGGTTCGGGAAGCCGGCGATCATCAGGCCCAGGTAGGTGCGCGGGCCGGCGGCCCACTTGTCGGTCAGCGCCTGGTTCCCGCGGCCGCGGATGTCGATCTTGCCCAGGGCGCCGGTCATGGCGTCGAAGCCGATGGCGTAGACGATGGCGTCCACGGCGTACTCGCGCTCCGCCGTCTTCACCCCGGCCGGCGTGATGCCCGTGATCGGCTCCTCGCGCAGGTCCACCAGGCTGACGTTGTCGCGGTTGAAGGTGGCGTAGTAGCCGGTGTCGACGCACAGGCGCTTCGACCCGATCGGGAAGGTCTTCGGCGACAGCTTCTCGGCGGTGGCGGGGTCCTTGACGATGCCGCGGATCTTCTCGCGCACGAACTCGGCGGCGGTGACGTTGGCGTCCACGTCGGTGATCAGGTCGGCGAAGGCGCCCAGCAGGGCGAAACCGCCGGTCTGCCAGCGCGCCTCATAAGCCGCCTTGCGCTCCGCCTCGGTGGCCTCCAGCGCCGGCTGCTCGCCCATGGCGACCATGCGGATGCCGAAGCCGGTCTCCCGGGCCTCGGCCCGGTACTGGGCGCGATTGGCCGCCCACTCGGCGACGACGTCGGGGTTCGGCGGCCCGTTGTGGGCCGGCACGCTGAAGTTGGGGGTGCGCTGGAAGACGGTGACGTGGTCGGCCTGCGCGGCGATCATCGGGATCGACTGGATGGCCGAAGAGCCGGTGCCGATCACCGCCACGGTCTGGCCGGTGAAGTCGACGCCCTCCTTCGGCCAGCTGCCGGTGCGCCAGGTCGGACCCTTGAAGCTGTCCGCGCCCTCGAAGGCGATCTCGTTGGCGACCGACAGGCAACCGGTGGCCATGACGCAGTAGCGCGCCGAGACCGTCTCGCCGCCGTCGGTGTTGACGGTCCAGCGGTTGGCGCCCTCGTCGAAACGGGCGGCGGTGACCCGGGTCTCGAGCTGGATGTCGCTCCGCAGGTCGAACCGGTCCGCCACGTGGTTGAGGTAGGCCTCGAGCTCCGGTTGGGAGGCGTAGCGCTCGCTCCACTTCCACTCGGCGTCCAGCTCGGGCGAGAACGAGTAGGAATACTCCTGGCTCTCGATATCCACCCGCGCGCCGGGATAGCGGTTCCAGAACCAGGTGCCGCCGACGCCGGTCCCGGCCTCGTAGACCCGGCAGCTCAGTCCCTGCTGGCGCAGCCGGTGCAGCATGTAGAGCCCCGAGAAGCCCGCACCGACGATCACCACATCGAAGGCCTGCTCGCCCGCCATGGCTTCGCTCCCTGACTGTCGTTTTACGAACGATAGCGGAGAAGGACGCCCATGGGATGCCCCGACGTGGCGTAAGCCTCGCACTTGGGTAAGGTCGCGGGACGCTCTTCGAGGAGGTCCGCCGATGTCGCTCCGCGTCCTGGCCCTCGCCGCCGCCTCTGTCTGGCTGGCCGCGGCCGCGCCGGCGCCGAAGACGGTCGAGCTCTATGCGATGGATTGCGGCGTGATCCACGAGAAGGACGCCGACGCATACGCCGACGACGGCGCCTACAAGGGCGTGGCCCGCGACCTGATCGTGCCTTGTTTCCTGATCCGCCACCCGAAGGGCGACCTGCTCTGGGAAACCGGCCTGCCGCAGACGATCTACGACCAGCCGGGCCACAAGGCGTTCGGGATGTTCACGGTCGAGCATCGGCTGACCGACCAGCTGAAAGCCCTCGGCCTCGCGCCGGGCGACATCAAATTCATGTCGGTGTCGCACAGCCACTTCGACCACATCGGCAACGGCGGGTTGTTTGCGACCTCCACCTGGATCGTCGACGCCGACGAGCGGACCTACGCCTTCCGGCCGCAGCAGCGGGCCGACAAGGACGAGTTCCCCCGCTACGCGGCGCTGGAGACGGCGAAGACCATCCTGATCCAGGGCGACGCGCCGTACGATGTGTTCGGCGACGGCTCGGCGGTGATCTACCAGGCGCCCGGCCACACGCCGGGACACACGGTGCTGCTGGTGAAGCTGAAGCAGGCCGGCCCCGTCCTGCTGACCGGCGACATGTGGCACCTGGCCGAGAGCCGCGCGGCGCGGCGGGTGCCGCGGTTCAACACCGACCGCGCCCAGACGCTGCAGAGCATGGACAGGGTCGAGAAGCTGGCCGCCGACACGAAGGCGCGCGTGGTGCGCGAGCACGTGCCGGAGGACTTCGCCGCCCTGCCGAAATTCCCGCAACCATTGCGCTGAGGACCGAACCCATGGGCGAACTGATCAGTGGCCACCGGCGCCTGGCGCTCAGCGACATGCAGGCCAGGGCGGCGCGGGCGGCGAGCGGCCTCGCCAGCCTGGGCATCCGGAAGGGCGACCTGATCGCGCTCTACCTGCGTAACGACTTCCCGTTCATCGAAGCCAGCACCGCGGCTGGACTTCTGGGCGTCTACGCAACCCCGGTGAACTGGCACTACACGCCCGACGAGGCGGCCTATCTGTTCGAGAATTCCGGCGCCAAGGCCATCGTCATCCACGCCGATCTGATCGCGCCCATCGCTTCGGCGCTGCCGCCGGGCGTGCCGGTGTTGGTGGTCCCGACGCCGCCGGAGATCGCCGAGTCCTACGGGATCACACCCGTCCCGACACCGCCGGGCATGCTGGACTGGGACGCCTGGCTGGCCGGCTTCGAGCCCTATGCCGGCGAGCCCTCCACCGGCGGCGGCACGGTGATCTACACCTCGGGCACGACGGGCCGGCCCAAAGGCGTGCGGCGCCATCCGCCGACGCCGGAGCAGGTGGAGGTCTACACCCGCGTGCTGATGCGCGGCTTCGGCTTCTCGGGCTACGGCGCGCCGCAGGACGTGGTCACCGTGGTGACCGGCCCGATGTACCACTCGGCGCCCAACGCCTACGGCCTGTTCGCGGCCCGCGCCGGCGGCACGGCGATCCTGCAACCCCGGTTCGACCCCGAGGAGCTGCTGCAGCTCATCGAGACCCACCGGGTCACGCACCTGCACATGGTGCCGATCATGTTCCATCGGCTGCTGAAGCTGCCCGACGACGTGAAGGCGAAGTACGACCTCTCCTCGCTGAAGTTCGTCGTCCACGCCGCCGCGCCCTGCCCGCCCCCGACCAAGCGGGCGATGATCGAGTGGTGGGGCCCGGTGATCGAGGAGTACTACGGCGCCACCGAGACGGGGATCGTGGTCAGCTGCAATTCGGAAGAGTGGCTGGCCCACCCGGGCACGGTCGGCAAGCCGATCCCCGAAGCCGACGTGCGGGTCATCGACAAGGCCGGCGCCGAGGTCCCGCAGGGCGAGGTGGGCGAGGTCGTCTCGCGCAACCGCCTGATCAACGACTTCACCTACCACGGCGACGACCAGAAGCGCCGCGACTCGGAGAAGGCCGGCCTGATCGCGCCGGGCGACATCGGCTACTTCGACAAGCACGGGTTCCTCTACCTGTGCGACCGCGCCAAGGACATGATCATCTCCGGCGGGGTGAACATCTATCCGGCGGAGATCGAGGCGGAGCTGCTGAAGATGCCGGGCGTGGCGGACTGCGCCGTGTTCGGCATCCCCGACGACGAATACGGCGAGGCGGTCTGCGCGGTGGTGCAGCCCTATCCCGAAGTCACCCTCGACGCGGCGTCCGTACGGGCGTGGGCCCGCGGCCAGATGGCCGGCTACAAGGTCCCCAAGACTGTGGAGCTGGCGAGCGACCTGCCGCGCGAGGACTCCGGCAAGATCTTCAAGCGCAAACTGCGCGAGCCGTACTGGGAGGGGCTGGAGCGGCGGATCTGATGGCGTTCAGCGACGAACCTTACCTCCCCCATCGCGGAGCGATGGCGGGAGGGGGACCGCCGGCCGAGCGCAGCGAAGAGCCGGGGGTGGAGGGGGCGAGCCCTGTCGGCCGAGCCTGCTGCAGCCAATCTATCCGCCGAGCCTGAGGCTCGCCCCCTCCACCACCCGCTCTTCGGCGGGCGGTCCCCCTCCCGCCGCTTGGCGGGGGAGGTGAGAGCGCAGGGATGAGCGGATCTAGACCGCTTCCGCCTCCGACGGCATCCGCTCGGTATCCACCGCCAACTGCATCGCCGGCGCGTAGCGCGAGCCCGCGACCGTGTCGCCGTTCACCGTGGCGTCGACCTTGGCGATGATCTGCGGCGACAGGCTGATGGCCGCCGCAGCGGCGTCGTCGCGCATGTGAGCGGGGTTGGTGGTGCCGGGGATCGGGATGATGTCGTCGCCCTTGTGCAGCAGCCAGGCCAGGCAGAGCTGAGCGGTCGTGCAGCCCGCCTCCTGCGCGATCGCCGCGAAGGCGGCGTAGAGCCTGAGGTTCGCCGCCAGCGCCTCGCCCTGGAAGCGCGGCATGCCGCGTCGGAAGTCGTTCTCCTCGAGCTTCGCCGGGTCCTGCCCTTCGCCGGCCAGGAAGCCGCGGCCGACCGGAGAGAAGGCCACGAACGCCACGCCCAGCTCGCGGCAGGCGTCCAGCACCGCGATCTCCGGGTTGCGGGTCCACGGGGAGTATTCGGTCTGCAGGGCGGTGATCGGGTGGGTGGCGTGCGCCCGGCGCAGCGTCGGCGCGCTGACTTCCGACAGGCCGATCGTGCGGATCTTGCCGGCCTGCACCAAGTCGGCCAGGGCGCCGACGCTCTCCTCGATCGGCACCTTCTTGTCCCAGCGGTGCAGGTAGTAGAGGTCGATCACGTCGGTCTTCAGCCGGCGCAGGCTGACCTCGCACAGCGCCTTGATCGTCTCCGGCCGGCCGTCGACGCCGCGCTGCGTCCCGGTCGCATCGGTGACGCCGCACTTGGACGCCAGGGTGAACTTGGCTCGGTGCGGGCTTAGCACCTCGCCCACCAGGGTCTCGTTGTGGCCCAGGCCGTAGACCACGGCGGTGTCGAAGAAGGTGTAGCCGGCGTCCAGCGCGCCCAGCAGCACCTGCTCGGCCTGCGCCCGCGGCGGTGGCGAGCCGTAGGCGTGGCTCAGGCTCATGCACCCCAGTCCGATGGCCGAGACTTCGAACGGACCGATACGGCGCTGCTGCATGAGGCTCTCCCTGGGACTGCGGGTTGCGAAAGACGGCGCCGCGCCCCGGGCCGTCAAGTCCGGGGCGTCAGATCCGGCCGGGGCGTGCGCAGTTCAAGGTCGCCGCCGTTCTGGATCAGGGCGTCGCCGTCGCGCAGCGTCCGGTGCGGGACCTTGTGCGCCACCATCCAGGCGGCGCAGGCTTCGGCGGCCTCGGCCTCCGGATGGTCGGAGCGATAGTGCGGGACGATGGCGGCGTCGATCAGGCCGAGCCCTTCCCAGACCACCTCCGGATCGTAGCCCTCGGCCAGGACGTGCGGATCGTCCATCTGCTCCAGGCCGCGCAGGCTGAGCGCGGCCACGCAGGCGCCGGCGCTCCAGCCGCCGTAGACCAGCCGCTCGGCCCAGACCAGGCCAGGCGCGACGGCGTCGAAGCCGCTCTGGCGCATGGCGCGGCGCAGCAGGAACGCATTGCCGCCGGTCGCCCACACCAGCCGCGTCTGCTCCAGCACCGCCAGCAGCGCCTCCGGCCGGTGGAAGAAGGCGCGCAGGTCCAGGTCGAAGGCATCCAGGCCGTGCTCGCGGAAGTCGGCGATCGGGTCATGCACGTTGCGTCGGTAGGACTCGCGGTCGGCCGTCGGGATGAAGTCGACGGCGTTGGAGACCACCGCCGTGCGCGCGCCGGGCCCGGCCATCCGCAGGAGCTCCGGGAGCCCGTCGTCAACGCGGTCGGAGGCGAGGTAGAGGCGCATGCCGCCTCCTAGCACGGCCCGCGGCTGCGGCTATGGTGGCGACGATGAGAACGCTTCGTACCTTCGCGCTCGCCCTCGCGTCGATGACCGCCGCCTCCGCCGCCCATGCGGAAACCTATCTCCTGCAGCCGGACGCGGTGTGGACCGCCGGCGAGCCGGCGCATCCTGGTTGGGTCGTCCGCGTCGATGGCTCGAAGATCACCGCCGTTGGCCCGAAGGCGCAGATTGCGGCGGCCGGAGCCAAGGTGGTGGCGCTGCCTGGGACGACGTTGATCCCGGGCCTGATCGAGATGCACTCGCACCTGCTGCTGCACCCCTACAACGAGACCTTGTGGGACGATCAGGTGCTGAAGGAGGCGCCGTTCTATCGGACGCTGCGCGCCGGCCGCGACGCCGGGCGCACGCTGCTGAGCGGGTTCACCACCGAGCGGGAGCTGGGCACCGAGGGCGCGGGCGACGCCGACGTCTCGCTGAAGAAGGCCATCGGCGACGGCGTGATCCCCGGGCCACGCCTGTTCGTCTCGACGCGGGCGATCGTGGCCAGGGGCGCCTACGGGCCGCGCAAGGGCTTCCGCAGCGACGCTGACCTGCCGCAGGGCGCGCAGGAGGTTTCGGGCGACGCCGAGATCGTGGCGGCGGTGCGCGAGCAGGCGGCGATGGGGGCCGACTGGATCAAGGTCTACGCCGACTACCGCATCGGGCCGGACGGCTCGACGCGGCCCGCCTTCACCCAGCATGAGCTGGAGGTGCTGGTCGCCACGGCGCACGACCTGGGCCGGCCGGTGGCGGCGCATGCGGCGGGCGACGAGGGCATCCGCCGCGCGGTCGTCGCCGGCGTGGACACCGTCGAGCATGGCTACGAGGCGTCGGAGACGACCCTGAAGCTGATGAAGGCCAAGGGGACGGCGCTGATCCCGACCCTGGAAGCCGTGGCGGCGACCAGCGAGTACGGCAAGCGCTACACACCGGGCGGGCCGCTGGCGCCGGGGATGGCGCAGGCGGCGGAGACCTTCAGGCTGGCGATGAAGCTGGGTGTGACCATCGGGGCGGGCAGCGATGTCGGGGTCTTCGCCCACGGCGAAAGCTGGCGCGAGCTGGACTGGATGGTGCGTGATGGCATGACGCCGACGGAGGCGCTGACGGCGGCGACCGCGACCAACGCGAGACTGCTGGGCCAGGAGGGTAAGCTGGGCCGGGTCGCGCCGGGGGCGCTGGCCGACCTCGTCGCGGTCGCGGGCGATCCGACCAAGGACATCACCGCGCTGAAGGCCGTGCGGTTCGTGATGAAGGACGGGGTGATCTATCGCGGCCCTTGATCTCCACCGAGTGTCATCCCGGTTTCGCCGCAGGCGAAGACCGGGACCCACGATCAAGCGCAGTGCGCGCATGTGAGTGACTACCGTGTCCGGTCGTGGGTCCCGGTCTTTGGCGTCGCCAAAACCGGGATGACACCCGTTGTTGGTCAGGCCGCCTTCGCCCAGGCCGCCTCGAACCAGGGGACCAGTCGGCGGATCGCCTCTTCGACCTGCGGCGTCGAGACCGCGAAGCTGATGCGGATGAAGCGGCGGCCGTCGATGGGGTCGAAGTCGATGCCGGGGGCGGTGGCGACGCCGGTGTCGGTCAGCAGCTGCTTGCAGAAGGCCAGGCTGTCGTCGGTCAGACGGCCGACGTCGGCGTAGATGTAGAAGGCGCCGTCGGGCGGGGCGATGGTCTCCAGGCCCATCCGAGGCAACGCGGCCAGGACCAGCTCGCGGTTCCTGCGGTAGGTGGCGAGGTGGCCCTCGAGCTCGTCCGTGCAGTCCATGGCGACCAGGGCGGCGTGCTGGGCCAGCGAGGGGGCGGTCAGGAACAGGGCGCCCATGTAGGCCACGGCCCGAGAGGCCTCGGCCTTCGGCACGATCAGCCAGCCCAGCCGCCAGCCGGCCATCGAGAAGTACTTTGAGAAGCTGTTCACGACGATCGCGTCGGGCGCGAACTCCAGCATCGAGCGCGTCGGCTCGGCGTAGGTCAGGCCGTGGTAGATCTCGTCGGAGACGATGCGGATGTTGCGGCGCGCACAGACCTCGGCGATCGCCTTCAGCTCCGCGGCCGGGATGATCGTTCCGGTGGGATTGGCGGGGCTGGCCAGGATGACGCCCGCCGGCGCCGGGTCCAGCGCGGCCAGGGTGGCGGCGGTGAGCTGGAACCGCGTCTCCGGCCCGCAGGCGATCTCGAGCGGGACTAGGTTCAGCGCCTTCGCCGTATTGCGGTAGGCGACGTAGCCGGGCCGCGCCATGGCGATCGCGTCGCCGGGCTGGAAGGTGGCCGAGAGCGCGATCACCAGCGCCGGCGAGGCGCCGCAGGTCAGCGTGATCTGGTTGGGCGCGACCTCGACGCCGTAGGTCTCGGCGTAGTGGCGGCAGATGCGGGCCTTCAGCGGCGCGCTTTCCCAGTAGCCCATGCCGTCGGTGTCCAGCACCGCATGCGCCGCAGCGATCGCCGCCTTCGGCGCGCCGGTCGACGGCTGGCCGAACTCCATGTGCAGGATCTCGCGCCCCTCGGCCTTCAGCCGGTGCGCCAGGCCGCTGATCGAGATCGCGTGGAAGGGGTCGATCTTCGCCGTCATGTCCCCGCCCTAGCCGATCCGTCGGCTGCGCAGAAGGGCCGCTTCGCCATCAGCGGCCTTTCGCGTCCGCCGCGGTGGCCTTCGCCAGCTCTTCGACGCGCTGCAGGGACTCCGCATTGTGCTTCGCCTGCATCCCTGCCTGCTGCTTCGAAAGCTCGTCGAAGCGGCGCATGTGTCCGTTGAAGGTGTTCATGGCCCCGCCGTCCTCGAAACCGTAGGTCTTGCCGCCCTGCACCTGCCAATGGCCTTCGGTGCGGCGCAGGACGCGCATCGCCGCCTCGACCTCACCGACCATGGCGTCCTCCAGGTCCCACATCTCCTTGCGGAACCGGGCGTCCTCCGGGACGCGGCTGTCGAAGCCGCGCAGGAGGGCGTCGTGGTCGGCCGTGGCCAGTGGAAGCGCCGCCAGCTTGGCGCGGGCTTCGGCGACGCGGGTGTCGCCGAGCTGCCGGTAGCGGGCGACGAGCGCCTTGGCGTCGCCCAGGGTCGCGAGCGCGCGGGCCAGGTGCGGGTCCTTGGCGACGGCGGCGGGTTTGACGCGGTCGGGGAAGCCCAGCGCCCTCAGCTCGGCCACATAGCGCTGGTGGTCGGCGACGCCGTTGGCGGTGGCCTCCTTCAGCGTCGCTTCGAGCTGGCCCATTACGCCCTTGGCGCGGACGGTGCGGTCGACGACCGCTGTGTCCGGCGCCGAGGACACCACCTTCCGGACCTCGGTGCTGACGGCGTCCATCGCGACGGCGGCCTCGCGGGCGGTGTTGTCGCTTCCGGCCTTGATCACCAGGAACAGCGCCAGGCTGAAGGTGACCACCGAGCCCAGGATGATCAGGAAGTGGATGCCGCCGCGGCCGGTGTCGCCCTGCCGGCGGACGATGACGAAGTAGAGCACCAGCCAGACGACCAGGGACTGGACGAGGCTGGCGCCGACGATCAGGCCGAGCACATATCCGCCGCCGCCTGGCGTGCGCAGCGCCTCGCCGGCGCCCGAGATCGTGCCGGGCAGCGCGACGAGCGACCAGACCAGCGCGACCACGACCGCCACGATCAGCGCGACCACCGTCGATTTGGGTTTCGGCTTCGGCCGTGCGTCCGGAAACATGTGCAATCCCCCAACTGCCCGATGGCAACTTAGCCGCGATTCCGCGATCGGGAAGCCGCGCGCGGCCCCTGCGTCAGCTTGACCGCGCCGCCGGGGCGGGCGAAGGGCCGGCCAGCATTGGGGGAAGCATGAGCGAGACGCGCACGGCCTCGATCCGCCGAATCCTGTCGGCCAGCTGGATCGGCACGGCGGTCGAGACCTACGACTTCTACATCTATGGCACCGCCGCCTCGCTGGTGTTCGGGCCGCTGTTCTTCCCGGCCGCCTCGCCGTCGGCGCAGCTGTTGAGCGCGTATGCGACCTTCGCCGTGGCGTTCATCGCGCGGCCGCTGGGCGGGGCGTTCTTCGGTCACTTCGGGGACCGGATCGGGCGGAAGTCGACGCTGGTGGCGTCGCTCCTGCTGATGGGCCTGTCGACGGTGCTGATCGCCTTCCTGCCGGGATACGGCCAGATCGGCTGGGTGGCGCCGGCGCTGTTGTGCCTGCTGCGGTTCGGCCAGGGCTTCGGGCTGGGCGGCGAGTGGGGCGGCGCCGTCCTGCTGGCGGTGGAGAACGCGCCGCCGGGGCGCCGCGGGCTGTTCGGCTGCATCCCGCTGCTGGGCGCGCCGACCGGGTTCCTGCTGGCCAACGGGCTGTTCCTGATCCTGGGGCTGTTCCTGTCGCCGGAGGAGTTCAAGGCCTGGGGCTGGCGGCTGCCGTTCCTGGCGAGCGTGGTGCTGGTGGGCGTCGGCCTGTGGATCCGCCTGCGGATCGGCGAGACGCCGACGTTCCAGAAGGCCATCGCCGAGGCCGAGCCCAGCCACGTGCCGACCGCCGAGGTGTTCAAGCGCCATCCGCTGCCGCTCTTGGGCGCGACGCTGGCGGTGATCTGCTGCTTCGCCATCTTCTACCTCTCGACGGCCTTCGCGCTGGGCTGGGGCGTCGGGACCTTGAAGTACGACCGCGAGGCCTTCTTGGGCGCGCAGTTGCTGGCGATGCTGTTCATGGCCGGTGGGATCCTGGCAGCGGGGCGGCTGTCCGATCTGTCGAATTCGCGCACGGTGCTGATCGCGGGCTGCGTGGGGACCATAGTCGTAGGCCTGGCGATGGGGGCGATGGTCATCGGCGGGAACCTGACCCTGGTCTGGGCGTGGATGGCGGCGGCGCTCTTGATGATGGGCTTCGTCTACGGGCCGCTGGGCTCGTTCCTGCCCAGCCTGTTCCCGCCGCGGGTGCGCTACACGGGCGTCTCCATCGCCTTCAACGTCGGCGGCATCCTCGGCGGCGGCCTGGCGCCCTTCGTGGCCCAGCTGCTGGCCGAGAAGGGCGGGGTGACGCCGGTCGGCCTGTACCTGGCGGGCGCGGCGGTGCTGAGCCTGGTGGGGTTGCTGACGGTCCGAGCGCGGTACGCGGACTAGGGTTTGGCCGCGGCCGCCGGAGCGGGCGGGGTGTACAGCTCGATCGGGTTGCCCTCGGGGTCGGCGATGAAGTAGGCGCCGGGGGCGACCAGTCTCGACGTGACGCCCTGGGTTCCGAGCCAGTCGGACAGGGCCTTGGAGTCCGGCACGCGGAGGATCAGGCGGCCGGCGGTGCTGGGGCCGGGTTTGCGCTGAGGCGAGGCCAGCAACGCCAGGATGGCGGCGCCGTCCGGTGATCCGTCGAAGCCCATGATGTATTCGTAGGCCTTGCCGTCGCGCTCGTATTTGCGGACGAGCTTCATGCCGAGCTTGGCCTCGTACCAGCCCTTCTGGCCCTCCAGGTCCATGACGTTCCAGCCCCAGCCGGAGACGGTCTTCGGCGCGAGGTTGGCCGGCGGGGCGGCGAACGCGGTCCCGGCCAGCAGCGCGGTCGCAAGGCCGATGGCGATGGTCTTCATGGTCCCCTCCCCTTTGTCGTTGCGTCAGACCGGCGTGTCGCCGGCGACGGTGGTGCGGTGCATCACGCGCCGGTGGCCGTCGTAGCCGCCCAGCGCGTAGTGCGTCGTGCAGCGGTTGTCCCAGATCACCAGCATGTCCGGCCGCCAGCGGTGGCGGTAGATGAACTCGTCCTGGTGCATGTGCTTGTAGAGGCCGCCCAGCAGTTCGAAGCCCTCCGCCTCGCCCATGCCCTCGACCGCCTGCACGTAGACCGGCGAGATGAAGAGCGCCTTCCGGTCCGTCACCGGATGGGTGCGGACCAGCGGGTGGATGTGCTGCTTGTCGGCCTCCTCGCTGACGATGATCGACATCGCCCGGGTCTTCGAATCGTCCTCGCGTTCGCGGGCGTAGACGCCCTTGCTGCCGTAGGCGTGGCCGGCGGAATGGACGGCGCGCAGGGAGGCCAGTTTGGCCTTGGTGGCCTGGGGCAGCGCCGCGTAGGCGCGCACGCCGTCGCAGTAGAGGGTGTCACCGCCCACCGGCGGGATCACCTGCGAGCGCAGCAACGTCGCGGCCGGCGGCGTCGGCTGGAAGCTCCAGTCCGAGTGCCAGCCGCCGCCGAACACGGAGAGCTTCTCGTCGGGCTCGCGGCGCACCTCCAGCACGTTCGGATGGCCGGGCATCGGCTCCACATAGGGGTCGTCGCCGAAGGGGCCGATCTGCAGGGTGAAGGCCTCCAGCTCGTCGAGCGTGAGCGGCTGGTCGGGGAAGGCCAGCACCGCGTGCGCCGCCCAGGCGGCCTTCACCTCGGCCAGCACCTCGGCGTCCAGCGGCTTCGACAGATCGACGCCGGCCACCTCCGCGCCGAAGCCGTGGGCCCTCGGCTTCACCTTGATCGTGCGGTAGGCGCCGTCCGCTTCAGTCAGCATTGGCGTTCTCCCTTGACGCAGCGTGACATGAAACACCTGTTTGCGTCGCGTCCGGCAAGCCTGTAATCGAGCCGGACCATGGCCGCGTTCGACCCCACCGAAGACAAGCTCATCACGCTCACGCCCGACCGCGAAGTCGACGCGCGCAGCGAGTTCGACGTCGATTTCGACTTCAAGGCGCCTGCGTTCTCCGAACGCGACAGCCACGTGCCGGAGATCGATCCGGCCTACAAGTTCGACCCGGAGACCACCCGGGCGATCCTGGCCGGCTTCGCCCACGACCGCCGGGTGATGATCCAGGGCTACCACGGCACCGGCAAGTCGACCCACATCGAGCAGGTGGCCGCCCACCTGAACTGGCCGCTGATCCGGGTGAACCTGGACAGCCACGTCAGCCGGATCGACCTGGTCGGCAAGGACGCCATCGTCCTGAAGGACGGCAAGCAGGTCACCGAATTCCGCGAAGGCATGCTGCCCTGGGCGATCCAGCGGCCGATCGCCCTGGTGTTCGACGAATACGACGCCGGCCGCCCGGACGTGATGTTCGTGATCCAGCGCGTGCTGGAGGCGCAGGGCAAGCTGACCCTGCTGGACCAGAACCGGGTGATCCGGCCCAACCCGTGGTTCCGCCTGTTTTCCACGACCAATACGATTGGCCTGGGCGACACGACCGGCCTCTATCACGGCACCCAGCAGATCAACCAAGGCCAGATGGACCGTTGGTCGATCGTCACCACGCTGAACTACCTCAGCCATGACGTGGAAGCCGAGATCGTGCTGGCCAAGGCGCCGAACTACCAGAACGCCGAGGGCAAGCGGACGATCAACGCGATGGTCCGGGTGGCCGACATGACCCGCAACGCGTTCATGAACGGCGACATCTCGACGGTGATGAGCCCGCGGACGGTGATCACCTGGGCGCAGAACGCCGAGATCTTCGGCGGCGACATCGGGCTGGCGTTCCGGATGACCTTCCTGAACAAGTGCGACGAGCTGGAGCGCGGCACGGTGGCCGAGTTCTACCAGCGCGCGTTCGGGACGGACCTGCCGGAAAGCACGGCGCGCGTCCGGGTGGCGTAGGCGCCGCAGGCGAAGAAAACCGCAGAAAACGCCGAAGACGCGGAAGGGCGCCTGGGAGACCGGGCCGCCCTCGATCGTTCTGTGATCTCTGCGTTTTCTGTGGTTTGAACCACGAAGACCACAAAGACCACGAAGCGCGCCGGAGAGGCTGGGCCGCTCCGGATCGCAGGGACGCTTCGTGGTGTTTGTGGT